>Ga0126382_10000148_pt1 | contig 25506 bp, 23 predicted proteins | sample PanSoiMetPlot_30_FD_92548 | JGI IMG/M metagenome (GOLD analysis project Ga0126382, IMG submission 92548) | Tropical forest soil microbial communities from Panama - MetaG Plot_30 | ecosystem: Environmental > Terrestrial > Soil > Tropical forest > Bulk soil | place: Panama | collected 2016-02-17
CCCTCCTTGGTGACGGCGGCCTCGATCTCGGTGATGCGGTTGGGGCCCGAGCTCGCGGCGACGAGATGCTCGAGGCGATCTTCCACCCATTTCACCGGACGGCCGGTGATGCGCGCCGCGATCGCCGCCAGCACGATATAGGGAAAGACCGAGAGCTTGATGCCGAAGCTGCCGCCGGAGTCCGGCGGAATACGCAGGCGCAGTTTCGGGCCGGCCACCCGCAACGCGCGCGCCATCACGGGATGCGTGCTGAACGGCCCCTGGAAATTCGCCAGCACGTCGTAGCTCTCGTCGGCCGGACGGTACTCCGCGACGACGACGTAGCATTCCATCGGGGTGAAGGAATGGCGCGGATAATGACAGGTGAGCGCGACGCGGGCGTGCGCCTTTTCGAACGCGCTCCGGGTGTCACCGTAGGAGAAGTTCCGCACCGAAATCTCGTTGGATTTCGCAGCCGGGTGCAGCAGCGGTGCTGATTTCTCGCGCGCGGCCTGCGGATCGATCACCGCGGCGAGCGGCTCGTAGTCGATGCGCACGAGGTCGGCGGCGTCCTCCGCGAGATAGCGGCTTTCTGCGACGACCAGCGCGACCGGCTCCCCGACATAGCGCACGCGCTCGACCGCGAGCGACCATTGATTGACCGGCGCCTTGAGCGCGATCAGGAACGGATCGGACAGCCGGCGCACGTCCTCCCCGGTGACGACCGCCCAGACGCCGTCCTGCGCCAGGGCCGCGCTGGTGTCGATGCCGACAATCGTGGCGTGCGCATGCGGCGAGCGGATGACGTGAGCGTGCAGCGTTCCCGCCGGCACCGGCAGGTCGTCGGCATAGCGTCCGCGTCCGGACAGCAATGCAGGGTCTTCCTTGCGTAGGATGGGGGTGCCTAGGGACTGGGACACGACAACCTCACTCCGTCATTCCGGGGCGCCGCGAAGCGGCGAGCCCGGAATCCATAACCACAGCCTGGGTATGGATTCCGGGCTCCTCGCTACGCTCGGCCCCGGAATGACGACCACCGAAAATAGCATCAACAGCACCACGGCTACGTTATAGCTCATTGCAGGGGCGGGCAAACCGCGACCCATGCGTGACGCGTTGGCGGGCAATCCGGAAGTGCGGAGATCAGAAGAATGAATTTCGTCGTTCCGGCGCCGCGCGAGACGTTCGACGTCGCCCTGGAGGATGGCGCCGGCATCATCGTGCGGCGCCATGGCAATCCAGATGGCGTGCGGCTGACGGTGACGCACGGCAACGGCTTTGCCGCCGACGCCTATCTGCCATTCTGGCAGCTGCTGACACCGAAATACGACGTGCTGGTGTTCGACTTCCGCAATCACGGCCGCAACGTTCCGGCCGCGCCCGCGAACCACACCTACGTGCAGCTCGCGCGCGATCTCGAGCGCGTCCGGCAGGCGATCGATGCCCGGCTCGGCCGGAAGACCACCGTCGGCATCTTCCACTCGATGTCGGGCCGCACCGCCATGAAGCACGCGATCGAGATCGCATGGCGCTGGGACGCGCTGGTGCTGTTCGATCCGCCCAACGTGCCGCCGCCCGACCATCCACGCTATGCCGCCATGGAAGCTTTCGAGAACCGTCTCACGGAATTTGCGCTCAAACGCCGGCGCCGCTTCGCCTCGATGGACGAGCTTGCGAGCGAATATCGGCAATCGCGCGCGACCGAGCGCTGGGTCGCAGGCGCGCACGCGCTGATGGCGCGCTCGGTGCTGCGCGACAGCCCGGACGGCGAGGGCTACGTGCTCACCTGCGCGCCGGAGAACGAGGCCGCGATCTATGCCGAGGCCCTGACATTGAATCTCTGGCCGCGCGCGGCCGAATTCGGCGGTCCGGTCACGCTGATCGGCGCCGATCCCGGCCTGAAGGGTGCGCCCGCAACGGCGCTCACCAACCGGGCGCTCGGCACCGAGAACGGCTACGACTACGCCTTCGTCCCTGGCACCGGCCATCTCATGCAGATCGAGAAGCCCGCGGAGTGCGCACGGCTGGTGGAGGAATTTCTGGCGAAGTGCGGGATCGTATAACGGTCGTTGGACTCGATGACCGCGCCGCGCGCTCGGTATGCTCCCTCTCCCCGCCCTTCGCGGGGAGAGGGTTGGGGTGAGGGGCGCCTTGCGCGGACTCAGCTCGTGGACAGCCCCCCTCACCCGGCGCTTCGCGCCGACCTCTCCCCGCAAGCGGGGAGAGGTGGAGCCTGCGGCGCGGCTTCGATTCCAGCTACGGCTTCGCATCATCTCTCGGGTCGCGCCATTGGATGATGATCTTGCGCGCGGGAGCCTGATCACCGACGGGTGCTTGCGACACCGGTCGGCGAACGCGCCAGGCACCGCAGGCGACGGCACCGCGGCGGCAGGCCTGGGCGCGCTTGCAGTCGGTGTGCGGGCACAGGCGCCACAATCGCAGCCGGCCGGCGATCGCATCGAGGATCGCGGCCAGCGCGGAATCCTCCGCCGCGCGCGCCTGCAGCGCTTCGGCGGGATCGATTTCTGCTTTCTTTCTCGCCTTGCCCATCTCGCAGACACCTTTCAGACAGCATCCTTCGTTCCCGCGGTGCGATTGCACCCGGGTGTGAATCTTCGTTGCATCGGACCCCATTCCGAGGGGTAGCGGAGCGCCGACAGGCGCATTGAGTTTGTCGCGCTTGTGAGGCGCGACGCGCCCCTTTTTTCAAAGGGACGCCGCCTCTCGGCGCTCCACCGTGGCGGTTTTCGGCTCCCGGTTCCGCGCTTCCGACTGCGGCATTGCCTCCGCAGCGCGTGCAGCGAAGCTCCTCGCGGCGCGGGTCGTAGTGCCCGGCGGGCGGATTTCCGTGCCTCCCGAGCCCACGGTTACGAGCCGCAGCCGCGGGACGCCACACCTCACTCCGCCAACGGGACCGTCTCCGGAGACGCCCCTCGATGAGCAAGGCCGACGATTCGTATCATTACTTCGTATTGTAGTCAATAGTGCCCCGCAACGTAGCAGAAGAGATGGCTGGCCACGGTGGCCCGCCCAGCACAGCTTGTCGCGGGCGGAACCGGAATTGCGGGCGCGGGTTCCTCAGAGGGCTGAGCAACGTCAACGAGGAACGCCATGAAAACAAAGCTCATCGCCGCAGCGATCGCTGCCGCCGCGTTCGCCACCCCGGCGCTTGCGGATTTCTTCATCGTTCGCGAGGGCGCCACTGGGCCTTGCCGCATCGTCGAGAGCAGACCGACCGATGCGAAATTCGTCGTTGTCGGCAAGGCCTACAGGACCCGCGGCGAGGCCGAAAGCGACGTCCTGGTGATCTGCAAGTAGCCGGGGCACGTACCCGTTAATGCGGACGTCGGCTTTCGGGGGCAAAGCGGACACGCTGTGCTCGCTTTGAGGATTACCGCTTTTGATGCTGTGGACGGCGCCCACTCTGCGGCATCGAAGTGCCATAGGGTGGTTGCGTGAGAGCGAACCACTATGAGGGAGCCGTCCATGGGCGAGGTTAGCACCATCGGTCTGGATATAGCGAAGTCGGTTTTTCAGGTTCACGGCGTCGATGTTGATGGCGTGGTGGTGATGCGCAAGCGTGTCGGCCGAGCGAAGGTGTTGGACTTTCTTTGCAGCGCTGGCGCCCTGCCTGGTCGGTATTCAGGCGTGTCCAAGCGCGCATCATTGGAGCCGTGAGCTTCAGGCGCTCGGCCACACGGTTAGGCTGATGCCGCCGAGCTATGTGAAGGCCTACCTCAAGCGCAGCAAGAACGACGCCAACGATGCTGCCGCCATCTGCGAGGCCGTCACTCGACCGTCGATGCGATTTGTGCCGACGAAATCCGAGCAGCAGCAATCAGCATTGATGCTGCATCGCAGCCGCCAGCTGACGGTGCGGCAACGTACGATGCTGTCGAACGCGATCCGCGGGCATCTGGCAGAGCTCGGCATCATCTCGGCGAAGGGCCGCAACGGTACGGCCGAGCTGCTCGCGGTCATCGCCAACCCGGCGGACGATCGCATCCCAGCGGCAGCCCGCGTGAGCCCTGCCATTCTGGCCGGCCAACATGCAGCGATCACGACTGAGATCAAAACCATCGAGAAGCATATTCATGCCTGGCACCGGTCGTGTGAGGAGAGCCGGCGACTGGAGGAAATCCCCGGGGTGGGCCCGATCGTCGCCAGCGCGTTGGTCGCTGAGGTGGGGGATTGGACCGCACTCTCCTCGGGCCGCAGTCTCGCCGCCTGGATCGGGCTGGTGCCCCGCCAGTATTCGACCGGGGGCAAGGAGAGGCTCGGGAGGATCTCAAAGCAGGGCAATCGACACTTGCGATGGCTGCTGGTGGCTGGGGCCATGGCGGTCATCCGCTATGCACGTCTTCACGGCACCAAACGCCCCTGGCTTGCCCGTCTGATCGGGCGCCGGCCGACCAAGGTCGCTGCCGTCGCGCTGGCCAACAAGATCGCCCGCATCGCTTGGGCCATGATGGTGCGTGGTGAGCACTTCAAGGGGCCAAAAGTGCTGCCAGCAGCCGCATAGCCATCAACGGACAGAAGCGCACGAAATTGGCGAGGGCACGACGACGTAATGCAGAGACGGTCGTTCCGTGGGTCGGGAGAACCCGTTTGGGTCATCGCATCTTGGGGCGACATGCCGGCGCGTCAATGACGCCGCAAGCCCCCTAGATCGCGACCAGCCTTGGCGCAATAATAAGCGACCCAGCAAGACCGGGCGACCTTGTCGCGGATGACAATGCCAGTCGCTGCAGATGCTGAAAGCTGGCTTTGAGCCAAGACACGCTCGACATCGGGCTCCGCGCGACGCGCGGGAGGAGCTGCTCGCCCGCGAGTAACCGGGAGGCAAGCATGCATGCGCGGTTCAATCGTCGGGAATTCTCGAAACTCACCGGCAGCACAGCGCTGCTTGCATCGGCGGGCGGGCTTCCGGCAATTGCGCAGACGGCGGCGACGGAGCCCGAAACCGTTGGACAGAAGACGAACACGCGCACCTTTCCGCAAGGCTTTTACTGGGCCACTGCCACGTCGGCATACCAGATCGAGGGCGCGTGGAACGAGGACGGCAAAGGCGAGTCCATCTGGGACAGGTACGCGCACACGCCCGGCAACATCAAGAACGGCGATACTGGCGACGTCGCCAACGAGCACTATCATCGCTACAAGGAGGATGTCGCCCTGATGAAGAACATCGGGGCGAACGCCTATCGGTTTTCGATCTCCTGGCCGCGCATCTTTCCGAGCGGGACTGGTGAGCCGAATCAAAAAGGGCTCGATTTTTACAATCGTCTCGTTGACGAGCTTGTTGCTGCTGGGATCGCGCCGTTCGCAACATTGTACCATTGGGACTTGCCGCAGGCTCTGCAGGATAAGGGCGGATGGCAGTCGCGCGACACAGTCAAGGCATTCGCGGACTATGCCGGGTACATGGCCGAGAAGCTCAGTGATCGCGTTCGGCACTTTTTTACGATCAACGAATTCAGGTCGTTCGTGGACTTAGGCCATCACGGCCACGAGGTGAACGTACCTGGCGGCACAATGACCCTTTCAATTGCCCCGGGCCTGAAGTTGCCTGCGGCGGAGCTTAACCAAGTCCGACACCACGCGGTACTCGGTCACGGAATGGCGGTGCAGGCCATCCGGGCAAAGGCGAAGGCTGGCACCAATGTCGGCCCGGCCGAAGTGATCCTTTGCGGCGTGCCGTTGATCGAAGCCCCCGAGCACATTCAGGCCGCGCAAACGTACACGCGCGAGCGCAACGCGCCGTTCCTGACTGTCATGCTGGAAGGCAAGTATACCGACACCTACCTGAAGGAAGCTGGCAACGATGCGCCGAAATTCACCGACGAGGAGCTGAGGATCATCGCCTCGCCTTTGGACTTCGTCGGCATCAACGTCTACAAGCCGGAGGTCTATGTGCTGGCCTCCGACAAGGCCCCCGGCTGGCGCGCTATCCCGTATGCCAAGAGCCACCCGACCATGTTCAGCACGTGGCTCACGTTCGGGCCGGAGGCGATGTATTGGGCCCCGAAGTTCGTGCAGTCGCTCTGGGGCGCGAAGGAAATCTTCATCACCGAGAGCGGCACAGCCACTGACGACGTGCTGGCCGAGGACGGCATCGTCTACGACACCGACCGGATCATGTACCTGCGCAATTATCTGACACAGCTCCAGCGCGCCACCGCCGACGGCGTGCCCGTCAAGGGATATTTCCAGTGGAGCACCATGGACAACTTCGAATGGAACCACGGCTTCGGCAACCGCTTCGGCTTGGTCCACGTGGATTTCAAGACGCAGAAACGAACTCCCAAGCTCAGCGCGTCATTCTTTCGCGAGACGGCGCGCCGCAACGCCGTGGCGTAGGCACCAGGAACAATCGAGGAAAGATACAGATAACTGGAGAGGTGTAATGGCCGCTATTCGGACCACCCTCACTCCCTTTATCGGCCTCCGCATTGTGCCGATACTCTCAGCCGCATGGCTGACGATCCCGCTGGCCTTCGCCCAGCAACAGACCGGGCTCGATACCCATGAATACAAAGCAACGGTGGTTGCCGCGCTCGAAGGCGAAGTGGCACCCCGCGTCGACGGACTCTTGGTCAACATCAATTTCAGCGCCGGCCAGTTTGTCAAGAAAGGCGACCTGCTGTTCGAGTTCGGGGCCCGCGGCCAGGAACTCGCGCTCGCACTCGCCCAGGCAACGCTGAAGCAGGCTGAGGCGCAGTTGCGCCTTGCCGAGGTGAAGCTGAAGAGCGCACAGACCCTGCGCGCCCGCAACGTTAATTCGCAGATGCAGTTGCTGGAATCGGAAGCACAGCGGGACATTGCCGCTGCCAAGGTTGCGGAAGCGCGCGCGAACACGCAGCTCGCAGAGGTCCAGTTGAGCCAGATGAAGCTTTACGCTCCGATCTCCGGCGTCATCAGCCGACCGTTCATCAGGGAAGGCGCATACATCACCAAGGAGGCGCGTGATCAGACCCGGCTCGCCACCATCGTGCAGTTCGATCCGATCCAGGTGACCGGCCAAGTCCCCGCCGCGATGTATTTTCAGCGCGGCGAGGTTCTCAAGAGCATCGAACAGGTTGCCGAGCAGCGCGAGTTCGCTCTCGTGCTGCCGACGGGCGATAGATACCCGCACAAGGGGCGTCCTGCTGCCGCCAGCTACGAATTCAATGCCGCGGCACAGACGGTGGAGATCACCGTGGAGTTTCCCAATCCGAACTTTCTGCTGCGGCCCGGCCTCAACGTCGTCCTGCTGTCATCGATCCGCACGAAGTAGGGTGGAAGTTCGATTGGCACGTTCGTACCGGAAGGTCGCCTGTTGGCACCAAGCGGATATGCCCCGGTGTGCCTGGCGCATGTCCGGTTTGAGCGGTAAAGCGGATTTCGTTTAGGCGAGGTCGTCATGTCTGCAAATGACCCGGAGCAGTCCTTGAGGGCCGATGCAAATAGTGTACGGTATCCGGCCCCTTCCGAGCCTGGTCGGGGTCGGTTCGCGCGTCACCAAGTTGTGATTGCTTCCATCTAGGTAACGGTCGCCCACTACAGCAGTCCAGGTGCAGGCTGCCGGCCGATGTCGGCCAAACAGCATGGAGGAGAAGTGCATGATAGGTGTGACCAGACAAATTAGTCTCGCTCTGCTCGCCCTGTTTGCTGCCGTGATGGTGGTGAGCATGCCGGCGTCCGCGCAGCAACAGCCCAACATCGTCATTATCATGGGCGACGACATCGGTATCTGGAACATCGGCACCTACCACCGCGGCATGATGGCGGGCCGAACACCCAATCTCGACCAGCTCGCCGCCGAGGGCATGCTGTTCACGGACTACTACGCCGAGGCGAGCTGCACGGCGGGGCGCGCCAACTTCATCACCGGCGAGCTGCCGATCCGTACGGGGTTGACCACGGTTGGGCAGGCTGGCTCGCCGATCGGAATGCCGGCCGAAGCGCCGACCATAGCTACCGCTTTGAAGTCGATGGGCTACGCCACTGGCCAGTTCGGCAAGAACCACCTGGGCGACCTGAACCAGTTCTTGCCGACGTTGCACGGCTTCGATGAGTTCTACGGGTATCTCTATCACCTCGACGCGATGGAAGACCCCTGCCATCCCAACTATCCGCAGAACCTGAAGGCCACCGTCGGCCCGCGCAACATCGTCCACAGTTACGCAACCAATGTGGACGATCCGACGGTCCAGCCGCGCTGGGGCAAGATCGGCAAGCAAAGGATCGAGGACGACGGAGAGCTGTGTCCGAAGCGAATGGAGACGGTGGACGACGAGATTCTCGCCAACGCGCTCAAGTTCCTCGATAAGGCCAGGGCGGACCGCAAGCCGTTCTTCCTGTGGCTCAACCCGACCCGGATGCACGTCGTCACGCACCTGTCGCCGAAGTACCAGGGCCTGCGCAATTCGGAAAACGGCTGGTCCGAGCAGGAAGCCGGCATGGCCCAACTCGACGACATCGTCGGCTCAGTGATGAAGTATCTCAAGGACAACGGGCTCGACCAGAATACGATCATCGGGTTCACCACCGACAATGGCACCGAAAACTTCACCTGGCCCGATGGTGGCCAGACGCCGTTCGCCGGCGGCAAAGGGACGGCAATGGAAGGCGGCTTCCGCGTGCCGATGATCCTACGCTGGCCTGGGCGAGTGCCCGCGGGCAAGGTCGAGAACGGCATCGTATCTGGCCTCGACTGGTTTCCGACCTTCGTCGCCGCAGCCGGCAACGCGAATATCGCGGAGGAATTGAAGAAGGGTAAGCAACTGGGCGAGCGCACCTACAAGGTCCATCTCGACGGGTACAATCAGATGGACCTGATCACCGGCAAGGGGCCATCGAAGCGCCACGAAATCTTCTACTTCACCGAGGGCACGCTCTCGGCGGTACGGATAGACGACTACAAGTACCGGTTCACCGATCAGCCGAGTGGCTGGCTCGGCGCCACGCTCAAAGTGGATTGGCCGATCCTGGTCAATCTCCGTCTGGACCCGTTCGAGCGGACCGGCATGTACAACGGCAAGGATGGTGGGTCGATCAGCTACTACAACTGGTTTGTCTACCAATTCTGGCGCTTCCAGTTCGTGCAGCAGGAGGTGGCAAGAGTCGCCCAGACCGCGATCGAATTCCCGCCCATGCAGAAGGGTGCGAGCTTCAATCTGGAGGCCGTCAAGGAACAGATCGAGAAGGCCATCCAGTCGCAGCGAGGAAAGTAAAGACACGCCATGACAGGACGCCCCGGAACCGGGGCGTCCTCATCGCCCTCCGGCGGGTCGTCCATGGGCCCATTTTCAAGCGGCGCCACGAACTGACGCAGCGCTGTTGCTCCGCCTCCATTTCACCCTCCTTGCTCACGTCATCTGAGACATTGATGGGTGGCGATCCCGGGGCGTCAGGCCGAAGCCACTTCGTTGTCTGCTGTTGGCACAAGGCGGACGTGCCCCACGCACTGGCGCATGTCCGCTTCCGGGGGTGAAGCGGACGGAATGCGCTCGCGTTGAACCTTCCGCTTTTGACCCCGAAGCGGACACTTACCAAGCTCAGGGTTTGACCCGCATAAATTCAGGTGAATCCCTGAATGACCTTTCTGGCATTGCGAGCGACATTGGGTGCTTCGGCAGAGGCCGAGCGCGCGACGAACGCCTAACGCAATCATTGGTAACGACAAAGTGGAGGAGACCATGCGCGGCACACCTCCTCAATTGCTCGCCTTGGCATTCAATGCGGCGCTCGCGCCGCCGGCGGCGGCTATCTCATAATGCACCAGCGCCCCTTGAGTGGACGCCACTCATTTGACTTTCAAGTGGTAGCGCAGGAGTCAGCCATGAAGGAACTTCATGTCACTGCGATTGCGGTCATTGCAGGAGTCCTCACCGTCTTGGGCTGCATGGCCCTTGCCCAGCAGGACAAGTACACCTTGACGGTGCCTGGTGGCCTCGCGTTCTCCGAGTTCAGGGGATACGAAGGCTGGCAGGTTGTTGCCACTAGTCAGAACGACAAGCTGGTTGCTGTGATCCTCGCTAATCCCGTGATGATCGACGCTTACCTGGCCGGCGTTCCCGGCAACGGCAAGCCTTTCCCCGACGGCTCCAAGATGGCGAAGATCCATTGGACCCCGAAAAAGAATCAGTGGTTCCCGGATACGACGGTGCCGGGTGACCAGACTGACGTGGACTTCATGGTAAAGGACAGCGTGAGGTTCGCGGATAGTGGCGGATGGGGATGGGCCGTGTTCGTTTATGACCCCGCGTCCGGGACGTTCAGGCCCGGCACCTTGGCTGACCAGCCGCCGCAGGGGAACGACGCCAAGTGCGGGTTCGAGTGCCACACGACAGTGAAGACAAGAGATTACGTTTTCACGAATTACGGGAAGCGGTGAATGGGCGTTTCTCACCTCAGGGGCCTAGGTGTTCGCGCAGCAGCACGAAGTGCGCTCGGCCAAGCCACCTGAGAAGAAGCCATGGTTCCTCGCGCGGCAGGGCATTCCCCTTCGATCAGCTTCGCGCGCAGTGCCAGTCCGCATCGATCGCTCACAACCAAAGGTGAAACGCCGCTTTTCGCAACCAGCATCCAGCGGGCGGCGCTGATGACGCAATCCTAAGGAATTGATTTCCCGGCAATCCGGCAGCGGAGACAAGCCATGACGAAACACACCTACAACAAGGAGATCACAGCGCTTCTGGTAGTTGATCCGTACAACGACTTCATCTCCGAGGGCGGCAAGCTCTGGCCTCGCATTCAGGGGGTCGCGGAGGCGAACAACTGCGTTCCTCACATGCTGGAGGTCCTGAACGCCGCGCGACAGGCGGGGCTGTGGGTCTTCTACGCGATGCATCATCGATACCGTCCGGGCGACTACGAAACCTGGAAGTACGTCGCGCCCGTCCAGAAGGCGGCATGGCTGCGAAAGAGTTTCGAATACGGCACATGGGGCGGCGAGATCCGTGCCGAATTCGCGCCCAAGCCGGGCGAGATCGTCGCCAGCGAGCATTGGTGCTCCAGTGGCTTCGCCAACACCGATCTGGATTTGCAGCTCAAGAAGCACGGCATTCATCAGCTCATCGTCATCGGGCTGATCGCGCACACCTGCATCGAGGCGACCGTGCGCTATGCCACCGAGCTCGGCTACGACGTCACGGTGGTGAGAGATGCGACAGCGGATTACACGGACGAGATGATGCACGCCGCGCTCGACATCAACCTGCCGAACTACGCCAGCGCCATTTCGACCACAAACGAGGTCATCGGCCTGATCTCTTCCGCCCAAACCATGGAAGCGAGACAGCCGGCGTGAGCGTCGAGGAGTGGTTTTCTGGCTGCCCGCCGCGATCGTAGGAACGTGCGGCAAGCTTTCATCGCAACGATCCGTACCCCTGTTGAACGCGAATTTCGCAACCGCTCTTCCCGCACGATGTGTTCGGTTCGGGTACTAGCAGCCACTGCGGCTCGATCCTGGCGAGGCGGCCATAGCCGCCCCGCCCGCGTTGCAGGCACATTGGCCCGTTGCCTAGCGCGGCCCGGTCAGCTGCTTCGCCGCGCTGACGGCTTGCATGCATTCGGCTTCCTTGCCCTGCCGATCGAGCGCCCGCGCCTCTTCGAGTTTGCGGCTCAGCTCGCCCGGGTCGCCGCCGGTCGCCGCACCGCTCCTTCCCTGCTCGCTCGCGGTCGGCTGACCTGCAGTCTGACGACGCACGTCTTCGGGCGACGCCGCCTTGCCTTCCGTCTCTTTTCCCGCGAGGGCGGTCGGCGGATGCTGCTGCTGTTGGCCGGACGGGCGGACCGTCGATTGTGCGCCGCCCGCTACGCCAGAGGTCGGGCCGGCGCCGGCGTCCTTCGCGGCGATGGTCTTGGCGAGATTGTCGATCTCCATCGTGCAGGGTCCGGCGGCCGCGGAACCTGCACCGAAAGCGAAAAGCGCTACGCTTGCCAGGACGAAGGTCTTGGTCGTCATCGGCGTTCTCCCTTCTTGGATTGGACAGGAAGGAACAAAAAGGTTTCTTCGTTCGATCCTCTCTGTCGTCTCCAACTCGGGCGGCTCACCTCCTGTTCCGTCGACGCGCGCCTGACGCGCAGCGCATTCTCCTACTTACCGGCGACTTGGCACTCGCGAGTTGCGGAGAAACTCACTGCGGCTCGATCCTGGCGAGGCGGACGTAGTCGCCCCACTTTGCGAGGTCGCGCGCCAGCATCTGCCGCAGCAGGTCCGGCGGCCCCGGCAGCGGATCGTTGGCGATCCGGAACAGGAAGTCGTTGGTCTCCGGCAGCGCCAGCACCTTCTCGATTGCCGCGTGCAACTTGTCGACGATCGGCGCCGGCGTGCCGGCGGGCACGAACACGCCCCACCACGCCTCGACCGCGATGTTCGGGAAGCCCGCCTCGATCATGGTCGGCACGTCCGGAAGCGCGCGGCTGCGCTTGCCGCCGGTGACCGCCAGCGCCCGCACCCGGCCTTCGGCGACCTGCCCGACTGCCCAGCTGGCGTCGGTCGAGGTGAAATCGATGTCCCCGTTCTGCAGCGCCTTGAGCGTATCGACCGGGGTGCGGAATGCGACCCGCTCGGCCTCTGCGCCGATCGCGCGCAGATAGAGTTCAGCCGAAACGATCCCGGTATTGGCGCCGGTGCCGTAGATGCCGCCGGCCTTCTTGGCCTTGAGGAAGGCGGTGAGATCGGCCATCGAATGAATCGGCTTCTTGGCGTCAACCACCATGGCGAACGACAGCGTCGAGATCGGCGCCACCGGCGTGAAGTCCTTGACCGGATCAAAGCTGAGCTTCTTGAAGATGTGCGCCGCCATGGCCAACGTCGAGGAGCCCGGCGTGATCGCGATGGTGTAGCCGTCGGGCTTCGCCTTCGCCACGGTCTCGGTCGCGATGTTGCCCTGGGCGCCGACCTTGTTGTCCACCACGACCGGCTTGCCGAGCTGATCGGCGAGCTTGGCGGCGAAGAAGCGCACCAGGATGTCGGCGCCGGTGCCGGGCCCGAACGGGCAGATCGTGTAGATCGGCTTGGTAGGATAATCCTGCGCGGGAGCGCCGGTCGCGATGAGCGTCAGGCAGGCGGCGATGACCGATGAACGAAGGTGCCTCCGGCTCGTCATGCTGTCCTCCCTCGGTCAACGAACTCGGCCTGCCCCCTCTCCGCTTGAGCCGGGAGAGGTTTGGGACGCGCGGGTGCGAGCGAGCACCAACTTAGCGAACTATTCTGCGGCGACGCGGTCCTCCGCCGCCGCCGGAACCTCTGTCGGCTCATAGGCTTGCAGCCGCGGCAGCACCTTCTCCGCGAACAACTTGATCTGATGCATGAACAGCTCGTGCGGCAATGCCCCGGTGTTCATGCGCAGGTGAACGACGCCGGCGCCGGTGCGTTTCACAGCCTCGAGCAGGCGCTCGGCGACCTCGTCGGCGGTGCCCCACGGTATCGTCTCCGCCCGCTTCTCGACGTCGGCCATGGTCAAATTGCGGAAATTCTCCCGCAGCCGCGCGGCCTCGTGCAGGTTCTCCGGCCGCACGTAGTCGAGCGAGGCGTCGCTGACATAGCCGGTCTGGCGCTGCAGCGCGGTCTCGGTGACGTTGCCGTGGCTGAACAGGCAGCGGTTGAAATAGAGATAGTAAGGCCCCGCCTCTTTCACCGCCTGCGCCTTGCTGTCCGCGATGTAGGCGAACTGGGCGATGCTCAGATGCCCCGGCGTGATGCGATGGCCGTGGCGCGCGAGACACCTGGCATAATAGCGGATGATGTCGGCCTGCAATCCGCGCGCGCCGCTTTCGCCGGGCGTGATCGGGATGTTGTGCTTTGCGGCGAACTCGATCGACCCCTTGCTGGTCGTGATCGGCGTCCAGATCGGCGGATGCGGCCGCTGCACCGGGCGCGGCCACAGCGCGATGTCCTTGTAGCTGTGGAACTTGCCCTCGAAGGAGAACACCTCCTCGGTCCAGGCGCGCGTGATGATCTCGAAGGCTTCCTCGAAGCGGGCGCGCGACTGCGCCATCGGAATATGGTGCACCGCGTATTCACGCGGGATGCCGCGCGCGACGCCGGCGATGAGGCGGCCGTTGGACAGGCAGTCGATCATCGCCAGCTCCTCGGCCAGCCGCAGCGGCTGATGCAGCGGCAACAGGTTGCCGTAGATCAGGAGCCTGAGCTTCTTGGTGCGCTGCGACGCGGCGGCCGCTATCAGGTTGGGCGAGTTCATCAGCCCGTAGGGCGAGGTGTGGTGCTCGTTGAAGCCGACGCCGTCGTAGCCGAGCCGGTCCATGAGCTCCCAGGCCTCGAGATGCTCGGCGTAGGTGCGCACCGCGACGTCGGGCTTGAAATAGGATTTGCCCAGCGGATAGGGCAGCGCCGAGCCCGTCGTGAGGTCGTCGAGCGGCTCGGCATAGGGCAACAGGTCGAATATGAACACTTTCACGGCGTTTCTTCTTTCTCGGTCTGAGTGAGTGCTGGATCGTCGGAGATGATAGCGGTTTGTGAGAACGCGTTGAACCCTGGCGCGCGGCTTCCGCGCTTTCGAGCCGAATGCTATTTCTTGTGCCGATTTCGGCTCGCCGGCAAATGACGGCCAAAGCGAAAACCAGACGAAGAAGCAAAAGACCGAAAATCGAAAAGGAGAAGCTTCAATGAATACCGGATGGTTGTTGGCGGGACTGACCTCTGCGGCTCTTGCCACGAGCGCGAGCGCGCAGGTGATGGACTTCAACAAGGTCGAGATCATCGTCGAGCAGCTCGGACCGAACGCCTACATGTTGAGCGGCTCGGCCGGTCTCGATCCGTCGCACGAGGACGCGGCCGGCGGCCGGATCGGCGTGCTCGCGGGTCCGGACGGCGTGCTGATGATCGACTCGCAATACGCGCAGCTCGGCGAGAAGGTCTTGGCGGCTGTCCGGCGCATCAGCAACGCGCCCATCCGCTACCTGGTCAACACCCACATTCACCGTGACCACACGGCCGGCAACGCGTTCTTTGCAAAACACGGCGCCGTCATCTTTGCGCGCGAGGAGCTGCGCGACGGGATGGTCCGGCTTTCCAAGGCGCCCAATGCGAGCAGCAACCCGGTGGCCAATCCCGCCGGCTTCCCCGCCATCACCTACGGGATGGGCGAGCCCGTGAAGATCCACATGAACGACGAAATCGTTCACTTCATTCCGATCCGGGCCGCCCATACCAGCGGCGATACCAACATCAAGTTCGAGAAGGCGAACCTGCTGTTCATCGGCGATTTCTATCGCAACTACGGTTACCCCTTCATCGACCTCAACAACGGCGGCACGCTCAAGGGCATGCTGGAGGGGCTCGACGCCACCATGAAGTCCGCCGACGCCAACACGACGCTCGTGCCCGGCCACGGCACCCTCATCAAGCGCGACGACATCATTCCCTATCGCGACATGATCCTGGCAGTGCAGGACAAGGTGCAGCAGATGATCGCGCAGGGGAAAACCCTGCAGGAGGTGCTGGCCGCGAAGGTCACGGCTCCCTATGACGCGAAAACGGCAGGCGGCACGGGATCGAGCGCCGACCGGTTCGTCACCGCGGTGTATCAGGAGCTCAAAAGCTCAACGAGGTAAGAATCGCCGGCACCCGCGGGAAACGCCCGACGGGAATCACCCCGCGCGTGCAAACGGCGGCCGGGGACGCGGGGGCCGCGATACGAGTCTGTCTGTTCCCGGGGAACCAGCGACAGAAAACCCTACGCCGATGAATTTCCATTCACCTGACAAGATTTTAACCCAAAAATCGAAGCACAGCGCGGAACTGTAGATTGCCCCGCTTGTTTCCCCCAGGTCGAGGCTCCCCAGCGGAGCACGCGACGGCATGGGGAACAAGAAAAGGAGGACCATTCCTATGAAGGGCAAGTTGCTAGTCAGCACGGCTGCGCTGCTGGCCGGAATAGCGCTGGCGTCGGCGCAGGAGATGCCGCGCGGCGGCGGCCAATCGGGCGGTCAACCCGGCGCGGCCCAGAGCCAGGGCGCGCCCGGCGGCGGCGCACAGGAGCGTTCGCAGTCGCCGCAGAACCGCGGCGGCCAGGCCCAGCAAGGCATGCCGGATCGCGGCAAGCAGGGCCAATCCCCGCGCGATCGGGAAACCACCGGTCAGGCGCCGCAGAAGGAGCAGGGCAAGCAGGGTCAGCGGGAAGAGAAGGGCAAGCAGGGTCAGCGGGAAGAGAGAGGCAAGGAGGGCCAGACCCAGCGCGGGCAGCGTGACCGTGACCACACCACCGGTCAGGGCCAGCGCGACCAGAGCCCGTCGCAGCGCGAGCAGGGTCAAACCCAGCAGCGCCAGCAGGGACCGGCGGCCGGTCAGGCTGAGCAGGGCCGCGGCGGCGGCAGCTCGGTCAATCTGACGACCGAGCAGCGCACCAAGATCCGGCAGACGGTGCTGGCCGGCGGCAACGCGCCGCGTGTCAACAACGTCAACTTCTCGCTCAGCGTCGGCACGGTCGTACCGACGAGCGTGCGGGTGGTCGAGGTGGCGCCGGTGCTCGTGGAAATCCACCCCGAATGGCGTGGCTATTTCTACTTCGTGGTGGGCGATGAGATCATCATCGTCGACCGCGGTCACCGCATCATCGCGGTTGTCGCAGTCTAACAGCGATTGACCGGAATCCGATGACAAGGGGCGGCCTCAAGGCCGCCCCTTGCTCGTGCATACATTGATCCCGTGCTTGGCGGTTTCAGGGCGGCAGGATCACGCCGGTCTGGCCGGCGATGCGGCCGTAGTGCTCGATCCGACGGTGGCGCGCGAAATCGAACACCGTGCTCTTGCCGAACGCGGTGGCATCGAGGTCGCAGTCGGCGACCACGAGCTCGTCGTGCTCGGTCTCGGCCTGCGCGACGATCTCGCCACCGGGGCTGACGATGCAGCTGCCGCCGATCAGCGCATGGCCGTCCTCGGTGCCGGCTTTCGCGGTCGCCACCACCCAGGTCGAATTCTGATAGGCGCCGGCCTGCAGCGACAGCCGATGCTGGAACAGGCGCTGCTCGGGTCCCTCGTCCGCCTTCCGCGCATTGACCGCCGGCGTGTTGTAGCCGAGCACGATCATCTCGACGCCCTGCAGCCCCATCACGCGATAGGTCTCCGGCCAGCGGCGATCATTGCAGATGCACATGCCGAGAATTCCGCCCATGGTGCGCCAGACCGGGAAGCCGAGGTCGCCGGGCTCGAAATAGCGCTTCTCGAGATGTTGGAATGCGTAGGTCGGCTCGTACTCGGCGTGGCCGGGCAGATGCACCTTACGATACTTGCCGACGATCGTGCCGTCGCGATCGACGATGACCGAGCTGTTGAAACGGCGCCCGTCAGAGGTGAGCTCGGCATAGCCGAAGGACAGGGCGATCTTGCGGGCCGCGGCCTGCTCGAGCAGCGGCCGCACCGCCGCGTTCGGCATCTCGCGCTCGAACCAGGCATCGATTTCCGCCTGGTCGGTCATGTACCAGCGCGGGAAGAACGTGGTGAGCGCAAGCTCGCTGTAGATCACGAGGTCGCAGCGTTGCGCCTTGGCCTGATCGAGCAGATCGAGCATCCGCCTGACCACCGCCTGCCGGCTCTCGGCCTTCTGGATCGGGCCGCTCTGGGCGGCGGCCACGCGCAAGATGCGGGTCAAGGATTCCTCCTGCGGGCGACGGCTCGCTGACACAGACTACATGCGCAGCTCTACATTTCGCGCCTCGGCCCAAATCGTAGGGTGGCGCATGGGGCGCTCCAAGCTCAATTTCCGGCCATCGTTGCAGCGATCGGGAACAGGACCGGGGCGCGCACGCAAAAAAACTGGAGGCCGCGACAAAGCAGCTGTAGGCTGACGCTCGCCATGGCTCGCCACACGCTTTACGCATACGTTGAGGGCTCCGACTTCGCAGACGTGGCCGATGAGCTGGAACTGCGGCTGTTCCGATTTGTCGATTCCGGCCAATGGCGATATGCGACGCCGAAAATCGTCAATCAACGTCACAAGGATGATCCATCGTTGGGGCCCGGAGACCTGCCCGACTGGGACCTGGGCCTGAACATCGATCTGCCCGATCCGCCGGAGGAGCCCGCAGGCTGGTTTGGCGATATCGAAAGGATCGTCGGATTTCTTGCCGAGCTGCACGTCGCCACCGGACGGGACTTCGTCATCGGCATTGGCGACAACGAAAGCGGGATTTCGGACGATTTGTTCGGCATCAACAGCGCCTCGCCCGACGTCAACCAGCTTCGCAGATTCCTCGGAGTGCGTGACGACGCAAGCTGACAGCCGGAACGCCGGATGCGGCCGGCCCGGGTTTCACGCCGGCACCGGCCAACGCTTCAGGAGAACAATGAACACGTGTAGTGCGTGACGAGCAGCGCCGGGACCCAGTAGGCGGGCCCCATGAACGGCGCGGCATTGTAGATCCCCCGCCCTCGCGCCGACTTGTTGAAGTTGTGGCTCAACTTACGACTTCTCCGCCTTCGCCTTGAGCTCGGCCAAGCCTTTCTCGAACTCGCCGCCGATCATCCGGTCCATGCTGAAGAACGTGCAGATCACCCTGGCGATGTAGGGAAGTCCCCCAGTCATCGACCACGTCACGTCCGTGCCATCCGCCTGCGGCTGCAGCGCGAACACGATCGTGTTGTGGCCCTCCATGGGCTTCTCCATGTCGAGGCGCATGGTGACCTGCGACGGCGCAGCCGAATCGGTGATCTCGAGTCGACCCTTGCCGGCCTTTCCATCGCTGTCCCAGTCATTGGCGGCGCCCTTGCCGCTCGCCGGCCCGCGATAGGTGAGCCGGATCGTCGGATCCTGCTTCGCGAACGGATTCCATTCGTTCATGGTCTTGAGCTCGTTGATCAATGGAAAGACCTTTTCCGGCGGCGCCTTGATGCTGACCGAACGCTGGACCTGAAACGTGTCGGGAACGGTAGCGGCGTAGGCAAGAACGCCGGCCACGCCGATGGCGATGAGCGCTGCGATGATACCGATAATCTTGAGCATATTTGTTCCCTTTCGATCTCGGAGCCGGCGCGCCGGAAGCTGGTACCGATGCGCGGGCTCTCCTTAGCAAGGACGTGCGACGAACCCTCGACCCGACACGCGTTGTTCGATTATCTGACGACGTTCGAGATTCGGCGTGGCGGGGACGGAACATCAGAAATGGCACGTGACAGTGACAGCGCATTCAATCTCGTGCGACGTCTCGGCGGTCAAGCATCAACCGCATCGTCACCGGAACGTGGCGCACCGCAGCAGCCGCCGAGCACATCGCAGGCGGAGGCCGCCCGCGCCCAGTCGCGTACCGGCACCGAAGCAAAGACCCGGAGGGACGAGATGGACAACAAATATATGGTGTTGATCGCAGCCTGCATCGGCGCCGTCGCCGCGATCGGCGGCGCCCTGGCGGTGGGAATGTATCAAGCCTCCGCCGAGAAGGAGAAAGCCAGGCTGGAGATCATTCGGATGGCGGCGCAAGGCAACCCGGGACAGGCGGTCCGGAACTTGCAGTTCTGGAATCGAGTCGGACTGATCTCTCTTCCGGTCTCGTCGAAGGACTTCGCGCAGGCCGCGTGCGACTGCCTGAACGAGTGCCCTGCCCCGCTGAAGCGGGCCGCATGCGACGCCACCGCCAAGCCGGCGAACTAGGATCGGCGGAAGCAAGGTCGCGGGCCGGTCGATTGCTGAGGGTGGCGCGTTGTGCTGTGCTGGCGCCTTGCGGAAGGCGGCAAGGCACGGCGCATGATCAGCGAACACGACCGTCAGGTCTTGAGTCGACTGCCGGTCTGGAATCCCGCCGGCGACATTGTCGCGCAACGCCGCGCCTGGGAAGAGCTGGCGACCGTCTACAACGACGACCTTCCGGCCATCGGCGGCATCGAGGAGAACGTCGAGCTGCGCGCAGGCCTGTGCGCCGACGTCGCGGTGCCCAAGGGTGCCGGTCCGCATCCGGTGGTGATCTATCTGCACGGCGGCGGATGGGCGTTCGGCAGCCCGGCCTCGTTTCGGAAGCTCGGGATGCAGTTTGCCGAAGCGGGTTATCTGACGATCATCCTCGACTATCGCCTGGTTCCCGAGCATCCGTTCCCGGCGGCGCTGGACGACTCGATCTTCGCCATTCGATGGACGGCCGACAACGCGCGCCGATGGAACGGCGATGGCCGGCGGATCGCGATCGGCGGCGATTCCGCAGGCGCCAACCTGGCGGCCAGCGCGCTCACCTCGAGCGCTCCCGAGTTGCGCTCGCTGGTGCGAGCGGCCCTGCTCTTCTACGGCGTGTACGATCTGGAAGCGACCGCCGAGCGCACCAGGGCGGAGCCCGGCCTGCAACTGCAGTTGAAGGCGTATGTTGGCAAGAGCCTGCTCGGTGATCCACGCGCAAGTCCGCTCAAGGCGGTGGCGCCGGGACTGCTTCCGCCCTGCTTCATCGTCGGCGCGGGCAACGACTCCTGGTGTCTCGCCGACTCGCTGGCGCTCGGCCAGGCGCTGTCAGCCGTCGCCAGCCCTTACGAGCTGCACGTGATGGAAGGAATGCCGCACGGGTTCATGCAGATGAGCACCCTCGACGGGTGCCGCGCGGCCATGCGCTTGATGTGGGAGTTCCTGGCGCGCAATGCCTGAACGGGATCGCGCTGACGCTCTGTCCGGCCCTTCCAGACCTGCGTGAAAATAATGTAGATTACAAAAAGCTGCCGCGTAAACGGAATGTGCCGAGATTTCCGTTCGGGCGAAACGGGCAGCGCACATGCCGCCGGCGGGCACGTCACTCCGACATATACCGACGCTCTTCGCTTGCCGGTGCAGTCAACGTTCGCATGAGCGTGCGCACGCGCGCAGGGCGCGGCCTCATTCCAGAGGATGAGCACGATGAAGCTCCTCCGCCGCGAGTTCCTGCAGCTGGCCGCGGGCGCCGCCGCGCTGCCGGCCGTGCCACGGGTCGCAACTGCGCAAAGCTATCCAACTCGACCGGTGCGTCTCATCGTCGGTTTTCCGCCGGGAGGCGTGGCCGATCTGTATGCACGCCTGATCGGACAGTTGCTGTCCGAGCGTCTCGGTCAACCGTTCGTCGTCGAGAACCGGCCGGGCGGAGGCGGCAACGTCGCCACCGACGCGGTCATACGCGCGGCTCCGGACGGCTACACGTTGCTGCAAGCCACTTCGGCCAATGCCTGGAATGCAACGCTGTACGAAAACCTCAATTTCAATTTCATCCGTGACATCGCGCCGGTTGCCAGCATCTACAGCTCGGGGGCAATCCTGGTGGTGCACCCGTCATTTCCGGCGAAGACTGTTTCCGAATTGATCGCTTATGCCAGGGCCAATCCCGGCAAGATCAACATGCCATCGGGCGGGGTCGGGTCCGCGCAACATGTCTATGGCGAACTCTTCAAGATGATGGCCGGCGTCGACATGCTGCATGTACCGTATCGCGGCGGTGGGCCGGCGCTGGCCGACCTGCTCGCCGGCCAGGTGCCGCTCATGTTCGACACGTTTGCGACGTCGATCGAGCACGTTCGAGCGGGCAAGCTGCGCGCGCTGGCGGTGACCACCCTGACCCGCACTGAATTGTTGCCGGATATTCCAACGATCGCCGAGTTCGTGCCGGGCTACGAGGGCGTGGGCTGGCAAGGCGTTGGCGCCCCCAGGAATACGCCGGTCGAGATCATCGACAAGCTCAACAAGGAGATCAATGCGGGCCTCGCCGATCCCCGGATGAAGGCGCGCATTGCCGACATGGGCGGCACCGTGACGACGGGTACGCCCGCCGAGTTCGGCGCGTTCATCGCCGCCTATACCGAGACATGGGCCAAGGTCATCAAATTCGCCGGCGCCAAGATCAATTGATTGGTGGAGAGCAGACGGGCTTCGCGTTATCTTCGGCAGCGGTGACAACGGATAGCGTTCCGCTATGGGGAGCCGGCCATGAAAGCGCGATCGACTCTTGCGACACCGTGCGTTGCGTTGATCGCCGCATTCGCTTACGTCGCGGCGGCCGATGCCGCCGAAGTCAGAGTCTTCACCGCCAGGGCGATCGCGACCGTGCTGGAGAAGATCGGGCCTGACTTCGAGCGCACGACCGGCCACAAGCTCGACGTGGTCTCCGGCTTCGGCCCGGTCTTCGTGCGGCAGATCAACGCCGGGGAGCCGTTCGACGTCTTCGTCAGCACGCCCCAGACCATCGATGCCCTCTTCACGGACGGCAAGCTGCTGGCGGATTCGCGCGCCAACCTCGTCCGCTCCGGCGTCGGCGTGGAGGTGCGCGCCGGCGCGCCCAAGCCCGACATCGGCAGTGTCGAGGCGTTCAAGCAGGCGCTGCTCAAGGCGAAATCGATTGGCTATCTGCCGGTTGGTGGCGTGCCGCAGCTGATGGAGCGGCTTGGAATTGCCGATGCGATCAAGTCGAAAGTCACTGTACCGACGACCGATATCGTCTCGGAACTCGTCGCCAAGGGCGAGCTCGAGCTCGGGGTGGTCGTCATGACGCAGATTCTGACCACACCCGGCGTGGAGCTAGTCGGGCCGCTGCCGCCGGAGATTCAGTTCTATACGGTGTTCGTCGGAGGCGTCAGCGCGAATTCGAAGGCGCCGGACGCGGCGCGGGCACTGATGAAATTTCTCACGGGACCGGCGGCCGTACCGGTCATCAAAGCGCAGGGAATGGAGCCGGGATGAGGCCAGGCTAGGGTCGTCAGGTTTAGCACGTTTCTTCTACTCTGCCGCCTTCCCGATCGCCCGCCACACCCGCTCCGGCGTCAGCGGCATTTCGAGATCGGTGACACCTAGCCCACCCAGCGCATCGAGCGCGGCGCTTACCAGCGCCGCGGGTGAGCCGATCGAGCCGGCCTCGCCGCAGCCCTTGGCGCCGAGCGGGTTGTGGGTGCAGGGCTGGCTCTCGTCGCACTCCGTAACAAAGTCCGGCAGGTCGTCGGCGCGCGCGATCGCATAGTCCATGAACGAGCCGGCGACCAGCTGGCCGCCATCGTCGTAGGCGCAATGCTCGAGCAGCGCCTGGCCGAGCCCCTGGGCGAGGCCGCCGTGGATCTGGCCCTCGACAATCATGGGATTGATGACGGTGCCGATATCGTCGACGGCCCAGAGGCCGACGAGATCGATCCTGCCGGTCTCCGGATCAATCTCGACTTCGCAGACGTGCGCCCCGTTGCTGAAGGCGAAATTCGGCGGATCGTAGACGGCGGTGTCCTGCAGGCCCGGCTCCACCTCGCTCGGCAGGTTGTGGGCGGCGTAGGCCGCCTGCGCAACATCTGCAAATGAAATGCGCCGGTCGGTGCCGGCGACCGTGAATGTGCCGTCCGCGAAATCGATGTCGCCGGGCGCCGCTTCGAGCAGGTGGGCTGCGATCAGCCGGCCCTTGGCGACGATCTTCTCGGCGGCGCGGTCGAGCGCCGAGCCGCCGATCGCGATCGAGCGCGAGCCGAAGGTGCCTGTGCCCTGCGGCACCTCGGCGGTGTCGCCCTCGACGATGTCGATGCTCGCAACGTCGACGCCGAGCCGCGACGCGATGATCTGCGCGAAGGTCGTGGCATGGCCCTGCCCGTGATTGTGGGTGCCGAGCGCCGCGCGTATGGCGCCATCCGGTCCCACACGGAGCGATGCCGCCTCATAGAAGCCGACGCGGGCGCCGAGCATGCCGGCAAACCGCGACGGCGCGACGCCGGAGGACTCGACATAGCAGGCCATGCCGGTGCCGCGCAGCTTGCCGCGGCGCGCGGCCTCCTTGCGGCGCTTTTCGAAATGCGCGTAGTCGGCGAGCTCCAGCACGCGCGCGAAAATCCTCGGAAAGTCGCCGCAGTCGTAGGTCGGGCCGATCGGCGTCTTGTACGGCATTGCGGTCGGCGGGATGAAATTGCGCCGCCGGATCTCGGCGCGGTCGAGACCGAGCCTGGCGGCGGCGCGGTCCGCGAGCCGTTCCAGCACGTAGCAGGCTTCCGGCCGTCCGGCGCCGCGATAAGCGTCGGTCTGGGTGGTGTTGGTGAACACCCCCGTCACCTCCACGAAGATCGCGGGCGTGCGATAGCCGCCGGCGAACAGCGCGGTGTAGATCGCACTCGGAATATTGGCGCCGAAGGTCGAGAGATAGGCGCCGAGCGCCGCCGAGGTCTCGACCTTGAGGGCGAGGAAGCGGCCGTCGGCGTCGAGCGCGAGCTCGGCGCGGGTGAAATGATCGCGCGCCTGGTTGTCGGCCAGGAAACTTTCCGCCCGCGTCGCCACCCAGCGCACCGGGCGCAGCAGCCGCCGCGCGGCCCAGACCACGAGCGATTCCTCGGGATAGAGCTTGCCCTTGTAGCCGAAGCCACCGCCGACATCAGGCGAGACCACGCGCAGCGCGCTTTCGGGCATGCCAAGCTGCTCGGTGACCTGCTTGCGGATGTGGTGCGGCGCCTGCGTCGCGCTGGTGAGCGTGAGCCGGCCGGTGGCGGGCTCGATGGTGGCGAACACGGCGCGCGGTTCGAGCGCCGCGCCCACGAGGCGGTTGTTGACGAGATCGATTGCGACCTTGTGCGGGGCGGCCGCCAGCGCGGCGCGCACTGCCGCCTCATCGCCGCGCGCCCAGCGGAAGCAGACGTTGCCGGGCGCGGCCTCGTGCAGCCGCGGCGCGCCCGACGCCTGCGCCGCGCGCACGTCGGTGACGGCGGGCAGCGCCTCGTAGTCGACGGCCACGCGCTCGGCGGCATCGGCCGCCGCCGCGCGGGTCTCGCCGATCACCGCGACCACCGGCTCGCCCACGTGGCGCACCGTGCCGCGCGCCAGCGCGTAGCGCGGCGGCTGCGCCATCTCGCTGCCGTCGCGCGAGCGGATCACCCAGAGCGGCCGCATCGGCTTGACGCCGTCCGCCGCCATGTCGGCGCCGGTGAAGACGGCGGCGATGCCGGGCGAGGCGACGGCGGCCGCGGTGTCGATCTTGCGGATGCGGGCATGGGCGTGCGGCGAGCGCACCAGCACGCAATGCAAGGCGCCCGGCAGCTCGATGTCGGCGACGAAGCGGCCGCGGCCGAGGAGAAAGCGGCGGTCCTCGACGCGGCGCAGCGGCGCGCCGATGCCTTGGAAGTTGGGAAGATCTCGTTGCGACATTCGTCAGGCTCGAAACGGGCGAATAGCGAATAGCGAGTAGCGAATAGAGGAACGCCTTTTCACTATTCGCTACTCACTATTGCGCTATTCGCTACTCCATCTCCTCCCGCACCAGGTCGAGCGCCTCGAACGCCGACTTGTCCGTCACCAGGAAGAGGTCGGCGTCGCCGCCCTTCGCCTCGTGGCGCGCGAAGGTCCAGTGCGGGATGGTGAAGACGTCGTGCTGCGACCATTCGAAGGTCTGATCGCCGATGGTCGAGCGCCCCTCGCCCGCGACCACCAGGCAGATCACATTATATGTGGCGCGCCTGGTGCGGGTCGCCCTGCCCTTGCCGAGCCGGGCCGCGTAGCAGTCGAGCGTCGGCATGACGGCGCCACCCGTCGTCGGGTCGACGTAACGCAGCGTGCACATGCCGTCGGGAGCGGGGGGCGTCGCTGCCAGCAGCCGGCGCGTGGCGTCGCCCGGATAGCGGTACTTCGGCGATTGGTC
>Ga0126382_10000149_pt1 | contig 25483 bp, 24 predicted proteins | sample PanSoiMetPlot_30_FD_92548 | JGI IMG/M metagenome (GOLD analysis project Ga0126382, IMG submission 92548) | Tropical forest soil microbial communities from Panama - MetaG Plot_30 | ecosystem: Environmental > Terrestrial > Soil > Tropical forest > Bulk soil | place: Panama | collected 2016-02-17
GCCCGCCCGTCGGGTTGAAGTCGAACGAGTGCAGCGCGACCGATCCAGCTTCGTGCACGATGATCGCGTCAGGGTCGGCGAATTGCGCGACCTCCCAGGTGAGCCGGTCGGCGATGATCGGGCTCTGGTCCCAGTCGGGATTGTTGGTCAGCTGCGCGCGCGCCATACGCGCCCATTCGCTGAACTTGCGCACGTCGGCCGCGCGCTCGACCGCCTTCTGCTTGAGCGCGGGCGTGAGCAATTGCTCCACCGCCGCGATCAGGTCGTCGAGCCCATAGCCGACGTCGCAGACCAACGGCACCTCGGTGAGCATCACGTTACCCATGCTGCCGTGGTCGATGCGCATGTCGATGAATTTCGGTCCGCGCGGCACGATCGGCGTCGGGCCGTTGTGCTGGAACTTGTTGCCGACATTGATGATCACGTCGGCGCTCTTCGGATAGGTCAGCGAGTTGAGGCTGTTGCCGGCGAGATTGCCCACCCAGAGCGGATGCGTCTCCGGGAAGTTGGCATAGAGCTGGCGCACCTGCGTCACCGGCATGCCGAGCATCTCGGCGAGCTTGACGGCCTTGCCGGCCGCCTTCGCCTTGTAGATCTCGTCGCCGGTCACCATCAGCGGCATCCGCGCTTCGACCAGCAGCTTGGCCGCGCGCTGGATCTCGTCCGGATTGGGACGCACCCGCATGCGCGGATCGATCAGCTCCTGCGCGATGATCTCGGTGCGGACACGCTCGTCGTTGTAGTCGGAATGCCAGGAGATGTAGGCCGGACCATAGGGCGGCGTCCAGGCCGCCTTGAAGCCGCGGCGAATGGTCTCCGGAATCATGTCCGCCCGACGCGCCAGCCAGGTGTATTTGGTGATCGGCTGGACCATCTGCTCCTGGTTGGCGACCTCCTCAAAGCCGTCGCGCCCGGCGCGGCGGGTCTGGTCGGTGCGGTAGGAATAGACGACGAGCGGGGTCTGCTCCTTGAACGCGTTGAACATCTGGCCGACGGCATTGGCCATGCCGACCACCGCCGCCTGCATCACGATCGCCGGCTCGCCCGAGGCCTTGATGTAGCCCGCGGCCATGGCAGCGCCGGGCCCCTCGTGCGGCGTGAGGATGTATTTGAGCTGCGGCCGATCGACCAACGCCTCGTAGAATTGCGCGTCCTCGCTGGCGGAATTGCCGAACACGTATTTCACGCCGCAGGCGATCAGCTGATCCGCGAAAGCCGCGCCGCCCGGCCCCTGGAACGGCTTGACGCCCGCGACCGCAGCCGCGGCTGGCGCGCTGGCGGCGGGCGCTGCCGCCGATGGCGCAACCGGCGCTGCGCCCGGCTGCGGGCCGGCACCCTGGCCATAGCTCACGGTCGCGACCGCGGTAAGCACCGACTGGGCGGCGCTCGCGGTCAGGCCGGCCTTGGTCAGGCCGCCGACGAAGCCGCGCCGCGATATCTTCTTCGACAAATATTCCGCAACCAGCTCTCGCATCGTTCGCTCCCTTGAGCCCAGGCGCCCCGTGGTCGCCGTTACTGTCTCGATTGAGACGCCGGCCTCGGCCCGAAATCGGTGACGAGGTAGTCGGCCATCAGCTTGATCTCATCCGCCGTCCACAAGCCGCCGCGCCCCACCATGCGGTAGATCGCAGCCTCCCAGCCGCGACGATCGGTGCGGTGGTCGCGGAACATCGCGTCGGTGTGGCACTGGAAACATTTGCTCATGACCACGCTGCGCCCCGGATGCTGCGCAGCCGGCGGCTGCGCGGTCTCCTGCGCCTGGCTTTCATGCACCTTGGCCGGCGCGACCAGCAGCAGCGGCGCGCTGACCAGCACGACGCCGAAATTTCGCCGGAGGGCCATTGCTCGGCCGATCATGCGTTCGCTCCCGAATGTTTCTTGCGGCCGCTTCGGCCGAAGCTATTGCGCCAAATATTATTCGAAGGCCGACTTCGGCGCCAGTCAGGCCGCCGTTCCGGTCGGCAGAACATTCAGAACGGCGTGGCGAATGTCAGCCTGACGGCCAGCGGCTCCACCGGATGAAAGTGATGGTCGGCCACGCCGTCGGCCGGCTCGCCGGGCAGCCGCGACGTATAGTAGTAGTCGATCTGGTCGGCCTTGGCGTTGAACAGGTTGAAAACATCGAGCTGCAGGCGGGCCCCGGTCTCGAACTTATAGCCGACCTTCGCATTGACCAGCGTGGTCGCGCGCGAGCGTACGCTGCCGTCCTCGATCAGCGGCCGGGGGCCGAAATAGCGCAGCTTGGCCGCGCCGAACCAGCCCTTGTCGCCACCCAATACGACGCCGGCGCTGGCAATCCACGCGGGCGCGCCGGGGATGTAGTCGCCGACGGGATCGGGTTCGATGAACCGCGCGCGGGTATAGGCCACGTTGAGGTCGAAGCCCAGCCACGGAACCGGCTGGTAGTGATTGGTCCATTCGACACCGATGCGCCGGCTCGCGCGGCTTGCCACGGTCGTGCCGGCATCGCCGACGAACAAGAGCTCGGACGCGAAATCGAGCACGAACAATGCGACCGAGCTGTCGAGGCCACGGATGGCCTGGGTGCGCACGCCGACTTCGGCACCCTTGGAACGCACCAGCAACGGCACCCGCTGCGCCGGCGTCACCTTGTCGCCGGGATCGACGGTGATCACCGTCCCGCGCACGTCGTTGCTGTGAAATCCGGTGCCGGTATTGAAGAAGAACTCGGTCTTGGCGAACGGGCCGAAGACCAGGCCGAATTTCGGGCTGGCGATGAAGGCTTCGATATTGCCGGAATTCTCCGGCGTGTCGCTGCGGTCGCGCGCGGCGTACCAGTCGCCGCGCAGCCCGACGATCGTGCGCAGCCAGTCGGTCAAGCGGGTGGTGTGCTGCCCATAGAGCCCGATGCTGCCTTCCTGTACGGCGTCCTCGCGCACCGTGGACAAGGTGTTGCGCTGCAACGTCTTGACCAGCCCGACCTGGATGTCGTCGTAGCGCGCCTGCACTCCGAATTTGGTTTCCGTTGGGACCCCGCCGACCTGCCCCTTCAGCACGTGGCTGGCGTTGAACCCGAGGATGGTGCGCTTGTCGGTCTGGCTGAACTGATCGCCGTTGACGGGATCGTCGAGGAAATAGGTGAAGTTGTTGAACAGCGCGAGCGTGCTGCGGATGGCATAGGCATCAACGCGCGACGCACTGTCCTTGTCCGACTGGCTCCAGCGCCCCGACAGGCTGAATCGGCTCGACTGCCCGCCGTCGGTCGGATCGAGCGTGCCGAAGCGATCGATCAATCCCGAGGTGACGGCGCGCGCCGCGATCTGGTCGGTCGAGGTCCAGCGGTTGACGTAGCCCATGCCGGTCAGCGCAACGCCATCATCGAGCGTGCCCTGGCTGTAACGCGCTACACCGTTGAACTTGCGGACCTGGTCCGGCACCTGCCCGGGGCCGTCGTAGTTGTACACCTCGCCGACGACCAGCAGCGAACCGCCAAAAGGATTGCCAGCCTGGGTCGGCGTCGAGGCGGCCGCCAGTCCGCGCCGATAGCCGAAGCTGCCGATCGTGGTCAGCAACAGGTTCTTGTCGAGGCGGTCGACATAGTCGATGTGAACGGCACCGGCGGACGAAAAGTCCCCCTCTTCCGCGTAGTACGGGCCCTTGCGCACCGTCATCGAGCGGATCAATTCCGGGATGAGGAAGCTGATGTCAGCATAGCCTTGGCCATGGCCGTGGGTGCGCATATTGACCGGCATGCCCGCGACCCAGATCGCGAGATCCGTGCCGTGATCGAGGTTGAAGCCGCGCAGGAAATACTGGTTTGCCTTGCCCTCACCGCTGTGCTGCGTGACGATCAGGCCCGGCACAGTTTCCAGCACCTCGCCCGGCCGCAATGCCGGGTAGGCGTTGACTGTCGCACCCGAGAAAACCTTCTCGCTCGCGGCGTCACCGGGCGGGCCTCCCCATGGCGTGGCCGCCGCCGGTTGCGGCGTTGCGGCCGACTGCGGATCCGAAGGAGCACTGTCGGGACGAGGCTGCGCCCGCGTGCGCGGAGCGTCACTCGAACGGCGGGCCGGCCGGGCCTCGTTTGCAGCCTGACCCCTGACCACCACCTCGGGCAGCGTCACCTGCGGGGCCTGCGCCGAGGCCCGCTCCACCGACGCGACCGCCAGCAGCGACGCCAAGCCAACTCGGAACGCCGGCCCGCCCATCACGCCCCACCCACGCGACCAAGTCCCGCAGCCCGCGCGAGGCAAGGCGACCGGTATGACGTTTATTATAAAACAGCATATTGCAGATTTGCGTCAAGACGCATGACCGCGCAGCGGCGTGCACGGTCTTGAAGTCCGCAAATTCTCGAAAGAAACCGGGCTGCGCGTGGCGCGTGCGCAACAATCAGTCTTTTTCCGCGAGCGACGCACCGAGCAGCCGCCGGCACTCGGTGAGGTCGTGCAGGGCAGTCTGCAATTTCTGTCTATCCTCGCGCGCCAAGCCGGCCGGCGCGACCAGACGCGAAGCGGCCGGGCCGCCATCGGACGCTTCGGGCTGATCGCCCTCCTCGCCTTCGTCCGCGTCATCGTCGTCGGGCGCGGCTTCGGCAGGCTGCAGGGTCGGCTGTGGCGCGCCCGGCTGCCAGACGCTCTGCACGAAGCGCACGCCCTGCTCCCGCAACAGGCGCTGCACGCCGCGGATCGTGTAGCCCTCGCCATACAGCAGATGGCGGATTCCACGCAGCAGATCGATGTCGTCGGGGCGATAGTAGCGCCGCCCGCCGCCGCGCTTCATCGGCCGGATTTCGCGGAAGCGGCTTTCCCAGAACCGCAGCACATGCTGCGGAACGTCGAGCTCCTCCGCGACTTCGCTGATGGTCCGGAATGCGTCCGGTGCCTTCTCCACCGCCGCTCGGCTCCCCTGTCAGTTACTTATGCTCGCCGGCATCGGAGTTGATGCGTTGCTTGAGGATCGCCGAAGGCTTGAACACCATCACCCGGCGCGGCGAGATCGGCACTTCCTTGCCGGTCTTGGGATTGCGCCCGATTCTCTGGCCCTTCTTGCGCACCACGAAAGAGCCGAAAGACGAGAGCTTCACCGTTTCGCCCCGCTCCAGGCAATCGGTGATTTCCTTCAAAACGAGCTCGACCAACGTGGCCGATTCGGTACGGGACAATCCTACCTTCTGGTAGACTGCCTCGCACAAATCCGCACGTGTGACTGTCTTTCCGGTCATCGCCAGCCCCGCCTACGGCGATCAAGATATCTCTCTGAATTATCACACGATATTAGCTTGGGCACGACCGGTCAACCGGGCGTGTGGGGAAGATTGTGGGCGGTTTCACCACCTGACCAGGGCCGACCCCCAGGTGAAGCCCCCGCCCATGGCCTCCAGCATCACCAGATCGCCGCGTTTGATGCGGCCATCTCCTACCGCCGCGGTCAGGGCCAGCGGTATGGAGGCAGCCGAAGTGTTGCCGTGCTTGTCCACGGTGCTGACCACCTTTTCCGGGGCAATGCCGAGCTTCCTGGCGCTGTCGTCGATGATCCGCTGGTTGGCCTGGTGCGGCACGAACCAGTCGATGTCGGCAGCGGTATAGCCGGTCGCCTCGAAGGCATCCTCGATCACGTCGGTGATCATCGCCACCGCGTGCTTGAAGACGGCCCGGCCTTCCATGCGCAGGTGGCCGACGGTCTGCGTCGAGGACGGCCCGCCGTCGACATAGAGCTTGGCCTTGTGGCGGCCGTCGGAGCGCAGGTGGCTGGTGAGGATGCCGCGGTCCTCGCGCGTGCCGGGCTGCTGCTGCGCCTCCAGAACCAGCGCCCCCGCGCCGTCGCCGAACAGCACACAGGTGCCGCGGTCGGTCCAGTCGAGGATGCGCGAGAAGGTCTCGGCGCCAATCACCAGCGCGCGCTTGAACGCACCGGTCCTGATGAGGCCGTCGACGGTTGCCAGCCCGAACACGAAGCCCGAGCACACTGCCTGCAGGTCGAAGGCCGCGCCGTGGGTGATGCCGAGGCCGGCCTGAATCTGCACCGCGCTGGCGGGAAAGGTGTTGTCGGGCGTGGAGGTCGCAAGCACGATCAGGTCGATCGATTGCGCGTCCACGCCGGCTGCGGCGAGCGCGGCGCGCGCGGCCGCAAGGCCCATATCCGAGGTGGTCTCGCCGTCGGCGGCGATGTGGCGCTCGCGGATGCCGGTGCGCTGCGTGATCCATTCGTCGGAGGTGTCAACCATCCGCGACAATTCGGAATTGGTGAGGGTCCGGCTCGGGAGATAGCTGCCGCAGCCGAGCACGACCGAACGCGTGATGGTCACGAGGCCAGACTCCGCACGAGGTTTCCCGGCCCCGGTTGCGGCGGCTCGGGCGGCCCTTTGCCGAGCATCTGGCCGAGCGTCTGACCGATCTTGGCCAGCAACTCGTGGTGCACCATGTCGTAGCCGAGATCGACGGCATAGGCGAAGCCTTCGGCGTCGGTGCCGCCGTGGCTCTTGATGACGATGCCGTTGAGGCCGAGGAAGACGCCGCCGTTCGACTTGCGCGGATCCATCTTGTTGGCGAGCGCGCGGAACGCCTGGCGCGCCAAGAGGTAGCCGAGCTTGGTCGCCAGCGTGCGGCCCATCTCCTGCCTCAGGTACTGGCCCATCTGGCGCGCGGTGCCTTCGGCCGCCTTGAGCGCGATATTGCCGGCAAATCCTTCGGTCACCACCACGTCCACCGTCCCCTTGCCGATGTCGTCGCCTTCGACGAAACCGGAATATTGAAATTGCGGCCATTGGCCTTCGCGCAACATTCGGCTGGCTTCGCGCACTTCTTCAAGTCCCTTCGCCTCCTCCACTCCGATATTGAGGAGCCCCACCGTCGGCCGCTCGAGCCCGAACAGCACCCGCGCCATCGCGCTGCCCATGGCGGCCATGTGGACGAGATGTCCGGCATCGGCGCCGATGGTGGCGCCGAGATCGAGGACGATGGATTCGCCTTTCAGCGTCGGCCAGATCGCCGCGATCGCCGGCCGGTCGATCCCCGCCATGGTGCGGAGTTCGAACTTGGCCATGGCCATGAGCGCCCCGGTATTGCCGGCGGAAACCGCAACATCCGCCTCCCCCTTCTTGACCGCATCGATGGCCAGCCACATCGAGGATTTCCACCGCCCTTTGCGTAGCGCCTGACTGGGCTTGTCGTCCATCTTGATCGCCACATCCGTGTGGATGATCCGCGACGCGGCCTTGAGCTGCGGACGAGTATCGACGAGCGGCGCAACCACCGTGCGGTCGCCGAACAGCAGGAATTCGATGTCGGGGTGACGGGTGAGCGACAGTTCGGCACCCGGCACGACCACCGCTGCCCCATGGTCTCCCCCCATGGCGTCGAGCGCGATGCGGACTTTCTGGGGCATGGCGCGACAATACCGTGTCGGCAGGAGACACAACAGGGGGCGCAAATCACCCCTGCTTACCGCCCCGCCCCTTGTCTTGCCCCTTCTTCAGCGCCGAGAGCGCTGCGAAAGGGTGCGTGGAATCGTCACCGGCAGCCGGCGCTTCGAACACGGCGCCTGCCTTGCGGGGATACGGATCGATGCCCAGGATCAGGAACTCGGTCGCTATCGCCCCCAGGTCAACCGCGCCATCGACCAGTTCATCGGGCGCATCGGGTGCCATCTCGACCTCGCCGACGCCCGCCGTCGGCGGCGTCGCCCCCGGCACGAAGGCCAGGTCGATCGGCTCATCGATCGTGCTTTCGATCGGCTCGAGCGTCACCACACAGGTCTGCTCGACGGTGGCCGACATCCGGCCCACCACGCGCAAGCCGCCCCGGCCATAGCGTGTGACGTCGAAATCGGCGACGAGGCGCGACAGGGCGGCGACCCCGGCAAGCTCGGCAACCGCCGCGCGCGTCTCGCCGTCGGCGACGAGATCGACATGCCGCCCGGTCTCGGGCACGTCGCTCTGATCGAGCCGCACGCTCCAGGGGCGTCGGACGGCGGTTTCGGACATGTGCGTGCGTCGTGTCATTGCCGCCATCAGCCCGGTCATGCGCCCACGGTCAGCGCCTCGGGATCGGGAAACACCAGTTCCCCGCGTTCGAACCCGTCGGGGTCGAGCGCGGCCAGCCGTCGTACCGCCTCGCGGACATAGGCTGCAAGCCGCGCTGCCGCCGCGGGTTCCGGCGCGCCGGCGAAGACGTTGCGCTGCAGGGTCGTCACCAGCGGCTCGTCGTCGGGCGCCGCCAGCGCCGCCCGGTATGCCATTTGCCGGCCGTAGAACGCCTCGCCGATCCGGCGCATTTTTCGCGGCACCGCGAGGTCGCCCACCCCCATTTCGCGCAGGCTTTCGTCCATGTCGCGACAGAACCGGTCGAACAACTCCTGGCCGAGCGCACGGGCCGGCGCCGCCTCGCCCTCGAGCCGGCGCAGGAACAGGACGGCATGGAGCATGATCATCTCCAGGCGGCCGTTGACCGTATCCGGCACGCCGTAGCTGCGGTAAAATGCCGGTAGTCGGGCCTGCGCCACGATCGTGCCATAGAGAGACGTGATGATACGATCTTGCGGGGTATGGCGAAATAGGCGAAATATCATTGAGTTAGCTCAACACCCGCGGTCGGTTGTGGACGAACCGTCTCTTGCAAGGGGGATCGGCCCCGCCGGGTACGGCAATGCACCAGCGAATGCAACAGTGATATGGGAACCATCAGCGCCATGAACAGCCCGCGACCAACCCGCCGCTGCGGCTTGGCGGCGCCCAAGACGGCGGCGATCGCGGCGGCCGTGGTGGCATTCGGGCTGCTGCTCGGCGGTTGCTTCTCCGAGACCTACCAGCGCGGCTACATCGTGCCGGAAGGCGCGCTCGAGCAGATCCCGATCGGGTCCACGCAGGAGCAGGTGCTGATCGTCCTCGGCACGCCCTCGACGGTGGCGACCGTGAGCGGCGAGGCGTTCTATTACATCTCCCAGCGCGCCGAGAAGGCGATCGGGTTCATGCCGCAGCAGGTCGTCGACCAGCGCGTGGTCGCGGTCTATTTCGACAAGAACCGGCGGGTGCAGCGCCTTGCCAATTACGGCCTGCAGGATGGCAGGGTGTTCGACTTCATCAGCCGCACGACGCCGACCGGCGGCAAGGACTACGCCTACATCAACGCGATGTTCAAGGTGTTCTAGTGCCGCGAACCCGAAGTTCGCACGATTCCGCGGCAAGTGCGTTTGCGAACTTCGGGTTCAAAAGCGGCACTAGAATCATAGAGTTGCTAGTGTCCCTTGATTCCGAAGTTCGCATCCAAACGCGCTGCAAACTCATGCGAACTTCGGAATCGGGACACTAGTCATTGCGACGGCCCGCGCGAACGCGGGCATTACTCCATCTTGATGCCCGCGGCGCTGATCACGTCGCCCCAGCGTTTGGTCTCCGCCACGATGTGGCGCGAGAAATCCTCCGGCGAGCCGAGCGGCAGCGTGAGCCCCTGCGCGGTGAGGCGCTCGCGCATGTCGGGAGCGGAGAAGGCTTTGGTCGCCTCGGCATTGAGCCATTCGACGATCGGACGCGGCGTGCCGGCGGGAACGAGCAGACCGAACCAGGGGCCGCCTTCCAGCTCGGGCATCCCCACCTCCGCCGTGGTCGGAACATCGGGCAGCTCGGCGATCCGGCGCGGGGCCGCCACCGCGAGCGCGCGCACCTTGCCGGACGTGACCTGCGGGACGGCGAGCGTCTGAATATCGAACATGATCGAGACGTGGCCGGCGATCAGGTCCTGAACCGCCGGCGCGGCGCCACGATAGGGCACGTGCACGATGTCGATGCCGGCGATCTGCTTGAGCTGCTCGGCCACGATGTGGCCCGAGCTGCCGTTGCCCTGCGATGCATAGGTGAGCTTCTTCGGGTTGGCCTTGGCGTAGGCCACCAGCTCCTTCATCGACTGGGCGGGAACGGAGGGGTGCACGACCAGCACGTTGGATGATTTCGCCACCAGGCTGACCGGCGCGAAATCCTTGGCCGCATCATAAGGCAGCTTCATGAGGTGCGGCAGGATCGCCTGCGTAGCATGGAATCCGACATAGACGGTGTAGCCGTCGGGCGGCGACTTGGCGACGAAGTCGGCCGCGATCGTGCCGGTCGCGCCGGTCTTGTTTTCCGCGATGGCGGTCTTTCCGCTCTCGCTGAGCTTGAGCGCGAAGGCGCGGCCGACGATATCAGCAACGCCGCCCGGCGGCGTCGGGATGATGATCTTGATCGGCTGCGAGGGATATTGCTGAGCGCTTGCCGGCAACGCGAAGCACGAGAGCAGGCCCGCGAGCAGCAAGCCGAAATATCTGAGATGCGCAGGTGCGCTGGTCATGATGTTCCTCTCCTTGGATCTTTTTATCGATTCTTGGGGAGAGAATAGCACACAGAAGGGCCGGCGCGCGCGACTTGTCGGCGCGGCCCGTCCGCTCAATGCATGAGGTTAACGAAAAGAAACCCCCGCGGCGCCTGCCGCGAGGGTCCCGGTCGCCTAACTCCGGCGTGGCTTTTAGTGCGCCGCGAGCACCGCCAACAGCAGTAGCGCCACGATGTTGGTGATCTTGATCATCGGGTTGACGGCGGGACCCGCCGTGTCCTTGTAGGGGTCGCCGACGGTGTCGCCGGTCACCGCCGCCTTGTGCGGCTCCGAGCCCTTGCCGCCGTAGTTGCCATCCTCGATGTACTTCTTGGCGTTGTCCCAGGCGCCGCCGCCCGAGGTCATCGAGATCGCGACGAACAGGCCGGTGACGATGACGCCGAGCAGCATGGCGCCGACCGCCGAGAAGCCGGCCGACTTGCCTTCGGCCCCACCGCCCGCGATCCAGTAGATCACGAAGTAGACCACGATCGGCGAGAGCACCGGCAACAGCGACGGGATGATCATCTCCTTGATCGCCGACACGGTGAGGAGATCGACGGCCTTGCCGTAGTCGGGCTTGTCGGTGCCCTTCATGATGCCGGGCTTTTCCCTGAACTGACGCCTGACCTCCTCGACGATCGACGAGGCGGCACGGCCGACCGCCGTCATGCCCATGGCGCCGAACAGGTACGGCAGCAGGCCGCCGAATAGGAGACCGACGACGACGTAGGGATTGTTGAGCGAGAAGTCGAGCTTGATGCCCTGGAAGTAGGGATGCCTGGCCGCATCGGTGATGAAGAACTGCAGGTCCTGGTTATAGGCCGCGAACAGCACCAGTGCGCCGAGGCCGGCAGAACCGATGGCATAGCCCTTGGTCACCGCCTTGGTGGTGTTGCCGACCGCGTCGAGCGCGTCGGTCGACTTGCGCACCTCCTTGGGCAGGCCCGACATCTCGGCAATACCGCCGGCGTTGTCGGTGACCGGGCCGAAAGCGTCGAGCGCCACGATCATGCCGGCGAGCGCGAGCATGGTGGTGACCGCAATCGCGATGCCGAACAGGCCGGCGAGCTTGTAGGTCGTCAGGATGCCGGCAATGATCACGATGGTCGGCAGCGCGGTCGATTCCAGCGACACGGCGAGGCCCTGGATGATGTTGGTGCCGTGTCCGGTGACCGAGGCCTTGGCGATCGACTGCACCGGCCGGAAGTTGGTGCCGGTATAGTATTCGGTAATCCAGACGATCAGCCCTGTGACGACGAGCCCGATGACGCCGCAGATGAACAGCGATGTTCCCGTGTAGGACTGTCCCGGCACCGTGCCGAAGCCGACGAGATAGTGCGTTACCAGCGCGACGCCGGCGAGCGAGAGCACGCCGGTGACGATCAGGCCGCGATAGAGCGCGCCCATGATCGACTGGTTGGCCGGAAGCTTGACGAAGAACGTGCCGATGATCGAGGTGATGATGCAGATGCCGCCGATGGCTAGAGGATAGGTCATCATCTTGAGCAGCACGTCCGCGCCGGCGGCGCGGAAGAAGATCGCGGCGAGTACCATGGTGGCCACAGTGGTGACCGCATAGGTCTCGAACAGGTCGGCCGCCATGCCGGCGCAGTCGCCGACATTGTCGCCCACGTTGTCGGCGATGGTGGCGGGATTGCGCGGATCGTCCTCCGGGATGCCGGCCTCGACCTTGCCCACGAGATCGCCGCCAACGTCGGCACCCTTGGTGAAGATGCCGCCGCCGAGACGGGCGAAGATCGAGATCAGCGAAGCGCCGAAGCCGAGCGCAACCAATGCGTCGACCACGGTGCGGCTGTCGGCCGCAAGCTTCAGCGTGCCGTGCAGGAAGCCAAAATAGAGGGTAACGCCGAGCAGCGCCAAGCCGGCGACCAGCAGCCCGGTGATGGCGCCGGCCTTGAACGCGAGCTCGAGGCCGCCAGCGAGCGATGTGGTCGCGGCCTGGGCGGTGCGCACGTTAGCGCGCACCGACACGTTCATGCCGATGAAGCCGGCCGCGCCCGACAGCACCGCGCCGATCAGGAAACCGGCCGCCACCAGCCAGCCGAGGAAATAGCCGATGATGAAGAAGATCACGATGCCGACGATGGCGATGGTGGTGTATTGGCGCTTGAGATAGGCCTGCGCGCCTTCGCGCACGGCCGCCGCGATCTCCTGCATCCGGGCATTGCCCGGATCGGCCGCAAGCACCGAACGGATCGCCCAGATGGCGTAAAGGATGGCGAGCACGCCACAAAGGACGATCAGCCAGAGAGCTGTCATTGGTCAAAACCCCAGTTTTATGGAAGCGCGCCCGACAGAGAGACCCCTGCCCGGCTGCCGCCGCGCCGGGCCGGCATTATCGCCCCTCGCCCGGCTGAAAGTGGCGCGGATATAGCCAAAAACACAACCACAGCGCAACGGCGGATATCCCCAGGCGCAGGCGCCGCGGCCGTTCCGGATCGGCCGGATCTCGCGGAAACATGGGCGTTTTCCCACGGTGCACTACAACTTGTGTCTGCATCGGCGATCGCATATGAAAACGCCATTGGACGCGGCATGCGGGCGTGGGGCGAACCGGGCATGGCGACGATTCCTTCCAACGTGGTGAATACCGACCACGTCGCGCCGCGTGAGCGGTTCGACCTGTGGCGAGCGGTGCTATCGGCAACGCACGAAGCACAATTGCCGGACGGCAGCGATCCGGCGGCGTTCCGCGCGTTCGCGCGCGGCTGGTACCTCGGGCATTCGCTGGTGATCGAGACGCGCGTGACCGCGCAGCATCTGTCACGCTTGCCGCGCACGATCCGCGCCGACCAGTACGATCACTACATCGTTCGCCTGCAGCGGCAGGGTCGCTGGACCGGCGAGGTCGATGACCGCACGGTCGAGGCCGGGTGCGGGAGCGTGACGGTGCTCGACATGGCGCGCACGTCGACCGCGAGCGTGACCGACATCGAGAACATCAACGTCATTCTGCCGCGCGACGCGCTCGACGACGTGCTGCCGCCGTTCGACATGCACGGCCTCGTCCTGCAAGGCGCCATGGGGACGTTGCTGCGCAGCCACCTCGTCTCGCTCGTCCTCAACCTGCCGCGGATGCAGGCGGCCGACGCCGGCCATGTCGCCGGCGCAACCTTGAATCTGATGGCGGCGTGTCTGGCGCCGTCGCGCGCGCCGCCGCGCCGCTCGGGCTCGCGCGGCTCGCGCAGATTCGCCGTTACGTCGATCGCCATCTGTGCTCGCCCGATCTCTCGCCGCAGAGCATCTGCCAGGCGCTCGGGCTGTCGCGCTCCACGCTCTATGCGTTGTGCGAGCCGTTGGGCGGCGTCGCCGCCTTCATCCAAAAGCGACGTCTCGATCGCATCCATGCGATCCTCGCCGACCCGCGCGACCGCCGCCGCATTTCGGAGATCGCACATCAGCACGGCTTCGTGAGCGACGCGCATTTTAGCCGGGTGTTCCGCCGCGCCTTCGGGGCGAGCCCGCGCGACGCGCGGGAATCCGGCCTGTCCCGCCGGCCGCGCGTCAACGACGCAGGGCATGCCACCGACCTCAGCCTCGACGCATACGAGAGCTGGGTTCGTCGTCTGCGCGTCTGAACGCGAAGCGCAACGCCGCAGTCGCACGCCACAGACCGCGTTTTTCGCTCCTGCGAAATGGCAACGAATTGGCACATCGCCTGCCCGTTCGAAAACTTGCTCCACCGTTGGAAGCGGCATGAGGCACCCTGCGACAGGCTGAATTCACATCGGCAGTCTGGTTGGTCGCACGCAACAGTCGACGACCAAAACGCTCGCGGCAGCGTGGCTGTCACCGCCGGTTCATTCCAGTCGACGAACCGCGAATTATGGTTGGGGCGATGTTCGTCGTGCTCGTCGCGCCAGTGGCCGCACAACTTGGCCGGGTCGGCATGGCGAGTTCCAGGGATTTGAGCAGAACACAGGATCGCAACGATGCATGCTTACACGCCCTTGACGCGTTTCGTTCTTGCAAAAATAGGAGCGATTGCCCGCGCGTCTGAAAACTTGCCTATCCGTCCGACGCGGCATCAGGCAGTCCATCCCACCTGCCCCGCGCTGAATTCACGTCGGCCGGTTGGCCGTTCGGGCGCGTCATCAAATTGCAAGAAGCGCCGCCGCCGGTCAACGGGGCGCCAAGAAGAAGTAAGGCGCCTATGCCGTCTGCGTGCGATTTCGCAGTGCGCCCCAGAGGAGCAGCGCGCCGGCCGCCAGCAGTACGGGGAACACCACCTCGTTCACCGTTGCCCAGCCGAAATTCGCGAGCAGCATGCCGGAGGAGAAGGAGCCGATCGCCATCGAGCCGAACACGAGGAAGTCGTTGAACGCTTGCACCTTGTTGCGCTCGTTCGGCCGATGACACGCCGTCACCATGGTGGTGGCGCCGATGAATGCGAAATTCCAGCCGACGCCGAGCAGCGCCAGCGCGCTCCAGAAATGCCAGATCGAAATTCCCGCAATGCCGATCACGGCAGCGAGGAGAATGATGACGAGGCCGAGCCCGGTGATGCGCTCGATGCCGAAGCGGGCGATGAGCGAGCCGGTGATGAAGCTCGGCGCATACATGCCGAGCACGTGCCATTGCAATCCGAGCGTCGCGTCGGTGACGGAATGGTTGCACATGACCATGGCGAGCGGCGCCGAGGTCATCACCAGATTCATCATCGCATAGGACGCCACGCCGCAGACCACCGCCACGATGAAGCGCGGCTCCCGCGCGATCTCGGCGAGCGGGCGGCCGTCACCCACCTGCGAGCGCGGCGGCGGCTTCGGGATGCTCAAGAGCATCAGCACGCCGGCCGCGACCAGCGCGAGCGCGGACTGGCCGATATAGGTCGCGGCGAAGAGATAAGGCGGCCACAGCTCCTTGGTCGCGATGACGAGCTGCGGCCCGACGATGCCGGCCATGACGCCGCCCAGCAGCACCCACGAGATCGCCTTCGGCCGGAATGCCTCGCTCGCGGTGTCGGCCGCCGCAAAGCGATAGGACTGGTGCGCGGAGGCATAGAAGCCGCTGAACACGGCGCCGATGTTGAACAGCAGAAACGAGCCTTGCAGCACGGCGATGCAGCAGATCAACCCGGTCAGCACGCCGCTGATGGTGCCGATCTGCAGCGCGCTGCGCCGGCCGAGCCGCCGCGCCAGCGCGCCCATCGGCAGGGTGCCGGCCCAGGTGCCCAGCGCCAGGAAGCTGATCGGCAGAGTGGCCAGTCCCTTGTCCGGGGCGAGCATGATGCCGACGATGCCGGCGGTCGCCACCAGGACCGAGTTGTTGCCGCCGGCCAGCGCCTGGGTCACTGCCAGCACCAGCGCATTGCGCCGCGCCAGCCGGTCGCCTTCGGCCACAGTCAGTACCGGTTCGGCGAGAGCCGACATCCGCATTCTCCGAAAAGGGATTCGGAAAGAAGAGCCTTCCCTCTTAGCCGCGCATACGGGGATAATCCACCCGCTCCGCATGCAGATCAGAAGTGCAGCGCTCCGGGATGGCGGATCGTGACCGAGCGCGCCTCTTTCGGCTGTTGCGCGCCGATCTGGCCGAAGGCCGATTTCATCTCGTCGATCATGAGATCGATGACATGGCCGGGGCCTTCGGCCCCGAGCGCGCCCAGACCCCACAGGAAGGCCTTGCCGGCAAACGCCATGTCGGCGCCGAGCGCGACCGCGCGCGCAACGTCGAGCCCGGAGCGAACCCCGGAATCGAGCATCACGGCTGCGCGATTGCCGACGGCGCGCGCGATCGCGGGCAGCGCGTCGATCGGCGCCGGCAGACCCTCGATCTGACGGCCGCCGTGGTTCGACACCACGATGCCGTCGACCCCCAGCGCCACGCATTTCTCCGCGTCGGCCGGATGGAGAATCCCCTTCACCACGAGAGGGCGCTTCCAGCGCTCGCGATAGCGCGCGATCTCGTCCCAGGTGAACGCACCGCCCATCTCGCGGCGCACGAACGCCGCGACCTCGTTCACGTTCGCATCGTTCTTGGTGTACGGCTTGAGGTTGCCGAAGCGCGGCTGGCCGTGCTGCAAGAGCGAGCGCAGATAACCGGGCGATGTGACGATACCGGCGAGCATGCGCAGGTCCGGGCGAAACGGCGAGGTGATGCCGACCGCGACCTCGCGCGAGCGCGTGGTGCGCACCGGCACGTCCACGGTGAGGACCAGCGCGTGGACGTTGCAGGCTTCGGCGCGCTTGACCAGGTCGAAGCCGATGGCGTGCTCGTTGCGCGAGCAGCGATAGAGCTGGAACCACAGCACATCGGGCGCGATCTCGGCGGCGCGCTCGACCGTCATGCCGCCGACGAGGCCGAGCGTGTACGGCAAGTTGGCGCGCTGGCAGGCCGCGGCCAGATACTGGTCGGCACCGGGAAACACCAGCGACGGGCCGCCCATGGGCGCCACCCCGATCGGCGCCGAATAGCGCCTGCCGAACAGCTCCACATCGACTGGAGGCAAGGCCGTGGTGACGCCGTAGCGCGGCACTAGCTCGACCGCATCGAGCGCGTTCCAGTTGCGGGCAATGCCGCCGTCGGCGCCGGCGCCGCCGTCGCAATATTCGAAGGCAAAGTGCGGCAGCTTGCGGCGGGCTTGCCTGCGCAGATAGGCGACGGTCGGGAAGCGGCGATGCAGCTTCACGAAACGCGGATTGTCGGCCGGTGTGTAGACCTTTGCATTCGGCCGGTGCAAAGCGGGCGTGTCGTGCATGAAGCGCCCTTCCCTTTTTCTGCGAGATTATCGTGGCGCCACGCGCGCGGCCAGCCGGGTCAGAAATGGCTGTACGCGGTTTGCGCGAGCACGAGCGGCTTGCCGTCGGCCCCCAGAAGGCGGGTATCGCCCTGCCCCGCGATCACCGTGCCGATTTCGGTGACGGCAACCCCCGCCGCCGCTGCCTCCCGGCGCAAGGCCTCGACCTTGTCGGCGGGCACGCAGGCCAGCACCTCGTAATCGTCGCCGCCGGCGATGACGGTCTCGATCAGCGCCGGCTCTCTTGCGATCACGGCGCGCGCCGCATCGGATAGCGGCACCCGCGCCACCGCGATCTCGGCGCCGACGCCCGAGGCGCGGCAGAGCTTGGCGAGATCGCCGGCGAGGCCGTCGGACACGTCCATGGCCGCGGTGGCATAGCTTCCCAAGAATGCCGCCACCGCGCTGCGCGGCTGCGGCACGAGATAGCGTGCCGCCAGGTGATCACGCTGGTCCCGCGTGAGCCCCCAGCGCCCGGCGGCACCGGCGTCCTGGCGCAACCGCAACCCGAGCGCGGCGTCACCGATCGTGCCGGTCACCACCACGCGGTCGCCGGGCCTCCCGCCGGCGCGGCGGATGGTCTTGCCGTGCGCCACCGCGCCGAACGCCGCGACCGAGATCGCGACCGGCCCCGGCGTGCGCACGGTGTCGCCGCCGAGCAGCGGGCAGCCGAACAGCTCGGCGTCGGCGCCGAGCCCGCGCGCGAATGCCGTCAGCCATGCATCGCCGATTTCCTTCGGAAGTGCGAGCGTGAGCAGAAACCCGAGCGGCTTGGCGCCCTTGGCGGCGAGGTCGGACAGGTTCACCCGCAGCGCCTTCTTGGCGACCGTGTCGGGCGGATCGTCGGGAAAGAAGTGCACGCCGCCGATGATGCCGTCGGCCGTGAGCACGAGATCGCATCCGGCCGGAGGCGCGATCGCGGCGGCATCGTCGGTGAGCCCGCAGGCGCCGGGATGCTTGGCGATCGGCGCGAAATAGCGCGCGATCAGGCGATCCTCGCCGGACTCAGCTTTGCTCGATTTGCTCATCGCCCTTCGACCGAGTGACTGGTTGCAGGCCGCATGATAGCCTCCGTGACACCCAAAATAAGCAGGAAATACGCGGCCGAGCGATGGAAGCATTCGATCTCTATTCGCCCGATATCGATGCCGACCCGTTCCCGTACTACGCGATCCTGCGCGAGCAATATCCCTGCTACTGGAGCGAGAGCGGCAAGCTGTGGATCCTGTCGCGCTACGACGACATCGTGCAGGCGACGCGCGACTGGGAGACCTTCTCGTCGTCGCAGGGCAACATGATCGACGAATTGCCTGGCCGGGCCGGGGCGACCTTGGGCACCACCGATCCGCCGCGCCATGACCGCCTGCGGGCGCTCAGCCAAGCCGCGTTCACCCGCAAGAATATCGAGCATCTGGTCGCGCCCACCACCGAGATCGCCGACCGCGCGCTCGACCGCATCTGCGAGGCCAAGCGCTTCGAGTTCATCGACGACTTCTCCAGCCAGATCACGGTCGAGCTTCTGTTCCGCACCATGGGCCTGCCGGCGCGCGACCACGCCGACATCCGGCGCAAGGTCATTCTCGCGGTCTCGACCGACAAGTCGGTCAAAGGCCGCAATCCCACGCACATCGCCGCCTTCAAGGAGCTCAGCGACTTTCTATCGGCCGAAGTGGCGGCGCGCCGGGCGAACCCGACCGACGACCTCATCACTCACCTCGCCGAGGCCGAGATCGACGGTGACCGGCTCTCCGAGCGCGAGATCGTGCTTACCACCGCAACCTTCGTCATGGCCGGCGTGGAATCGCTGTCGAGCTTCATGAGCATGCTCGCGCTCAATCTGCACGATCACCCCGACGCCCGGCGCCGCCTGGTCGCCGACCCCGCGCTCACCGCCGCGGCGATCGAGGAATCGCTGCGCTTCAACACGTCGGCCCAGCGCTTCAAGCGCACCGTCATGCGCGAGACGACGCTGCATGGGCAGACCCTGCGCGTGGGCGACAAGGTTGCGCTGGCCTTCGGCTCCGGCAACCGCGACTGGCGGAAATTCCCGAAGCCTGACGCCTACGACATCGATCGGCGGCCGCAGGGCCATCTCGGCTTCGGCGCGGGCAAGCATTTCTGCCTCGGCAGCCAGATGGCGCGGCTGGTGACCGGGGTTGCCATGACGCGCTTCCTCGCGCGCGTGCCGGATTTTCACTTGGCGGCCGACAGGATCGCCTGGAATTCGTCCTCGAATTTTCGCAGCCCGGTTGCGCTGCCGTTCGTAACGCACTGATTCCAAAACGATCGGATTCACGACCTCGTCAACTCGCCGTGATCCGCGCGTCACGGATTCTTGCATTGCGAGATCGCCTTGTGCACCGCACATCAGCGCCACCGAAACCCGAATCAAGGGGGTAATGACATGATGAAGTCTATCGCGCTTGCGGTGCTGGCCACCGCCATCGCTGCTCCCGCCCTCGCCCAGACCGCCCAGCCGCCCTTTGGCAACACGGTGGTCTCCGGCGGCAAAGTGCTCGGCGCCGATCCGGATCCGAATGTGCGGTTCGATCTCCTGCGCGAGCAGAATTGGCGCAACGGCGGCTACTGATCCAGCCGTTCACAGGTCCGACGCGAAAGCCCCGGGCCTCCCACGCGAAAGCCCCGGGCCCGCGCGCCCGGGGCTTTTCGTTGTGTGATGCAGTTCACAAAGCGGCTTCCGGCCGCGGCGTAAAATCCTAGGAATAGAAGTCGAAGCCAAGAAAGGAGGCTTACAATGGCAAAATATGCACTCGCCCTCGTGGCCGCCTTCGTGCTGGCGGGCGCCCTCTTGCCGACCGCGATCTGGGCGAGCGCGGACAAGCATAACAAGCTCGCCGCGCCGTTCTCGCCGAACGCAACGATCTATCGTCCGGATTGCTGGCTAAGGGAGGAGCCGACGTACTTCTGCAATGTGGGTACCGGCGTCCTCAAGGACGATTGACGCTCTTGAGCATGACCTTTTCCGAAAACACCGGTATCCACTTTTCGGGATCATGCTGCAACATCACCGGGTCGCGCGCTCGAACTCGCTCTTGCGAAAGTGGCGCGCGATCTGGTCGAGCACCGCATTGACCATCCCGGTCTCGTCCCTGTCGACAAAGGCGTTGGCGACGTCGACATATTCGGACACCACGACGCGCGCGGGCACGTCGTTGCGATGGCCGAGCTCGTAGGCGCCGGCCCGCAGCACCGCGCGCAGGATCGTCTCGATGCGCTTGAGCGGCCAGCCCTCCGCCAGCGCCTTGTCCACCAGGGGATCGATGCTGCGTTGCTCTCGCACGACACCCGACACCACGTCGCGGAAGAATGCCGCCTCCGCCGGCAGATATTGCGCGCCCTCGACCTCGCGGCCGATCCAGTGGCGCTCGAACTCGGCCAGGATGTCGTTTAGCCCGGTGCCGGCGATATCCATCTGGTAGAGCGCCTGCACGGCGGCGAGCCGGGCGGCGCCGCGGCGGTTGGCCTTGCGCTCGTCCTTCGGCACGGATTCGCGGGCCATGGCGGTTAACCCGGCGCGAGGCGGCGCTTGATCAGCGCCAGCGCTAGCGCCGCGCGCGCGGCGTCGCCACCCTTGTCGCCCTCCTCCGGGCGCGCCCGCGCCCAGGCCTGGGCCTCGGTATCGACCGTGATGATGCCGTTGCCGACCGGCACGCCACGCCTGACCGAAAGATCGATCAGGGCACGCGCCGATTCCTGCGACACGATCTCGAAATGCAGCGTCTCGCCGCGAATGACGCAGCCGAGCGCGACCGCACCCTCGTAGGGCTTGCCGGCGCGCTCGGCGGCATCGAGCGCCATCGCGATGGCGGGGGCGATCTCGAGCGACCCCGGCACGCTCACGCGCTCGTACACGACGCCGGCCTCCTCCAGCGCGCGCGTGGCGCCGGCGAGCAGCGTATCGGCGATGTCATCGTAGAAGCGCGCCTCGACCAGGAGGATGCGCGCGCCCTTGAGCTCGCCCGCACCCTTGCCGGCGGACCTTCGCGGCTCGGCCATGATTTATCTCCAACTCGCCGTGGTCGTACCAAGGGGATCGGGTCGGAAGCAACAGCCGCACCGCATGGCGGCCTGCGTCAGGCGCAACTCATGGCTTTTCCAGCAGCCGTGCGGCATAGCGGGCCATGAGATCGACCTCGAGGTTGACCGCGGCGCCGTGGCCGAGGAGGCCCAGCGTCGTCACCTTGAGCGTGTGCGGAATGATCAGCACGGAAAACGTGTCGCCGCCGACCTCGTTGACGGTCAGCGACACGCCATCGAGCGCCACCGAGCCCTTCGGCGCGATGAAACGGGCGAGCTCGGCGGGCGCCCGCAGGGTGAACCGCGCCATGTCGGTCAAGTCCTCACGAGCGACCACCGCAGCGAGACCGTCGGCATGGCCGGCCACGATATGACCGCCGAGCTCGTCGCCGACCTTGAGCGCGCGCTCGAGATTGATGCGCGTGCCCCGCCCCCAGCCGCTGACCGTGGTCACCCGCAGCGTCTCGGCGGCGGCATCGGCCGCGAACCAGGCGCGGTTGCCGTCCCGTCCGCGTGCAACGACGGTGAGGCACACGCCGCTGCAGGCGATCGAGGCGCCGATGTCGATCGTATCGGGGTCGTAGCGGCAGGCGATCTTGAGCCGCGACAGCCCCTCCGCGCGCGGCTCGACGGCGACCACCTCGCCGATGTCGGTGACGATACCCGTGAACATGTCAGGCCCGCTCGAATGTCTCGACCGAATCCGCTCCCACGGCCTCGTTGCCGACCGCTTTGAGCCGCGGTGATCGTGTTAATGCGGAAAGGGGTACGCCGTCGAGGGCGTCGATCCCATCCGGGCCGATGGTGATGGGGGAGCGGAACAGCACGGCTTCGTCCACCAGGTCCGCCTTGAGGAACGCCGTCGCCAGGATCGGCCCGGCCTCGACCATGAGCCGGGTGATGCCCCGTCCGGCCAGCAACTTCAGCACCGCCGCCAAGTCGCGCGTGCCATTCCTCTCCGTCACGCGCAGCAGCTCGACGCCCCGCGCCGTCAGCGCGTCCGCGCGGTCGTGCGGCGCGCCCTCGGCGGTCACGATCCACAGCGGCACCTGCCGCGCCGACGCAACCAGCCGGCTCGCAACCGGCAGCCGCAGCCCGCTGTCGAGCACGACCCGCACCGGCGACGGCATGCCGGGCAGGCGGCAGGTGAGCAGCGGATCATCCGAGAGCACAGTGCCGATGCCGGTGAGCAGCGCGTCGTTCATCGCCCGCATGCGATGGACCTGGTTGCGCGTTTGCCCGCCGGTAATCGATGTCGGGCGGCGGTTGGCCAGCCCGACCTTCTCGTCTGCGGAAACCGCGAGCTTGAGCGTGACGTGTGGGCGGCCGTCCTCGACGCGGCGGATATGGCCGGCATGGGCCCGCCGCGCCTCCTCGGCGCCAAGCCCGACCTCGACCTCGATGCCGGCCTGCGCCATCCGCCAATGGCCGGCGCCGGCGACCTCCGGATTGGGATCGACCAGCGCCGAGACCACGCGGGCGACCCCGCTCGCGATGATGGCGTCGGCGCAGGGCGGCGTCCGGCCCTGATGGGAGCAGGGTTCCAAAGTCACATAGAGCGTGGCGCCGCGCGCGGCCGCGCCGGCGCGGGCGAGCGCCTCGGTCTCGGCGTGCGGCCGTCCGCCCGGCTGCGTCCAGCCGCGGCCGACGATGACGCCGTCCTTGACCACGACCGCGCCGACCGCCGGATTGGGCCAGGTGCGCCCGAGCCCGCGCCGCCCAAGCGCAAGCGCCAGCGCCATGAAGCGGGCGTCTTCGTCGCTCCTTATCGGCTCGACATCGTTCAAACCGTACCTGCTCCTGGTCATCCGGGCTTGATCGAGTCACGTTATAGCAAGGTCCGCAGCCCACGGAGCATCTATGCTGATCGGCGGAAAAGAAAAGCTCGAGCGCATGCGCGACGGCCGTGCCGTCTATATCGGCGCCGAGCGGGTCAAGGACGTCACGCGCCACGGCGCCTTCAAGAATGCCGCGCAGACCATTGCCGGCCTCTACGAGCTCAAGGCCGACCCGAGCCAGCGCGAGCTGTTCACCTACGAGGAGAACGGCGAGCGCTACGGGCTGCCCTGGCTGCGCTGCCGCACCCGCGAGGAGCTCGCGCGCCGCATGCGGGCGATGAAGGCGATCGCCGACGCCACCTATGGCCTGATCGGGCGCTCGCCCGACCATGTTGCGGGCCTGATCACGGGGCTCGCAACGAACCCTGCTTTGCTCGACGGACTTCATCCGGGCTTCGGCGAAAACCTGCTCCGCTACTACGACTACGCGCGCAAGAACGATCTCTATCTCTCGTTCGCGGTCACTCCGCCGTCCGGCATCCGCAGCCGCGAGATCTTCACCGGCGAAGCGCGCGACGATCCAACCCTGCAGGTGGTCGGCGAGGACGACAGCGGCGTCATCATCTCCGGCATGAAGATGCTGGCGACCGGCGCCGTGTTCGCGGACGAGGTCTGGATCGGCAACCTCACCGCCATCGACGACAAGCGCGCGAGCGAGAGCATCACCTGCGCGCTGCCCAACAACACGCCCGGCGTCTCGTTCTGGGCGCGCGAGCCCTACGAGCGCCACGCCCGCCACGAGGCCGATTATCCCCTGAGCTTCCGCTTCGACGAAACCGATACGGTGCTGGTCTGTGACCGCGTCAAGGTGCCGTGGGAGCGCGTTTTCCTGCACAACAACGGCGCGATGTCGCGCCGCATCTATATCGAGACGCCGGCCAACTGCTACCAGAACCAGCAGTCCAACATCCGCTTCTGGGCCAAGATGGGCCTGATCGTCGGGCTCGCCAGCCGCATGTGCCAAGCCAACGGCGTGGACAAGATCCCGGCGGTGCGCGAGACGCTGGGACGCCTGGCCGCGCTCGAAGCCACCATCGCCGGCCTGGTGCACGGGCAGATCGACGCCTGCGAGGCATGGCCGGAAGGCTACATCACGCCCAACCGGCGCATGGTCTACGCCACCCTCAACTGGTGCCAGGAGCACCACACCGAGATCATCGACACGCTGCGCACGCTCGCGGGCGCGGCGCCGCTGCAGATGCCGGCGAGCATCGACCTCGTGGCGGACCCCGAGCTCAAGGACCGCTTCGAGCGCTGGTGGGGGACGCCGACAATCGCGGCGGTCGACCGGCTCAAGCTCTACAAGCTGGTCTGGGACCTGATCGGCTCGGAATTCGCCGGCCGGCACATGCTCTACGAGCGCTTCTACGCCGGCAACTCGATCATCGTGCGCAACCAGAGCGACCGCGAGGCGCCGTGGGAGAAATTTCACGCCACGGTGGACCGCCTGTTGGACGGTGTCGGCGCGGCGCGCTGAGGCTCACTGCGCCTTGATGCCGGCGGCCTTGATCACCGGCCACCACTTCTCGATCTCGGCCTTCTGATAGGCGCCGAGCGCCTCCGGCGTCTGCTGCTCGCGCGGGAAAATCTCCTGCGACAGATCGACGAGCTTCTGGCGGATGGCTGGATCGGCCAAGGTGCTCACAGCCGCACCGTTGAGCTTGCCGACGATCTCCTTGGGTGTTCCCTTGGGCGCCCAGAGCGCATGCCAGAACGTGAAGTAGAAGCCGGGCAATCCCGCCTCGTCCGTGGTCGGAATGTCGGGCGCGGTCACGAGGCGGTTCTTGGCGGTGACGGCATAGGCCTTGATGTTGCCGGACTGCAATTGCGGGAGCGACACCGCCGGGGTGTCGAGCTGCACGTCGATCTGGCCGGCGACCAGATCCTGCATCGACAAGCCGGCGCTGCGGTACGGCACCATCTGGATACGCGCCCCGATCGCGTTCTGAAACAGGATGCCGCCAACATGGCTCGGCGTGCCGACGCCGGAATTGCCCTGCGACGCCTTGTCGGCGTTCGCCTTCAGCCACGCGATCAGGCCCTTGAGGTCGCTCGCCGGCATGGTCTTGCGGGCGACGATCAGAAACGGCTGCGTCGCAATGAGCGCGATCGGCTCGAAATCCTTCAGGAGGTCGTATTGCAGCGGATAGATCGCGCCGGTCGCGACATTGGTGCCCCACTGACCGATGCCGAAGGTGTAGCCGTCGGGCGCCGAGCGCGCGACGCGGCCGACGCCGATGGTGCCGCCGGCGCCCGTCACGTTCTCGACCACGACGGGCTGGCCGAGCGCGGTGCGCATGCCTTCCGCCATGAGGCGCGCGATCACATCGGTCGAGCCGCCCGGCGCGAGCGGCACGATCATGGTGACCGGCCGCGACGGATAGGTCTGCGCGCCCGCGCCAGTGATGCCGTGCAGGGCTGCGGCACACGCCACGGTGAAAAGCAGCTTCTTCATGTCGATGATCCTCCGCTTGCCGTGCCGTCTACTCCGAAGACTTGATGCTCGCCGTCGTCACGAGGTCGCCCCATTTCCTGGTCTCGTCGGC
>Ga0126382_10000150_pt1 | contig 25345 bp, 31 predicted proteins | sample PanSoiMetPlot_30_FD_92548 | JGI IMG/M metagenome (GOLD analysis project Ga0126382, IMG submission 92548) | Tropical forest soil microbial communities from Panama - MetaG Plot_30 | ecosystem: Environmental > Terrestrial > Soil > Tropical forest > Bulk soil | place: Panama | collected 2016-02-17
GGACGTAGCCAAAGTCCCAGCCCCGGATCACCGGGAGGCCGACGATGGGCTCGAGCTTCGCGACGTGGATCTGCGGGTCGAAGCCGTCGAAGACGGGCGAGCCTTCGGGGAGGAACCCCCACTGCCCGTGGAGGTACTTCTCGCGCCACGCGGGAGGGTACTGCTCGAGTTCGCGCACGTAATCGGGGGGCAGGTGCTCCGCGTTGTCGTACGTGCTGCTGTGGAAGACCTCCTTCCCGGGACGCGCCTGATCCACGAACCAGCGATGGAGAAAATGATCCTCGTCGGGCGGGTTGGTCGCGAGGTACATCCGCCGCGGGCCCCGCTGGCCGCGGAGCCGGGCGATCAGCGCCAAGAACTCGCGCTCCTGGACCTCGATCGCCTCGTCGATGGCGATCCGGTCGAACTCCATCGAGCCCAGCTTTCGGTAGTCATCGAGCACACGAAAGAGCGTGCGCGACCCGTTGTGGAGCTCGACCTCCTCGCGACCCTCCGACTTGTACTCCTTCCGGATCAGCGCACGCGGCACCCAGTCGAAGAAGGTTTGCTTCGTCGTGTCGCGGAGGCTGGGGTAGTAGCGGCGGAAGATCACGCCCGTCGAGCCGGGATGCTCGAGGGCGAGCAGCAGATCCTCGACCACCAGGCTGACCGTCTTTCCCGATCCCGCCGCGCCCAGCAGCAGCTTGTACTTCGCGGGCGAGGCGTGGAACGGGGCCTGGCTCTTGTTCGGCACGTACGGCGCGCCGGTCGGGCCGATGAGTGGGACGGCACTCATGGCGGGGTCACATCGACCGGCGGGCGGGGGACACCGTGGGAAAGGTTGATTTGCACGGGGGTGCTCGTCCCCTTCTCTGCCGGGATCAGCACGCGGACGAGCGCGCCGAGGACGGCGGCGACGTCGGACGCTTTGCCGGTCGAGAGAATCGAGCGGACGTGGTTCACGACGTCGGGCTCCTGGAGGACGCCCAAGTAGGTCGTGAGGAACGCGGCGCGCTGGTTCGAGAGCCGCCCGCGTGGATCACGCGGGATCGGTGGCGGTGCGGTCGCGAGTGGCGGGCGACCGCGTGGACGCAGTGGCAGCGGTGTCGGGTTCTTCGGCTCGTCGCCGTCGCCGTGGCCGTCCATCACCGCCTCAGAGGAAAGGCACTGGGCGGGCTGACGAAGCGCCCGCCCAGGTGCCCGGAACGCGGTCACCACCAGCCTCTGCCCAGTCTGATGGTGCCGCCATCGTGATCACCGCTTGTTCACAGCCGTGCTCTTGAGACACATCCCTGATTTTCCCGTGCCTTGACGGCGCATGTAGCGTTTGCTACGGGCGTTGTCCACAGTAGATCCACAAGGACGCGCTGCCCCGCGCTCCATGGAGGAGGGGTCATGGCGCGTCGTGGAGGGTCAGCCGCCGCCGCTGAAGACAGCGGCAGTAGCGCCGCCGATCTCGCCAGCGAGGTCGAGTCACTGAGCCCATCGGAGTCGCGCTTCAGCGACCCCGTTCGTGATTCATCGTCTGAGGAAGCGCCTGGGTCGCCTCCTCCTCAACCGTCCGCGCCGCCGGCAGGACCGGAGCCTGGCGGCGGCGTCGAGACGGTCGCCCCCACTGCCCCGCCCACCCCCGCGTTCGATCCCCGACAGGAGATCGAGCAACTGCGCCGCGAGCTGGGCATCCAGCAGCAGCGCAGCGGGTTGCTCGAGCGGGAGCTGCAGTTCCGCGCCGCCGCAGCGATGGAGCAGGCGGCGGCTGCGCAGCCACAGCAGCAGGTCGATCCCGTCCTGCAAGAAGTCTTGGACATCCTGCAGGTGAGCGAGGACGACCTGATCGAGGTCTTCCAGGGTGGTGCCAAGGGCGCGCAGATCGTTACCCGCGCGCTGCAGGCGACCGCGCTCCTTGCCATCCAGGCAGCGGAGAAGCGACTCGTCCAGTACTACCAGCGCGATCAGGGCGCGCGGCAGCAGGCGCAGGTCGTGGAGACGCGGGCGGGCCAGATGCACGACGCCTTCTGGACGAATTTCCCGGAGCTCTACGATCACGCGGTCATCGTCCAGCACTACGCCGCGCAGGTGGCTGCAGAGCAGGCGCAGGCTCCCCGCTTCGACTGGGAGTCGGCGCAGCGGGAAGTCGCCGCACGGACGGTGAACCATCTGCGACAGGTCTACGGCCTGAATGTCACGCTGGGCGCAGCCCCGCAGGGGAACGGCTACGCGCGGCCGACGCTCCAGTCGCGGCTGCGGCCGGCGTTCGGAGAGATGGGGACGGGTGCCGCGCGACCGGGCAATCCGTCCGCGCAGACGCAGCTCACCGCAGAGATCCTCGATCTGGCGCGATAGCAAACGACACTTGTTGAGCGGTCGCGCCTGCCCGCGCGTCCGGACGGAGGAGCAACATGGCCGTTCTGGGCATGCGAGGCACGGGGACGTTCAGCAGCGTCGAGCGCCCACAAAACTGGCGTCAGGGGATCCTGCTGTACTTCCCGAACGGGGATGCGCCGCTGACGGCGTTCATGTCGAAGCTGAAGGATCAGCCGACCGACGATCCCCAGTACCACTGGTTCGAGAAGGGACTGCCCATCCAGCGCGGCACCATCCGGGGCGCAGGCGCTGCGGATGCGCCCGCCGACGATGCGACCATCGCCGCTGGCGGCACCGCCGATGCGTACTTGAAGATGTACCCGGACGGCGTCAACGCGAACGACGTCTCGATCTACAAGGTCGGCCACGTCGTCTTCAACGAGAAGACGGAGGAGGCGATGCTGGTGACGGCGGTCACCGCCACCTCGATCCGCGTACGTCGGGACATCGGTGACAAGTTCGTCACCAACCCCGCGATCACGGGCGGCGCGGTCGGCATCGGGGACGGACTCGTCATCATCGGCACGGGCAACCCCGAAGGCGCGCTGCTGGGCAATGCCATCGCCTACAAGCCGGTGCGGCAGTACAACTTCACCCAGATCTTCCGCACGCCGCTGTCGCTCACGCGCACGGCGCGAAAAACACGGCTCCGCTACGACGACGAGGGCCCGTACCGGGAGGCCAAGCGCGAGGCGCTCCAGATCCACTCGATCGAGTTGGAGAAGGCGTTCCTCTTCGGAGAGCGCGAGGAGATCATCTCGCTCACCTCGGCGTCCGGCCCGCTCGACATCACGTCCCAAGGACAGCCGCTCCGCACTACGCGGGGATTCCTCAACTGGCTCCCGGCGGTGACGACCACCGCGATGTCGGTCAACACCGACCTGAGCCAGTTCAACCCCCCCGGATCGCTCACCGAGAAGCTCTGGGATCAGTTCTTGGAGGTCGCCTTCCGCTACGGCTCACGCGAGAAGCTCGCGTTCGCCGGCAGCGGCGCGCTGCTCGTCTTGAACGAGATGGCGAAGAACAAGGCCCGCATCGAGCTCGCGCCGACCGACGACACCTACGGCTTCCACCTGATGCGCTACATCACCCCGTTCGGCACGCTGCTTCTCTACAACCACCCCTTGATGACCGACAACCCCACTTGGCGCTACGATCTCTTCGTGATCGATCCGGACAAGCTCGTCTACAGGTTCCTCGACGACACACGGTTCTTGCGGAACCGGCAGTCGCCTGGTGAGGACGCGTCGCGCGACGAGTTCCTGACGGAGTGCGGGCTCGAGGTCCACTGCACCGGCACCACCCCGGATGCGAACTCGCCGTCGACCGTGCCGCTGCAGAGCGCGCATGCGCGTCTCAAGGGCATCCGGGAGTACGGAGGCTAATCCGATGGCTGCTGGCGATGCCTCGAGCGGGGTCCGCTGGAACAAGCAGACCACGCCCGGCCAGGTGAACAAGTCGGCAGGCTTCGACGCCTTCCGTCGCGATGTGGCCGACATGCCCGAATCCGACTGGGACGACTTCATGCAGGACGCATCGCCCGCGCCGAAGTCACAGGCGTCTCGTGCTCCGACCGAGGATGAGCGCAGCCGGGGCTTCGTCCGTGGGCGTGGAGGAGACTGATCATGGCGAAGAGCAAGCACCCTTCGGGTGAGGAAGAGGAGCATCTCCCACCCGACGACGAGCCCGAAGAGGAGAAGCCGTCCGACGAGCCTGCGGAGGGGACGCGGCGCGAAGGCCCGCCGCCCGCACCACCGACTGATGCGCCAATCCCGCCGCAGAATCTCCCGAAGGAGGAGAAGGGAGAGTCCTGATGGCACTCGGCGCGAACGCGACCTTCACCGCGACCATCGACCAGGGTCGACGGATCTTCAACATCAACAACGGCGCGAAGCTCGCGACGCTCGACATGGGCCTGGTGACCGCCGCGAGCGTCATCGTGGCGGGTGCGATCACGCTCGACTCGACGGACTTCCGGCGCATGGGATTCTCGAAACTGCTCGCCGTCATCCACGCGAGCGCCTGGACATCCGGCGCGGCCTTCGTGCCGCTCAACGCCATCTGGGACGGCAAGACGAACAAGATCATGGTCTACGATCTCCTGGGTGCGGCCCTGACGGCAGCGGCCATCGGCAATGGTGGCACGCTCCGCATGGTCATCCTCGGGATGTGAGGAGAACTTCTATGGCACGCAACGTCGGTGACGGCACCGGAACGAACGCGGTTCCCGAAGATCAGGGGCTGACGGCGGGCGAAGATGCCATGCCGGAAAACCCCGCGAGCCCATTCGACTCGAATCGGGGGGGACGCGGCCCGGAGGTCCAGCCCGCGCGCGACACGCCTCTCGGGGGAGAGTGACGCACACGCCGCCCGTCTGACGCCCAGCGGGCGCTGTGGCGGGCGGAAGGCCGCACGCCATGGCGACGCTCAATTCCCTTCGGAACGACCTCCGCACCTGGACGGCGACGCACGCCAACCCGGCCGTCCTGCCCGATGCGATCTGCGACGAGTGCATCAACGCCGCCATGCGTCTCATGGAAGAGGCGCACCTCTGGCGGGGTGCCGAGACGACGTCGGTGGCGCTCTCCTACGCCGCGAACACCGAATCCATGTCGCTCCCGGTGGACTTCGTCGCGCAGAAGGCGATCTACCAGCAGACCGATACGGGCTCGATCCCGCTGCTCGCCTACATGGAGAAGACGCTGCGGGACGAGTGGATCCGGGTCGAGAAGCCGGTCGAGGGACTCCGCGATCCGGAGTACCCGCAGGTCGCCCCTCCCGGCGCGCCCATCGGCTGGCCCGTCCAGTATGCGATCTGGCGACAGTCGCTCTATCTCCTGCCGGTGCCGTCCGTCGACCTCCAGCTCGTCCTCGACTACTACCGCCAGCAGCTCCCGCTCTCCGCGCCAACGGACACGAACTTCTTCACGGAGCGGTATCCGCACGTGCTGCGCATGGGCGGGCTCGCGGACGCCTACGCCTATCTGCAGGAAGACGAACGCTCGAGCGTTCACCGCCAGATGTTCGAGAGCATGTTGGCGAGAGTGATCCTCGACGACAAGACGACCATGCTCGCGGGGGGCAGCACCTCGCGGGGAGCCTGATCGGTGGCTGGCGAGTGGGTCACCGTACCCACGTTCGGCGGCGGGTTGAACTTCAACGCGCTCCCGTCAGCCATCGCGGAGAACGAGTGGTCGTGGTGCAACGGCTTCCTGCCTGACGAGCAGGGGGCCATCCCACTCCCGATCTACCAGGAGCTGATCCCAGCATCGTTCTTCTCGGGGAAGTCGCCGGCGCAGACCGTCTTCGGCATCCTGATGAATCCCTTCAATCCGGCGACGGCGTTGCTCATCCTGACGTACGACACCACCGGGGCCGATCCCGCGCCGATCTACTTCTACAAGTCGGACGGGACGACCACGGGGACGACGGAGATCACCTGGGACGGCGTCGGGAGTCGGCCCACCCGCTACACGGCGCACCAGACCGCCGCCATGAGTGCATTCCTCGACGGCTGGCTCTGCATCACGGTCGGCAGCGGTGACGTCGGCTACTCGATCCTCCGCTGGAATGGCGGTGCGACGTATTCGACGTTGATTCCGAAAGATGCGGCGGGGGCGAATCTGCCCACGTTTCGGTGCGCGTACCTCGTCTCCTTCGGCGGCTTTTTGATTGGCGCTGCGTGGGGCACCTCGCAAGCGGACATTCGCCGGGTCAAGTTCAGCGACTCGAACTCGACGACGGTCTGGACGCCTGCGATCTCGAATGCCGCCGACGACGTGGTCCTCGATGACTCCGTCTCGGGCATCGTCGGGCTCGGGCTCTTGAACGGGAACGCGCTGGGGATCTTCACCCGCGCCGCGCTCTACGCCCTCGCACCGACGGGAAACATCCCGCCCTTCACCCGCTCGTACGCGGGCATGTTCCCGGCTGCAGACGGTGGGTCGAAGCAGGGAGCGTCGACCGCCTTCTACGCGCAGACGACGCCGATGATCGGGGAGACCCCGTACGGCACGGCGCACCTCGCCTACTCGAACGTCTACATGAGCCTCGAGAATCCGATCGGTACGAAGATCTGGCGCTTCCTCGCCTACCAGATCGACCCGCCGACGAATCTCCCGCAGACGGTGCCGCGACTGATCTGGCACCACCGGATCCGGGCGCTCATCGTGCCGACAATTGCGCACCCCTCTCCGAACGACGGGTTCTTCTACTACAATCCGCTGACGGAGGGCTGGGGCTGGCAGCATCTGGAGAATCGGACCATCGGGCGTGATCACACGCTGGTGCATATCGGGACCGGCGTCGGCGCTCCCGCATGGACGCACATCGTGGTCGACGTCAACGGCAACGTTCTGGGCGAGCTGCTGCCGTCCAATCCTCGCCCCGGCATCTACGTCGATAGCAAGGATTTCGCGATGCCGGCGGATCGCTACATCGACGCGATCAAACTCGATTGGGAGCCACTCTTTCCCAGCACGATTCTGCAAGTGAGCTGTCTCGCACGCGAGGGCATCAACGACGGGCTCACCGGACAGACCGCCGTCTACGGCACACCGGGCTACGAGCAGAACCTGACGAACCTCTTCGCGAACGTGCCCGACTGCCAGCGGTGCCGCCTGTCGCCCGGTGGCAGCGAGAACGCGATCCGGGCACGTGGGAAGTACATCCGCTTCCGGTTCGAGGTGCTCCAGGGCCTCGCCCGGATTCGCGGCTTCGCCTTCCGCCAAGCGATGGCGAGCGACCGGTTGACGAATGCCCGCCTGATCGTCACGCCGTACGCGGCGGGACAGTGGAACGCCATGGCGTGGAACCAGCGGAACTGGAGCGCGATCTGAGAGGGGAGAGGGAATGGCCACCATCCAGCGACCGGTCAAAACGTACGGCACTCGCACCTATGTCGCCGAAGTTGCCGCCGCACCGGGGAATCAGGATCCGATCCTCGCGAATGAGGTGGATGGAGACATCGATACCATCTACAGCGCGTGGAACGGCGGCGCGGACACCGTCAACATCAAGGACGGCGCGATCAGCCGGGCGAAGTTGAGCACGACCGACGTGACGCCATCGCTGCCTCCGATCCCGATTGCGACCGATGCGAACAAGACGGTCGTGGTGAATGCCGCCGGGAACGGGCTCGTCCTCGGGACGGGCGGCACGTTTGCCGGGGCGACGCCGCCCGCGACGCCGCAAGTGGGACAACTCTGGTGGCGCAGCGACCCGGACGGGAACTTGTTCATCTACTACGACGACGGGAACTCGAAGCAGTTCGTCCCCGCCGTGCCGTCGTCGGTCGGCCCGTGGAGCGTGTCGGGCGCGACGCTCACGCCGACCGATGCGACGAAGACCGTGGCACTCGCTCCAGTTACGAACGCACTGCAATGGAGTGCGGGACTGGTGAAAGGTCGCCTCATAGATCAGGCGAGTGGTGATATCCAGTGGCGAGTCAACAGCAATGCCGCCGGCACACAGGATGATGCCACAAAATCGTCGTGGCTCTTACGTATGGGGCCAGTGGCCGGGGATACATTCGCTATATATCGAGCGCCAGCAGGAACGAGCGTATTTCAAAACTTTCTGAGTCTTGACACCACGGGTAAGTTCAACATTCCCCAGAACCTCGACCCGGCAATTTGGATTGGCGCTGGGGGAAGTACGACGAAAGCTGGTCTCAGTTGCTCTGGGGATTGGGTGCAGTTGCACCAGAATAATCCGTGGAACCCAGAGGATGCGAATAAACCGTCGTGGGCACTCCGGTTGAATTGTGCCGCGGGGGCTGACGTTGCACAGATCATCCGTCGTGCCTCTGGCGCGGCGGCGGGTACAGTGACGGCCTCGTTTCAGATGGACCAAGCTGGCGGGTTGTATATCACGGGCAGTGTTGGGCAGAAGGCCAGCGGGACGACGTGGTCGAATCCCTCTGACCCGCGCTTGAAGAAGAACATCACGAAGTACGCACGCGGCCTCTCCGAGATTCTCCAACTCGAACCGATCAGCTACACGCTCAAGCAGCACGACATCGATACCTGTGGCTTCGACGCGGAGCAGGTGCGCGCGGTCTTCCCCGAATGCGTGAGCACCACGAAGATGAAGCTTGAGCCTGACGATGAGGAGGAGACGGAGGTACTGACGCTCGACATCCACCCGATCTTGATCGCGCTAATCAATGCTGTGAAGGAGCTCGCCAATGGCCGCGCTTGATTTCCCCAATCCTCCGTTGACCGTGGGCCAGCAGTACGCCGGCACGAACGGTGTCATCTATCAGTGGGATGGCACGGTCTGGACGGTGCCGCTGGGCGGGACGGACCCGTGGACGGTGTCGGGCGCGACGCTCACGCCGACCGATGCGACGAAGACGGTCAGCATCCCAGGTGGGGCGGCGGGGGCTGGTGGTGCATCACTGATCCTTGGGAGCAATACGGCGAAAGCGCGGCTGCAGACGAACAACGCGGCAGCGCTCCCGGCTTATGTGACACTCAGTACGAACCGTGATTCGATTGCCGGCACGCAGGACGATGCAACGAAATCCTCATGGGGCCTCTCGTTGAATGCGGCATCCGCCAATGATAGCGCAACTATCTGGCGTCAACCGGCGGGCGGGACGGCGACGAACTTCGTGTCCGTCTTGAGTGATGGATCGCTCGTTCTGCCGGCAGTTTCAGGACAGCCCGCTACGATAGTCGTAGGGAATCGCACCGCGAAAAGTCGGTGGCTTGCGCTGGGAAACCTAGACTTGAGCCAGTTGACGCATAACTGGGCAATCGCAGCGGACAATACCACGGGGAGCCAAGACGACGGCACGAAATCATCGTGGATCATGCAACTGAATGCGGGTGGCGATGTATACCGCATATTGCGCGCCCCCGCAGGCAGTACGACACCAGCGATCCTGCTCACGCTCGACAGCTCGGCCAACTTCAACCTGACCGGCCCTACGGTGGGCACCACGGGGAATCTTACGATCAATGGCAACACCGCGACGAAGAATACCGGCACGGCGTGGGTCAATCCCTCCGATCCGAGGTTGAAGACCGACGTCATCGCCTACGCCAAGGGGCTCGCGGAGATCGTGGCGCTCGACCCGATCGAGTACACGCTCAAATCCATGCCCAACGGGCCGCGCTGCTACGGGTTTGATGCCGAGAAGGTGCGCGCCGTGTTCCCCGAATGCGTCACCGAAACTCGCATGAAGCTGGATCCCGCCGACGAGGAGGAGACCGACGACGTCCTCGTCTTCGACATGCATCCGATCTTGGTCGCGCTCGTCGGTGCGATGAAGGAAGTGAGTGCGCGGCTCGCCGCGCTGGAGGCACGATGACCCGTGACGATTTGACCCGACGCCTAGAACTCCTGACCGACCGCTTGATGCGGCAGCGCCTCCAACTGCAGGAGGCGCAGCGGATGGCGCGCGACTGCGAAGCCGCGTGTCACCAACTGGAAGGGGCCATCGGCACCGTGCGGGAACTGCTCGAGGGCGAGCCGGTCGGTGAGCCGGTGAGCCCGAACGGCGCAGACCCGGAGATGCCGTCTGGATGAACACGATCAAGGTCACCGGGACGGGTAGCATCGAGCAGCGCCTGAAGGCGCTGGAGCAAGCCGTCAACTACGGCGAGGTCGTGCTGCCCTTCAACCTCGGGGACGGTGGTGGTGGCGCTGGGGAGCCGGGACCACCGGGCCCGCAGGGACCGGCGGGGCCTGCCGGTCCAGGTGTGGCGGCAGGCGGGACGACAGGCCAAGTGTTGGAGAAGCGGACGGGGACCGACTACGACACGGTGTGGGCCGATCCGCCGGTCTCGGAGGGCCTCACGGGGACGTGGAACTACAAGGGCTCGACCGGGATTGTCGATCCAGGTACGCGCAATGTCGGCCTAGATTCCGCCGCAGCGCCCACGGTGGCCGTGTTCTCGACCACGACAGTGCCCGGGAACGATGCCCGCAACGTCCTCGTGACCACGGAGCCCGGCGACATCCTCGTCGCGCAGCAGCGGGACGACGCATCTAAATGGGCGCGATATCAGGTCCGCGCCCCCGTCGTGGATCACGGTGTCTGGTTCGAGATACCGGTGACGGTGATCTCCGGCGGTACGGGTGGGGGTCCGACGCTCAACGCGGACATCATCGTCCAATTCCAGCGGTCGACGACGGCGGCGGCGCTGGCCTACCGCCACGTCCAGGCGTCGGCGGCGACGACGTGGTCGATCACGCATAACCTATCCTTCCGGCCCAACGTGACGGCAGTGGACTCCACGGGTCGTGCGATCTGGCCGGGCGCACTCGACTACACCAGTACCACAGCAGTCCAGCTCACGTTCTCGGCGGCGGTCGCGGGCGAGGCGTATTGTAGTTAGGGGGCGCGGTCATGCCGACCATCTACGGTGCCGTCGATCTGGTGAAGAACGAGCTGCGCAATGCCGTGATGCAGAATCTCGGCACTGCGCCCAGCGCGCCGGTCAAGGGGTTGATGTACTTCAACTCCGCCGACAACACCTTCTACTGGTACGACGGCACGCAGTGGGTGGCGGCGAAGGGCTCGACCATCGCGCCAGCGACCACCGTCACGACCCAGGCCATCGGGGATGCGCCCGTCGTCGGCACGCTCACCAGCTACGCCCGCGAGGATCACAAGCACGGCGAGCCGGCCTTCGGGGCGGTGACCGCGCAGACCACCTTCGGTGCGGCGTCTGGCAACGGGAGCGCCGCGACACTGCCGCGCTCCGATCACACGCATGGCACGCCGGTCCACGACAACGCGGCGCATGCGGCGATCAACCACTCTGCGCTCGCGCCGCCGACGGCAGACGTGAGCTGGGGGGGCTTTAAGCTCATCAATCTGGGGAACCCGACGCTCTCCACCGACGCGGCCAATAAGGGCTATGTCGATAACGCGATCAACGGACTGAGTTGGAAAGACACGGTGCGGTGTGCCTCGACCGCCAACGTCAACGTCGCCGCCGGAGGCAACCAGACCATCGATGGCGTGCTGACGGTGACGGGCGATCGGGTGCTGTTGAAGAACCAGACGGCACCTGCTGAGAATGGAATCTGGATCGCAGACACGAATCCGTGGGTGCGTTCGCAGGACGCTGACTCAGAATCCGACCTCCTGAACGCCGCGGTATTTGTCTCGGCGGGCACGACGCAGGCGGACACCGCGTGGGTGATGACCACGAACGCGCCGATCACCGTGAACACGACGGCGCTCACCTGGGCGCAGTTCGGGGCACCGGCGAGCTACATCGCAGGTGCCGGCCTCACCTTGACCGGCAATACCTTCGACGTGGGGGCCGGGACGGGCATCACCGTAGCCGCTGACTCCGTGGCGGTCGACACGACCGTCATCGCGACCCAAGCGTACGTCAACACCGCCGTCACCGGGATGGCGAAGAAGTTCGCCGCCGCACTCACCGGCACCGCCTCGCCGGAAACGGTGACACACAATTTGAACACGAGAGATATCCACCTCATGGTCTACAATGGTGCGTCTCCCTACACCGCCGTCGAGGTCGACTGGGACGCCGCCACCGTCAACACGGCGACCGTCAGGTACAATCCGAATCTCGGGGCGGGCTATCGCGTGGTGGTGATGGGCTGATGCGCGCCTACGGCATCACCAACGCCGCGCCCTACGCGACCGCCCCGGCGGTCGGCGTCGCTGGCGACAGCTATTGGAACACGACGACGAAGACCCTCTACGTCTCCGATGGCACGTCCTGGATCGCCACGGGACCGGTCGCCGCGTCGGGCGTGACAGCGGGCACGTACGGCAGCACGACCCGGATTGCGCGCATCACGATCAACGCCGAGGGGCGGATCACGGCGGTGACGGAAGTGAAGCCCACCGCGTTCTGGGGATGAGCGGTGGCGTCGATCTCCGCGACGACGCCCACAGCGGTCGGTGGCTTCTCGATCCCGTGGGACCAGCTCCGGAAGCTCCTGCCCGACGAGCGGTGGGCGCTGTACGGCGCTGGCTATGTCGTCCTGGGCGGGCCCGCCGTCATCGCGAGCATCACCTACCAGAAGGACGACGGCACGCTGATTACCTTGGGGACGAAGACGTTTTCGAGTAGTGGGAAGGTGGAGATGGGACCGTATCCGCTGCGTGGACAGTTCGCGGAGGCGGCAGGCGTGCCGCAGGAGAACATCATCACCGTCGCCTTGCAGGGCGCGCTCGCCTCGAGCGGCACCGCCGCCTCGATGACGCGCTGGACGCTCTGGCTCCGGATGTCCCCCCGCAACGTATGATCAACATCTACGAGATCGTGACGCCGGCGCAGTTCGGCCTCCTCGCGGAGGAGCTCCGCGCGACGATCCCCTCGATGGCGCAGGAGTTCGAGCGGGACAAGACGGTCGAGGAAGCCTGGATCGATTTGACGAAGTATCTCGCGCAGCGTCCGCACGCCGGGATCTGGGTGGCGCTGGAGGACGGGGCCCTGACAGCGTGGTCGGCCGCGAAGGTGTACGTCGACCTCCCGAACACGATCACCGCCGCCGTCACCTGGGCCTGGGCGCGGGCGGGTGCCGGCGAGGCCCCGACGCTCTTGGGTGACGTCATGTGCGCGTGGGCGCGGGGGCACGCCGCGACCGCGCTCTACGCGGCCAGACGGACCCGACTGGATGCCTACGCTCGGTGGGTGGGCAGGCATGGATACGTTTTCGATAGGGTGATATTCGTCCGCAGGCTGACGGAGAACGCCGCTGCCCCGGCGCTCGAGGAGGGTGCTTCCCATGAGCTTCGGTGGCAAGGGGTCGAGCTACCAGTGGGAGAAGGGCGTGTCGGCGCGGAGGGCCCCGGCGCGCCTCCAGATGCCGTACGACCAGCTGGTGCGCGGGCTGATCGGCCAGATGGCGGAACCCCCGGAGACGGCGATCTCGACACCGCTCCAGCAGGCGATCTCAAACCTCCAAAGCGGCGACGTCGGACGCGCGTACGGACTCGGCGGCGGGATCGCCAGTCGGCTGTCGGGACAGGCGATGGACACGGGCGCGACCGGCGGCGGGTCAACGGGGTCCGCTGGCGGGACCGCACCTGGATTCCGACCGGGGTCGTTCCTCCCCGGCGCGGAAGGCGGGCAGCAAGGCCTCCAGACGCGTGAGCAACTCGGCCTCCCGGCGCGCGAGTCGTACTTCCCATTGACGCCGACGAAGGAGGACATCGAAGCCATCGGGATGGCTCCCGTCCGCTCGCAGGTGAAGCAGCGAAACGTCCTCCAGAATCAGATCGATCGCCTGCAGGCCCGGATGAATGTGCGCGAGGCGATGGGCAAGCCGACCGAGAAAGTATCGAAGAAGCTCGAGAAGGCGAAGATCCGCAAGGAGGCGCAACCCACAGGACCGACCTACCGACCCTAGGAGCAGGCGATGCCCTTCCTCGCAGCGATCGTTCCCGCCCTTGCCGCCGCAGGAAGCGCGGTGGGTACGGGTGCGGCAGCGGCGGGGAGCACGCTCGCCGGCCTCGCTGGCACCGTAGGGAGCGCGCTGGGGAGCGCCCTCGGTGCTGGCGGCGCAACAGCGGTCCCGGCAGCAGCAGGAGTCGGCACCGGCCTTGCGACCGCCGCACCAGCGGCGGCAGGTGGCCTCGCGACTGCTGCGCCTGCCGCTGCAGGAGCGACTGGACTTGGCGCAGCGGGCGGGGCGGGAGCTGCTACGCCGCTCCTCGCCGCCGCAGGCCCGGAGGCGGGTACGCTCGCATCGGGACTCTCGACGCCGCTTGCGGCAGGCCCCGCTCCGCTGCTGTCGGCAGGGGCTCCCGGTGCCGAGGCAATCACCGCAGGCGCGAGCGGGGCGACGTCACCGGTCACGGTGACAGCCGAGATGACGCCCCAGATCGCGCCAGCGACGCCGTCGACTACCCTGCCACCGGCTGCGGGGACAACGGCTAGCCCCTCGAGCAGCACCGGGTTCTGGTCGCATCCGCTCCAGTCCACGAACACCTTCCTCCGAGAGAACGAGCCGATCCTCAAGGTGTTGCAGAGCGGGACGCAGATGGCTGGTGGACGACGCGGGGGCGGCACGACGCAGCAACTCACGCCTCGCCCACAACTCCCGGCGGTGACTCCCCCGCCGCAGCTCGACCGACTCGCGTTCCTCCGCGCGTTCGGGATGCAGGGGTGACCTGAATGGCTGGCGGCGGCGGGGGACAGTCGATGCTGGGCGGTTTGATGTCCCAGATGAACAATCCGTTCAGCGGGGACGTGCAGAGTGCCCTCGATCCGATGGGGATCTTCTACAAGCCGCCGCCACCGACGAAGCCCTTCCTCGAGGCACCAGAGGCGCTCCCGACGATGGCGACGCCGCAATCGACGGATCGGCTCGCGTTTCTCAAGTCGTTCGGACTCCAAGGATAAGGAGCAGACGATGGCACAGACCAACCCACCGATAGGATCGAGCCCGCTTGCGAACATGGGCCAACAGCCGAACATGGCGAACCTTGCCAACCAGCTCCAAGGTCAGGTCTGGCGCGGCCCGGTGCCTGGGCAAACACCACAGCAGGGACTAGGTGGTGCACTCGGCTCGATGGGATCGCCCGGTTCCTCGACTGGCGTGGCACAGAGTCCGAACAACGCGCAGCTCGCCAATCAGCTCGCCGCACAGATGGGGGGCCAACAACGCCAGAACCCCTTCGCCGGTCAACTCGGTGCGCAGATGGGGGCGGGTGCGGGACAGCCAGCGAACATGGCGAACATGGCGGGGCAGCTGCGAGCACAGATGCGACCGGGACGGCTGAACACGATGCAGCCGATGCCGCCCATGGGGGCACCGGGACGCGGGCCGGGACAGGGAAAGGGTGCCGGCAATCCCGCGCAGATGCAGGCGATGAAGCAGCAGATCGCGCGACTGCCTGGTGCGCCGAGGTAAGATCCGATGGCGCAGAAGAAGAAGCCTGCTGGTGCGCCGGCACAGGGTGCGGGTGGCCAGAAGGCGGCGGGACAAGCGGCCCCGCCGTCGAAGCCGAAGGCGCAACCGCAGCCGAAGCAGCCGAAGCAGAAGGCTCCGGCAGGCGCGCCAGGACAGGGCGCGGGTGGGAAAGCTGGACAGCCCGCGCAGCCGAAGGCGAGGCCACTCACCCAGCAGCAGACGAAGGGACTCGCAAAGGCGCAGGCGGGCGGCAACGAAGCCCAGTACCTCGCGAAGCATCCAGGCGTCGCGAAGCACCAGCAGAAGATCGGAGCCGCGCCTGCTGCGGCACCGGGCGCTCCTGCCCCGACACCGGGTGCGCCCGCACAGGGCGCGGGCGGCAACAAGGGCAACGCGGTGAACGCTGCGACGCAGCCGCCCGCACCGGGCACGGATACGGGGGCCACGCCCGGCGCGAGCGCCGACACGACCGGACAGGGTGCCGCTGCCGCTCCCACGGTACAGGACATCCTGAACAAGCAGTACGGGTCCAACGCCGCGCAGACCTTCCAGCAGGACTGGTACGGCGGCAACCCGCTGACGACGGCGTCGGCGGCGGCGAATCGTCTCCTTGGGCAGAATCTCGCGGACGTTCGTGCGCGCTACGCCGGCAGCGGCTTCGGGAACTCGGCGCGCGAGGCGCTTGCGGAAGGGACGGCAGTGGGCGACGTGGCGACGAATCTCGGCGCGAACCTCGCGCAGTTGGGGACACAGGTGCGGGGAGAGGATCTCAACCGGCTCGCGAACATGTTCCAGACCGCCGGTGAGCAGGACATCCAGCAGAAGCAGATCGGAGCCGATCTCAACCAGCAGCTCGCGAACCTCGGCACCGGCATCACCGGGATCGGCGCGAGCGAGCAGCAGATCCCCGGTGCCGAACTCATCACGACGCTGCTGACGAACATGTCGCAGCAGCCGACGTTCTCGCAGGGCGCGCAGAAGCAGCCGAGGAAGTGAAGCGATGGCTGTCGCGATCAGTCCAGTAGAACCGCCTCCAAGGCTGCACTGGTCAGGGGGTGGTGGCGGGGGATCGTCGCCGGGAGTGCAGGATTACATCCAGGGACTGCAGATGCTGGGCGGGATCCTCGCGCTCCCGCGTAGCGCGCAGTACGCACAGGAAGATGTGCTGCAGAAGCGGGCGATGCTCAGGGACACGGGGCTGACGGAGGCCGAGATCAACAAGATGCTCCCCGATGCGCCGATGGGCTGGCTCCGACCCGGCGAAGGCGTTGGCGGGAAGATCCTCGGTGGGGTCGGAGACGTCGGCGCGCTCCTCTCCACCATCGCGGGGCAACCCATCGGGCCCCCGCGTGCGTCGATCTCGGAACTCGCGGCGGCATCGAAGATGCGCAAGGAGTTCAAGCAGCAGAATGCCTACGAGGCACTCGCGGCATCCGTGGAGAAGGATGACCCCACCGGGGCTGCACTCATCAGGGCCGGCAACGTCGATGCCTACGGGCGGCGGTCTGCAGCGCAACTCGCTCATCCGCCGGGCGAGTTCGGCAAGAGCGAAGAGGGTTTGTACACGAAGCTTGCATGGCTGAAGAAAAACAAGCCCGACAGCCCGGAGATCCCCGCGCTCGAGCAAGGAATCAAGGACTACGAGGCGCGCCATCCGGTTCCCCCACCCCCGGAGAAGAAGATCCCTCCGGCCGAGGCGTGGCAGCAGCGGCACGACGTGATGATACAGGCGCGGCAGAAGGAGGCAGGGAACTACGGCTACAAGCCGGGGACGCCGGAGTACAACTACTACATGCAGCACGGATTCGGCCCACCCGCTGGACGAGGAGCCGACAAGGATCTCGACTACAACTACTTCTTCAAGCAGGCACTCGCTGCGGAGAAGCAGCGTGCGGCGGGCATGGGCGACGTGCCGAACATGGACAACGTGAAGACGACCGCCGACGCTGCATGGCAGGCCTACCAAGAGAAGCACGGGTCGAAGGGCGGTACGACACCACCGCAGACGCCGACGCCGCCGACGGGCCCGCCGCAGCCGCCTGCACCGCGTCCGGAAGCAAAAGCTCCTGCGCCTTCCTACAACGAGCCGCCGCCGCGCGAACCGGGTACGCCGACCACGTCAGCACCTCCAGCCGCCACCTCAGAAACGCCGACGTCGTCACCCACCGCGCAGGCCGTGCAGGGGCTCGCGACGGCGTTCCGCACCGAATTCGGAGCAGGCGGAACTCAGCTGCAGCCTGCGGAGCTCGCCGGTCGCTATCCGGAGTTCTGGCGTGCCGCGGGCCTTGAGGGGCTTGAGGGGATCAGCAGCGCGCAGCTCGCGGACCTCCTCTCGGACCCGACACGGATCCCTGCCTTCCGCGAGCAACTGCGCGCGCCGCAGCAGCAGGGCGCGCCAGAGCAAGGTCTTCCACAGATGACCAGCGAGAAGACGGGGAACCCCATGTCCGATGCGGGCGTGCGCGAGTTCCTCGCATTGCAAGCGGAGATCAAGGCGGGCGCGACGAAAGACCGACAGGCGCAGATCGCCATCCGACTGCACCAGCTCGAGTAGATGGCAACGCCCAGCGAGATCATGTGGGGGACGGCTGGGCCCACGCCAAAGCCCGAACGCCCTCCGACGCCGACCGAGGTGATGACGGGGAAAGCCCCGCCACCTACGGAGGTGAAACCTCCTGAACCGGAGCAGGAGCCGCTCACGCGGACGGAGAAGGTGCTGCTCACCGGAGCGCGCGTCGTGCCGCCCATCGTTGCCGGCATCGTCTCTGCACCACTCGGACCCCTTGAGCCAGTCGTCACGGCTGGCGTCGGCGCGGGTTCTGAGTACCTCGCGCAGAAGTACGAGACGAGTCGCGGCGCGCGGAAGGAAGTCAGCCCAGGAAGTGTCGCGCTGGCAGGTGGACTCTCCATCATCCCTGGTGCGAAGTTTGCCGGTGTAGAGGCCCCGCTTGCTCGCGCCGGACTGCGCGTCGGTGAAGGTGCAGTGATCGGCACCGGGGCCACGACGGCACAGACCCTCGTCGAGGAAGGACGCCTTCCGACGCCCAGCGAACTCATGTGGGGTGCCGGGACCGGAGCCGCCTTCGGAGCTGCTGGTGGCGCGTTCGAGGCGGCGACCGGTAGAGGCCGCGCCGCCCCGCGCGTCGAAGGCAAGCCCGCCGAGGTGAGCGTCGAGGGACGACCGGCACCGAAGGAGGTCGCAGAGGCTCCGAAGGCACCGGCAGAGGGTGAGCAGCTCTCCTTCGAGACGCCCTCCTACCAAGCCGTGCCGAAGGTCGAGCCGCCGAAGCCGCCACTCGAGCGTGCGGAGCCGACGCCGGAACCGGGGCGGTTCGAGCAGCCGTCCTTCCGGCGGGTGCCGGGGCTGCACGAAGCGGCCTACGGTGAGAAGGTCACACCCGCCCGCCCGCGCGATTCGGAGCGTCTCGCGGGGGAGATCGACGCCGTCGACCGGCAGTTCGCGCATCTGCCCGAAGAATCCCGCAACGTGCTCAAGCAAGTGAAGCTCGACCTAGCGGAAGACACCGCGTGGCGAGCGCGCGAGACGCAGCCGGTACAGCGCACGATGGATCTCGCGGACGAGCTGTCTTTCGATCCGAAGGTCGCTGCGGAGAAGGCGCGCGGGGAGACGTGGAAAGCCGAGGAGCACTACGCCGCCGGCTCACACATCGCGGACATCCTCGACGACATGCAGCCGCTCGCGGAGCATGTCGTGGCCAATCCCGACGACCTCGCCGCCCAGCTGCAACTCAAGAAGAAGCAGACTGAACTCGTCTACTCCGTCAGCGCGTTTGAGAGCGCGAAGGCCGAGACGGGACGTGCGCTGAACATCCTGAAGTACCAGATGACGGCGCTCCGGAAAGGCGATCCGGGGCTGATCAAGGCGGCGCTGCGCCGTGGTGCAGACGCTGGCGAGATCCTCCGGATCATGCAGCTCCCGACCGACGCGGAGAAGATGAAGGCGCTCGTGGCGCTCCAGAAGCCGACGTGGGGCCAGACGGCCCGGAGCTTCTGGATGTCGAATCTGCTCGCGGGGCCGAAGACGTTGATCCGGAACACCATCGGCAACATCATGCCGCCTGTCCTGGATATCGTGACGACCCCGCTCGCGGCGGGAATCGAGAAGCTGCGCGGTGTACGGCTCGCGGAGCGCCAGACGTTCGCGGGCGAGGTGCCCTCCAAGTTCGCGTCACTCAAGTCGCGGAAGATCGGCGGGATGCAGTTCGGGCTCCGCGAGGCGCTCCGACAGGCGAGCGAGGTCTTCCATACCGGATACGAGGTCCAGCCCAGCTGGGAGCACCTGCCGCAACAGCAGTGGTCGGAGCGGGTCTTCCCGAACGTGTCGCCCGGTGTGCGGACGGCGCTCGAGTATCCGGGTCGCGCGCTCGCGGCGACGGACAGGTTCTTCCGCACCCTCAACTACCACATGGATCTCTTCGGCGGCGCGTACGCGCAGGCGCGACGCGAACTCGGCGCGGAGGCACCCTACGCCGCCGTGAAGGAGCGGATGACGGATATTCTCTCTCGCCCCTCTGACGAGCTTCTCGCGAACGCGGAGAAGTCTGCGACGCGCCGGGTCTACCAGGAGTCGGGCAAGGTAGACGAATGGCTGATGAAGGGGCGCGACATCGGCCCCATGGGATTCGTGATCCCATTCGTTCGCACGCCCGTTGCCATTGTGCGCCAGGGCTTCCAGCTGACGCCCGCCGGGTTCTCGACCCGGCTCCACGGGACGGCACCGACCGCGCGCATGTCGGCGCAGATCCGGGGCGAGGCCGCGTTCGGCACGCTCCTCATGGGAGGCCTCGCGATGGGGCTCGCCAACGGACAGATCGTGGTGCACGGCTCTGGCCCGACCGATCCCGTCGAGCGCGACAAGTTCTACCGCGAGGGGCACCGTCCGAACTCGGTCGAGATCGCGGGGCACAGCATCGGCTACAGCCAGCTGGGACCGCTCGCGGAGCCGATCAGCCTGATGGCGAACTACTTCGATGCCTACCGGGACGCGCAGGCGAAGGGCGACACGAAAGGCGCTGCTGACATCGCACAGCGGGCGGCGATCGATGGCGGGGGCCGGGCGCTCCGCTCGATCAAGGATCAGTCCTTCGTGCGCGGCCTCTCGGACCTGAACGACTTCGTCAGTGATCCAGGACGCAAGGGAGTGCGCTTCGCTGGCGGGATGCTCTCCGGAATGATCCCCTATTCGGGGGCGGTGCGGTCGGTGACCCAGGCCGTCGATCCGACCCTGCGCCAAGCTGAGACGATACCGGAGTACTTGGAGACGCAGCTCCCCGGCCTCTCGCAGAACGTCCCGCCCCGGCTACGCGCCACGGGCGAGCCCCTCACGATGGAGCAGGCGGGTGGCGCGCTCGGCCGCGCGCTCCTCCCGACCGACGTCGCGCGGCTCCAGTCGACGCCCGTCGAGCAGGAGCTCGACAAGCACGGCGTGCGGCTCACCTTCCCGGAGGGCCAAGTCAAGGTGAAGATCGGCGGCGGGAAGAAGTCGGAGCCGCTCTCCCGCGAGGACGAGACGACGGTCGCGATGGCGAAGGGGCAGGCGACGATGGCCGCGCTTGATGCACTGATCGCGCAGCCGTCCTATCAGAAAGCCGACGAGCGCGTGCAGGAGAAGCAGCTCCAGCGCACCATCGATCTCATGCGCGGCATCGTGCAGCGGCGGGCTGCGGCGGCGCTGATGGCGAAGCGTCCGCTGACGGTTGATGACCTGATGCCGCCCGTCGTCAGGAAAGGTGCTGCTGCTGCCCGGTGACGCGCGCCCGGCGCGCACTCCGCGCGACCCACCATTCCCACACCCCCAGCACGAGGCCGACGCTCACCCAGGCGAGCACGATGTCGCAGATCGTGATCATCGGGCGGGCCCAACCCGAACCCCACGCGCGATCTCGAACAGGCCGAAGACCTGGAGCAGCCAGAGCACCACGGCAACGACGACGACGATGTTGATGATGCGGAGGATCTTCGGATCGATGATCGACCCGGCGTACGTGTTCAGTGCCCAGAGCAATACCCCGATCACAACGAGGACCACGACGAGCTGGATGAGCTCCATGGGTCACTTCCCGATGCTCGTCGCGGTCACGGTCACGCTGCACCCCGTACACGCGGTGACGTTCGCGCGGTAGCTGCAGCCCGGCGACGTGATGGTGACGAGCCCGCCGCCGACGGCCAGCGTGGTGGAGGTGTTCGCGAGCGAGATCCAGTTGGTCGATGTGCCGCCGCTCTGGATGCACGTCTGCTGGATCTCGACGGTCGCGGTGCCCGCGCCGTTCACGGTCTGGAAGGTGGCCGCGCCACGCCGCCCGCTCACCCCGAAGCTGGCCTCGTTCGCGCTTGCCCCGGTCGCTGCCTGTGCCGTAGCCAGCGTGCCCTGGCCCACCGCGGTCATGTCGAGGACGGCAGCGGATGCCGACGCGGCGATGAGGAGTATCCCGATCACTGCAGTGCGAAGCATGGTTTGTCCTCCTTCGGCGGTTGCGCGTGAATGATCGCGGGTCGAACCCACCGTCGTTGAAAGGCGTGCCACTCGACGCCGGGTCGGTAGCGGATCTGCGAGGGATGCTCCGGTCGCCAGAGCATCGCCATCGGGGTGAAGCCAATGGTGCGGATGGCGTGGAGCCGGGTGGTCGCCTGCTCGCGCGTGTCTTTCGGGTAGCCGATGAGCACGTAGCAGCGCAGCCGATGGCTGGCCCGTGAGAAACCGGCGGCGAGCAGGCGGCGCGCTGCGGACTCGAGCGTCTCGAACGCGTCGCCGGGATCGTAGGCGAAGAAACACGTCGGGCGTGGCGTGAGGCTCGCAAGCAGCTCGACCTGATAGTCCTGGAGGGCGAGCGCCTCGAGGCCTCCGGTGAACGCGACCCGCCGCCCCTGCCGTGCGAGCATGGCGAAGACCGCACGTACATGGGGTTCCGGGCAGGCAAGCAGGTTGTCATCGAGGATGTTCCACCCGTCCTGGATGGGGAGCAGACGCGGGACCGGATCCCGCTTCCAGACGCTGCAGAACCAGCAGCGCCGAGGACAGCCACGGGAGGTGAAGGTGTAGCCATGCTTGATGTAGCGACCGGGGACGAACTCTGCACCGGGATCGCCGTAGGCGACGCCGCCGATCTCAACGGGTGCAACGTGCCGCCAGCACTCCGCGAGGTGCTCCGCGTACGGCTTGTCGTCGGTGAAGGTGACGCTCACATGGACCCGATCCGCCGAGGCGAAGAGATCGGGTGGCCCCACGTAGGCGAGCGCATCGTCGGGCGTCGCACGCGTCCGACGTGGAAAGACGCGGATCAGTTTCACGCCGCAAGTTTTTTCATCTGCCGCTCGAGATCGTAGAGATCGCGGAGCCGGAGGAAACTCTCCCATGCGGGGATGAGTGCCTCACCTGGCCACCAGTGGTGCGAGAAGCCACCGCTCACCTTGTCGAAGCGGCAGCAGTGGATGCCGCCCGTGATCGGCGTGGCCCGCCGGTTGATGTCCCACAAGTGCTGGTAGGCCGCGAGCTGGATCAGGTACTCGGCGTAGATTCCCTTCGACGTCTTCCAGTCGAGCAGGCAGACGTTGCCCTTGATGCGCCCGACCGCATCGGGTGTGCCGCCGAAGCGGTAGCCTTCGGAGACGAGATGGATCTCCGTCTCGATCAACTCGATGCGGGTGCCGGTGAACCACTCCTCGAATGCCGAGAAGGACAGGCCCGCCAATCGGAGATCGTCGGGGCTCGCCGTGGGCGGCGGCACGAAGTCCCGCTTGCGGATGCGCGCCTCGACCATCGCGTGCGCGAGCGTGCCGGCGTCGGCAGCAGCCTGCTGCGTGTCGCGGTAGTTCCTGCCTTCCTTGCCCTCGGTCCAGGCCCAGTGCATCAGCGCGCCCTTGTTCCACCCCAGCGACGTGCCGATCACCGTCGTCACGCCAGGCACCCGCACGCCATTCGCGCGGTACTCAATCGTCGGCATCCTCACTTCTCCCCACTCACACTGAGTCGTTTCGTCCGCTCCACGTTCTGATGACAGTTAAAACAGAGCAGCAGGAGTCCGTGATCAGTCTGCGTGCGAATGACGCGCAGATATCGTTCCCATGGTGCGCCGCATCTCTGACGCTTTTCCGATGCCTGTCTTATCCGAAACCGCCGATGATGCGCGCCGTTGTTCTTCGTATGCTCGACCGTCAGGAGATGCGCTGTGTCTGGAAGGTGACCGACTAGGCAGGGACCGTTTGGATGAACGCTGCAACTGGGGCATGCACAGACAGCACCCAGTGACTCGATGACAAGCATCCGCTGCTTCTGACGATATGAACTCCACGGCGGTCGGCGTGCGGGCCGCAGGGGTCGGGCGTTGCGACTGCGGCGATTACGATTCTGACAGGGGCCGCACGTCTTGTAGTAACCGCTGAGCGGATGCGGCTTAGCCCACCGCACAGCACAGACAGAACAGAGATGCCGGTTCGGGTCCGGCGAGGTGAGTTCCAATAGCATTGTCACCGACGACCTTGATTTTCAATCCACTCGCAGACCCGCGTGTACGCGTTCCCCTTCCAGGGGATGTGCTCGAGCTGGTCGATGTGCAGTTCTTTTTTGATCTTCTCGAGCGTGCGTTCCTTCACCGCCGCGGGGGTTTCCCGCGTGCGCTTCGCCGCCTCACCCAGCAGCGCATAGATCCGCTTCACCTTGCCCGTAGAAATACAGTCTGTCGGTGCAGGTGCGGTCGGCGTAGTATCGGGCGGGAGCTCGTCATCGGCCCACTGCCCCTCGTCCTCTGCCCCCTCGTCCGCTCCGGGCTCCCGCTCGATCTCGTCGGCAGCGTCCGCTTCCGGATCGTCGCCAGTGGATAGCTGGAAGGCTTTGAGCTGCGCGTACTTCGTCGCGGCGGTGATGGCTTTCATCAGCCCCTTGTCGCCGGGATCCTGCCCCGACCCCGGCATCTGGAACTCGAGCGTCGCGCCCGTGTCCGCGTCGATGACGAGGTAGCGCATGATCACCGTGGTCACGATCTCCGATCGCTGCTGCCGGGTCTGCACCTCGCGCTCGCGGATCTCGACCAGCGACGGGATCATCACCACGCGCGCATCGACCATCGCGTGCCGCACGGCTTCGGAGACGTCGGCCTCGAGCGCGTAGTCGTAGTTGTGGAACGTGTTGTGCCCGCGCTTGGGCACGGTGGCGACGCTGCCCATTACCTGGACGAGCTTCGCCGCGAGCCCGCCGAGGTGGTTCGTTGGCGGGGCGACGACCGGGACGGGGCCGAGGGTGAGCGTGTCGCTCAGCTCACTCATCAGGCGTGTTCTTCAAGCTCGCGAGGTACTCGTCGAAGGCGATGGGGTCGTAGCGGATGATGCGGGGACTCAGGCGACGGGAGAAGGGATACTTCTGCCACTGCCGTTTGACGTGCTCCTCGGTGACACCGAGGCGCTCCGCGATCACATCGGCTTTGACGTAGCCCCGCGTCGGGAGCCGCTCACGGGGCAGCGTGACCTCGACGGGAGGGCCGAGACGACGTCGCTTCATGCCTCCCCCGGTACGCCCGTGCCGGGGCAGATGTCAATGCAGAACCGTGCTGCCCTTGCACACACCGCCACAAGCCGTGTATGTCAAACGTCAAAAGGGTTGACATGTATAACCGGACGGGCGTACAGAGGAGGCACGAAGCCAGCGCACGCAGATGCCCGTCCCCAGTCCGCGAGGGACCATACCGACATGGCCAAACCGAGAACGCCGACGCGGCGACGTCGGATCACCCGCGAGCCGCAGTACGTGATGCGGGTGAACATCCTCCTCACCCAAGAGCAGTTCGTGAAGCTGCAGGCATGGGCCCGCGACGAGGGACGCCCACTGCCAAACCTCATCCGTCGTCTGATCGATCTCGGCATCTCGCAGCGCACCTAGAATTCCGTAGACGGGCCCTTCGCTGGGGAGGTGGCGGGGGGCAAAGGGGGAGGTTTGCTCCATGGGACACAGGCGTCGCTCTGGCACGCGTGCCATTCCGATCGTCATTCCGGTCGCACTGTTCGGGCGGTTGCCCGCGCGCGTGCTGCGGAACCTTCCACGGGGGGGGGGGGGCCGGGGCGGGCAAGTGAGCCCAACATTTTCCCGGGCCCCCCCCGCCCGGCCTTCCCCCGTTCAGAAAAAAAAGGAGGGCGCAAA
>Ga0126382_10000151_pt1 | contig 25169 bp, 36 predicted proteins | sample PanSoiMetPlot_30_FD_92548 | JGI IMG/M metagenome (GOLD analysis project Ga0126382, IMG submission 92548) | Tropical forest soil microbial communities from Panama - MetaG Plot_30 | ecosystem: Environmental > Terrestrial > Soil > Tropical forest > Bulk soil | place: Panama | collected 2016-02-17
GCCGTGAGCCCCGGCTGCCGGCGGCGCACGAGGATGCGCGCGGGGGCTCGCTCGGGCGCGGGGCGCTCAGGCGCGGCTGCGGTCGTCGAAGTAGAGCCCGGCGGGCTCGTCGCTGAGGCTGAAGACGTCGTCGGCAACGGACTCATGCGGATCGGCCTCCAGGTCGTCCGCCTCCTCGACGGTGGCGGGTGAGTTGCGGTAGTCGGGACGCGGCGCCTCGGTGGTGCGGTGGAGCTGGTCGAGCGCGCTCTTCCTCCGGCGCCGCTCGGCGATGGGCTCGACCTCGCCGCCGCTCATGCGCCAGGCGACGTAGAAGCCGATGGCACTGGCCATCACGCAGTCGTCGTGCTGGCCGCGGGCGGCTTCGGCCTCACCGATGGTCGAGGGCGTGATGAAGTGGCGCAGCTCGCCGCGGGTCAGCGGGGAGTTGAGAATGAAGTCGGGGAGGTGGCTGACCGGGTCGAAGCTCGTGATGGCGCCGTAGTAGCTGGCCAGGAGGAGCGGCCGGGTGCGCGAGGAGGTGTACCAGCCGATCTTCGTCGAGTAGCGCCGCTCGGGCGTGGCCGCGTCGGCGTACTCCCAGACGTAGAAGTGGCTGTACCCGAGGTGGAGCTGGAGCGTGTCCTGCGTCGCCAGGCCGTGGTTGTTCGTCTCGATGGCGGCCATGGCTTCCACCTGGTCCTCGTCGCGGTAGTAGCGGCCGATGGCGTCGCAGACGAAGGCGAGCGCCTTGGGGTCGAGCGTGTTGGTGCAGTACTGCGCGACCTGCTCGGCGGGGTCCTCGATCGTCGGCTGGCGGATGACGTCGATGATCGAGTAGTCCTGGCCGAGGCCGTCACTGACATCGACCGCCATGATGTAGCGGCGCGGGCCGCGGAGGCGCGGGTACTCCCAGATGGCGAGGACCGAGCCGCGCAGGTTCGGGAGCGCGGCGAGTTCACTGGCGGGCAGACGCCGGAAGCCGTAGCCGGGCGGGACCGGATGGAGATCGGCCGCGAGCGCGCCACTGGCCGCGGGCACCCGCGGGGCGAGCGGCGGGATGACGCGGCGGGTCCCGGGGGCGCCGGTCGCGGGTGGCGGCGGGTCCTCGCGGCGGAGGCGCGCGATCTCCAGCGCGGGCTCGACGGCCCAGACGTCTTTGAGCGGGCGGAGGGAGCCGGCCTTGTCGATGGCGTCGAGCTGTTCGAGCGTGAAGACCGAGCGGCCCGCGTACTGGAAGCACTCCTGATCGTCGGCCGGGTACTCCTTGAGGAACTTGTAGAGCTGTCCCTTCGAGTCGTAGAAGCGCCGGGTCGTCTCGTACCAGTAGAGCTGATCGCGGCTGAGCGTGACGGTCCGGCCGCCGTACCACTTCGGGCTGTCGCGCGCGCACTTCTCGGCGTGGGCGAGGGTCGAGGGGGCGGGCGTCCAGGTGGCGGGGGCGGGGAGGGAGTACTTGCTCGGCTCCGCGCTCCAGGGGATGAAGACGTTGACGAAGCGCCCCTCGCCCGCCCCGCTCGCCAGCCAGTGGCGGTGCCACCAGTCGCCGGCGAACTCCGCCGTCGCCTCGTAGAGGACGAGGGTCGCCGGGGCGTAGGGGATGGCCGGGAGGAGCGCCGTGTCGAGCTGCTCGGGGTTCTCCCAGGTCGGAAGCTCCGAGATGTGGACGCAGGAATAGGTCTGGCCCCGCCCGATGGCGCCCTTACTGCCTTCCATGCCCGAGACCGATTGGAGCGCGCCGCGGGTGGATTTGCCCCACGCCGTCTTGAGGTAGCAGGCGTTGACGAGGGCGAGTTCGCGATTCTTGTTGAAGCTGACGCGATCGGGCTTGAGGAACCAGGGCAGCTCGTCGTAGATGCGCAGGACCATGCGGAAGAGATACCCGGCCTGCTCCTCGACATCGGCCCCGGCCAGGGCGCGCACGTGCGTGCGGGTCACGAGGCGGTGGGCGACGAGCGACTCGGCGAGGGTGGAGACGCCGAGCTGCCGCGCCTTGAGGATGTTGAGGAGCAGGCCGTCGGGCGACCTTTCACTGACTCGCGCGCGTTCGAGGCGCGCGAGCTGGTCGAGGACCATGCGCTGCGACTCCCAGAGCGGCGAGAGCCGGCGCAGACCGTGGCCCTCCTCGTCGATCCAGACGAAGGCCTCGGCGAAGTACGGGAAGTCGTAGACCACGCGGAGCTGGGTCGCCGAGACGAAGCGCTGCTCTTCTTCGGTGAGCGCGCGGCGGAAGCGGCCCGATTCGTCCACGGCCTGCATCGCCGAGGCCGTGAGGGTGGCCGTGTCGGCGAGCGAGTAGTGCGGGAAGCCGCCGGGGAAGACGGAGGCGAAGGCGCGGGCCACCGCCGCCTCCCGCTCCGCGATGAGGGCTGGATGGTACATCGGGGTGCGGCTCGCGGCGGGGCTAGCGCCCGCCGCGGAGGCTGCGCGGCGCGGCGAGCGGCCGGCGGCGCGAGTACTCGCGCGGCAGCGTCCAGGCCGGCGGGCGCATGAGGTCGGGTCCCGTCGTCAGCTCGGGCCCCTCGGCCAGCTCCTGCCCTTCCGCCAAGTCGCGGCCGAGTTCGCGGCCCCCGGCCATCTCACGCGGGCCTGCGAGGTTCATCACGCCGGGCGGCAGGTTGCCGCCCAGATTCATCACGCCAGGCGGGAGGGTGCCGCGCCTGGAGAGATTGGACTCTCCCTGCTGTCCACGATTGAGCAGGCCGCCGAGCAGGCTCATGATGTTGCCGCCGATGCCACCGCCCAGCCCACCGGGCGCACCGCCGATGCCGCCGCCGGGACCGGGCAGGCCGCCGCCCTCGCCCCCGCCCAGGGCGCCGCCCAGTGCGCCACCGAGCGCGCCGCCCGCTCCACGTGCCACGCCCTTGAGTGCCGGTCCGAGGAATCCCATCACGTCCTCCCTTTCGCATCCGCCAGGGTCTCGTTCGCCGGCTCCTCCTTCTCCTCTTTCTCTTCTTCGTCCTCGCCGCCTTCTTCGGCGGGCGGCTCCAGCGGCGCCTCGGGCTCCTCGTCCTCGCGCTCTTCTGGCTCCTCGTCACTGAGCGGCAGATCGAGATAGGGCGCCTCGCTCGGCTCGGCGTGCGGATCGGTCGCGTCTGGCATCACCGCGCGCGGGGAAGCGAAGAGCAGCTCGCCCACCGCCTGCTGGAGCGATTCGAGCGTGCCGGCGGGACCGGGGGTCGCACTCGCGGCGAGGATGTTCTGCGTCTGCTGGAGGAGCGGGCCGCCGCGCTTCTCGATGAGGTGCCCGAGTTCGAGCGCGAGCTTCTGCCGATCGAGGTCCGGCTCGGTGCGCACGATGCCGGTGGCGCCGCAGTTCGGGCAGGGACTCGGCGGGCGGCCGAGCCCCGGCTCGACGATCGTGGTCGTGCCGCCGCAGACCGGGCAGGGCTGGTCCTGCGGCGCGGCGCGCATCATCACATCCTTGACGACGGGCGGGAGCTTGGCCGCGATGATGTGCGTCGCCTGGATGTGCGCGCGCGCGAAGAGCGCCTTCTTGTAGGAGGTGAAGAGATCGGCGACGGTCGTGCCCGAGAGCGCGCAAATCCGCTTGAGGCTCGTGCGGCGGAAACGCGGGTCGAGCAGGAGATTGACGATCTCGCCGACCTCGGCGCTCGCGTCGGCGACCGAGAGCACGTCGATGAGCGCCTGGCGCCCGCCGACCGCGCGCGCGAAGGTCTCGACCGCGACGGCGTTCAGCTCGTCCTCGCCGGTCGGTGGCTTCTGCAGGCCACGGGCGGCCGCGGGGACGAGCGCACGCGGGCGGCCGGTCTTGGGTGTCGTCAGGCGGATGGCCAGGGGTCGCCTCCTTCGCGGCGGATGACGCGGTGGCCGAGCAGCTCCAGCGCGGTGAGCCCGGGCCGCGGCGTCTCGATCGTGTGCGCGGGAATCGGGACCGGCGGCTGCTCGCGGAGCAGGCGCGCGAGATCCGCGCTGTCGCGGGGCGTCGTGCGCGGCACCGGGAGGCGTACGCCGATCATCGCGCGCGAGCGGCGGCGGCGACTCATGACTTCCACTCCCGCGTCACGACTCCCACTCCAGGCGACGCGCGCGTTCGGCGTCGCGCTCGGTGAGGCGCGCCGCGAGGTCCGTTGTTCGTTCGTCGGCGAGGTAGCTGAGGACCTCGTCGTCGTCGGGGATGTGGCCGGTTGCCCGCGAGGTGCGCTCGACGAAGGCGAGCGCGCGGCCCGCTTCGGCGTCGTCGAGGTGGCTGAGGCCGGTGTCGGCGTGCAGGAGTACGCGATCGGGCGCTGACGCCTCGGGCGCGAGGCGATCGACCAGGCGCGCGAGGAGCGCGTTCTGCGCGGCGAGGCCCTCGACGAGGCGATCGAGATCGCGGCTGATGCGACGCAGGAGGAGCGCGGCAGCCAGACGGCGGAACATGCTGGCTCCCGAGGACAGCACGGACGCGCGCGGGTGTCTAGATCCCCTTCCTGGCGCTGGCGGGCTGGCGAGCTGGCGGCGCGAGCGGGCTGTGGTGAGTCTGCGACGTCAGCCTGTCTGGTGAGTCTGCGACGTCGATCCGACGAAGGCGACGGCTGATGACTGGCTGAAAAATCTTGAAAAATTTCGCTGAATACGGGTGCACGCGCGCGCGCGCTCCCGGCCCACGGCCTCGCGGACAATTCGCCCGATATTCGCCTATTGGCCCGCGGCCGTCGAGCACGCGTGCACGCGCGAGAGAAGAGCGGCTCCGCCCTGCCAACTGGCCGGTCGGCCGGTCGGCTGGGCTGGTTTCGCCTCCGCTCGGGTACATCTTCGCCGTTTCATCTCCCCACGGCGACTCGGCAAACCATTGATTATAAAGGCTTTAGCGCTTTCGCGTCGCATAATAGGGGATTATGTTAACCACGTGCGCACGTGGCCGCATGCCTGGATAGCCAGATGCGATAGACTTTTTTCTGCCTGAGAGCAGAATCGCAACCTGGTGTCAAGCACATAATGCGAGATTATAGCCAGAAAACCGTAAGAGGTTACGGCATGCGGTCTGCAATGGCATCTCACTAAAAACGCGCGGCGGTCGCAGCGGGAGAAAAAGCACAAACGAGCACACACGAGCACACACGAACACATGCACCCGATCGACACACACAACGTCGTTGACGCACCGCGCAACCGAGTAGGCAACGAAAACGAACGCAACCATTGAGAGGACACATAGATCATGAGCCTTATTACTACTGCAGCCACCGAGTACTACCGCCGTCCCGCAGACGAACGCCTCGACTCGCCGCAAGCGCTGGTCGCGGCCGCTGTCGCACGCAAGCTGGCCTCCCGCGAGATCTCCTATAACGCAAAAGACTTGCGCATCGTGCCCGGAAGCAACGTCGGACAGATCAAACTCGCCAGCCCAAAGGGAACGGCCGATCTCACGCCGTGGTCGCACGCGCAATTGTGCCGATTCGTCGGCGCCCCATCCGCGTATGTCCGCACCCTGCCAGCCGCGATCGCAGCCGACGCGTTGAATTTCGGCCTGCAGGCCACGTCAGCGGGTACGACGGCCTCGATTCTCGCCGAGCGTAAGGCAGACGGCTCCGTCACTGCGCGCGCCATCACCTCGGAGAGTTACGGCCGACTCTGGGATGCGGATTTTTACGGGCCCGTGGTCGAGACGCTCGGAGCGCATGGCTGGAGCCTCCCGCCCACGTGGGACGGCAAGCCCGCAGGCGCCTACTCCAGCGATCGCGATTCGTTCCTGATCCTCTGCAATGGTGGATCGATCGTGACCGATCCGTCGGTCCGTGGTGGGAACGGCCAGATGTATCGGGGATTGATGCTCCGCAATAGCGAGGTAGGCGGAGCGGCCGTGTGGATCCAGCGTGTCTTGTACCAATTCGTCTGCGGGAATCACAACTTGTGGGGCGCCGTGGTCGACAGCACATACCGCCGTCGACATGTCGGCACGCGCGTGCTGAGAGATGTCCTTCGGGAAATTGGCATGACGGCCCGCACGTGGACCAATCGCGCAGCATCGGTGGATGAGGCGATCATCAGGCGCCTGATCGACACGGAGGTGGCGTCGACGCGAGAGGCCGTCATAGATGAGCTTCGTGCCATGGGCGCGTCACAGGCCGACGCGGAGACCGCCTACGCCACGTGTGAGCGCGAGTTTGACGCCTCACCACGGTCCTACTGGGGTCTGTCGCAAGGGCTCACGAAGTCGTCTCAGGCAAGCGGATACCAGGATGATCGGCTCGCCTTAGATCAGCTGGCGTCCAAGCTGCTCGCGCGCGGCGCAAAGCTCGTTGCAGCGTAGGCGCCTGAGTGTTGCGCGAACGGGCAGGGGATCGCGGGTTCCCTGCCTGCTGCGGAACATTCAGGTTCCCAACAGACGACAAGGGATCAACCGACGATCATGAAGACGACGACAACGGCTTACCCGCGCCTGCCTGAATTGGCGCCACGCGCGGCCGACGAATCGACACAGGCGTACGGCCTCCGGGCTCTGGCGTTTGTGCTGCAGACAGGCGTCACCGCGACACTGAACGAGGAAACGCTCGCATGCGCCGATCATGTGTACCCGATTGCGATCGGGCATCCCGACATCAGCTTGACGGCCGCGGTGCGGCTCGCAGACGTGCAGCGGGAGGTACGCGCCGCGTTGAGACGGCGCGCCAGCGTGCCGATAGCGGCTGAGGCGCCCGCCACGACAGGCGCGCCCGAACGGCCGACAGCGGGCCCGATGGCTCCGTTGGCTCCGCCGCCTGTGCGGCCGGTACCCCCTGCTACGGCTCGACCGGCGGTCGCGACACCTGGACCCGCGCCCGCGCCCCGGGAGGCGTTTGCATTCTGAGAACGGAGAGTGACACATGGCAACCGACAAGACAGAGAAGATTGCAGACTTGCTATTTGAAGTCATCGACGAATGGAAAACGCTTCACCAGGCGTCAGAAGACGAAGTCTTCACCGAATGCAATTGTTGCGGCGGATGGGAAGAACACAAAGATGGGTGCCCGATTCCCGTAATCGAGGCATGGCTCAATCGCTGAAACGAAACGGCTCGAAGTACCGGCACCCACGACTACGACAAGACAACGACAACGACGACAACGACAGACAGGGAGCAGCAATCATGAGCGCACGAAAAGCAAAAGAGCAGACAGCCGAGCGGTACCTCGTCGTGAGCGAGGAACGCAGTGGCTTTTCCGGGGAGCGGTACTTCCACCTGCACGGGAAGATTGCGACGCGGGCGTACAAGGATGGCGGGTACGCCTATCCGCGGGGCATGGACGACGATCATGCGTACGGCAACCAGGAACCGCTCTACTCGGGTCTGCGAGTCAGCTGTCAAGGGGACGAACGGTCACAAGTGCGCGCGGACGAACCCGTGTACGCGTTCTGCTGCGAGTACCGCGACGTCTACAGCGTCGGCGTAGCGAAAGCGCGGCGCATGGCGAAAACGCTCGACCGCATCGAACGCGGACTGGCGAAGCTTCAGGAAAGCCGTGGGTACGTTCGCGGGTTTGGCGACTACTGCGGTCGCGTGGCAGAGATACTCGGCTGCACCGGCATTGCAGTCGAGCGGTCGACAGCAGGGAAGTACGACGGGCAGAAATGGGATTGGCTGAGCATCGGAGACGGCGTGAATCGGATTGCATATCGGATTGCGCAATGGCAGGCCGAAGCGCGCAAGCCGGAGACCTCCTCGACGGACACGGCGGAGACGGAGACCGTGTCCTAGGCGTATCGGCGCATTGGCGCATCGGCTACGGGTGTTAGAAACACGAAGCGCGGACGCGCTTTGTGTCGCGTGAATGGACACGCTAGTGAAGAGACACCTGGAGAGCGATTACCACGACCACGACATCAGACAAGAGAGGACTACGACAATGGCTATGACGATCAAGATCATCCCGAATGTGACCGGCAACCCGCCCGGCAAACTCGCCGATGCCGAATTGCATTTTGACGACGGACCGCTTGCAGGCTTGAAGCTGATCGGCTTTGGCGTCTGGGAGCGGCGCGACAGCGCGCGGACGCGGACCGTAACTTTTCCCGCGCGGCAATACACCATCAATGGCGAGCGCAGAAGCTTTGCGCTCTTGCGGGCCATCGGGGACTTGAGCGCATTGGATGGCATGCGCGCGCGGATCGTCGAGGCGTATGACGCGTACGAGCAGCGCGACCAGTCGACGGCGATCCAGGAGACACCACGGCAGACGTCGCAGCAGGCGCCGCGGCCGGCTGAGCCGCGGCCGGTCGAGCCGATGCGCGCGACGCAGCCGACGCAGCCGACGCGTACGAGTACTGCGCCGTCGGCTGATGACATTGGGTTCTAGGAGCGAACGACGATGACGACGACAAGCACGACGACGACGACGACGAAGTACTACCGGGTCAAGGTGTATGTCGGGCCCGTCCACGTCGAGCACTACGCGGCGCAAGCAAGGACGGCCGGACTGACGGACGTCTGGACGGGCACCGAACACGTGTACGGGATAGCGGCTGCGCCCGCCCTGGAGACCGAGACGGATCGGCTGGTTTTCCGCCAGCAAATTGCTGCGCGTATCTACGGGACGCCTATGGCCACGGCATGGCGGGATGTCGAGATCCTCGGGGCGGCCTGACCGGCTGCCCCGCCTCCGCCGTTGGCGCACGACACACAGGAATGCCCGTACGCGTGAGCCGGCCAGAACGCCGCGCGCACGGCTGAGCTAGATGGTGTAGACTAGGAGAGAGATGTGATGACTGTCCGTAATGGAAAGGTGAGGACGACAATGGCGAGAACGAACGCGCACATGCACCGCGCGTGTGGACAAACGCAGACAGAGGAGCAGGAGCGATGATTGCGCTCTTGCTGCTCGCGATTCTCATCACGCTGCTCGGGCTCTGGGCGTGGGTGCCGTGGGTACTCGGCGCCTGGCTCCTGCTCTGGATTGTGACGGCGCCGATCCGCTGGGGCTTCGCATGGGACCAGCGACGCTTCGATCGCTGGACGGCGGCCAGATGGCGCGCGCTCGACGAAGCCGGTCAAGCCGTCAAGGCCGCACTGGCCTATCAGGCTTTTACGCCGGAGGATCCGGAGGGCTGGTCACGCGCGTGGGACGCGAAACACGCGGAGGCGGAGGTCCTGCAGGCGCGCTACAACGAGCTGAGCCGCACGACTGTGCTGGAGTTTTATCAGCGCTATCTGGACGGCCCGCAGAATGCGGCGAACCGGTTGCGGTGGATGGTGGGCGAGGGGCCGAGCAGCCTGTAGGAATGCTGGCGCAACGAAGGAGCCTGCACGCATGACACCCGAGGAACAACGCGACTTGATCACGCTGCTCGATCGGCTCACCGAAGCGGCGGAGGAATTCCGCGCGAGCCGCGAGGCGATGCGGACTGCACTGGTCGCGCTGGTCGAAGCCAATGAGGCGCAGGCGCGGAGCATCGACAAGGTCATCGAGGCGAACCGGATCGCGCTGCGGGTGCTGCAGGGCCGGCAAGGCTGAGGATCGTACCGTGCCGACGGTCTGTGTGCAGTGTGCGCTGCGGGCGCTGGTGGCCGGCGAGCCGGCACCGGTCTGGGACGAGGAACCCGAGGTGCATCAGCAGCGGATGCATCCGGATCTGGAGGCGACCGCGCGGGAGCGGCGCGAACTCGAAGCGATCTTGGAGCGACGTCGTCAGCATGAGGACGAGCAGGCATGACGAATCTGGAGCGTCTCATCAAGGCGCATACCGAAGCCACGACGGTGACGACGCTGAGCGTGGCGACCGAACGCGCGGCCGAGGAGCTGGCGCGCGAGATGCTCGCCGATCCGGCCGTCCGCGCGGAGCTACGCGCGCTGGTGCGTACGCATTTCGCCGCGACGATCGCGACGCTCCGGCGAGACGGGCGGAATACCCCTCACGCGCGACGTCGCCCGCGGCGGAGGCGATAGCGGGCGGTGCACCGACGCTTCTGGTCGCACTATCGAGGCGGAGCCGCACGCGTGACCCCGCACCCATACGGACACTGACCGCTATTGGAATAAGAGGGATTCCATGGTCGATGACAGGATTCTCCGTAGCCTCGACAAGATACAGCCCCATGGGCGTACTGCATTCCACCAAGTGCAAAACCTGATCATCGAACTGGTCTACAACTACGTACGCCAAGGCATAGACTTCGAGGTGGAAATCAAAAGCCGGCGAGTCGGCACGACGACATCCGTCGTCGTCTCAGTCTGTCGTCGTGCGGTGTACCAATGCACCTTTACTGATGAGCAGATGGCCGCCGATGATGCACGCCGTAGGCGGATCCGCGAAGCAGACCAGCGGCGCCGCGCAGCACAGCGGATAGGACGGACGTGATGACCACGCCGATCAACATGGCGCTCTACCGGCTGCTCGTCAAAGGCGGCGCAACCGAAACCGAAGCGGAAGCGGCCGCACGGCTGGACACCTCAGACTTGGCGACGAAGGGTGACCTGTCCCAGCTCAAGGCGTCGCTCATCATGTGGATGGTCGGCATCGTCTTCACGGCGCTGACGCTGCAGACCGCACTGATTATCTTTACGCTCGCCCGCTCCGGACAATAAGCCATGACGGCCCCGATCAACATGGCGCTCTACCGGCTGCTGCTCAAAGCCGGCGCGACCGAGGATGAGGCCGAAGCCGCCGCACGGCTCGAAGGAGCGGCGGATCTCGCCACCAAGGCAGATCTGCGGCTGGAGATGGCACAGCTGAAAGCGGACCTGCAGCGCTTCATTCTGCAGACGATGATCGCCATGACGGCGATCTTCGTCGCCGCCGTGACGGCCCTGCGGATCCTCGTGCGCTGAGGCGCGTGCGGCTGGCGGCCCATGCCGACAGCACGGTGGCCACCGCGGTCAGGATAGTCGGTGCGTGCGTAATCACGGCGAGGACGATCGTCTCGTTCATGGAAGCTAGGGCCGGCGGGCCGACAGGCCCTGACGATTGAGCGACACCACCCGCACGGATCTGCTGGGCGAATCGTCGAGGCCGGCGGCGCATTCGCCTGGACGAGCAAGCGGCACGCCTACCGCGCCTCGCGGCACGCCTACCGCGCCTCGCGCAGCCCGACTCCGCCTTCTTTCACGCCCGCCTCGCGGAGCAGCTCCGGGAGCGGCCGCCCGTTGACGTAGACATCGGCCAGCCAACGCGCGAAGGTCTGCTGGTCTTTGAAGGTCTGGACGACGAGCGGCTGCCCGGTCAGGAGTTCGCTTGCCCGCGCGGTCGCGGCCTGGCCTTCTGCCGTGCGACTCTCCGGCGCGTAGAAGCCGTGGAGCCGCACCAGAACCCGGTGCGCCACGCGCATGCCGAGATCGATCAGCAGCTCGTAGGTGTCGCCGTCGACCACCCGGACGAGGGTCGCCCGGTAGATGTAGGTCGGGGCGGGCGCCGGGATGGGCGCCGGGACGGGCGTTGGGGTGGATGCCATGGCCATGGCTGTCACCTCGCACGGCGGAGGGCGCCCGGGCGGCCGCCCGCCGGGACAGAAGGGCCCATCGACATCCCCCCAATCCAGCATGCCTCTCGCCTGCTGGATCGATGAGCCTCCGCCTAGGCACCCCCAGCCGAGCGGAAGCCTAGCACATCCTCGCCAGCCCTGACGTCCCAGACTCACCGAGCCTGACAGAGCCTGACAGAGCCTGACCGATCCTGCGGTCCTGTGGCCCTGCGGCCCTGCGGCCTGGGTACTGTACAGCCCGGGTACTGTACAGCCCGGGTACTGTACCGCTGGTACGTACCTGTGGAGCGAGAGGAGCTGTACGTACCTGTGGAGGTGTACGTACTGACGGTACCTGCGGAGCTGTACGTACCGTAGGAGCCTGTGGAGCATGCGGAGGTGTACGTATCTACGGTACTGACGGTACCTGTGGTACATAGGGCTGAGCGCTTCGCAACATGTCCAGAGGCGACGTTTCTGACTCACTAAGACCCATGGACGCAACCGGTGGAGTACCCACCATCCTGTACCCGCAGAGGAGGATAAGCCATGCCGCACGTCCCATCGATGATCCCCTCGACGCGTATCTTCGCCAGACTCGACAAGTTCGAGTGCGAGTGTCCCTCCTGCGGACAGATCATCCGCACGACGCACAACGCGGAGAACCTCCCCGCTCGACTCAAGAGCATCGGGCAGCAGCGTGGAGCGGCGCGGCTGCGGCCGAAGAGTCCGGCAATCGAGGCCCTGGTCTGGAATCCCTATTCGCAGCGCCTGCGCTGCCCGTGGTGCGACGCGGCGTGGGTCTGTGGGCTCATGGTCTACCCGGTCAAGCCAGGCATGTGGCGGGTCCGCCAGCCGCCTCCAGACGCCCATCCCAACAAGCGCGAGCTGGCGCAGCTGCGCCACGCCACCGGCGGCTGGTGGGCCGAGCAGGAGTACGTCCGGGAGAGCCACGTGAATCTCGTGGTGGATCAGCCGTGTAGTTGTCCGCCCGGCGAGCTGCTCGCGAGCTGTCCGATTCACGGAGCGTCGAGCCAAGTTCAGCAGGCGAGCGAGGAGGCGAAAGTCGAGCATCAGGAGGAGCACGCTACGGCTGAGTCGGTTCTGACTACATGGGAGAGAAAGGGGAAGTGACTATTTAGCTCTGAAGTCGCTGTCGACACAGGACTTAGACATATATTCACCCCCCGATAATTCTGAGTACATGAGCGTACGGTGTGGTCAAATAATCCGGGAAATAGTCAAGCGCCCGTAGTACCCAGAGTCTTTATTTTATTTAGTAAGTATAGGTACGTACAGGAGGGTACAGGGGGGAAATAGTCACAGAGTGGGTGTGTGGATAATGATCGCTTCTCCTTCGCCCCCCAGCAGGCAGGTACTGAGGGGCGAAAGCGAGCGGGCCATCGCGTTCAGTGGATGATGTTCCGGCAATAGACGCCGTGCCGGATCTTCGTGATCCGGCCATCCTCCAGGAGCTTCTCCAACGTCCGCTGCAGCGTGCTGAGCGAGAGCGGAATCGCATCGGCCAGTTCGCGCAGCGCACCGAAGGTGATCTCGCTGCCGTTCTCCGGCAGAAGTGCCAGGACACGCGCTTGATTGCCCCGGTCCGCGCCGCTCCAAGGGAGGAAGAGACCTTGTTCATCTCGTTCGAGCGAGAAGGTCTCGATCGGCGCCCCATGCGGATGCCAGAGGAAGGCGTAGTAGCTCTTGCCTACCTCTTCGGGCGCCGCCAGATACATCTGGGTGTCGCTGAAACCGAAGATCGCCGTCGAGCCGAGGATCTGATCCTGCAGCCGGAGGTACCGATCGCGCTTGTCCGCTTTGAGCTTGGCGGCATGCGCGGTGGCGAGGATCGTCAGGAGACGCTGCCGGAGCATGGCGCGGATTTCGTGGCAGGCCACCGCGCAGCCGTCGTAGTCTAAGAGATTCCCCCCGAGAAAGAGGCTGATCGGGTCGACGATGAGAAGACTGCCCGGCGGCAGCGCGAGCCGGTCGGTAAATTCCAGGAGCCGTTGCGTGCGCTCGAACTTGCGGCGCAAGCTGCGTGGATCGAACCCGAGGTCATCCGCCATCGAGTAGTAGTGGACGTCGGCGTACCCGACGCGCTCGAACCAGACGCCCGCGCCCCGAGCCCAGTTCCGATCGGCCGCGATGACCCCGAGGGCCGGCAGCTGGTTCGGCTGATGACCGAAAATCGGTCGGTTGTCGCGGAAGTCGCGCGCGAGGCTGGCAAGAAGCGCGGTCTTCCCGATGTTGGGCGCCCCGGCCAGAATGCAGATACTGCAGCTCGGAATGACGTTCGGAAGGGGATCGGAGACTACGGGCGGTTGACATCCGGTCGTGTCTGTGCGAGACATAGACACCTCTCTGTCTGGTCGTTGTCGTTGCCTTCGGGGCGGGTTGAGTTCCGGTCAAGGGTCCCGACCCGCCCCGCTTCTCCTGACGAAGCGCCTTTCCTACTCCAGGTCCTGCCGGCAAATCAAGACTCCCCATATTTAGCGGTCGTCTTCGAGCTGACCACAAGACGGCTGTGTGAAACCTCGACTCGATGCGATGTTGACATCCAGCTACGTAGGCATGTTATTGTCGGCGCCGGGGGAGCACTAGGGATGCAGAGTGAGTATGGGCGGGATCTGGCCGACGAAGATCGCCCGGTCTTCGAGGCGGTAGAGGAGCGGCCGGGTAAGACGATCAAGCTGCGGATTCACCCGATGATCTTCCGGCGGCCGGAGGGGAAAGCGGGGATGTACCGCGCCTGGAAGGACGTCCACTGGACCTTGGAATGCGAGACGCCGGAGGAAGCCTTCGCGCTGCGGGAGGCGATGCGGCTGCTCTTCCGCGCCATCTGTGACAGCGGGCTGGAGCCGGTCCTGACCGCGCTTCGCGCCGTCAAGACCCATGAGGATGCCGCATGAACGTCGGGGATGCCGCATGAACCTTCCATCTGCCATTCTCGGCAAGTCGGCCGTCGATCAGATTACCGAGCGCAGCGGGGCAACCGTCCTGCAGATCGGCGCCGACCGGCTCACGCGGGCCGACCTGGCCGCGGTGGGCTGCTTCAACTTCATCGCGGCGCGGCTGCTCACGGAAGCCGCGCGCGAGCTGCACGTCGACAACCTCCGCGACCTCTACGAGCATGTCGCCCCACGCGCGCTGGCGCTGCCGAACGTTGGGGCGGTGAGTCTGGCGGTGCTGGGCGCCGCCTTTGAGGCGAAGGGCATCGGCGGCGCGGCGCCGCTGGAGAGCTACGTGAAGAAGCACCTGCCGTCGAACGGACAGCAGACGATTCTGACATTCGACACCATCAAGCAACACGAGCGCGCGGCGCAACAAGCCAGCCGGCGGCACCGACGAGGGCGGACCTAGCAAAGAGAAGGAGTACGAGGAATGCCCTTGAGACTCGGTGTGCCCTGCGCAGGCGCCAATGTCGCCCTCACCGTCGCCGTCCTGGTCAAGCTCCTCATGCCATGAATGGCGAACTGCTGAGGAGGCGAGGACAGGAGACGACGACCATGACGACGACGACGAAGCTGCTCGCGCTTGCCGAGCAGTACGAGCAGAAGGCTGCGGCACTGCGGGTCGCCGCGGCGGAGCTGAATGGGGCCGGGACGAGCCAGGCGCAGGCCCGCCTCGACACCACCCTGCGGGGCGCCATGGCGCTACGGGCGACGCAGCGCGTAGCCGAGGAGCCCCGCCCCGCAGCACCCATGAAGCCGGAACAGAGTGCCGCCGCACGCTATGCCTTCATCCGGGAGCGGCTGAAGAAGGGACCCCAGACAGTTGGGGCGATCCGGCAGGCGCTCGCCGCTCAGGGCTATCAGTTCAGTGCGCGGCACGTCGGTACGCTGCTGAGGCGAGCCGGAGCCCGCGTGGCCGGACGGAGCCGAGGCGCTGTCTGGAGCGTGCCCGCGCACGCCTCGACACGTCGGACAAAGAAACTAAGGACGCGCCACGCGCCGGCGTCTGATGTACAGGACCGGGCGACTGATGTACAGGACCGGGCGACGATCGTCGCACGCATTCTCCAGGAGGCGAACCGCCCGCTGCCGCTCGACGAGCTGAGCGTGCTCGCCCGTCAGGCCGGCGTCCCTCATCTCACCGGCATCTACAACTATGTGCGGCAGGGCTACATCAGTGCCAGTGGCCGTACGCGCAAGAGTCGCCGCTACACGTTCAAGATGATGCCACCGCCCCAGTCCACACCAACCACGAGCAGATCCACGATCCAATCCGAGTAGCAGGCGAGGAACACACCCACCGAGGAGACCGAGGAGACCGCCATCCCTGGCGGTCGGCCGCACGCTCAACTGCCGCCGCTCTGCAGGAACAGCGTACGCAGCGTGAGCCAGATCGGGCAGCCGGCTGCGGTCAGATACTCCGCGACACTGACGTTGCGCTCCAGCACCTGGTCAAGAAGCTTGACGACGGCCCACTGCAACTGATCGCCGTCGCCGGGATGGCGCGCGTCGATCTCGTCGAGGCGCTGGTCGAGGAGTGTCGCCCACGGGCGCGGGGTCGGGGGATGGGGAGGATCCGGGATCGGGGGAATCGGGGGGGCCGCTGGAACCGCTGCCGGCGATCGAGGCGCCGGCAGCGCCGTCATAGATTTCGCGGAGCTTGTTGAGGAACCCGACGAGGATCTCTTCGCGGCCAGCGATTTCGCGGAGCTTGTCGACGATCCCGAAGAGGATCTCTTTTTCTGAGAGCGTACGAGGCGCATCGGTCGACCCTCCTCCCACGTAGCGGTGTCGTCGCCCCGCATCCACGCGCGCCTGCAGGTCGAGGATCAGCTCGGCGAGGCGCACATGGAAGATGCGGGTCGCGAGACGGTCGTAATAGTCGAGGGCCTGGGCGCGTCGTTTCGCGCCCAGCAGCTTGCTCACGGCACTTTGGGACATCCCGAGTCGCCGCGCGAACTCGCGCTGACTCCAGTTGTGGCGTGCGAGGTGTTCGCGGACTTTCTGTCCGAGGGCTTCGGCCAGGGTTTCAGGCGCACGCATCAGCCGCGATCATATAGCACCTCTTGTCATCAGTGTCGAGCGTGGTGAACGCGAGGCATGCTGGCCGGGTACGGCGAGACGCTCGCGTCGGGACGCGCGCCGATCGGATCGACGCCATCCGCCCACGACCGCCCACGAGCGCCTACGACCTCCCACCAAGTTCCATGACTTCTTGTCATCAAAAATTGTGTGGAGGGTGTGCCGATCGTGTGTAGAGAATGCGCGCGGTCGAGAGAGGTCCATCGAGACTGCTTCGAGTGCCTCGCGGACGCTCGCGGCGTCTACCGGACACGTATTGCGCCTACAGGGGCCTCTCTTCCACAGAAGTCGACAACAGGCGCGAATCCTGCGGTTTCTCTTCGCTTGAGCAGGATGTGATCGTGACTCGACGTGACCGTGTGTGCTCAGTCGTGACCAGGACGTGGCCGTGCCGGGCCGTGCCGACGCGGTGCCTGTTCGTGTCTGCTCGTGACGCGATCGACGTCGCACACGCACCGGGCACTCGCCCTACGCGCTGCAGAAAAAAATTCCAGAAAGTACTTGCGGAGCAGACTTCGCTGTGCGTAGGATGGCGGCCCTGCATCGTTGCAGTTCAAGGACGATGACCCCGCGCACTCTTCGTGAATACCTCCGAGGCCCCCCGCGGATCTCACAGCGCGCGTTCGCCGAGCGGGTCGGCGTCAATCAATCGATGATCTCGATGCTGACCCGCGGGCGACGGCGGCCACGGGCTGCGCTCGCGCTGAAGCTGCATCGGATCACCGGCGTGCCACTCGAAGCGCTGCTCGCGCCACGACGGCGCCCGACGCGGAAACGACGCGCGGCCGCGGCGTAAGGACGACCACGACAACGACGACGACGACGGAGGCGGCGGACAGACGATGACGATCACAACGATCTCGACCGGCCTGCTCACAGGTCTGCTCTGGTTCGTGTTCGTGCTCACGAGTCTCCTCTGGCTCACCGACCGCACGCGCTTCAAGGACGGCATCGCCCGCTGCGCACGCAAGCGTTATCTCTCAAACTACGCCGGGCCGACAGGGTATGGATTCGTCGCCCGGCGAGAGTCGCTGCCGCTGGCGGGGGGAATCACAGTCCATCGCATCCTCGAAGACGCGACGCACATCCTCACGCACGATCGCCTGCCGACACTCGCCGAGGCGCGCGCCTCGATCAGCACACGCGTCGCGGAGTACATCGCCCGGGTCGACGCGCGCGGCTACCGCGGCATCCTGAGCGGTCCGCAGACCGAGGAGACCATCGCCGAGCAGGCGGCGCTGATCGCCGGGCTCGGTTGGGTCCTGCACCTGAAGTTCCTCCCGTGGTTTCACCAGACGTACCAGGCGATCGCCGTCGAGCAGGAGCGACTCCATTTCCTGGAGTGCGCCTGTGGTGCCCCGCCGCTCGATGCCGAGGAGCACGTGCGGCGTAGTTGCACGGGCAAGGCGTTGATGATTCGCACCGACTTGCTCGCGCGGCGACGCACCGGACAAGGGCTCGCCTACTTTGAGTGCAAAACAACGGGCTGGGACTCCGAGTCGTGGGCCGAGCAGTGGGAGACCGACCCGCAGCTCGCGCTGGGAACGCTCGACGCGGAGGCCCTCTGGGGTGGGGAGGTGACCGAGCTGTACGTCGTCGCGCTCAGCAAGGGGAGCCGCAAGCGCGACCGGTATGAAGACGACGGCGTGCGCCGGCAGCAGTCTCCACTCTGCTATGGATATCTCCGCCCGGGGAATCCGCCGCTGATGCCGGACGACTGGCTCCCGAGCTACGAGTGGGTGAACGAGGCCGGCGAGGTCAAGCGCAAGAGCCGGGCGCATCGCCGCACCGGCGTCTGGCAGCTGCAGGGCAGCGATTGGCCGGTCTGGTTGGCGTACAAAGGATCGGATCCGCAGCTGACGCCTTCCGAGTTCTGGGTACGCCAACTACCAGTGAGCCTGGTCGATCGGATCTGCCATGTCATCGGGCCAATGAACCGCCAGGACCAGCAGCTGCGGAGCCTGCTCCGGAGCCTCCAGGCCGAGGAAGGTCGCTGGCAGGACGCGCTCTGGCGGCTGTATGAGCTGCAGCAGGCCGGGCACGTCTGGCCGAGCGCGGTCTTTCAGAGCGAGTTGGATCGGCTCATTCCGTGCAGCTGGGCGTGCCGGCCGTTCGGCCGCGAGCATCAATGCGAGTTCGTCCCCGTGTGCCACCGGCACGTCGGCTGGGACGATCCCATGGGGAGCGGCCAGTACCAGCCGCGCCTCCCACATCACACCCCCGAGCTGCAGCAGGCGATTGCGCGGGGCCTGCTGCCCGAGCAGGCCGAAGAGCCCGAGGAGGAGGAGTAAATGCCGATCGTCTGTCGCGCGCCGCGCCAGCAGCCTCCAGCCGAACGTCTCGTACGCATCTATCGGGCAGAACCCATGCGTCGGCTGCTCGCGCTGGAGCGAGCCCTGCTGAAGGAGCAGGCCGATCGCCACGACGCCGATACGCAGGCGTTCTGCGCGTGGCGCCTGCCACTGGTCCGTCAGATCCTGGCGGAACGAGAGGAGACGTAGATGCCTGTCGTTCCGGCCTCGCGCCACTACGGCGGCCCGGGCCTCGGCGAGGGCATCTGGCGCTGTCCGAGCTGCGGTGCCGACAATGCGGGCCCGCTGGCGCTCGGCTGCCCGGCCTGCGGCGCCGGGCGCCCGGGCCATCGAGCCGACGCGACGCAGGCGCCACCGCCACCGCCCAGCCCGCTACCGTCGGTGCCGCCCGCAGACATCGCGTCAGACGATCTCGCGCTGCGCTGGATTCGCCAGCACCCCGCCGCAACGCTCGCTGAAGCCTTCAGTGCCGGCTTCGCCGAAGGACTGCAGGAAGCGCGGCGGACGCTGCGCCCCGGCGATCTCGTCCACGCCGAGCCGGCCTTCGACGAGCGCGGCAAGCTGACGCGGACGCTCATCTCGGCGCTCGAACTGTTTCGCGATCAGGTGCTTGCCGGCTCACCCGAGGAGACCCGCACCGGGGAATGGATGACGGCCGCCGAGGTGACCGCCTTCCTCAAGACGCTTCACGCCCAACTCGATCGGGAGCTTGCGATCCATGCCTGAACCGCTCCGCCGCATCTTCACCGCCACGTTGATTCTCGGGGTCCCCGGCTCGGGCAAGACGTCGCTCCTCGCGAGCTTCGCCGAGTACCTCTGGGAGACGTTCCACCGCGTGCTCCTCCTCTATTCCTGGGACGGCGGCGCCATCCCGACCGGCCTGCAGAAGCTGATGCACCAGGGGCTCATGCGGTTCTTCCGTCCGCGCACCCGGAGCGGGGAGGGACTGGCGATCGAGACGCTGTATCTCGCCAGCAAGGGCTACTGGCCACGCCGCATCAATCGGGAAACCGGTGAGGTCTCGCCCGCCGTGGAGCTGGTCCCGCCGGTCACAACCACCTATCGCGTCAGCTGCACCAAGACCGGAGAGCGGCTGGCGCAGCTCCCGGGACGGGCCGTCGTCGGCCCGACCTACTGCGGTCCGTGCCGCACGCTGCACACGCTGGCCGAACTGACGGTCGTCGAGGACGTCCACCGCACGAAGGGCTTCGAGCTGGTGGGCGGGGTCGCCTTCGATGGGCTGACGTCGATGACGAGCGAAGTGATTACCCACATGGACCATGCGCGCGGGCAGGGACAGATCGGCGGCGAGAAGAGCGCGTTCGGGGGTGTGGTCACGAGCGGGTCGATCAAGCTCGGAGGCACCAATCGCGCCGACATCGGCTTCGGCCAGACACGCGGCCAGCAGTTCGTCGCCAACTCGCTCTCGATCCCGTACCTCGTCGAGGGCCCGGTCTTCACCGCCTTGTCCTTCGAGGCGAGTGACGAGGGCGGGCTGCCGATCGTCGGCGCCAAGCTCCCCGGGCGCGCGGCGACCGATGAAGCGTCGAGCTGGTTTGGCAACGTCTTCGAGATGGGCAAGTCGCCCGACGAGCAGGGCAAGGAGCACTTCACCTTATTCCTGCGCCCGTTTACCGACGCGCAGAACCGGCGGCACCTGCTTAAAACGAGCGCGTCGCCGATGGGCCTGCCCGAGACGCTCGTCGATCCGATCGGCGAGCCGTGGGCGCAGGCCAACCTGGGGCTGGTCTACCGCCGGCTCGACGAGGATCTGCACCGCGCGCTGGCCGAGGAGATCGCGGGCGCCCCGGGTCTGGCGGCCACACCGACCGAGTACGGCGAGGCGTTCCAAGTCGTCGCAGCGCCTGTCCCACCGCCGCTGGAGAGTGCACCGAATGTCCCACCGGTGGTCCCGCCCGTGGCGGTCGCACCCGCTGCGGCTGGAACAGCTCCCGCCGCCAGCGCCCCGCCGGCTGTGGCCGTTCCCGTGGTGCATCGCCGCACACGGAACGGAGGCGCGGCCGCCGCGGCGGCGCCGCCCGTGGTCACCCCCACCGAACCGACGGAGGAGGAACCGGTCGCAGCCGTCGCTGCGGCGGTCCCGTCCACGGCTGCGTCGGTTGGTCCGCCCCCGCCGGGGATGAAGCCGCCGCAGCGCGCGCCGGGTACCCGCTCATGAGTCACCGACAAGAAGAAAGAAGAGAGGAGTGCGCATCGTGTCAAAAAGTTTGCAAGAACTCGTCGCTCAACTGAATGAGGAACCGCTCCCGACTGCCGGAGAGGACCTCGACGATCTCCCGGTCTTCGGAGGCTTCCAGCCGCCGCCGCCCCCGGGCGCCTACCGCTTCAAGCTGCCGCAGGACCTCACCTCCATCTGGGACACGATCGACGTGCCGGACAAGCGCCCGCCGCAGCGCGTCCAGGCGATCTTCGATCGCGACCACCCGCTGCTCATCACGCAGTCCCCGCAAGGCAAGCACAACGGCGAGCCCTTCGAGACGCGGCTCAATAACAACGAGCGCGGGCGCGGCAAGGACAAGGCCGTCGTGGCGAGCGACTTCGATTACCTCCTCCGCGCGCTTGGCCAGAAGACGAAGCCGAGAAGCAATCGCGAGTACATGCACATGGTGATGCGCCAGGCGGGGAAAGAGTTCGGCGCCGACCTGCGCTACAGCTGGCGATGCAGCAAGACGCGCGAGATTCGCATCCGCGACACGCAGGGACAGATCCAGGTGGTCGACGGGAAGACCGGCTGCGGGGCCGCCTTCTATCAGGAGGATGTGCCGAAGACGCCGGCTGGAGAAGTCCCGTACGAAATCGTGTGTGGGGGCTGCGGCGCGCTGCTCCGCGCGTTCGCGAATCTCGACAACATCAGGAGCTAGCCGTGCCGATCGACAAGCCCTACGCCTATCACAAGCCGAGCGACGACGGACTCGCCAAGATCAACCGGCTCCGCGAGTTCTATTCCGAGGGCGAGCGGCTGATCCGCGAGGTGTGCCCACCCTCACGCCAGCAGTCGATCGCGCTCACCAACAACGAGCAGACCGCGATGTGGGCCATCAAAGCCGTCGTCTTCAACGATCCACAGAGCGAGGTGGCCCCATGAGCAAACCTCGTGATCCCGTCCTCGCCGTCATCCGGTACTTCGAGACGGCCGACCTCCCCTTGGCGCAGCAGGCCCTGGCGATCGCCCGCGGGATCGTCAAGCGCCGGGTGCCGCGGCTGGCCTCCACCCTCGCCAGGCCGAAGGCCAAGGTGAAGAGCCAGCCGGCCAATGGTCCAGCGGCGGCCGAGCCCGTGGTGCGCGGATGAAGCCGACGCCGTGTCTCCTCGTCGGCGACGGGCCGCAGGAGTCCACGGGCCTCGGGCGGATTGCCCGCGACATCGGTCGCCTGCTGGCCACCGAGACGGTGCCGCCCGTCGATCTCCTCCAGGTCGGCGGGTCCGTGCCGCCCTGCTGGACGGCGTGGCCGCACGTCCCGATGGGCGAGGCCGAGCGAGGCGAGGACTGGGGGGCACGCTTCGTCGAGGCGATCTGGACCGACCGCTGGGGACGAACACCGGGCGTGCTCTTCCTCGTCTGGGATCCGGCGCGCTGCTATGCCTACCGGGAGATTCCGCTGCCGGTGCAGACGTGGGCGTACCCGGCGGTCGATTCGGTGAACCGCTGGGGCGGGCTGTCGGGCCCGCCGGCTGCCGCGCTCGCCAGCTTCGATCGCGTGCTGGCCTACGGGCGCTGGGCGAGTCAGGTCATCCGCACCGTGCGCGACCAGCCAGTGGCGTACTTGCCGCACGGCCTCTGGCTCCGCACGTATCGCCCCGCGAGCGAGGAGGAGCAGGCGTGGGCCCTAGCGCAGCTCGGACCGCACCTCGGGCGGGAGGCGCTCGTCATCGGCTGCGTCGCCACGAACCAGCCGCGGAAGGACTTCGCGCTCTACTTCGAGACCCTCGCGCTGCTGGCGGAACGTGGCCACCGGGTGTACGGCTGGCTCCATACCGACACGACCACCGGCGCCTGGTCGGTCGACCAGCTCGTCACCGACTGTCACCTCGCCAAGCAGGTGACGGTGACGCTCGGGACGCTGAGCGATCGACAGCTCGCCTGCCTCTACCAGCGCTGCGACGTCACGATCGCGCCGGGACTCGGCGAGGGCTTCGGCTATCCGATCGTCGAGAGTCTGGCGAGCGGCGTCCCCGTCGTGCATGGCGACTTCGGCGGCGGCAGCGAACTCGTCCCGAAGGTGGAGTGGCGCGTGCCGGTGCGCGAATGGCGGCGGGAGAGCATCTACGCCCTGACCCGTCCCGTCTTCCGCGCCGAGGATGTCGCCAACGCGGTCGAGCGGGCGCTCCGCTGGCGGGACCAGGTCGGGCGCGAGACCGCCGCCGCGTACTGTCGGGGCGCGGTGGCGCACCTCGATTGGACCGCGCTCGGCCCGCGCTGGGCGAGCTGGATCCGGGCGGGGCTGGCATGAAGGCGTTCAAGGCGTCGGTCTCCGGGCAGGGCACCACGGTCATCCCGCCGCCGGGACGGGGCGACGCGTTCCTCGTCGTCGAGATCACGATCGACTGCGACCTCTGCGGCCAGACGACCATCCGCCTCTTCGGCCACCATCTGCGCGTCGTGGCGAATCTGCTGCAGGAGTTCATCGAGCGCGCCCCGGCGGAGCTGACGGCAGAAGGCACGGTCGTCACGGTCGGGCACCGGGAGTGGACCGATCGCTTCAATCCGGAGGACAACTGATGCTCGGCATCGTCACCGCCACGACCGATCGCATCCGCGCGCAGCTGGCGATCGACTCCTGGCGCGCCCACGCGAACCGCCCCGTCCGCCTCCTCGTCGTCGAGAACGGCGAAACGAGCCCGACCGGCTATCTCGGCACCGTCCGCGCCTTCCGCGTGGGCGTCGAGCGCATGCTCGCCGACGAGCCGAATGCCGATCCGATCGCCTGCCTCCATGACGATGTCGAGATCGAGGAGGAGGGCTGGGACGAGGTGGTCACCCGCGCCTTCCGCCGCCATCCCGAGGTGGGACTCCTCGGCTTCGGCGGAGCGGTGGGCCTTGGGGCCGACGAGCTGTACGACGCGCCGTACGACCCGATGCAGCTCGCCCGCATCGGCTTCCGATCGAATCTGGTCGATGCCGAGACGCACGGCGTGCGGAGCCTCCTGGCCGAGGAGGTCGTCTGTCTCGACGGGTTCAGCCAGATCGGCCGGCAGGCGTTCTGGGCCGGCGCCGACGCGCCGCGCGGGGAGCTGAGGGGCGTCCCGCCGTGGCGGTATCTCGACGAGCACGGCTTCGTCCACCACTTCTACGATGGGGCGCTCGGCTGCCTGGCCCGCCGGCTCGGGTGGCGCGTCTATTACGTCCCGGTGCGCTGCCGGCACTGGGGCGGACAGACCGCGGTGGGCGATCCGGGCTATCAGCGCTGGGCCGCGCAGCAGATCGAGGGAGGGGACCGTGGATTCTGGGAACACGCGCACCGACTCGGCTACGACCTCTTTAGAGATGTCCTCCCGCTCCGGCGCTGAGCCGCCGCGCGTCCCCGTGCGGTTGCGCGGGCGCGTCCAGCGGATCTACCCGGAGCGCGGCTTCGGCTTCATCCGCGCGACCGAAGGCGAGCAGGTCGGCCAGGACTTCTTTTTCCATGCGACGGGCCTCGATGACTGCTCAATCAAGGAGCTGGAGGAAGGCACGTTCGTCGTCTTCGAGGCGCGGTGGGTCGCCAAGGGCAAGCGCGCCGAGCACATTCAGAGGACGTCATGACGCCCGAGCCCACCCGAGCGGACGCGCGGCCGGAGCCGCCCGTGGTGATGCCGCGGCGGCGCATCGCGCCGACCGCTCCGGCCGCCGCACCGGAGCCGATCGCACAGGAGCCGACCGCGCTGGCGCCTCCACTGGTACTCGAGCCGCCGGTACTCGAGCCGGTCGACCTCTGGACCCCGCCCGCGCCAACCTTCTGCTATCTGGCCGGCGCCGCCGGCAGCGGCAAGACGTTCGCGACCAAGGAGTGGGCCGACCGTGAGCCGGGACTCCTCCTCTGTGCCACCACCGGCATCGCCGCCATCAATCTCGGCGGCGAGACGATCAACTCCGTCCTCGGCTACTTCGACACGGCGAGCCTGCAGGAGAAGTACATCACCGGCTTCCTCACCGCTCGGCTCGGCAAGCTCTGGAAGGCCGGCGTCCGGCGGCTCATCCTCGATGAGGTGAGCATGCTCGCCGCCGAGCAGCTCACCTTCCTAGCGAAGGCGATCGAGGAGGTGAACGGGCGGGGGTACGTCCTGCAGACGAGGACTGAGGACGAGGAGGACCTGCCGCCGCAGATGGGGCTGACGCTCGTCGGGGACTTCCTGCAGCTGGCGCCGGTCAAGGCGACCTACGCGTTCGAGTCACCCGAGTGGGCGCGCTTCGCGCCGCATGTCCTCACCCTCACCGACATCCGCCGGCAGCGCGACCGCGCC
>Ga0126382_10000152_pt1 | contig 25164 bp, 19 predicted proteins | sample PanSoiMetPlot_30_FD_92548 | JGI IMG/M metagenome (GOLD analysis project Ga0126382, IMG submission 92548) | Tropical forest soil microbial communities from Panama - MetaG Plot_30 | ecosystem: Environmental > Terrestrial > Soil > Tropical forest > Bulk soil | place: Panama | collected 2016-02-17
TCTGGACCGCAAACAGGAAATGATACCGGTTTAGCGGGCGGGATTTAGGACTTTTCACACGATCCCACTGCGGGTGGGATTAATTGAGCTTGCGGTTCATTATTCCGGCGCGTTCAGATCGGTCTGGGCGCGCTTGGTTTCCCATTTGATCTGATTTGCGGTGGTGGTGACGTCGTCGACGGCATAGAACGGATCGCGCAGGGCTTCGTCGACGGATATGAATTTAACGCCCATCGCTTTGTACCAGCCCAGAAGCTCGTCCAAAAGATCACTGGTGAGCTGGTTGGCCTGGATCAGCAATATCTGCTTCACATCGTGTCCGGCAATTCTTCGGGCGATGACGCGGGCCTTTTGCGTGCGATCGAGCAAGAAGGACTTGAACGTAGCCAAAATGAAATTCGCACAGACTTTATCTCCCCGAGCGAGTGCCGCGCAATAACGTTGACTGAAATCGTCATCGCGCGAGTCGATGGTCGCCGGCACCTCAACAAACCCGTTTTGCTTCAGGAACTGCCGGATTGCCCGCGGCCGCTCGGTATCGACGCCCAGCTTTAGAGAGGGATACCGAAAGTATTTTTCCTTCCTCGGGAATTTCTTCCAGAGTGGGGAGAGTTCCTGTTCGATCTGCATAAAGGTGTCGATGAACTCCTGTGCGGTTCCTTTCTTCGGACTGCGGCCTTTATAGGTCAGGCTACCAATGAGGTTCCCGCTTCTGAGCCACTCCTCCTGCAGCCCCTGATCAAGGGAATCGCCCGACAGGAAATCTATCGTCGGAGGCATGTTGTTATTCTTTAATGCGCTGAGCAGTTTCTCGAAATTGTCACGAGTGTTTTCGGTGTAACACCAATCATCCTGGTCGCGATCCGGATCCGCTGTGGAGCGCACCATACGATTTATCGTCAGTGCGATTTCCATTCCCTTGAGTGATTCTTCCTGCTCTTCGGCCCGCTTGTGTCGCGCTTTTATAGCGGCTGCGGCTACCTCAGGAATCGTATTCAACTCTTCCTGGCAGCGAGCCATTTCAGGTCTTGCGGCGTGCGTGTCTCTCGAGGAGGAACAAGCGGCGGAAAAGAGGAGGTGAATTGCGATGACTGCAATGACTAAGAACAGTTTCATTATGAATTCAACGGGCAAGGAGACCCTTCATTCTTCACGGCTGAACGGAACCGTAATAAGTGCGCGGGTGGTTCCTCCCTTAGCCGCAGTGCGCGAAAAGTCCGCCATTTTACAGGCCGGCGCGGATAGCGAGCAAGGTGAGGATAATAGGACGAACAGGAGCTATAGGACGAAAGGGACGTACAGGACCTGTATGTCTTATACTGTGCCTCAGTGAAAAGTGTTCTGCACGGTATCGCAAAGGCATTTCTCGGCCTCTTTCCGGCGTATCCGTCATCCGAATATGTTGCTCTCGAACAGCAGTCTCCCGATCTTGCAATGAAGCGGTCGCAAGAGGAGTTTGACGACGAACAGGCAGGAGGGTTCCTCAAGTTTTTTGAATCAGTTGACGGGTATGCGGATGTCACGAGCGGAACTGTCCTTGATCTCGGCTGTGGGTTTGGGGGCAGGACGATCGAGTTTGAACGCAGGTTAAAGGCACACACGATTGGGCTGGAAATCAATCAACGGGTGGGCGCCATTGCTCACCGTTTCGCCGAGTCAAACGGAGCTGCGAACGTATCTTTCGTTACTGGCGTCGGAAACGCGATTCCATTTACCAGCAACTCCGTCGATTTGATCTTATGCTACGACGTGATGGAGCACGTGCAGGACCCGGACGGATGCATGGCCGAGTGCTGGCGAGTGCTCAAGCCAGGTGGCCGGTGTCTCCTGGTTTTTCCACCCTACTTTCATCCAACAGGAGCGCATCTGGAAGGATACGTTTCGCGAACGCCGTGGACTCACTTGCTGTTCCCTTCCTCTGTCCTGTTGGGTGCCATCGATGAGATTCTACGCGAGCGCGGCGACGGTTATCGTCCGCAGCCGCTTCGGCCCGGTGATCGCTTGTACTTCCTAAACGGCATAACGATAAGCGGCTTCCGGCGCATGCTTGGGAGATCGCGATTCCAAGTTGATTCGATGGAGTTGCTTCCGCTGTTCAGTCGACTCAACAGAAGATACGAGGCCTGGAAGATGCGGTATTACGCCTGGTTGTTTCGCCTCCTTACGCGCGTACCCGTTGCGCAGGAGTGTTTTACCCATCGGATAGTGGCAGTGCTTTCGAAACCGGATTTATAGGACACATAGGACCTAAAGGACCTATTGTCCTATTCCGGGGACTGGACAGTTACAGTACATCAAGTTACCATCTGTTCGCGTAACAGGACGCATCCAGTCCGCGGAGAGGGCCGAGCCCACCTGACTTACTCTAGCGTGCACAACATTGATCTTCTTTCAGTCCGATGTGCGGACTCGGGCAACAACGAAAGGAGATTCCTATGTCCGATAATGCTTCGCAGCTACCTGCTCGCGCATCACTCGAACAGCTACGCAAACAAGCAAAAGAGTTGCTGAAGAATTATCGCGCAGGCGACTCAGTTGCAGTCGAGCGTTTCCGTGCCATCATCCCGCGGCTCGTTGAGAACGACTCTGATGATGACGTCGCCCTGTCCGACGCCCAGTTTGTTGTCGCTCGAGAATTTGGCTTCGAGAGCTGGGCAGCGCTTAAACAACACGTCGAAGTACTACCAAATCCAAAACTCGAACCGTACGAAACTGTCGCGTCGGACATCTTAAAGATCTGCAGCTCAGAGGATCCCGACGCGCTGCAGCGAATCACCGAGCTCATCGGCCGGACCTATCCTTATCCGGATCGCCGCAAGCAAATCCAGCAACATCTGATGGTAATACGCGGACCCGAAAGCGAAATCGAAAACATAACCGTGGCTGATGCGCGTCTCATCATCGCTAGACGGTTTGGGTTCGAAAGCTGGGCGGAACTCGCCGAACAGGTTACGAAACCGCCGACGGACCCGCGTTCTGCCCGGCTCGGAATGAGTACATCTCCGCCGTTCTACAAAATCAATTGGAGTGAAAACAGAATAGAGCTACGGCCGCCGATGTCAGAAAGGGATTGGGAAACGATCTTCAGCGCCATAAGAGAGAATGAGATTACCGCTCTCGACGCTGGGGGACAGATGACCGATGCCGCTATGGAAGGTCTCTCACAGCTCGAACAAATAATTACGCTCAACATAAGCGGGTCCAAAAAGTTGACCGACCGCGGGCTTACTCAGCTGTCACGGATGACTCAGCTGCAGGAGCTTGCCTTGAGTGAATACCCGGGGGGCCGCATTACCGATCGCGGTCTTGAGTTTCTGCGAGATTTACCCGAGCTAAGGCGCTTTCAGATGTGCTGGCAGAGCGGCATTTCTGATGCCGGCATCGCCAATCTGGCTTACTGCGATAAGCTCGAGAGCGTTGACTTACTTGGGACACCCACCGGCGACGGCGCGATCAAGGCTTTAATCGGCAAGAAAAAGTTGAGGAAATTCAAGACGGGCAAAATGGTCACCGATGGCGGAATTCCTCTGTTGCACCAGTTTCCCATTTTTAAGAGTTGGCATGGCGGCCAGGTTCAATACTCGCTGATGAATGCCGGCGCCGACCCTAATCACCTGCTGCTGGACGGGTCGTTCACAAACGATGGGTTCAAAGCCATCGCCGGGCTCGATGGACTATTCGCGCTGACTTTCTTTTGGCATATCACGAACTTGACGGCCGAAGGACTCAAGCCGCTCAAAGATCTTCCCAACCTTGGCTTTCTGGGGTGTCAGGATAAGCTTTGCAATGACGAGGCGATGAGGCAGATTGCTGCGATTCCGCGACTCCGTATGCTTATGGGTCAGGGAACGGTCGCAAGCGACGATGGCTTTGTTGAGCTGAGCCGCTCGAAAACAATCGAGTACATTTGGGGACGTGAATGTGTCAATCTCTATTCGCGAGGGTTTCAGGCGTTAGCAAAGATGCCTTCGCTTAAGGGTTTGGCAGTTAGCTGCAAAGGCGTGGATGATGCTGCGTTATCATCGCTGCCGAGCTTCCCTGCCCTGCGAGGTCTGATGCCTATGGATGTTCCAGACGCCGGGTTCAGACACATCGGTCGTTGTAAGAACCTGGAAGAGCTATGGTGCATGTATTGCCGAGATACTGGTGATGCAGCTACGGAGCACATCGCCGGGCTTTCGGACCTCAAAACTTATTACGCCGGTGCAACGCAGATCACGGATCGCAGCCTCGAGCTTCTCGGACAAATATCATCATTGGAGTCTATGGAGTTCTACGAGTGCTCGCGTATAACGAATGCCGGGGTCGCTCGTTTGGTTGGCCTACCGAGGCTTAGAGAAATCACTATTGGAGGTTCGCCAAATGTCACTCGCGAGGGAATGTCGGTATTCCCTAAGGCAATAAGGGTGAATTATTGGTAGTGACGTACCGTAGACTGTCCAGTCTGCGGATGTTTGCGCTGATGCACCGTAGACCGTCCCGTGTTTGGATTTTCGGGTGGCTCTCTATCTGTCGGATTTTGGGCGAATCATCCGCAGACTGGATAGTCTACGGTACATCTGTGGAGGATCTGCCTATGACTGATTACTTTCCCGAATGGATCCAGCCGATGGCCGCCACGCTCACCCAGGAGAGATTCTCAGGCCCGGAGTGGATTTTCGAACGGAAGTTCGACGGCATTCGACTGCTTGCATTCAAGAAGGGAGATGACGTCCGGCTCTTCTCGCGCAATCGATTGCCGCAGAACGTGCCTCGGGTCGCAGCCGCAATCGCTAAGCTACCTGTAAGAGATCTTATTCTTGACGGCGAGATAGACTGGCGAGGAGGCGCGAACGTTTATCATATCTTTGACGTCGTTTGGTTCGACGATACACTTGTAACATCACTTCCACTCGACGAACGCCGGAAAATCTTGAGCCGCCTCCTGCTCGAAGCTCCACTATCTCGTGTCGAAGAGCTAACGGATGAGAAGCCCTGGGATCGCGCTTGTAATGAAGGATGGGAAGGCGTTATCGCGAAGCGTCGCGATTCACAATACGAACACCGCCGGTCAAAGCACTGGCTCAAAATGAAGTGCGAGAACAAGCAGGAGTTTGTTGTAGGCGGCTTCACCGATCCACAGGGCACCCGAGTGGGGCTCGGCGCACTGCTGGTCGGTTATTACGATAGCGGCGATTTTGTCTTCGCGGGTAAAGTTGGAACCGGTTTCGATACAAAAATGCTGACAGAGCTGCGCGCTCGTTTGGATGTTATTGAGATCGACAAGGCTCCTTTCACAAAAGCCGTAGGTTTGCCTCGCTTGCGCGCTCATTGGGTCAAACCGCAAATTGTTGTTCATGTCGCCTTCATTGAATGGACTGCACATGGCAAGCTGCGGCATAGCCGGCTGTTGGGCGTGCTCGATAATATGAACGCCACGGAAATTGTAAAGAAGACAAGTTGATAATATCCCATCCCGACAAAGTGCTCTTCCCTGACGACGGCATCACTAAAGGTGAGCTTGCTTCGTATTACGAAACTATTGCTCCCGTCATGCTGCCGCACATACGCAACCGACCATTAACAATGGAGCGGTATCCGGCCGGCATCGGCAAGAAGGGTTTCATGCAGAAGGATGTTTCGAAGGGCTTTCCTGAGTGGCTGAAACGAGTCGAGGTGCCGAAAAAAGATGGTACGGTTAAGCATCCATTAGTAACAGATGTTCGTTCGCTTCTCTGGCTTGCGATCCAGAACTGCATAACACCGCACGTCTGGGTATCACGAGCGCCAAAGGTTTACCAGCCGGATGTCTGTGTGTTTGATCTCGACCCGGCCGCCGACGAACCTGAGCGTTTGCGTTCCGCATCACTCAGGCTCAGGGACGTTTTGACGGAATTGGGGTTGCCCAGCTGGGTGAAGACATCAGGCTCTAAGGGATTTCATATTGCAGTTCCTGTCGACTCGAAGACTGGTTTCGTGGATGTCAATCGATTCGCGTACGGGGTGGCGCACTTACTGATCAAACAGGATCCGGACAACCTCACGCTGGAATTCAGTAAGATGGATCGGGCCGGACGAATTCTTATAGATACCGGGCGTAACGGTTATAGCGCGACGTTTGCTGCAGCATATGCGGTGCGCGCCAAGCCCGGCGCTCCTGTTTCGGCCCCCTGCACGTGGGAGGAGATCGAATCGGGGGCTGTTGGTCCCGCAACATTCAACCTTCGGAACATGGCAGATCGCATCGCGAAGGTCGGCGATCTCTGGCAGGACATTCAGAGACGCAAACGGTCGCTGCGCCGCCCCATTGAGCATTTGCGGACACTTATTAAATCAAGCGACAATTAAATGAAGCGACAGAATTGAATCCCGATGAATCTAAAAAATCGCATTTCGGAACTCGAGGAATTCGGCGAAGTCCCTATCGGCATTTATTATGCGAATTAACGCGAATCGCAGGCTTGGCACTACTCAACTATTACAAACCTCTGAGGATTATTGAGGAGCTTTGGAATCCTTGCGAACAAACACAAGGGTATTCGATCTTTCCTTCGTTGCTCTATTGAAGACACTGATCTTCACCGGTTCATCGATCTTAAAAAGCTTTTCCAATTTCTCCTTGCCCAAATTCGCGCTCAGTCGCGTCAGCTTTCCAGTAGGTCGCACGTAGCTGTTGTCATATGTGGTCGTCGTCAACGCCGTACCGTTTACTTCAATCTGAGAAGAGTCTTTGACAAATCCTAATCCATCGACGATCAGCGTATCTCCCACAGTTTGAACGACCCCAACAACCGGTTGTTTGATGATCGGAATCGTGTTTGTTAGCGCATTGTAAGCGTGTGCTCGCCCTACGCCAACACAGCAAGCAGAGAGATCGGGTATTGGCTCTGCGGTTGAGATAATTCGACGCTTAAGCTGGGCTGGGGTCTCCTCACAAAGACTCGGGGGTAGTTAAGAAAGTGTTAATTCTTATTGAAGCTTTCGGGTTCGCACCTTTGGTGCGAATCCGAGTACTCCAGAATCCGATTCGCAGCGGGCTTCTCGAACACCAGGAAATACATTTTCTTGCCGTACTCCGCGTCGTAGAATCCTGGCTGGCTCTCTTTGAAGGCAAACCCATTCCGTGTGAGGTCTTCTTTGACGAGGTCCGGTGGGATAGTGTGTAGTCTGTGGTACTCTGTACGCGGTCTGCCGATCGGCGCTTCGCCGTCGATGACGACCAACCGACCACCGGGCCGCATTGCGCGAAATACTGCTTGCATCATTCGGTCGTACTCCCGAAATTCGTGATATGAGTCAACGATCAACACTGAATCGAGATCATTCGGCAGATGCGGATCAGCGCTCTCCCCGAGAATAGGTTCGATTTGTTTCAGTTGCTCTCGTTCTTTTCGGAGACGAACCTTTTCGATAGCTTTTTGCTCGATATCCACGGCAAAGACCTTGCCTTCAACGCCGACCTGGGCGGCAAGCCGAAACGTAAAGTAGCCCGAACCACAGCCGACGTCTGCCACGCGGTGCCCAGGCTTCAGGGCCAGCGCGTCAAAAACCTCTTGCGGCCTCTGCCACGCATCGCGCGTGCGATCTCGATCGGTTTCCTGCCAGGCGAAAACATTCAGCGCGCGCAGGGCGAACAGAGCAAATACAATCAAGAACAACTTGTTAGCTTTCATTTTCGGAACCTCATCTATAAAAAATTGCCAGCCAACATGGGTTGGTCCCTGTCGATTTTTAGCCGCCTCATGAACCTCGGAATTGCCACTGCTAGACGTATACTTTAAAACTCTTTCGCGACGCCACTGTTCCATTTTGTGGCGAAACGCGCAATTCCTGACGTGAACCGTGTAAATCCAGGGCGTGACAAACTAATTGAGAAGTCTTAACGACAGGGTTTATACTCCACGTATTCACAACTCCGGGAGGGCGCGGCAATGAAGAAACCCGGTAAAACGCAATCCACATCATTCACTCGAAGAACGATCCCAAGCGCCTGCCCCATATGCCTATGACTGACTCAGGACTTCAAACCCAGGGCTAGGAGGGGATATGAGAAAGCCTTTTATTTCAAAACCACGCCTGATACTAACTCTACTTTTGCTGGGTTTGATCTACACACCTGCATCTGCGCAACAGCAACCGAATACAAACAAAGTGCCGGCTGATCCCGCCCTGAGACCAAAATTTCGTGCAATGGTCGACGCGATAAATCAACGCGCTCGCGAACAGGGTTTGGTATCAATCCCTGAAGACGAGGATCAGGAAGCGTTCGTCAGGAGAAGACGCGATGCTCAGTTGAGGGAGGATTTCGAAAAGCTTTACATCATTGGCAATGAAAGGCTCACTCTTCTGGCTTCTGTTCAATCTCTGGACATGAAAGATCTCTCGGACGCCACCGCGGATTTGAAAACCAGAGCGAATCGAATTAAATACAGCATCCCACTTCTTCAGCTCGCCGCAAAAGGCGAGGGGATTCGGTACGAGGAGTATCCAAACTGCCTTAGTACGATGGTGCCTGAGTTGAGCCGCTTGATTCAAAGCTTTCTGAACAGCCCGATCTTTCGTCTCAGTTCACCAAACGATGCTGAACTTCGCTTGAAGGCAAGTCGGGATCTGGACGCCATCATCAAACTAAGCGAGACAGTGAACAAGATTGCCAAACGATCGGTAAAGCTTGCCACGTCTAGATGATCCTTGCGAGACGCTTTGGATCCGCTTGAGCTATTCCAATCAACCCATGCCCTCAACGGTTTGCGTTGTAGCCGACCCAGTCGCCGGCCCGTTTGTATTGAACTACCTGAATCCGGCTTATGACCCAAGCAAGCGACAGCAACAAATTAAATAGGGACTCTTACTCCTATCCGTCCTCTATGTCGTCGTTCCTCTATGTCGCCGTTTGACAAACAATTCCACCTTGCCCGACACTGTAGGCAGTGCGCACTGGGGCGCCTCCTGTCCGCGGCAAGGGAGACCACTCCCACCCTTCCGGTTCGTAGTAACCATCTCCGAACCTTCTTCCGCCTGTACTCAGCGGACTTCAGGCACAAACCAAGGAGGAAGGTTTCATGCCCAAAAAAGAAACCACTGAACACGACACCGTTCCCCGACGACTAAACCCAGGAACCAAGCTTGAAAATCTGAAAAAAGAGGCCAAGCGCTGGCTGAAATCACTGCAGGCCAACGACGAGCAAGCACGACTTCGCTTGCGCCGAGCTTACCCTGACGCGCCGGCTGAACCCAAGCTTCGTTACGTTCAACATGCGCTCGCATTGGAGCACGGCTTATCAGGCTGGGCGGAGCTTAAGAAGAATCTCGAACGCCAGGCTCCCACGGTAAGCTCGGTTACTCCCGAAGGGGGCAGCGGAAACCCGCAGCTAGTCGATCAGTTTTTGGAATACGCCTGTGCTGATCCAATCCTAAACAACGGCCCTGCCGCGCATCTTCGGAGAGAAAATGCGGCGTTGAGGATTCTCACCCGCTATCCGGAGATCGCGCGCACCAACATTCATACTGCGGTCGTTTGCGGTGACGTTGAAGAGGTTGAGCATATTTTGAGTTATCGCCCGGGCGCCGCGATCGAGCCGGGCGGCCCACAACGAAGGCGACATCTAACCCGCAATGAAAAGCTCTGGACCCCTCTTTTGCACCTCTGTTATGGAAGATTGCCTGCGCCCACAGCTGGCAATAACGCAGTACCGATTGCAAAACTCTTGTTGAACCACGGCGCAAATCCCAATGATTACTTTGAAGTCGGTTCATACCCGTGCAGGTATACCGCGCTATGTGGAGTCGCCGGCGAAGGTGAAGACGACGGCCCGCCACACCCGCGGAAAGCGGTGCTTGCGAGACTATTGATGGAGCATGGCGCTGAGCCGTATGACATACAGGTCTTCTATAACACCCATTTTCACAGTGAGATTCTCTGGCTGATGGAACTTGTTTTCGAGTACTCGGTCAAAGCAGGGCGACAAACCGATTGGGAGGATTCCGACTGGTCAATGATTGATATGGGTGGTTACGATCTCGGCGCGCGCTATTTTCTGATCAACGCAATCCAGCATAACAAGTTCAAAGTAGTCGAGTGGCTCCTGGAGCACGGCGCCAATCCAAACGCATTGCAGAAACCGACTTCCAAGTTTCCTAAGCGCTCTCTGCACGAGGAAGCGATGCTACTGGGTTTCACGGATATCGCCGATTTGCTGGTTCGGTACGGTGCGATTCCATCTCCAGTGGTTACCCTTGATGCCCTCGAGCAGTTTAAAGCAGCTTGTTTTCGGCTTGACCGTCCGCAGGCCCTCGCTCTCATTCGAGAGCACCTGGAGTATATTCAATCGCCAGAACCAATCTTCGCCGCCGCAAGATCAGACCGCGCAGACGTTGTAGAATTCCTTCTTGATCTTGGCGTGTCGATCGAAATAGAAGATGCGAGCAAACAGCACCCTTTACACGAAGCGGCAAGCCACGATTCGATTAACGTCGCCAAACTTCTGATCGAACGCGGCGCGCAACTGGAACCATTGGAAGCGAATTGGAACAACACGCCTCTTGACCATGCGATGTACGGCAACCTCGGGCGAATGGTGCAGTTCTTAAGCGGCTTCACTAGAGATGTGTTTCGACTGACGTGGATAGGAAACATAGGACGCCTTCGCGAAGTTCTTTCGGAGGAACCCGAACGGGCAAGAATCAGCGATGATCAGAACACACCGCTGATGTGGCTCCCGGATGATGATGCAAAAGCGGTTGAGTGCGCCAATCTTCTGACGTCCTACGGTGCTGATCCAACGATCAAGAATAAGGACGGATTAACGGCCGCAGATCTTGCTGAGAAGCGCGGCTTGTATGATGCTGCTGAGCTCCTGCGGGCAAACTAGTCCTCCACAATCCAACCGAGCGGGAACTCGATTTGCAGGACCTTCGCCATCGGTTGACGGAGTTCGTCGCAAAGAATACCTTTCCTATCCTCCACCCTACGGACGATTCTAAGAAAGGCTTTATTGAACCATGTCTATGTCGAGGATGATTGATCGCCGATCTTTTCTCGGGGCAGCCGTTGCCGGCGCTGCCGCTTTCGCGCTTCCGCGCAGTGTAGCCTCTGACTCGATAGATATGAACGGCGTTCGAGAACAAGTCGAGAAACGACACAGCGAAGCCGTTCAACGATTGCAGAATTGGATTCGACAGCCGTCGATCGCCGCTGAGAATCGAGGCGTTAACGAAGGCTGCGACTTGATGATGCGCCTACTTCGTGATGCGGGATTTGGCCAGGTGACAAAAGTACCAACTGACGGCCATCCTGGCGTCTTTGCAATCCTCGATGCCGGGTCACCCAAAACACTCGGCGTCTACCTGATGTACGATGTCAAACAGGTCGATCCCGCCGAATGGTCATCGCCGCCATGGGAGGCCGCTATCGTTGACAAGCCTGCGCTGGGGAAGGTGCTGATAGGGCGCGGAGCTGTGAATCAAAAAGGTCCGCAATCCGCCTTCCTGGCCGCTCTGCACGCCATACGAGGCGCGGGCCGCAAGCTTCCGATAAATCTCGTACTCGTAGCTGAGGGCGAAGAGGAGATCGGCTCGCCGCACGTTCTTCAGATCGTACGAAAACCGGAGGTGCAGGCCGCGCTGAAGAAGTGCTCCGGCGTGTTCATGCCCTTCGCATCTCAGAGCCCCGACGGCGACGTGACAATCAATCTGGGTGCGAAAGGTATAATAGAGCTCGAGCTCGTATCGAGCGGCGAAAAATGGGGCCGCGGGCCTCGCAAAGACGTTCATTCGAGCACCAAGGCTTACCTTGACAGTCCGGCGTGGCATCTGGTTCAGGCACTTACGACTCTGGTGACGCCAGATGGCAACGAGCCTGCAATTGACGGATTCGGCGCCAAAGCGCGGCCTCTTTCAAATTCCGAAAGGACGATGATTGCCGAGGCATCGCGACGGATGAACGAGGCAGCCACTAAGAAACAACTCGGGGTCGAGCACTGGGTGCGCGATGTGGGATTTCGCGACGCACTTGAGTTGCTGGTCTCGAAGCCGACGGTGAACATTGAAGGATTGGTCGGTGGATATACCGGGCCGGGCGGCAAGACCATACTGCCGCACAAAGCGGTGGCGAAGCTCGACTTGCGACTGGTACCGGATATGACAGCCGCAGAATCTCTGGCGGCGGTCAAAGCTCATCTTGCAAAGCGTGGATTCAGTGACATCGAAGTAAACATGACCGGAGGTTATGATCCGACGAGCACGCCGGCGGACTCGGCGTTGATTCGTGCACAAGTAGCAGTGTACAAGCGTCGCGGTATAGATCCTATAATGTGGCCGCGCCTGGCGGGATCGTGGCCCGGATATGTTTTCACCGGAGATCCAATACGACTACCGGCGGGACATTTCGGGCTTGGGCTCGGGGGCGGAGCGCACGCGCCGGACGAGTTTTACGTCATCGAGTCTGCGAATCCGAAGGTACAAGGTTATGACGGCGCAGTGATGTCGTTTGTGGAGTATCTGCACGAGCTCGCGGTGGTCAGCTAAGCCAGGGAATCACGTCCCAACGAATTTATTCGTTCCATTTTCTTCCCACGTAGTAACGAATTTATTCGTTCCCTATTTAGACATAGTAGCCTATTAATTCGCTCCTTTCTTTTCGTTGGCGTCACTCCAACTTCGCACCATCTTTCAGTTAAGGCCATTCGCCAACAAGGACTAAAGCCGTCACTACGTGGCGGGTTCTTCTTTGCGTCTTCGCCCCTTGACATTATGCAACCATTTGGTTGCATAATGTCTTGGATGGTCAAAGCGGAAGACAAGGTGTTTAAGGCGCTCGCCGATCCGACCAGACGTCGTCTTCTCGACATGCTCCACGCCGATAACGGCCAAACGCTGGGCGAGCTCTGCGAAAACCTCGACATGACCCGCCAGGCAGTCACCAAACATCTCAACCTGCTCGAAGCCGCCAACCTCGTCGTCATCGTCTGGCGAGGCCGCGAAAAACTTCACTATCTCAACCCCGTGCCGATCAGCGAAATCTTTGATCGCTGGGTCGGAAAATACGAACGCCGGCGCGTCCGAGCACTGGCCGATCTCAAAAAAGCTCTAGAGGAGAATAAAGATGGATAAACCAAAATTTGTTTACGTCAGTTACATTAATTCCACACCAGAAAAAGTCTGGAACGCCCTAATAGACCCGGAGGTGACCAGACAATATTGGTGGAATCATCACAACGCATCAGATTGGAACGCCGGCTCGCGGTGGGAGCATCGCGACTACGACGACGCCAGTCGAGTGGATATCGTAGGAAAGGTGGTCGAAAGCGATCGGCCGCGGCGGCTGGTTGTAACCTGGGCGCTTCCCCCAAACGAAAACAATAAAGAAAAGACCTCCCGCGTTGCCTGCGATATTGAGTCCGTTAAGGACGGTGTTGTGCGACTCACGGTCACCCACGACGAGCTCGATTCAGAAATGTTCGAGATGGTGTCGTCCGGATGGCCTGGAGTGGTCTCGGCTCTCAAGACCCTGCTCGAAACCGGAAGCGTTGGCGCGCAGGCATAGGCACAGAAGAATTGTTTTTGATTCTTGCATCCATGAGACCCCGCAAGATCAGCTTCACCGTAGGCGATGTTCCAAACGGAATCATTGCCCGTTGGCGAGGTTGATCAGGCGGGTCTCACGGACTCTTAGAAACATCAAAATAGTGACTCCGCTTGCCCTATCTTTGACAAACTGACCTCTCGCCATTAGAGTGAGCGGACTCTGAAACAACAATCTCTCACTCCTCGAGACATGGTCCAGCCCGAGCCAATGAATCGCCCGTCCGCTACTCGTTACAAAGTGCTCGGCTTTCTTTTTCTGCTGACTAACATCACCTATCTGGATCGGCTCTGTATCTCTGCTGCCGCACCGGCCATAACCGATGCATTTGGATTTTCTAAGGTCCAAATGGGTTATATCTTTAGCGCGTTCACCTTGGCATATGCCTTTTTTGAAATTCCAAGCGGCTGGCTCGGTGACTACTTTGGCACGCGGAAGGCTCTGGCACGCATCGTGGTATGGTGGTCAATTTTTACTGCTTTGACTGCGGCGGCCACCGGCTTCGTATCACTGATTCTGGTGCGTTTCCTGTTCGGCGCCGGCGAGGCTGGTGCCTTCCCTAATATTGCCCGCAGTATCTCGCGCTGGTTTCCAGCGTCGCATCAAGGCAGAGCGCTAAGCATAGCGTTCATAGGCAACGCGGTAGGAGCAGCCATCAGCACGCCTCTGGTGTTCAAACTGGTCGCGCATCAAGGATGGCGATTGCCATTTGTCGAGTTCGGAGCGATCGGGTTTGTATGGGCGGCATTCTGGTACTGGTGGTTTCGCGATCGACCCGAAGAACACAAATCAGTTAACACGGAAGAGTTGCGGTTTATTCGATCTGATAATGTCGATGCCGGGCAACTAGGCCATACTCGGCATGTGCCTTGGAGCACCCTGGTCAGGAGTACCAATCTCGCGCTGATCTGTGGGATGTATTTCTCCTTTGGGTATGCACTGTATTTCTACATCACCTGGCTCCCGACATATCTGCTCAAAGGCCGCGGATTCTCCGAGACTTATGCAGGATTGTTTTCGGCGTTGCCGTGGGTTGCAAGCGCCGGCGGGTTCTGGATCGGCGGTTTGATGACCGACTGGCTCGCGCACCGAACCGGGAGCCTGAAGATTGCTCGATGCGGTATTGGCGCGGTTGGATTGTTAGCAAGCGCGCTTATGTTGGTTGCAACGGTGCGCACCGAGGACCGTGTAATAGCCGCATCATTAATCGCAGTCGCGGCATTCTTTCAAATGGTTACCGGGGGGGCCGCCTGGTCGGTTTGTCTTGACGTGGGAAGACGCAATGCCGGTGTCGTAACAGGATGCATGAACATGGTGGGCAACATTGGCGGGACAATTACACCGGTGGTGGTGGGGTACGCGGTCGAAAAAAAGGGTTCGTGGGAGATTCCGTTTTACGTCACCGCCATAGTCCTCTGTTTTGGAGTAGTTTTGTGGCTGCTGATCGATCCGAAGCGATCGGTTATTGGCAACACGCCAGAAAACGAGGCCGATCAACTGCCTTACGATGCGAGCCGGCGAATAGACGAAATTGCTTAATTGGGAGTGATGCCATGAAAAGACTGGCGATCGGGTATCTGATATTTTGTCTGCTTCTGAGCGCAGCTGCGCAGTCGCGCTCCAAAGGCGCATCTCAGGATATTGAAAAAGAGGTTATGCAGGTGCTGGACGATTACATGGCCGCGTGGAATCGTAAGGACCTTGCCGGTTGGGAGCGCACTTTTCACTTCCCGCACTACCGTCTCGCGAGCGGCAAGATGAACGTCCTGGATAAACCCGGCCTGCAGGATGCGGCTCGTGTTTGGGGACCCGCGGGAGCTGGCTCGGGTTGGCATCACAGCAGGTGGGATCGTCGCAAAATCATTCACTCCTCTCCCGACAAGGTGCACGTCGATACAAAATTCACTCGCTGCCGGGCTGATGGAAGCGTGATCAGTTCGTTTGAATCGCTCTACGTTCTTACAAAAGAAGAGGGGCGGTGGGGCGTTAAGTTGCGATCGAGCTTCGCTCCGTAGAGAGGAAACCTCCCAGTTCCTCTATTTCCCTGCGGTTGAATTCATTGAAGCGCAGAGGAACAGAGGAACTCAGAGCTGTCGAAAGGGTAGAAGGCGTATCTCACTTAGATAATATTAAGATCCTCAAACCGCACAGTAACTCACGACAAGATTTGTCGTCTCAGAAATTCACCACAAAGGTTCGTTCATCATCCTTCGGCTGAACCATCCGCAGCGCCACTGACAACTTCTTCGGAGTTCGCGCCTCCTCGGGAGGAACATCGAATAATATCGAGAGCGTTCCCTTGTGCTGGAATGTGAGCGTCGTACCGCCAATTGTGTCTTTGGGATCGAGAGTGTCTATTTCTTTGTCGTTGTCTTGTCCCCAACTCGGGAAATCTTCAAGCACTGCTCGCGGCGCAATCTTCTTTGCTCCACTCATCAGGAATATTTGCGACGAGTCCGGGTTGGTGTTGATTTTGTAGAACAGCGTCGCACCCTTCTTCCCGGATTCCATCTCAAGTACAACAACGAAGGCCTCGCCCTTCAATTTCACTCCGGCAAACGGAGTGGTCGCTCTGTTGACCTTGATGAATAAGCTGTCCCCGACCGGGATTACCTCCCCGGCTCTTACCTGAGCGGCGGCCGGATTTATGTTTGCAAGCTGGACCGCCAAAACAATTGCAACGCTGATGATTATGATCTTCTTCATTATTCCTTTCCCTTAGTTGTTTATATGGACGTTAGTTCCTCGATTTCAATTTTAGAGGGACCAGAACTCACACGACTAAACTCGTTACTACTTGGGGGCTGCGATCAGTTATTCAATTGCTCGTACACCAGTGGAATCACTTCCTCCGAGAACCGTTCCATTTCCTCCATCATCGGGCTCATTTGCATAAGGAATATTTCTACCCCCGCATTGCGAAACTCTACTATACGTTCTGCGATCTTTTCGGGCGTTCCGGTGAGCCCCGTCCGCAACCCGCGATTCGAGACGCTGTAGTCTCTTAACGAGAGCTCGCGCTCGAGCTGGCTCTGGGTGGTGAAATCCTTGAATCCGAAGTACCCCGCCGCATCTTTTACGTCGCAGATACGATCGATCTCTTTTTTCACCTCGTCGTCGCTCTTCCGACAAATCACATATGCGGCGATTCCGTAGGTCATCGGCTCAAGATTGAGTTCTCTCCTTCGACGTTGCATTTCGTCGACTTTCGGCTTGACGTTCTCGGGCGGATCGCCGTGCATCAAATAACCGTCGCAGTAACGCGATATCATTTGCTTGGCATCTTCGGATTCCCCGCCTGCGTATAGCGTCGGCCAGGGCTTGCGTACCGGTTTGGGTTCAAGGTGCGCCTTCTCAACCTTGTAGTAGCGCCCTTCGTATGTGAATTCCTCCTCGGTCCACATTCCGCGCATCACTTCCAGGAACTCGCGGGTCCGTTCGTAGCGTTCGTCGTGACCTACCCACGCCCCTCCGTACTCACGCATTTCCTGCTCCCACCAGGCGGAGACAATATTCAGGCTAAAACGGCCATTTGAAATGTGATCGATATTCGCAGACATCTTGGCTGTTATTGCGGGCAACCGGAATCCAGGCCGAATTGCATTCATCAATTCAAGCCGGTCAGTGACCGAAGCAACCGCAGCGGCGGTCGTCCAGCATTCCAGGACGGGCGCAGTGGCGCCTTTTATGTCGTTCAGATTCAGCTCGGCGAGAAGCGATATGTCAAAGCCGATTTGCTCGGCGCGTTGCGCGAGACGCTTGTTGTACTCGAATGTCGCTTGCATCTGCTCGTCTTCCACATTTCGCAGCCACCCGCCGAAAATGGGCATCCAAAACCCAAAACGCACTCTAGTCATTCATTCTCTCCTGCTAACAAGCACAATAGTATTGCCGCTTAGTGAATAAACTTTCAATCATCTGGACAAAGGGTGCGGGGTCATCGATGGACAAAACCGCATCGACTATCTCACTTTCAGACTCACTGACGCCAGTGATCAGAGCCAACCAATCCTCTCTCGTCAGCGTATTCGCGTCAATCCCCGCCCTGGCACGTCGCAGCGTAATGTAATCCTTTAAATACACCCATCTCAAACCGTCGCGCTGGCGGCCAGCAGATTCAACGCTTCCAAACACAGCGTCCGCGTACGCAAACCATGGCAGGTCGATCCCTGCGCGAATCGGTAAGCCGATCCATTTCCAAACTCGCGTGTTGATGTCCAGCAGCTTGAAGTCATTGCTCGGCTCATCGTAAAGGAATTCAACTTCGCTTATGCCGTGATAGCCAAACTCCCGCAGGATCTCAACCCCTCGCTCGACGATCTCATCCACGCGTCGCGAGTCCACCAGGCACGCCGTTCCAAAGTCTGGCGGATACTGTTCGAGCTTTCGCCCGACGAACACGCCTTTGGCTTCTCCATCGCGGCCGACATAGCTGCACAGCGAGTAGAAGCTGTCCAACCCCGCACCAATGATCTCCTGCGCAAGCAGCGGATGGTGTCCAGCTCTCGCGCAAAGAGACAAAAACTCTTCTCGAGTCTCAGCCCGCAAGACTTTTTCTCCGAACTCATTGGTAAACTCGCGCTGCAGCGCCGGCTTCACAATGCACGGAAAACTTATCTCCGAAGCGATCTGTACAGGTGTTTGCTCACCGATGTAAAACGTTCGCGGGATCGGTATGTGAAGTTGTTCACATTTGCGATAAAGCAGGTTTTTGTCGAGGATTCTCTCAACCGTCTCGATATCTGAAAACGGCAGAATGAAGTACTCACTCAACTCCGTGGCATTGCGCGCAACCGCAAAAACCCATTCATCCAGACACGGGAAAAGAACTGCCTTGTGAGTGAGCGAGGCGCCGATCTCCATTAACAGATCGATAAATCCGCGTTCATCGTCCAGCGGATAAGGACATCGGCCGGCAACCGTTGTGTAGCGCGAATGCAGACCGTAGCCGTTTTCATCCCGGTCGAGGCCGATGACCGGAACATTTTGCCTTCCCAGCGAACGGGCTACCGCGAGACCAGTGATATGGCAGTTAAACACGAGTGCCGCCTGGCGTTCGCAAGGATTGATTTTCTCTCGGACAGCCCCGATGATTTCGCGCGTTTCAAGAAACATAAGTAATGGGGGTTGGGAGTTGGGCGTTGGTACTAGGGGTTAGGGTTGGGGCCAGGGGTTAGCCTTGAAGCCTGAACGCTGAACACTAAACGCTAACTGCCAAACCCTTACACTAACCCGATCCCCAACTCCTAACCCCCAATCCCTATTCTGTTTTCGCAGCCACAATTCTCACACTCGACCTGAACACAGTTCTCGTGTGGTTCATAAAAAATGGTGCACGCGTCCTCGCCGCAGCCACCGCACGTCCATCGCACGGCCGGCAGCTCGCCGTGAATCATCTTGATGACTTCACCCGAGACTTCATACAAATCGGCCATATCCCCTCGACCATCAACCAACCCCTAACCCCCAACTCCTAATCTGCAGGCATCCTCGCGCAGCCGACGCACGTCCATCGCACTGCCGGCAGCTCGCCGTGAATCATCTTGATGACTTCACCAACAACTTCATACGAGTTCCTGCGATCCTCGTTGACCATAACCCCAAACCCCAACCCCTAACTCCTAACACCCTTCCTGGGGGTGTAGTATCGCTTCAGCCAGCTGCTCAAACCATCCAGACCAGGCATCAGAACTCGCTCGGTGATGTTTGCCTGATCAAGCTTGTCACGCACTTCCCATTTCAGCCCGGCGGGGATTATTACCCGCCTGCACAGTTCCGAATGCTCTTCGAGCCATCGATCCAGTCTCGCAGTGGGGCTCGACATCATCGAGAACAGTGCAAACTGATTTACGATTCGGTCGTCGAGCGACGGCGGCTCGAAGAACACAACGAACTCATCAGGGAATAACCGATCGAACTCTGAAAACGTGCCTGCTACGTTATCGAGCATATCGACGGTAAAGGCATTCGACCTTTCCCCGTGAAGCAAAGCTTTAAGCTTGCCCGGCAGCAACCCGTTAGTCTTAACAAAATCCACACACCAGATCACGCCATCAACATCAAAGTCTTCGAGTCGAACCGTCGCAAAGTGCATTGCGACAAAAGGCGAATAGGTCCAGTCGATCAGCCTGGTAGGCAATCCGTGATGTTGCGCGAGCGCGACCCAGTTCCAGATCGAGTCGTCCGGCACTGAGCCAAGTCCAGCATACTTGCGATAGTTGCGGAGCAGGTGCCCTTCGAGACCCTCCGCCGCGCCCCCCAGTCTTATAAGCCCCGTCTTTAGGTTGTAAGTCGAATTACCCAGCCCGCGGAACACCAGATTCGACCGGAACCGGGCGAGAGGCTCCTGCCACGAACCTTCGTAAAGCCGTTCGTTCAATTCATTCCAGCTTTGTACTCGAATTTCTTCCACTATCTCGAACCGATTTTCAACAGGTCAAACCTGGTCCTGACTTTTTATGATAGCTTTTGTGATTTGGAATCGAAACGGGGTCAGACTTGATCTGACGTTTTTGCTTTGGTCAATCGAGATGTAGTCCACCAAAACAATGTCGGATTTCAAGCCTGACCCTGTTAGTGAAGCCTTCACCTAAGCGGGATCGAGTTCTTCGTTACAATGTCGGTGTAGGAGTCGCACTCGCCGGCAGAACACTGCTTGATCAGATCCTCGATTCGCTCCATCAACTGCGTGCTGAAGTGATTCGGCTCCGCCTGTGGATGCGCGGGCGCATAGTAATTGAAGTAGCTCCGAATGATTACGCTGCGGCTGTCGATGGGCAGTGCTTTCAGGTTCTCTACAAACTTATCGAACGTTCCCTGTCTTTGCAGGTAAAACTCTACATTCGAAACGTAGTATGCCGACACTCGTTCTTTGATTTCTGCTACGTACTGCCCTATCGCCTTAACTGCTTGAGGCCCGGACAAATCTCCCACTACCGGAACAACCATATCCTGATCTTCGAGCTTCTTGAGAAACTGAAAGTCATCTTCTGAGTTGAAATAATTCTGCTGGCTTCCAGAAAGATCGGTCTCAAGCAAAAGGTCACGATAAGGAGGATAAATTGATCGGGGCGGACGGTGATAGCTCGAATAGCGGATATCGAGACCCGCGCTGTAGAACGCCCGCTGAACTTTTGCAATAGTTTCCATATCCGACTGTGAAAGCGGTATGCCGTACTTCTGAACGTCCTGTCGCACGTCCTTCAAACTCTTATCAAACAACTTCTGATCGGAGGCTGTGCTATCGATGTAATCGGCCAGTTCCTTCACCCCTCGAGTTTCCCAGCCCTTAGTCTTCGGAGCAGGTTTCCCGAACAATTCGCAGAGGTAGTCGATTCGATTCCTGGCCCGACCGAACAGCGATTTGAACATCAGATGCTGGAGCAGATTATCGCGACGAATGTCGATCATGATCGCGAGTTTGGGTCGGATCTTGGCGATATACGAAAAGCTCTGATCGGGGCCGACCCCGACATACACACCTCCCATTATCCCCATCTCGCGTATTTTGCCCATCACGTGCAGGTAGGAGGTCTCGTTCGAAATCAGGTTATCGGAATCGAAATACCCTCCAGGCTCGGAGAGTCGAGCCGAGAGTGCTGCGAAAGATTTATGATCGCGCGATGCATTTGCGACGCGGCTCGCAGCCGCAGTCATCATAAACACTGCCAAAAGATTTATTACTATAAAGCGTCTCAAGATTTCTCTCCTGATCATATATTGAGCTCCGAGCTTATCAATGGAGTCCTTATGAAGAGGGCAATTGCGCGCCTGCGGGAGAACCCTCCGCAACAAAGACTCTAAGCCACAAAGTAGCACAAAGAGAGTAACTAATTAAGGTTTTGTATCCGGCGAACGCGCTGAAAGCCTGCGATAGTAATCTTCAATAGTCTTCCTGTAACGATCGGGGGCATCGCCATCGCCGAATGCGCCGGGACCATTATTGCCGAGCTTGGCCTGCAGCCTTCGAGCCAGCTCGATTTCGAGTTGGCGCAGCGGGTCGATGACTTCGTTCTTGAGCAAAGCGAGTTGCGCAGGATCGGCAAACGCATTTGGATTGAAGCGCCTCAACTGTTCAATGGCGCGGTTCAGATCCTTGGTGAGGTCGGGGTTTTTACCAAGCGCGCGTTTGAGTTCTTCAGCATCGGTGAGTCGCTGACGAATTTCGCTTTCCAACTGGCGTGATCCTCCCGACGGGGGGCCGCCGCCAGTCGTTCTGGGATCATCGGCTGCGGCGCCGGTTGGACGGCCACCTTGTTGGCTGCCTTGAGCACCCTGACCAGCCTGTTGGCCCTGTCGACCCTGCTGTCCTTGTTGACCACCCTGTTGCCCTTGCTGTCCTTGTTGACCACCCTGCTGACCCTGTTGCCCTTGTTGACCCTGTTGCCCTTGTTGACCCTGTTGCCCTTGTTGGCCCTGTCGACCCGCCTGTTGCCCCTGTTGGCCCTGCTGACCCTGTTGTTGTCCCTGTCGACCAGCCTGCTGCCCCTGCTGACCCCGTTGTCCCTGACGTCCGGTTTGTTGGCCTTGTTGGCCCTGCCGTCCAGCTTGCTGGCCCTGGTTTCGCTGGCTTTGTTGACCCTGTTGTCCAGCCTGCTGGCCCTGTTGACCCTGCTGGCCCTGTTGCCCAGCCTGCTGACCCTGCTGGCCCTGTTGTCCTTGCTGACCCTCCTGCTGACCGGATTCGAGCTTCCGTCGCAGCGATTCAAGGTTCTCAGTCAGCTCGCGCGCTCGATTCAGCGCATCTTCCAGGCCCTGGCCTTGTGCGTTTTTCCCTCCGCCTTCAGCCGCCTGGAGATCCTTGAGCACCTCTTCCAGATTTCCTTTAATTGTCCGCTCGCGTTCGCGCGCCTGATCGTACCAACCGTTGGCGATCAGTTCCTGATTTTGACGAATTCTGTCGGGTATTCTATTTTGTCGAATTGATCCCGCAGCCTCGCGCAGCTTATCAGCGGACTGTTGCCGGTCCTGACCCATTCCTCTTGCCGCTTGATCGATATCTTTCTCAAGCCCGGCGACCTGCTCAGCAAGCGCCTGTTTCCGTTCGCCGATCTGTTGCTTTCGATCGTTCCCATTCCCGGCTTGCGGATTTCGCGCCAGCTCCTCGACGCTTTTTGAAATTTCCTCCTGTTTTCTCAGCGCGTCCTCAGCTTGCTGGCGAAGTCTCTGCGCGCCCTGCTGCCCGCCGGCCCGCTGCGCCGACTCAAGCATGCGCCGCGCCTGCTCCATTCGTTCGAGCGCTCGGAGCTGTTGGGCGGTAGCTTCCCCGCCGCCTTGTTGTGAGGAAGATGATTGCGATTGAGATGCTTGCGCCCGCTTTAACTCTTCCGCGGCTTGCTGCATTTGCTGAGCCGCCTCGGCTAGCTTCTGATCGCGACGATCGCGCGACAGCCTTTCAAGCTCCCGCGCCATCTTCTGAGCTTCATCGATCATTTCCTGCTGCTGTCTCTGCGATCCGCCTCCGCCGCCTCCCTGCTGCGACATCTGCGAGCGCATCCGCTGCTCGAGTTGTTGCTGCTGGCGGCGCGCAAGCTCCGCGAGCCTCCTGGCAATCTCGTCTTGTTGTTGACTCTGATTTTCCTGTTGCTGCCGTTGAACCGTCTCGTACTGATTCTTCATTTTGTCGAGCTGCAGTTCGAACAGATCAGCCAGTTCCTGCTGGTCCTGTTGATTCTGGCTCTGGCCCTGGCCGCCGCCGCGTGCGACCTGAATATCTCGAAATATAGCTTCGGCTCGCAGAAGCTGCTGCAGCGCTCGCTGTTCCGGCGGAAGTGCTTCTTTGGTTTTCTTCGCACGAAGCTCATCGAGGGCGCCCGACATTTCTTTTGCCGCCTGGGCAATGTGCTCTACGAGCTTGGCGTAATCGGGCTGCGAGTTCAGCTGCTCGCCAAGTCTCCGCCGTATGCGCTCAGCCAGGTTCTCAGCATCAGTCTTAAGCTTTTCCTGGCTCAGAGTCACCGCTCCGAAGTTCTCGTCCTTCTCCGGAGGGGTGTAGGTCGAAAGCTCTCTCTGCACCCGGAAGGTCGCGGCAATTATTTCACGTTGTCTACGGGTGAGCGCGTTCGACTCCTGGTCACTACCGCCTTGCCCGCCCTGCTGCGCAGACTGCCGGAACTCGCGATCAAACGGCCGCACTTCCATGAAATAGATGTCACTCGTCGATTCATTGGCAGAATTGTCGCGAGCTTTAGCGTAGTATGAGATGAAATCGCCGGGCTGCAGCCCGTATTCCTCTAGGAAGAAGGTGTGCGCGCCGGTCAAGGTATGAGCGGCGTCACTCTTGAGATCCTGAAGTTGAACTTTCTTCTCCTCGCCCCCATTGACCGAATAGTAGAGCTCAACGGCAGTAACGCCGAAATCGTCCTCGGCTCGTACCTGCGTGAACACTTCCTGGATACTGCTGACCTTCATGTCGCGGCCCGGCTTGTCGATAAGCACCGTAGGTCCGTGGTCCTCGAGCAGAGTTATGTCGTACTCATTGGATCCGTTGTAGCGCTCGCCGCCCTCGCTGGTGAGTTCGATCCGATATGTACCGTTCTGCTTGACGGTAAACTGTCCTACAAAGTGTCCGTCATCGGTCCAGGTCATCTCGATTTTTGTCCCATCGCTAAGAACAATTCGAGCTGCTTTTGCACTGGCGCTCAACGTCGCTGACACTTCGACCACCGTGCCTTTTAGCGCGGCGATCTCTCCGCCGTTTTCAATCTTCTTGACCGGCAATCGCGTGTATGAAGGAAAATTGAGTACCAGATCTATCTGCCTTACAAAGGGCAGATCAACTACTTCGAGCGAAAACTCGGATGATCGTACGCCTTTCGATTCGACATAGTAGGAAATGGAGTCTTGAATGTTGAAGATTACGTACTGAAATTCGCCATTGGTTTTGGCTGGTTCCATCGGCTGCGCCTGCCAGCCGTCAGAACCCACTTTCCTGATAAAGATCTGAGCATCCGGCGCGTCAAACCCGGCCAATGTTGCTTTTAGTTTCTGATCCGAACCGCGGGGCACGCGGGCGGTCCCGGGGTTCACGTTGATCAACATCGTGCTAGCGGAAACCGAGTCGTCCGATGAGTACAACGCGGTCAAGCCGCTCGACACTGAGCGAGGCGCTAAGACCAGAGTACCGATCAATCCCAGGAGTATGATTGCGGCCGCCGCTCCATACGCATAAGCCTGTCGAGGATCGACTACGCGATCGATATCGGCAGATGCGGAGCGGCGTGACGCATCCGAGATGAGGCGATCGACAATCGCGGGCGAGGCTTCGCGTGGATCTTCGCTATACTCCACCGCAGTCACCAGGCGGTCGCCCAGGACGCACTTCTCCTCAATTAGTCGCGCTATCTTCGAGTCATTTATCTTCGCTCGCATCTGGCGAACAATGAACAACCAGGCCGCGGCGCCTGCTGCAACTAACGGAAGTAATCGAAGCACGATCAACGCAGCGGCGTTGTGTTTGAGCACGCCGGCCACCAGGGCCACAATCAAAAGCGAAGCTGCCGCGATTGCGAGAGTAAGCGCTGCTCCGCGCAGGCCTTGACGGATTCGAATGCGCCGGCGCACTTCATTAATGACTTGACTTACGTTTTCTAATTGAGGACTCA
>Ga0126382_10000153_pt1 | contig 25119 bp, 17 predicted proteins | sample PanSoiMetPlot_30_FD_92548 | JGI IMG/M metagenome (GOLD analysis project Ga0126382, IMG submission 92548) | Tropical forest soil microbial communities from Panama - MetaG Plot_30 | ecosystem: Environmental > Terrestrial > Soil > Tropical forest > Bulk soil | place: Panama | collected 2016-02-17
GACCGGAGCTTCGAGCAGCCGTTTGGCCCGCTGCTGAAGGATAAAGTGAAGTTCTATACAGTCTTCGGGAACCACGATGTTGAAGAGGGCCGCGAGGCCCAATCTCAATATCCCTTGTTCAATATGGGCGGGCAGCATTACTACAAGATCGAGCGAGGCAACGGCCTGGTCGATTTCTTCATGCTTGATTCGAATGACTTTGGCGCAACACAGACGCGGTGGCTTGACGAATCCCTAAGGAATTCAAAGGCGAAGTGGAAAGTCGCCGTCTTCCATCATCCAATCTACTCGTCGGGCAAGCATCACGGCTCTGCGGTGGGTTTGAGAAAACAACTCGAGCCGCTGTTTACACGATACAACGTCAACGTCGCGTTTTCAGGTCACGATCACATTTACGAACGGACTGTGCCACAACAAGGAGTCCAATACTTTGTCTCTGGAGCCGCGGGCAAACGCGCCGGTGTCGACAAAAACAGTGCGCTTAGCGCAGCCAGCTTCGATGGCGACAACCACTTCATGATGATCGAGATCAGTGAGAACCAGGTTGATTTCAAAGCTATCAGCCAGGCCGGTGATGTTATTGATAACGGGCTGATCAAACAGGCAGTGGCGTAGTCGATAACGCCATAATCGAAACGCTTTGCACCCATGGCAGAGACTGTGCGAAACGTTCGTAGTTCGGCCTTTAAGGGGAAGTTTGTATCGTGAATTAACACGAGCGAGATTCCGAAGATACCATCGGGCTTCAGTCGATGGAGTTTCAACTTCAGCCTAACAACAGCAACCGACTGCCAAGATACCATCGCTCTTTTTAGCGGAGGGGCTTGGGTTCGTATCTAACAACGAACCAAATAGCTTTGCCACCGTTAGGCCGAAGTTGAAACTCCATCGACTGAAGCCGGATGGTATCTCGGCATCAAGATTACGAACTTCCGCCTAAAGGCAGATCTACGAACATAGTTTTGCACGGCCTCGGGCAATGGGTGGTATTCCCTATTTAAACTTCAGCGTCACGCGCCCGCCCCACTGTCTTGGGGGACCGATATGCGTCCCCGAAAAGACGCTCTCAAAATTATAGACGAACAGTTTATCGGTCAGATTTTGAATATCGAGCGATGTTGACATCGAGACCCGCTCTTTTTGGAAGAGGTCAATTCCGGTCGAAAAACTCAGGATTGTTCTCGGTTTTACACGGCCCCGTTGAAAGTCGATCAATGGAAAGATTCTGGGATCAAAGCCAGCCGCAACAAAATCGGGAAGCGTAGTGCCCGGCTCTACGTCTACCGGTACCCCCGAATCGTACCGCCCACCGAACGAAGCCCACCATCCAGTTTTCTTATGCGTGTAGTTGATTCCAAACTGCCCTGAATTGCGCTGGTCGTGATCGTTCGGAAAGCGAAGCCCCGGATTATCGAGTGTGCCCACAGTCTCACCGAGAAAAAGTCCACCGTTTATGGGTGTGATGCCGAATGACCGTGAGTTTGCATAACTCACATAGCCTGACAATCCTCGCCAATCCGAAGTATCGACTCGAGCTTCAATTCCATTGACTCGCCCGGCGAATATTGAAATCGGAAAAATTATTCCAGTGTCAAAAAACTGATCCTTGTCGGAAAAATTGCGAATCTGTTTGTTGTATGCAGATACTGTCAACCGCATGTATTTGGTGACTTGTTGTTGGACTCCCGCTTCAAACACGTGCTCTTCATCGGGAAGAATCGGCTTGACCCCCGACTGACCTCCGATAACTGCGAGCGGCGACAGTTGCGCAGCTTGTTCGGAGCTGGCTAACAACAGATTCTCGGCCGGCGGAGGCTGGAACAGGCGATTGTAAGAGACCCGAAGAACCGTCCGTGAGCTCGGTATCAGATAGGCAATGCCTACTCTCGGACTGAATTCGTGTTTGTGCACCAGCAACTTGTAATCGTCGAATCGCAGCCCAACATCAAGCGTCAAATTCGATACCACTGTGAAATGATCCTGGACAAATGCAGACACCGTTCGCCCGGTTTGGTGGTCGTTGAAAATGAAAGGATTCGCTTGCGAGAACTGCAGAACCGGATTTGGAAATACATTCCCTTCCGCGTCGACTATAGGTTCGAAAGCGGTCGGATCGGTTGGATAAAAGCTGAAATGTTCGGTGATCGGCGTGCGGGTAAATTGGACCCCCGTCTTGAATGAGTGACCGTGGGCTGCATAAGAGACAGAGCCGATAAAACCATAATTGACCAGTTCACGATCCTGGAACGCAACAACCGGCTTTGACAGCGGGTTCGATCTCAGATCAGCAGTGGAGGAGCGATGAAACACCGCAAAGTTACCTACAAGAGTTGGTGAGAACAGATGCTGCCACGAAAGTGTTTGAGAGTAATTTCTTAGAAGTTGTCGCTGGTCTTGCCCGGCAATTTCCTGTTCAAGGCGATTGGGTACCTGGAAGTTCGCTCCGCCGAACATCAGCGTAAGCTTTAGAAAATCGTTCGAAGTCGGGTTGTAGTCGAGCGTCGTCAGGTTGTTAGCGCTACGGCCAGTGTTGTGAAAGTTTTCAATCGTAGGCGGATCGAGATAGCGATGAGTGGTTGAACCGGACGTGGCCGTAAACCATCCAAACTTTGATACGTGGCCTCCAAAAGTAGCGGCTGCATCTCCCGTCACAAAGCTCGCGATGTTTCCGCTGATCTCGCCAGATATAGGAATATCCAGTCCGGATTTAGTATTCACATTGACGACTGCGCCGAGCTTATCGCCGAATTCGGCCGGTATTCCGCCGGTCAGCACTTCAACATGTGAAGTCGTTCTCGGGTCAATCGACGTTGCGAATATGGCGGACATATTCTCGGTCACTGGAATGCCATTGATCACGGTTTGGACATTCGACTCCGCGCCTCGGGGGTGGATGCGCCCGTTGTCGTCGGCGACTACCCCAGGGGCTGACTCGACCATTTTTTGGAGACCTCGGGCAGGCGCCGAACCGATCTGTTTCATCAACATCGGAGTATTCAAGTCTGTGTCGGCCCCGGTGCGATCAGCTTCGATCATGTGCGAGTCATCGGTGGTAACGTTGACCTCTGCAGTAAGCGCTTTTACTGCCAGTTGTACCGGAGTTTGCAGGGGCACAGAAGAATGTAGATCTATAGTCTGTTCGGACGCCTGAAATTCGGGTGCGGAAACGGTCATCTTGTATGAATTGTAGGGTACATTTTGAAACCTGAATGCCCCTGAGTCATCTGTTTGAGTAGATACTTTGTAGTTGGTAATCGAGTTCATCAGCGTGACAGACGCACCTGCGACCGCGGCGCCCGAGGGGTCAGTAACCTGACCCTGAACAGTGCCGGTCGTCGCCTGGGGCGTCTCAGTTCCATCGCCAATACGAAAAGGAGGCGTACTCGCATAAGCAACCGTTGAAAAAATAATGACAACCAGAAACTGTCTCAACAACATCTGTAACTCCGATCTCGGTTATGGTCCTCGCCTAAATGCGCGACGGATCATTGAGGTATTTGTTACCTCCTATTAATCGCAATCTGAATTCGCAGGCGGCCATCAGTAAGATGCGCGACTGCCGGCGTAATTCAATGAGGGCGCCATCGAGCGCCGCTTTGACGTTGACCTAAACGAGAGGAGGTGCGCGGCCAAACAGCAATTTAGAACACCCACGACGAGTCGCGTGATAATCGGGCGTCTCGCGCCTGAGGGGTTCGTCTTGCGATTGGATCGTTACTGATGAGGGATGAATATTGGAGGTAAAATTCCGTTGGAGACGACAAGAAAGACAGTGCGCATCACTGCCGGACTCGGGTGAAGCTCCGGAATCACCTGGGCTCTCGGCGACACTTGCGGCAGCCGCAGCAAAACGCAACTGTGTTGAATTGTGGTGATGGGTGATGCTGACGAAGAGCGCGTGGCCTAGCAGCCACAGCATTGCGATTGAAGCTACACGCGACTTCAAATTAATCCTGGTAAACTTCTTCAACTCTGCGGTCTCTCCGGTCCACTAGAATCTTCAATTTAACTACGCCGATCGCTGTAATGTCAATAAATCCATTATCGGTCAAATAGGTCCTATAGGCCATATAATTGTCTAATCCGCGGATGCGGCCTTGGTGTCAGTCTCTTTTCTCTGTTCGATCGGAACATAATCCCGCTTGTCATAGCCGAGATAGACCTGTCGTGGACGCGCGATTTTCTGTTCTTTGTCCAGTAGCATCTCTTCCCACTGCGCCAGCCAGCCCGACGTGCGCGGAATCGCAAACATCACCGGGAACATATCTACCGGAAATCCCATTGCCTGATAGATGATGCCTGAGTAAAAGTCCACGTTTGGATACAGTTTTCTACTCACGAAGTACTCATCTTCGAGGGCAATCCGTTCAAGCTCGAGCGCAATATCCAGCACTGGATTCTTGCCGGTGACCTCGAACACTTCCTCCGCCACCTGCTTGATTATTCTCGCGCGCGGATCGTAGTTCTTATACACGCGGTGGCCGAAGCCCATCAGCCTTACCTCGCCATCCTTCACGCGTTTTATGTATGCAGGCACATTATCCTTTAACCCAATCTCCTTTAACATTCGAAGCACTGCTTCGTTGGCGCCGCCGTGCAAGGGGCCGTACAGCGCAGCTGCCGCGCCCGCGACGGCCGAGTACGGATCGACGTGCGAGCTCCCAATACTGCGCATCGCGTTTGTACCGCAATTCTGTTCGTGATCGGCGTGAAGGATATACAAAACGTCAAGTGCGTGCTCCAGGACAAGATTAGGTTTGTATTTAACTTCAGTCATCTTGAACATCATGTTTAGGAAGTTACCGGGATAACTCAGATCGTTGTCGGGATAGTCGTAGGGCATCCCCACGCTGTGCCGATATGCGAAGGCAGCAAGCGTAGGCATCTTCGCTATCAGCCTGTAGATCTGGTGCCGCCGCGCTTCGGGATTGAAGATATCCTTGGCGTCCTTGTAGAAAGTGGATAACGCGCCCACGGTCCCTATCAGCATACCCATCGGGTGCGCATCGTAATGAAAGCCATCCATCGACTTCTTAATCTGCTCGTGTATGAAAGTGTGATGCGTGATATTCCAGGACCAGTCTCTTAGCTGTGCCGCGGTGGGAAGTTCTCCGTGAATAAGAAGGTAAGCAACTTCAAGATAAGTACTGCGTTCCGCGAGTTGCTCTATCGGATAGCCGCGATATTGCAATATGCCTTTGTCTCCGTCGATAAATGTAATATTGCTCTTGCACGATGCCGTATTCATAAAAGCCGGATCGTAACTCATCAATCCAAAGTCATCGTCGGAGGCCTTGATTTTCCTCAAGTCCATAGCCCTGATCACTCCGTTCTCGATCGGAATCTCGTACTGTTTTCCAGTTCGATTGTCAGTTATCGTAAGTGTGTCCGCGCTCATACTTCCTCCTTAATTCAGTCGATTCGGCGGGATAATCACGTGCTCGTTGATTCCTTCACCCACTAATTCAGCTGCTTTGGACGAACATAGCGAGCATAACGCGGCGTCCAAATCTTTCGATCGATTTTATGTTCCAATTGGCTATCAGAAACAGGTTCGGCAAGTCCCGACCGTACTGCCTCCTGGGCTACTGCGAGGGCCACCTCCCGTGACACGTTCCGGACACCTTCAAGTGCTGGATATAAGGAAGCGGTGGAATCTTTCAGAGCCGGCGAGAATTCAGCAAGCGAGCGGGCCGCTGCAACAAACATCTCGTTCGTCACCCTTCGAGCCCCAGTGGCAATCACGCCGAGCCCGACCCCAGGAAAGATAAAAGCGTTATTGCATTGGCCAACGTGGATCGTTCGGTCCTTGAATACGACCGGAGCGAACGGGCTGCCGGTTGCGACCAGAGCACGACCGTCCGTCCAGTTTATCAGATCTACGGGGATAGCCTCGCTCTTCGAAGTAGGATTTGAAAGTGGAAAGATCACCGGTCGCTCGACGTTCTCCCCCATTTCGCGAATCACATCCTGCGTGAATGCGCCAGGCTGCGCCGAGGTGCCAAGCAGAATGGAGGGCTTAACATTTTTGATCACATCGAAAAATGTTATCGTGCTCGGCCCTGCTAGCTTCCAATCCTGAGTTCGACCAATGTCCTGAGCATACTTCTGTTTGAATGGCTCCAAATCGGATCGCCCGCTATGAACCAGTCCACGGCTGTCCACAAGCCAAATCGATTTCTTTGCGTCATGCTGGCTAAGGCCTTCACTGATCATTGCCGAAACAATCTGGTCGCTGATACCCGTCGCAGATGAACCCGCCCCGAGCATCACGATTTGTTGTTCGCTAATCCTGCTTTCTTTGGCTCTCATCGCCGCAAGCAGGCCGGCGAGTGTGACCGCACCGGTGCCCTGGATGTCATCGTTGAAAGTGCATAGCCTGTCGCGATACCGTTCGAGCAAACGGGTAGCGTTGTTCTTCGCAAAGTCTTCCCACTGGAGGAGTACATTTGGAAAACGATTAATCACCGCTATTACAAAAGCTTCAACGAAGTCATCATAATCCTGACCCCTCACGCGTTCGTGTCGCCATCCGAGGTACAACGGATCCTGAAGCAATTCCTGGTTATCAGTCCCGACATCCAGGATGATTGGGAGCGTTCTGGAAGGGGGAACACCGGCGCAGAGGGTATAAAGTGAGAGCTTGCCAACGGGGATTCCCATTCCGCCAACTCCAAGATCTCCCAATCCGAGGATCCGCTCACCATCAGTCACCACAATCACATCTACCTTCTTATTAGGTGCATTTGAGAGCAGCGTCGCGATATGTTCTCGTTGGTTGTAAGAGATGTATAAACCGCGAGGCCTTCGATAGATGCGGCTATACTGCTTGCATCCCTCACCGACTACCGGCGTGTAGATTATCGGCATCATCTCGGTGATATGTTCCTGCAATAATCGATAAAACAGCGTTTCGTTGCGGTCCTGAAGGCTAACCAGGTAGATGTAGCGTTCGATGTCGCTATTCTTTTGTGCATAGCTTCCGTAGGTTCGCGCGAGCTGTTCGTCGGTAGAAGATATATGCGGCGGCACGAGTCCCATTAGTCCGAATTCGCGTCTTTCCTCTTCCGAAAATGCGCTCCCTTTGTTCAGGAGCGGGTTCTCTAACAACGCCTGACCACTGAGTGAGACCTCTATTATCTCTTCCTGAGCATCCGCCACCGTTGACGTCATACAACTCTCCTTCCAGGCTGACAATAACACGGCGAGTCATACAGCGAAACTCTGCTTTTTGCGCTCACAAACGGCCGGAACCACCAGGCCTTTATTCGCACCGCCCGAATATTGCAGGAACTAAGCCCAGAAACACGGTTGCGGCCACTTACGATTCTCAAACAAGTCTGCTGCGGCTCTCTAGCGCCAGCATCACATATTGATGTGATGAACGTCACGTAGGCGTTCTGTAGTGATTCGGGCTTTACCCTTTCAGACGGTGTGGACCGTCACAACAAGCTGTGACCGAGGTCATAGATTCTGCTTCGGAACACCCTTTATCATACGCAACGTAAACAACGATGTGAGGCAGTAGATTGAGATATCCGGTGGGGCGACCAGCATTGCGATTCGAGCAAATGTGAGCCACTGGTCCGACCGCCAAAGGAATCTGCGGTATTAGGCGAGACGACTCTTCGCCTAATCACCGAAGCTTGAATGTAAGGAGGAATAACCATGCAACCCACTACCGCGCTGGCTCCGATCAAGAACCTGCGGAGTCTGCTCACAGCCGACCCAATTTTCCTATTTCAAAACAGGTTGAATCGCCTCTTCGAACCGTTCGTGGACGAGGCACTTCCCCTAACCAATTGGATACCGGCCTGTGATATCTACGAGACCGATAAAGACATCGTCGTCAAAGCCGAACTTCCCGGTCTCAAGAAAGAAGACGTATCCGTTAGCATCGAGAACAACGTGTTGATGTTGAGAGGCGAAAGGAAGTTCAGTGATGAGGTCAAGCGTGAGAATTTCCATCGTGTTGAGCGCACTTATGGCGAGTTCTTACGAAGCTTTACGCTGCCGGCTTTCGTCGACACTACAAATATCCTTGCAGAGTTCAAGGATGGAATCTTGATGGTCACCTTGCCAAAACGCGAGGAGGCTAAACCGAAACAAATCGAGGTAAAAGTCAAATAGCTTCATAACGAACCTCCTGTCATGTTTTTTGGGTAGGTCGCCCATTCAGCCGCAGGGCATTTCTCCTTCCACCTGCGGCTGATTTTTTTCGGAGAACGGTCCTGTGACTGCTATCACACTTGATGGTGTCCGCGGTCACAGATTTTCTCCAGAGAGGACCTTATGATTCACTCGGAGGTTAAAGCTGCGAGTTCTAACAACCCGCGTGACTACCGAAATGGAGGTCGAGGGTTGGCGGTAGGCGGGGGTTAGATTCGTCCATTGCTTTGTTACTCATATCCAGAGGTGGAGGCAGTTTGCTTCAACCGCTCAATAGAGATAATCCGCGCGTTCATTAGCGACGGATGGACTTTTAAGTTCTTGCGGTCAAGTCGGCTCACCTCCACCTCTGCTCTTTTCTAGCGTCCCAATCTGAGTGCCGCATCCGCGAAGGAACCTCTATGAAACAAAGCTCCGTCGCGGCGCTTCGCTAAGCTCCGAAATCATTGAATCGAGCGTCGCTGAGATTGCTTCGCGATCAAACTTCAAACCTATGCTGGGTATGAACACTCTGCGGCGGACCTTACCATTTATCTCTTTAAGCAATACCCTACAGAATGCCGCCACAACGTTAATATCAAACTGTTTTCCCGCATGCTTTCTCAAATCAGACAGCGTCTGCTCGAGGGTCAATCGAGATCTATACGGACGGTCGGTCATCATCGCATCGAAAGAATCGGCTAGAGTCACTATTTTTGAGCCAAGCGGAATCTGATCTCCAAAAAGACCCTGCGGATAACCGGTCCCATCAACCTTTTCATGGTGACACTTGGTCATATAAGCGATCTCATCCCACGGTCGTCTGATATTTGAGAGTATTTCGAAGCCAGTAGTCACGTGCTTATTCAGTTCAACGAATTCCTTGTCGGTCAACGGTCGCGGATTGTTGATGATCGCCCGATCGACAGTGATTTTACCGATGTCGTGCAGGTAGCCCGCGACTCCAATATGCTCAAGCTCCAGACCAGTCAGGCCCATCTCGCGGGCGATAGCTTCGGCGTATCGGGCCACGCGATCCGAATGACCGGCGGTGTATGCGTCTTTCAAATCGATCGCCGCTCCGAAAGCACGCACGGTATCACGATAAATGTGACGCATTTCTCCGTACAGCCGCCGGTTCTCATCCGCCTTGCGCTTGTGCATGATCATTAACCGGTGGTTGTAGAACGCAATCGCGATGCTGCGTGAGATCGCACCCACCACTTCAATGTCCTCTTCACTGTATTCCTGCCGAGTGAATTTTTCGGATAGGACTATCAATCCCAGCAACTCGCCACGCGCAATCATCGGGACGGAAATGTGAGCTCGCATTCGTCTAAATAACTCGCCGTTCCGCTCGACAAAACCTGCGAGCCCATTGTTTTCTGCTTTGATTGAAATCGGGCGGGCACGCTTTGTAAGGCGCTCTACTTCGACCTGGTCGAGCGCTATTCGTTCGCCGACGGCGCCGGCCAGTCCCTTTGCCGCGACAATCTTCAGCTGGCGAGGATTTGTCGTATATCTTGCGATTGCGCCACGAGGGATCGCCAACGCGCCGAGCAGGGTGTGCAGAGACGAACGCGTGACTTCGGCAAAATTGTGAGTTGAGCTGATTTCGGCAGCAAGATCGGTGAGTGCGCCGAAGTTGTGCAGCAACTTTCTGAGCGTGAGGTCCATCAGGTCTCCTTAGGGTTTTCGGATTTCGGATTCCAAAATTTGGATTCAGATTCAGATTCAAATTCTGATTTCAATTTCAAACTCATTTCAAATTCGGATTCAGATTCAGATTCAGACTCAAATTCGGATCCAGTTTCAAACTCATTGCAAATTCGGATTCCAGTTTCAAACTCACTGCAAATTCGGATTCCAGATGCGGATTCAGCCTCTGATTCACTCTTAAGTTCAGACTTCAGATTTGAATCTGAATTCGGAATCTGACTTCGGAATCTGACTTCGGAATCTGCATTCTGAATCTGAATCTGAATTCTGAATCTGAATTAAGAACTCAAAATTACTCCGCTCAACAATCTGACTACCTTCTACGTTGCGCTTCCTACAGTTTCTTCGGAAAGGCTCAGAAGCGCCAACTCTTCGGTGGCTGCCATCTCCACGTGAGATCCGAGCCCGAGCATCTCAAACAGCTCTCGATTCGAATCGTTAAGATTCGAAAGAACAAGAGCGCCTCTGGCATTGTTCACCGATTCAATCACACCCAATAGTATCGAAATGCCGATGCTGTTTATCAGTTCGGTTTCTTGAAAGTTAACCACGATTCGCCGGATGCCACGGTCGAGAAATTCCTGACATACCGACTCTATTCTTTCTCCACGTAACTGATTCAGGTAGGCCCCGGGATAGATGACCGCCGCGCCTTCAGTCAATCTCGTCTTTATCTCAGCAGCACTCATAGCGTCCTCCGACTTAACAGCAGACGAGTCATACGACTACAAGCGTCATTCGAACATCGTAACTGCTGTTTGTGGAATCTTCCTGCTATTGATTGCTGGGGCGTTTGAAGTACTTGGTCATCACGAGTCGAGCGCCCTCGTCGGTGCGTTCAAACTCGACCTGATCCATAAGCGCTCGGATTATTCGCAATCCACGGCCGCGCGAATTCTTCGAACTTCTTACTGAGGGGGCAGATTGTCCGTTCGCCTTGCCAAATATCTTACCACGATTTGATACCGTTATTATAAGCTTATCTTCGTCGATTGCGAAGCGCTGATGAATTTTTCTGTCGGGACTGTCGCTGTGTTCGGCGGCATTGATGCAAGCCTCGATCAAGGCGGTCTTAATCTGATTGATTGATTCCTGATCGAAGTCTGCGGCACGGGCAATCTGTTCTGCCGTCCTCGCAGCGATCAACTCAGCCTCGTCCTCTATCGGAATTACGAGCTCGAATTCACTCGCCGGTCGCGTCGCACCCGATAATGCGAGTCTGGTTAGATAGTCCTGCAAGAGATCGAGGTGAGAGTACGAAGATCGATAAGCGTGAGCATTCGCCAGGCGCTCCGCAGCTATCGCAGAAAATCCTTCCTTGCTTACGTACCATCTGACAGCGTGGGAAAGTACTCCCGACTTCCCGACTTTGCTGCGAATCGAGGGCTCGAGCCGCTGATCGATTCGGCCAAGCGATTCAACATCCAAAGGCTCTTTGGAATTGATCAGGGCGATCACCCAGAGAACCTCGTTGGCCTCTGTGTAGATGCCGCCCTCAAACCCCGAGGCGGCAAAAAGGCGCCAATTCACTCCCGGCTGCTCGCCGCCACCGAGATCGTGCACAAAAACGATTTGCGGCAACCGCACGCGGTCCTTCTCGTCATCAAGGCCGCGCCGGACCTGCACACGACTAACTCCTCGATAGCGCTTTTCATATTCGTCCTGATCGAACAGACTCGCCGGCACGGACTGAAAATCAAATCGCGATAGCAGTTGTACGAGCTGAGATTCGATCCCCCGGTTGAATCTCGACATCATCAAGCGGTATGAGTGCTTGAGCTTTTCTCCAAGTAGCTCCTGACCTGCAATCGGTCGCGGCGCGCCCGCAATCTCGCTGCGATGCCTGGCCCGCACGTAGTCACTGAGAACAGGATCTCCCGATGGGCTCACAAAACCATAATTAACATCTATCAGTTCTCGCGAGTGGAGCCTATCCAATAACGCTTCGGCCTGGTCCGCGGGAATCCCCATGCGTTCCGCAACTGCATCAAGCGGCACAGGACAACCTGCCTCATTTATCAATGCAATGGCTTCAAGCGCCGCCCGGCCGTCGCGGGGTAAAACCGCAGCTTCTCTCAAAGAAGCATCTAGGTAGTGACCGATTCTCCCGGTTAACACTTCAGCTGTGTAGACTCGCTCGAATTCGATGAACGTCTTCAATGAGACTCCACCGGAAGCCGCCGCGTCTATGATTGCGCTCGCATAAAAAAAGTCGCAATCCAGCTGTTGGGACATCAACTCGATGGTTGAATCGCTGGTTTCGACACCCAACCGCTCGGCGCGCATTCTTGTGAACTTCTCGACAACAGCGTCCTTTGTTCGCTCTATATTGATTACTTTGATCCGACTAAATAATTCTTGATCGGGCGGAATCAGTTTAATCAATGGCCGGCGCAACCCAGTCAGCGCATAGCTTGCTCGAGGGGATCGCATGGGACCTGAGCCTAGTGTCCCTGAAATAGCAGAGTCCAGATCTGTCCCAATGATTAGTTCGCAGTTGTCCATCATCACCAGAGCATTCAGTTGTGCATGCTCGGCAAACAGCGCCGGAGCCGATAACGCCAATCGCACCATCATTGCTGGTTTGTTGTCTTCCGCCGCTTTGGTGAAGGAATCGATAACTTGTTTGACTGAGGAATAGTCTTCGGGAAGCGCCGCACGATGGATAATCGACAGGGGTTGATCTGCAGCTTCAATCAGTTGAGGATCATTGCGTCTGAATGCGACGAACTGTGACAGAAACTGAGAGAAACAGTCGCGGGCGAATTCTTCCGAGGCGAGCCGCGAACGCCTGAGCGCGTAAAAGAACGGCGCCGCTCCCCCATTCTCATTGAACAATCTATCAAAACAATTACGAAGTAATTCGGACTTTCCTACGCGAGGCAATCCAAGTAATAGCCCGATTAGAGTCGGCGAATCAAAATCATCAGACGCGCGAACAATCAGGTCAAAGACTGCCTCAATCTCACTTTCGCGGTCAGAAAACTCTCCGTAGAAAAGCCGACTCAGAATCCTTCGTTGATTTAGATCAGTCATTTTCAGCAATCGGCGATCGTGGGAGTACTAATCAGCGGCGTGCACATCCTCGTAAACCGCCACGCAATTTCGGCCTCTTGTCTTTGCCTGATAGAGAGCCCTGTCAGCCGTCTCTACAATTGCAAGCGGGCTCTGCCGCGAACCGCTAAAGGAAGAGATCCCGGTGCTGATCGTCACTTGCCCCATCAACTCGCCCTGCTCGGTTCTGTATTCCGTCTCTGATATTGTCTTGCGCAAGCGTTCAGCTATTCGTGCGGCGTCACCGAGCTCGGTCTCGGGCAGTATGATGCAAAACTCATCTCCGGCGAACCTCGCCGACATATCAATCGCCCGAATCGAGCCGCGAAGGAGGTGGGCAGTCTGAACAAGAACGCGATCCGCATTTGTATGCCCGTAGATGTCGTTGTATGACTTGAATCTGTCTACGTCAATGATCATGAAAGACAACGGCGTCTCATAGCGCTTCGAACGTTCGACTTCCTCAAACAACCTGTCCTGTAGATATCGACGGTTCGGTAATCCGGTCAAAGGATCTGTCAGAGACATCTGCTGAAACGTCTCTGCTTTTTTCGCCCACTCAGTCCTGTCGATGATTAGCGCAAGCTGAGGCGCTATCATTTCCAGCATCATCAGATCATCGTTTTCGTAAGGGACGCCTCCCGTGCGTTCTGTCAGATTTATGACGCCTACCTTGCGCACCCCGAGCGTAAGGGGATAGCTGATAAATGACTTGGTCTTATAGCTGCCGGGGCGATCAGGCGGAATGCGCGAATCCTTCTCTGCATCCGATACCACGAGAGGAGTACCGCTTGCGAGAACAGCTCCTGCAATTGAATCACCGAGCTTTTGTCGAATGGGCCCGCCCGCTTCCAGGTCAGCACCGAGCGCGGCTTCCAGCGCAAGCTCGTTCGATTCCTGGTTCAGAATCATGAGTGAGCTGCGTTCCGCGCTCATCATCCCGCTAAACTCCTGGAGTAACGAATGATACACTCGTTGGGAATCGAGAGTTGCAGAAATTCCGCGGAGGAACTCATAGAATTGTCCTATGGATTTCCTTCTATTCTCCAGCTGATCGGTCAGGCGAACTATCTCGAGTTGGGCGTCCAACAAACCCGGGCCTTGCGAGGACTCTGCCTGCTGTTCAGGCTTTCGAGCACTTTGAAAATGATATGAGGCAGTTGAGCCAACCAGGTCTGAGGCTTCTCTGAGTTCACGGGAATCGACGAACTTGATGTTCTTGAGACAATCCCCACTTTCCCCTGAGGCAAGTTCACTGTAACCACTCAGGAACTGCGAAAACTCGGCTGTTGAAGTGAACGCCCTACCCCCAAGAATCACAAGCTGCTTTTGATCGATAGCTACAGGAATGGCAAAACAGTGGAGTCCTGCGTGACAGGTAAAATCAAATTGATTATCCGCCTCTATAGCATTGCTGTATGCTGCTCCGCAATCGGCGGCGCACAGAGGGGCATGCTCGGCAGAAACGCGCATTGCCCTGCAAATGCTGTTGTCATTCTCAATCCGTCCTATCACCGCGCTGTCGCGGCTGAGGGTCATCAGCGCAATTCCGTTCTTTTCGGCGAGGGATCTTTGTAGACGCAACCATACTGCAAGGGAGTTGTCAGGATCCAACGCACCTGCTGAAGACCTGCCCTTTCTTGCGGTTTCTTTGATCAACGCTTAGCAGGCCTCCGAGGCCCTTACCTCCATCGCTCTCCGGGCATAGGTCACTAATAACATACGGGCGACGTCTTAAGACAACGCCGAGCATGCAACATTGTTACCCACGATCTCAACCGAGACGGCCTAGACGATGGCACGGGAGAATGAGAGAACGCGTATACATCCGCAGGCCAACTCTCGGCCGCAACCTAGCATAGCAGCATCGTATTTTTCAATGAAAAGGTAAATTACCAGTTCGGGTAATGCGATTCGGTTGATGAATTATGACCCGTCGACAGGGTGAGTACCAGAAAATGGAAGATCAATTCTGACTTCGCCTTGGGTTGACTAAATTAGTCTTCTTGGCGTCAGCGTAATGTCCAACGTCTTCTCGCCGCGTCGTACTGAGATCTTTCTTGTTGAGGGCTTCTCTAACAACTCATGAAGATTCGTTAGCGTGAATTCTGCCGCCGGACGTCCGTCGACCGTCAGTACAACGTCTCCTGTTTGAAATCCAGCTTCCGTAGCCGGTGATCCTTCTAACAATTCGTCGACTCGATATGTCTTGTAATCGGAGCCCTCGGCAATGATCCTCAGCCCACTACCTGCGGGAAGAATCAACTCGGGAAGACTGGAATTCGGTTCGAGGATCATCCGAGCGCGCGAGTACTCAAATATTACTTTGAACTTAGACAGGATCAGCGCTCCGATATTTCCCTGCAATTCTGAATTCGCAAAGGCGCCAGTCTTATCTTCCGAAAACAACGTCGGTAGGTTTTCAATCAGGAATTTTCCGATCCTGATGCCTGCGATCCTGCCTGAGCGTCCCGTAACCTTTCCGCCAGCACCACCAGTCCCTATTGCTCTAATTGTTTTGGGTGTAGCAGCCAGCAGCTCCTCCCGCTCGACAAAAGGCCTGTGGAGCGCAAGTGCTGCACCTGAACCAATATCGATGACAAACCGGCCCGTAATTGGTTGCCGGCCAGCAATCAAAATCTCAGAAGAAATCACAGGATATCCACCATTGACGAATGTCAGTGGAATCGCTTCGCCTGAGCCCGAGTATTCGAATTTCGCTTTATCGTAAAATCGAAGGACTCTTCCGGGATAATCAATCTCCAGCGCAAACTGTCCGATAAAGTCAGCTCCGATTATTCCGTCAATCGCGTGGCCAAATCTTGGTGCGAGCCCATCCAACGGAATGGCCATCACGACCGGTTGTGTAATCCCGTCGAGACCAACAACGTTGAGCGAGGCGTCGCGAACCATCGACCCCTTCAACGTCCCTGCGCCTGCACCACCTACGTTGACTGAACCTTCAAGTGTCAGGCCCAGGGATCTCGCTTTGCCGAGATCTACGACGGCCACTTTGTCACCAGTGTCAAGAATGAATGACAGGGGCGCCGAATTGTTGATTCGAACCTTAATCAAGATGTGCCGCGTAACAAACTCAAAAGGAATCACAACCGGAACAGGAGAGGCGGTCTTGTGGGCGGCATTCACGTTCTGTGTTGAAACGCTCGCAGCTTGCGTGAAGAGAACTAACAGCAGCGCGGCTAATGTTCGACGAATCATTTTCTTCTCCTATGCCAGCAAGACGCGGTCGCCGCCTACGAACCGCGAGATATATTTTTCGTGAGCCAGAACTAATCTAATTTGGAGCACACTTATCCCTTTTTCCGAGAATGCCGTCAACGAATACACGGCGGCGAGAACTTTTGGTTCCTAAAGTGTTAGTACAAAATGAGGAACGCGGGTTTAGTCAGGGCCAAATAGTATCCTGCTGATGTAACCCCCGTTGCGAATTCAATTCTGATCATTTTAATTAGTTTGACGCTTTGAAGACCTGTCTGTTGGCGTCAATTCGAGCCATCTCATAAGCCCCTTCCAGGCTGTATTTAGCCAGTTGCAGTGGGTCAGCACTCTCCGCCGCCTGCAGCTGCCGCAGTAACCGCTCTCGACGAGTTTTTTCTCTTAAGTCGGTATCAGCAGCGGAGATAAGAACCCTCAAGTCACTTTCAGTATCTTCTTTGGTGTCGTTCTTGAGGCACAACAGAGCCAGACCGGCAAGCTGGAAACGATCGAACGCTTCCATCAGGAAATCCCGAAGCGCCGGGCTGTTTCGCAGATGAAAGCGGATGGTTTGTTCGACGCTACGAACGGGGTACTGTGGGAATGCTGCGGAGTGAATTATCGAAGAAGCGAAGTTATTTAGGAGCAGCTCTGCGAACGCCTTGACTTCATCAGGACTCGCCGTGTCGCCCTTTAGCCACGACGTGTTCTCATAAAAGTAAGGTCTAAGATAAGGTTTTTCGATGAGAATCCGAAGGTGATCCGAAGCTTCGTCCATAGCCCTCTGAACCAATTGTATTTCCGGCTGTTGACGAGCGCTATCGAGCTGTCGGCGTGCAGTTTCCAGCTGTTCCCTCGCCGCGCGCAACTGTCTCACGAAAACCGAGTAGTTGAGCAGACCTGTTACGACAAGTAAGAGCGTCCCGCCGATGGTGAGTAACGAGATCACCACATCAATGCTCACGATCTAGTCCTCCCGTTAAGTAACGTGGACCGCCCGTTCTGCGTGCGGCTTTGGGTCCCTATGATTCTCAACTTCCGCAGACTAGACAGTCTACGGCACATCCTAAAAGTGTCGAATCTTGACAAAGCATACCACCTAATATAGCTTTCGGACTGCGAGAGCTTCCTCAGTTTATTGACTTTTTATTAACTTTCGGTTCCAAGCATGAAGATCTGCCCGCAATGCGGCAAGGCCCACGACGATGCGATACAAGTCTGTCCCAGTGACCACTCGCAACTGATCCTGATCAACCCGTCTGATGATCCGATGATCGGTAAGCTTATCGATGATCGATACCGGCTTATTCGCAAGATCGGCGAAGGCGGGATGGGAGCAATTTACCGCGCCGTTCATGTTGAAAACCTTCGGGTTTGCGCAATAAAGCTGATGACCGGCCTTTCTAAAGAGGATGCGATCGCACGATTCAAACGCGAGGCACGAAACTCGGTTAGGATCGATAGCGCGCATGCCGTGACTGTTTACGATTCTGGTCAAACCGATGAGGGCTTGCTCTTTCTGGCGATGGAATTTATCGATGGCAAGCCATTATCTCGTGTCATCGCTGAGGAACGTGTTCTGCCAATTGAACGCGTTATCCACATCACAAATCAAATTGCTGAAGCCCTTGCCGCAGCCCATTCGTTACCGATGATTCATCGGGACCTTAAGCCCGATAACATTATGATCACGCGCAAAGGCTCCAACACCGACTTTGTGAAAGTGCTCGATTTCGGGATAGCGAAGGCGCTTGCGGATCCAGGCGGAGACAACCTCACCAAGACTGGATTTGTGCTAGGTACCCCAGTCTATATGTCCCCCGAGCAGTTGTTGGGAGAAGAACTTGACCCAAGGTCGGACATTTATTCCCTGGCGATCATTGTTTATGAAATGCTCAGTGGACGCTTGCCGTTCGAGGGAGACAATCCACAGGCCGTAATGATGAAGCGGGTGATGAGCGAGCCGATCAGACTTCGTGCCGTAGCACCGACAGTGAGTGAATCGGTGGAGGTGGCCGTTATGGCCGGTCTGACCCGCAATCGAGACACTCGACCGCAAACCGTCGAGGCCTTTGCGTCCGCGCTGAGCCGAGTCACCTACGGCGGTACACGAATAATGGGGGGCGCGGTGACCGAGCAGATATCCACCCCGGGAGACGGCAGAACGACCGCGCAATTCGGGGGGCATCAGACTCGCGTCGATAGCAGCCCGGCTTTCACCAGCCAATCACCGTCATCTTCGACATCGGGAACTCGCGCGAATCCACCTGCGACGTCGGGAACTCGTGGAAATCCGACTCCATTTGCACCAACCGATATAACTCAGGCTGCAACAAAACCACAACATCCGGACACTGCTCCGGAGACTCGCGTGGAGTCGACTCCGGTGTATGCAGCTCCGGTTACTGTGCGGGATCTTCCTCCAACTGCCCTGGCCGATCCAATAATCGCTAAGCCTGAGAGCAGCCGCGGCAAAGGGTTTGTCATTGTCGCCTCGTTGGTGCTCGCCGTAGTTGCGATTGCAGCTATTGTGTACATTCTCCTTCGTCCTGCTGCCGATACCAAAAATGGTTTCGCGCTCTTAATAAAAGGAGCCCCAGCTGGCAGTCAGGTGTTTATCAACGACGTTCGACGCGACGCAGTATCTGCCGACGGAGGGTTACGAATCTCTGGCATCGATCCGGGTTCAATTAACATTCGAGTCTCACGTGAAGGGTTCACCGATTACGCGGCTACGCTTACAGGAAACAAGGGGGAGACGCAGACCTGCGAAGCCCAACTTTTGCCCGCTACGATCGATTACAGTGGACCGATGGTTGCGGTGGCGGCAGGCGAATTTGTAATGGGCGACGACAATCACGAGGCAGACGAGCGTCCAGCCCACAAGGTCTCCGTAGCTTCGTTTTATCTTGATAAGTACGAAGTGAGCAACGCTCAATACAAGAAGTTTTGTGATGCAACCGGTCACAACAGTCCACTCAATCCTGGGTTTGACCCCGATTACTTCGCTGGAAAGCCGGATTATCCCGTGCTCGGAGTTACCTTCGAGGATGCGCTGGCATACGCAAGCTGGGCAGGAAAGCGCCTGCCGACTGAGCAAGAATGGGAAAAGGCCGCATCCTGGGATTCTGTTGCTCATAGAAAGCGGCAGTACACCTGGGGAGATCAATTCACTTCTGACCGCGCAAACATTGCAACAGGTCATCCAGTTCCCACGACCGAAGCGACAGGAGATTTGAGCCCCTACGGAGCCCTGAACATGGCCGGTAACGCACTTGAATGGGTCGATGCGCCTTACGGGCCCTACGAAGGTAACCGCACATCAGACCCCGACTTCCAAAAGGGAGATCGTGTAATCAGGGGGGGAACCTTCGTTCAAGCCAGCAAGACTGAGGAGGCGCGAGGATCCTACCGTAACCATGCGCCAAGAGTTTTTCCTGCAGGAAAGAGTCTCCCAGTCGGCATACGATGCGTCATATCGGCAAACGATTCGAGAATCCAGGCGCTGTTGCAGGCAAACAGCAGGTAGCTATCAAAAGGACTTAGCGATGCGATCTCGATTGCTTAAGGTTTGTCTGTTTGTAGCTGGTACCGGTGCGATGCTCCTACCCGGCCTCTTCACTCCGGTTTTAGCTCAGAAGCAAGGAGCACCGTTGTGGTATTCGGTGGTCACTGTGAATCGCGTCGAAAAACCTAATCGGCAGCGCACTCAACCGATTCCAAAGACGCGGAAACAGAGGGCGGCTCTGCTGACTCTTCAGTGGCATTTGCTGAAGCGCGTGGATGATAAGAACCGGGAGGAGTCCGACCCAACGCAGGAGTTCCAGACCGGTGACAAGCTCAAGGTAGCGATTACGGTTAATCAGACAGGCTACCTCTATATCGTGAACCAGCCGGAAGGTAAAGATGGCGTCCTGCTGTTCCCGGATCTTCGGATCAATAAAGGTCAGAACTTAGTCCTTAAAGATAAAGAATATGTCATTCCGTCTTATTGCCAGGATTTCGACGATCCAAACGACTGCTGGTACAAAATGGCACCCCCCGCGGGAACGGAAACGCTGATCGTCATCTTCAGCAGAGACAAAATCACCACTTTACCCAACGAAATCTCCAAGCCTTACGCGGCAGTGAAGCGGGCCGTTGTCGATCAGTTGATCGCAAGCTCGGAGCAGCAGAAAAACCAGGTGACGGGGAGTGAGTTACCGATACCGGGCCAGAAAACCGTCCGGTACGCCACAAGGGTTCAGAACACAAATATGAAGGACAACGAAGAATTAATAGCTACAATCGAACTCAGGCACAGCGAGTAAAAAAGGAGCTGCATATGAAAATGTTTATTAGAGTGAGTTTTATCGCGCTGGTGTTAGCAGGATTCGCAACCACTTCCATCTGCGCTGACCGGAAGCAAAATCAGAAAGAGAATGAGGCGAGCCGTGCCCGCGGACTCTTCATCAACAAAAAGTCTGACGCAATGAGCATTCTCGTGCTCAAGGTGGCTAATGGTACTCTCGTTCCAGTTGATCCGAGCAATGAATTCAAAGCAGGCGATCAGATCAAGGTCCAATTTCAGAGCAACTTTGAAGGTTATATTTATGTCGTGAATATCGAGCCTAGTGGCAAGAGAAAGGTGCTGTTCCCCTACCCTGACGCCTCTGACAACGCAGTTCAACCGGGCGTACGGTACGACATTCCACCGGGAACTTCGGCGATTGAATTCGACAATGAGAAGGGCACCGAGGTGCTTCAGGTGATAATGTCTAAAACTCGGATTCCGTATCTCGATGCGGCACTCAAGGAACCTGATCAGTACCTCTCCCAATCAGCTGCCGGCGCCGCCGCCGAGCTGCAGGGCGGGATCTCCAAGAAGGTCACACCAGTCGTAACTCCAACGGACGGCAACAAGGTACGATCCCGTGACATCATTCTCGCTCCGGGCAAGGATAAAGATTCGGACGGATCGGTGGTTGCAATTCCGGATAGCGGTTCGGTCGGCGGTAAGCTGAAAGCTGGTGAAATTGCTCCGTTCGAGATTCGCCTCAAACACTCGTGATTAAACCTTCCTTGAATCGAGTCGCGGTTGGCGTATCAGCGCGGGCAGGGATCGCGGTAATTGTGTTTGCGTCCCTGGCAGCGCTCGCTGGTCAGACCTCAAATCGAGGCGAAAGTCTATCCCCGGAAACTCGTAACCTCGTTCGCCGGGCAGTGTCTTGCACAGGTCTTATCTCAGCTCGAAACTCAGGCGATTCACAAAATCAGTCGCCGCGTCCACGAGGATCCGCAGTTGTGGTCCGCAGTGACGGAATTCTGGTGACTAACTGTCACGTCATCATAAACACCAGGACCAGTCGACCATATGACGAACTATACCTCAGTCTCTCATCAGACGGAGAAACCTCGACGGCACCTAATCGGTATCGAGTGACATTGCTGTTGATGAACAAGGATTACGATCTGGCGTTGCTTCGAGCTGATTCGGACGCTGCAGGAAAGCCGCTACCAAAATCGTTTACTTTTCCGAGCATAGAGTTAGGGGATTCAAAGAAGATCAAATTGCTTGATGATCTGTTCATCATCGGTTTTCCGGAGAAGGGCGGGTCGAGCGTAACGGTGAATCGTGGAGTCGTCGAAGGAAAAGACATACTCGGCAATTGGATAAAGACTGACGCTCGAGTCATACATGGGAACAGCGGCGGAGCGGCGGTCAACGGTGAAGGTCGTCTGATTGGAATTCCGACTAAAGTGGTTGCCGACGAACAACCGGTCGATACGAACGGTGACGGTTTCCCCGATGACTATCGGCGATACGGTGCGGTTGGATTTCTTCGACCGTCGCATCTGGTGGCAGAGCTGCTTGCAAAGCTGGATGGCGGCGGTGAGAACACTGCCGTTCCATTTAGCCCGAGACTAATTGATACAGCAGCTTCGATTACCGTCCGGGGCATGGTGAAATCAGCGGCAAACGGAAAGCCGATTACCGGTGCCTTGGTAGGCCTGCTGCCCCTTGGAGAAACAGAAGTGACGGAACAGACGCTTCTGACGTGGGGAAGCACAAATTCAGAGGGCGCTTTTAAGCTCAATCGCCCTGTTCCTCCTGGCAAATACACCCTAAAGGCAAAAGCTCTTGGAAAGCAGGGTTACGCGCAGGATGTCGAGATCCGGGCAGGCGCCTCGCTACTAATCATAGAGATGAGCAATTCGTCGCAACCTTAGAAAGACCTGAGGGAATTGCCGGCAAAGTCTGTACAAAAGCTTGATTGCAATTTTCTTTGTGGTTAGAATGAAGGCGTACCTGGGCAGCAAAGCACCAGGGATTGTCTGACGCTTGTGACACTGAAGCCGATTGTTCTGATCGGCGCTCTTTCTGATTTATCGAGACGCGTGTAGTGGCGACAACGTCTGCCGCCTGACGCCTGGTGAGCTTTTCGAGACCGGGCCTGATCGGGAGCCTCAGCCCTGAGGCTAGCCGTAATAACCGGGGGCAATCGTCATGAAGAAGAGACTCTCGTGCATCTCTCTGACCGCGCTGTTTTTGTTCGCTCTGTCGCAATTCCTTACCGTATCGGCTCGTCAGGAGAACAACACACCACAACAAAGCGCTCAGCCTGTGCCGGCGAAAGCAAACGCCGGGGAAGCAGTCCCTGCAAAACCAACTCCAGCAGACCAGAAGTCAGCAACAAAGAAAGATGACATCACTCGCCTGCCAGCCAACATCGTCAACGTAACAATAAGTGTTACCGATCCGTATGGAAGATTCGTAACAGGCCTTGGCAGAGACCACTTCGAAGTCTTCGACGATAAGGTCAAGCAACAGATAGCGCATTTCACTGACGACGACGCGCCGATATCTATGGGTATCGTCTACGACGTCTCTGGCTCGATGAAGGAACGAGTCGGGCGGTCAATCCGAGCCTTGCGGCGCTTTATCGAGACGTCTCACAATGATGACGATTTCTTCCTGATCGGGTTTAACGATCGCGCGAAGCTTATACAGGACTTCACCACTTCTGGAGACAGCATCCTCGGTCATCTGCTCTTCGCAGCACCACATGGATCGACGGCACTTTATGACGCGGCTTATATTGCGGTAGAGAAGGTTCAACAAGGACGGCAATCCAAAAAAGCATTGTTGATAATCTCAGACGGCCAGGACAATAACAGCCGGTATACTTATAAGGAATTACGCAATCGCGTAAAGGAAGCTGACGTTCAGATCTACGCGATTGGAATTACCGATCCCGCGAACGACACTCTTGCGGGTTTTGGCCGCTCGGTTCTTGAAGAGATCACGCGAATGACTGGGGGACGTGCGTTTTTCCCCAACGCTTACAATGAGCCGGAGCTTGTGGAGATCTGCACGCGGATCGCATTGGAACTCCGGCACCAGTATTCAGTGGGATTCTATCCGACTGACATACAGAGCGAAGCCAAATGGCACAAGGTCCAGGTAAAGGTGAATCCACCGCGCGGATTAGGCAGGCTATCGCTATCGTACCGAGACGGATATCAGTCTTTTAGAAAGTAACCACCCGTATTAGAAGGCAACCGCCAACTGCCCTCCCGTTCACTATTACGGCAACGGTTGAGGCGCGCCCATGCATCCCAAGCGTCAGAGTCCTGTTTTCAATCTTGAGTTCACGGAGTAAGATTCTGATATGAAGTTCAAAATCGTCAGGTTGGCCTTTGTTTCGAGCGTGTTCGGAATATTTGGGTTTTTGATTTCAGGCTGTCTTCAAACTCCGTTTGCCAGCACGACTCAGCAACAACAGCGTCCGGAAAAGCCGAGCCTTCAGAAGCCTCGTACCCCGGAAGACGGACCCCCACCATCCCAAAAGGACGAGGGGGAGATCAAGCTAGGCAGGACTATGGTTACGCTCGACGTTACGGTCGTCGATCCTGCGAATAAACCGGTAATGGACCTGAAGCAAGACGAATTCGTGGTGACCGAGGACAAAGTGCCTCAGAAGATTGAATTCTTCGGTCGCGAACAAGTACCAGTTTCACTCGTGTTTGCTATAGATACGTCCGGCTCGATGCGTCCCAAGCTTGATACCGTTGTTAAAGCATCAACCAATCTCGTTAAAGAAAGCCGGAAGGGCGATGAGATTGGCGTGATCGAGTTCAAGGACCAGCCCGAACTTCTTGAAGAGTTCACCAGCGACGTAAACGATGTGATTGATACCCTCAACGGTTTGGTGGCATCACGTCAGACCGCTATGTTGGACGCGTTATACCTGGCCGCGGATTACGCAAACAAAGAAGGCAAGAACCGCAGGAAGGCTGTGATGGTCGTGACAGATGGCCTTGATAACGACAGCTATTACAAATTCGGTGAAGTGGTAAACCATCTGCGCGAGATTGACGTTCAGGTTTATCTGATCGGATTTATAAACGATCTCGATAAGGAAAGCGGTCTTTTCAAAAAGAGCCCAAAAGATAAGGCAGAAGGTCTTCTAAATAAGCTCGCGGAAGAAACGGGCGGCAAGGCGTTTTTCCCAAAGGAACTGTCGGAGGTTCACGCAATCGCGCAGCAGATCTCAACCGATTTAAGGACGCAGTACTCACTCAGCTATTACCCTAGCAACTCAAAGAAAGACGGAACATACCGGGCAGTGAAGGTGCAGGTCAGTTCCGCTGCCCGGCGGCTCATCGCCAGAACGCGACCAGGCTACACCGCACCCACAGAGGGCGGCCGGATCGGTAGCGATAAGCATTAAGCCGACCAACCACAATCAACAATCAATAGGTCCGTTGGTCCATTGGTCTCATTGGTCCTGTCGGTCTAATAATTCCTCTTTTTTTGGTATCATCCTTTCAGTCGATGCATAAGCGACTAATTGAAGAAAATCTAAACCTACTACGCGATAAACTCATGATTATGAGAGGAGCCGCCGAGAAGGCGATAATGCTCTCGATGCGAGCCATAATCGAACGGGATTCGCAGCTTGCGGAACGCGTGATTCGAGAAGACGATGCCATCGATCA
>Ga0126382_10000154_pt1 | contig 25096 bp, 15 predicted proteins | sample PanSoiMetPlot_30_FD_92548 | JGI IMG/M metagenome (GOLD analysis project Ga0126382, IMG submission 92548) | Tropical forest soil microbial communities from Panama - MetaG Plot_30 | ecosystem: Environmental > Terrestrial > Soil > Tropical forest > Bulk soil | place: Panama | collected 2016-02-17
AAGGTGCAATTCACATCCTGGTGTCAACTACGGTAATCGAAGTAGGCGTGGACGTGCCGAACGCATGCATTATGGTCGTTGAGCACGCGGAACGATTTGGGCTTTCACAGCTTCACCAGCTCAGGGGCCGCGTTGGACGTGGCGACGAACAGAGTTATTGCATACTGCTCGCTGCAAATCGTCGTTCTCCAGAGGCCGGCGAACGTTTGACGATAATGGAAGAGACCAGTGACGGTTTCAAGATTGCCGAAAAGGATCTTGAGATACGTGGTCCGGGTGAGGTGCTGGGGACGCGGCAATCGGGATTGCCCGCGTTTCGTGTCGGCAACATCATCCGAGATCACGAATTGCTCGAGATTGCTAAGCAAGAGGCCGACCGAATATTGAGCGAGCAACGCAACACTCGGGAAACATCGAAGCTAATCGAAATCGTGCGAAAGCAGCCCAAGTATGGTTTGTCCCAAGTCGGCTAGGATCCAGAAACGAGAACACACAGGTATAAAGAAACGTTCGAACCAATTGGAAAAGGAAAATGACCAACAGTAATCAATCTGTACAATCTGCGAAATCTGCCTCATCTGCGGATAAGGTCCGCGATCCTCAAACCTACTCGATTATTGGAGCCGCGATGGAGGTACATAACATCTTGGGATGTGGATTTCTGGAGCCGGTTTACCAGGAGGCCCTGGCAAGAGAGTTTACGCTTTGCGGTATTCCCTTTCAGCGAGAGGTCGAGATCCCGATCGCGTACAAAGATGGTTTGCTGGATGTAAAATACGAACCAGATTTCGTTTGTTTCGGAGCAGTAATCGTAGAACTGAAGGCATTAGATAAACTTAGCTCAAAAGAACATCCACAGGTTATCAACTACCTCAAAGCGACCAACATTGAACGAGCCCTGCTGATAAATTTTGGTAGCATCCACTTGGAATATCAGCGCATGGTTCTCAGTCTCAGGCAACGCTTCCCAAAATAACTGTCATTCAAAAAACAGTGGACCTTCGATTTGTCCGCCGACGCTGTAACCCTGTCTTGCGGTCAAGGAATTTTATCCGCAGATTACGCAGATTACGCAGATGATTTTGCTGGATGTGGGATCTGGTACAATTCGGTTATGCCCAAGAAAACCGCTGTCTTGTTTGCCCTTTTGGTGTTGCTGTCTTTTTGTGCAACTGCTGAGGCGGCCTCGCCGACAATGAGGCTCGATTACTACCATACTGGTAACGCTTCACAGGAAATGTTCAGCCTCGATCGGGTCGTCATCGAGCCTCTGCCCTGGCCCGGCAACCCTCAGAAAAACATCGATGAAACAAATCTAGGCAAGTACCTGTTCGAAGTCCGCGACCGCACTAATAATCGGCTTCTATATTCTCGCGGCTTTGCATCGATCTACGGCGAGTGGGAGACCACCGATGAGGCCAAGACTGCAAATCGCACCTTTCACGAGTCTCTTCGATTTCCTGCACCCCAGACGCCAGTACAGGTGATCTTAAAAAAGAGAGATTCAGCCAACGCCTTTCGTGAACTATGGTCGACCATCGTCGATCCGAAAGACATGTTTGTAGACTCTTCGAAGGTCGCAGCTCCTGGCCCGTTGATCGAGCTACAGAAAAGTGGCGATCCTGCGGGCAAGGTCGATTTCCTGATTCTTGGCGACGGCTACACTGCCTCTGAACGTGGCAAATTCGAGAAAGACGCCCGAAGGTTGCTGGAAATCCTTTTCGCGGCATCGCCGTACAAAGAACGTCGGAGAGACTTCAACGTCTGGGCATTGTGTCCCGCCGCTGAACAATCCGGGATTTCGCGGCCGTCGACGGGAATCCATCGAGCGTCGCCCCTCGGCGCAAGCTACGATGCGTTCGGCTCCGAGCGATACGTTCTGACATTTGAGAATCGCGCGCTTCGAAACGTCGCCCAGTTTGCACCATACGAGTTCATCGAGATCATCACAAACTCGCGCACTTATGGCGGCGGCGGGATTTTTGGTCTGTACAGCACTGTCGCCGCGGACAGTGAGCAGGCCCCGTACATCTTCGTCCACGAGTTCGGACATCATTTCGCAGGGCTAGCTGACGAATACTACACATCGCCAGTGGCTTACACTACGCCTTCGGTAAAGACCGAACCCTGGGAGCCAAACGTTACGGCATTGCTCGACCCCGCCAATCTGAAATGGAAGGATCTCGTCTCGTCTGGTACGCCAATTCCTACGCCATGGCAGAAGGAAGAATATGAGAGTCACTCTCGCGAGTACGGCAAGAGGCGCGCACAGATCCGCGCGGAAAACAAACCTGAAGCCGAAATGGAAGCGCTCTTTCGCGAGAATCGCGATTTTGAGATCAAGTTTTTCGCTAAGGAAAAGTACGTCGGCAAAGTTGGCGTGTTTGAAGGAGCTATGTACGAAGCGAAGGGTTACTACCGGCCGGAGGTGGATTGCATTATGTTCACCCGCAGCCAGTCATTCTGCGCAGTTTGTCGCCGAGCGATCGAACGAGTGATAGATCTGTATTCGAAAAGCTAGACGCAATGCTGATAGACATGTTGGTAGTTCGTCGCAATCTGCCCCGAATCTTCTCTGCGCGCCTCTGCGTACTCCGCGACTCTGCGGTGACGTTCTATCGAACTTCGAGAATCACCGCAGAGGCGCAGAGTCGGCGAAGACGCGCAGAGCTATTCCTTCTAATCTGTATTTTGTGTTTGACGGACGCCCAGGCAGGAACAGCCAGATCGATACAGAAACCAGTTTCGCCTGAGGCTGCAAGCCACTTTCAGCTGGCAAAGACAGCCGAAGCTCGAGCCGACTGGAAGACCGCTGAAAGCGAGTACCGTGAGGCTTTAAGACTCGCGCCCGATTGGGCGGAGGCGTTGGTTAACCTGGGCATCGTCTGTAACCGGCAGGGAAAAACTGATGAGGCACTGGCAGCTTTCAATCGAGCCGCTGAAATCAATCCCAGACTCGTGGGCGCTCAGCTCAACATCGCTATAACACACTTTCGGACAAAGCGCTTTCGTGAAGCCGAGATCCCGCTGAGGCGAGCCCTGACAATTGAACCTGAGAACAAGCAGGCTCTTGGATTGCTTGTACTGACACTGTTTGCTCTGGAACAATATAATGAAGTCACAGAACTCGGAGAGCGAGTACTTAAAGCAAATGCGACAGATGCTCCTACTCTCGAGGTCACCGGCCGCGCCTATCTGAAACTGCGACGTTACTCCGACGCCGTGCGCTTGCTCGAAACTTGCAGCAGATTGAATCCACAGAACGCTGAGATCCTAATGCTGCTTGGTGAAGCCCGTGACAACGCAGGCGACACGGAAGGGGCTCTTCGCGACTTTAGAACGGCGCTCAGCGTAGGCGGTTCATCTCCGCCTGCCGAGCTTCACTTCGCATTGGGTTATGTCTTGTGGAAGCTTCGTAAATACGATGAAGCGGAATCTGCATTTCGAAGCGAGATTGCCCACAATCCGGATCATCCGCGTTCAATCTACTACTTAGGAAATATTGCGGTTGTGCGCGGCGATTGGAAGGCAGCTCTACCACTCCTGGAAAGGGCTGCAGCTGCGATGCCGCAGTCTTTTGACGCGCACTATGATTTCGGAAAGGCGCTTCTGCGAGACGGGCAAGTTACTCAGGCGGCGAGCGAGCTGCAAAAGGCGATAGCGGTTAATGCGAAAAACTCGGGCGCGCACTATCAACTGGCTCTGGCATACCGGCAGATGAAACGCGAGGATGAGGCGCAGCGTGAATTCAGTCTTGCTCGGGAATTGAATAAACTGGAGCGAGACGAGCTGGAGAAAAAGGTCCAGGGCGAAGAGTTAAAGAAGAAGCCCTTTTGAAAGACACGCAACGCCCCTTGGGTCGCTTGAGGTAATACGGTTAGCTAAGCGTCGCACGCTCCACATAGACATGTGAAAGTCCTAAGACACCATCGGGCTTCAGCGATGGAGTTTCAACTTCGACCGAAACTCCATCGGCTTAAAGCCCAATGGTGTCTTCGTACTTTCCACACCCTGTTCCCGGTCGGTAGAGAAGTCTTCTTTAACTTTCTCACTCATCTCGCTCGCGTTCCCTGCTCCTCGATCTTCAGCACTTGATTAGCCGATACTCCGTTCAGTTTTTGAATTCCGCCGCCCGGCCAACGAATCTCAATTGACTCAATGCTCTTTGCATTGCCTAGTCCAAAGTGCAATTTCAAATCGCTCTGTGAGAGATAGCTGTTCCCACCGCGCACTTCCGCCACTTGCTTCTTATCGCCTGCCGAAATCGTCGCTCGCGCTCCGATCGCGTCCTTGTTCACAGTGCGTCCGACAAGCTTAAGCTCTATCCAGTTGCCGCCGACGCTCTTGTTTAGCATCACCGTCGGCCGATCATCGAGATTATTAACGACGACGTCCACCCGACCATCGCCGTCTAAATCAGCAAACGCTGCCCCGCGGCCAACCTTCGCGATTTTCTCCAAAGTTCCTTCACGCACCTCGGCGAAAAGTCCGTTGCCGCTATTCTCGAATAGCTGGTTGCGCTGGCCGAAGGTTTGGCCAAATCCCTTTCCTTCAATTTCGGGATAAATGTGTCCGTTAGCTACAAAGATATCCGGACGTCCATCGTTATCAAAATCAATAAATCCCGTGCCCCACTTCAAGAAGTTCCAACCTGCCGCCGCGACCCCCGCGGCATTGCTGACATCGGTGAAGCCTTTTCCTGCGTCATTGTGATAGAGCGTGCTGTAATCGTCGACAAAATTTGTGCAGAAGAGGTCGAAATAACCATCGCCATCATAGTCTCCGGCATCAACACCCATTGACGCCTGTTCCCGCCCGTCCTCGTTTACCGCAGCGCCAACGTCAAACGCGATCTCAGTGAATGTGCCGTTTCCATTGTTATGATAAAGGTAGTTTGGAGTCGAGTCGTTAGCCACATAGAGATCGATAAGCCCGTCGTTGTCGAGATCGGACCAGACACATCCGAGACCATAGTATCCGGGCTTGTCGTCTACTCCGGCTTTCGCGCTCACTTCGGTAAAGGTCCCGTTCCGATTATTGTGATAAAGGTAATCCCGAGCGCCTTTTAAACCACGCGGACCGCAGTTGACGGGCAATCCTCGATACCGGCAGTACTGATTCGTGCCCGGATCAGGCAGGTTGTTCAGATCCAAATCGACGTAGCCCGCGACAAACAAATCGACGTAACCATCGTTGTCATAGTCAGCCCAGGCACAACCTGTGCTCCAGTGCTTCGCGTCGCCGCCGATTGACGCTTTGGAGGTCACATCAGTGAAGGTGCCGTTTCCATTGTTGCGATAAAGGACATTGCGCCCAAAAGCATTTGTCACGAAGAGGTCCGTGAAGCCATCGTTGTCGTAATCGGCAGCACAGGCTCCCATTCCCCATTGTCCGAAGTTGGCCACGCCTGCGCGATCCGTTACGTCTTCGAATTTTGCTTTTCCAAGATTATGAAAGAGTCTCGATTTAGAATTCGGATTGGGCTTAGCTTTGCCTAGCAGGACGTCAAGCGTGGAACCATTGACCAGGTAAACGTCAGGGAGCCCATCATTGTCGTAATCAAAGATCGCCACACCACCGGACATCACTTCAAGTATGTATTTTTTCTCGCGAGGGTTCCCGCTCAGATGCTGAAACAATCCGAGCCCCGAGGAGTCGGTTACATCGGCAAAGTGGAATCGCGAGTCGTTGACGTAAGCTTCGCTGGAAAACGCCAGAACGAGTACCATTATCAAGATCAGCTTTACTGAACTCATGACTCACCGAACGAATCTTGCAAAATAAAAACTCGGATCGTTCATTGCGAGAACGATCCGAGTTTCGGGTTGACCTAGAGCACGGGATTAGAAGTTGAACTTGAGCCCAAACTGAATTACTCGGGGATCGCGGCCGAAAGCCGTTATTCTTCCGAAGTTGGCATTCGTTTGTTTGAACGTACCGTCAGCCTGCTTTGTGAAGGTCGCCGAGACGTTCGGGTTTCCAGGGTTCAGATGGTTAAACGCGTTAATAAAGTCGGTGCTGAATCGCAGCCGCAAATTTTCACGCCACCGGAAGTTCTTAACCAGAGAAATATCCCAGTTGTGCACGCCCGGTCCGATAATAATTCCCCGACCTGACGTGCCAAAAGTTGTCGTCGCTGGAGAGAAAGCCGCTGTATTGAACCACTGCGTAATCGTCTCCGGTCCCTTTGGGTCGGCGATCAGATTTGGTCTGGTGTTACCGCCGTTCTGCAACAAGTCGCCGCTTTGAGTTACAGTCAGCGGCACTCCGCTCCAGAAGAAAGTAGCGCCCGCAACCTGCCACCCGCCAAGGAACCAATTCAAATGCGCCGGGGCATCCTTCGGGAAAGGTACCTCCCAAAGGTAACTCAGGTTTAAGACGTGGGCGCGCTGAAAGGACGCCGGTCCACGCTCGATTCGATAGTTTAGGCTGTCTTGAGGCGTGTTGCCGCGGTCATCCGAAGAGTCTGTCAGTGTTTTCGCGAAGGTGTAAGAGGCGTTAAACAGAAGACCTTGACTCAAGCGCTTGCGGAAATTCGCCTGAAGAGAGTTATAAGTCGAGTTGGCGGTCGTCTCTCGCACGTTGATTCCTGCGAACCCGATGTAAGGTCTGACGAAGTTGAGGCCCCCGCCCGCAGCTGCCAGTGGACGTGGCTGGTTGAGCTGAAATTGGTGGAGCAAATGATAGCCGTGAGAGCCGGCGTAGGTTACTTCCACGAACGTATTCTTGGTTAACTCTCTCTGAATACCCAAAGACCATTGAAGCACAGTCGGTACTTCAAACGGATCACCGGTAGCTGTCAATCCGAGCGGGAGGATCGCGGTATTGGGAGCACCGCCAGCGGGATTGCTCAACGTGGCATTGTCTATGCCCACCCTCTGATTCGCCTTCGGATCAGAAAATGCGTTTTGCTCGACAATACCAATCAAGCTTCGATCGTGATACATCCCAAACCCACCGCGCACCGCCATCTTGCCATCAGTGAACGGATCCCACGCAAATCCGATTCGCGGACCGATCGTATTGTAGCGATTAGTCTGAACGTACTTGCCGTACGGTGAGTTTTCATCGGCAAAGATTATACCGTTGAATCGATCCCCGCTTCCGGGAATGATCGATCCATTGGCGGCCAGCCTCACTGCCTTTGCAGGATCAAAGAGTCGCGGCAGGAACGAGATTAGAAGGTCTTCTTTGTCGTAAGGGTTAAGGAATATCGAATGCCGCACTCCGAGGTCGATGGTAAGGTTTCGCCTCACCTTCCATGAGTCTTGAAAATACCACTCATAAGTTTGGAATCGTTCATGGACGGTGACATCGGTTTGATCCTCTGTGTATGTTTGAGCCAAGCCGAGCAAGAAGTCTGCAAAGAAATCACCGGTAAACTTGCCTGTGAATGAGAAGCTACCCGGTGTTGCGCCACCTTGCGAATTCTCGTTCTTCGCCTCAAACGAGATTAAACCTCCCATCTTAAACGTGTGCGCTCCCTTGCTCCAGGTTAGGTTGTCCGAAAACGTGTGACTCGGGTTATCGTTTTGAAATGGCGCAAGGACGCCAAGAGGATTGGCAAAAGTATTTGCAGGGAAAACAATTGCCGGCAGAGCTCCGCTGGCGCTTCCTGAGAAGATTTCAGGAATGTTGATATCAGAGAAGTTACTGCGTAGAGCGTTTCCGGTAAGGGCACTGGAAATGGCATTGCGCGCGAAGTCGTATCCGACTTCGTTGAGCAATGTCGGCGAGATTATGGTGCTGAGTCTCACTACCACGTTGTCAGCAGGCGACGAGGTCGCGGTGGTTGCAACGCCCGGGAAGACTAGTCCGTTGAACAGACCGCCAGGTTCAACTGTCGATGTGATGTCATGAACGTAACGGCCCCAGATTCTCCAGTTATCGTTGAATGAATGGTCAACGCGAACCAGCTCCTGTCTGAAGTCAGAAGGGCTCGAAGCAATAGTTCTGAAGGTGTTTGGTCCTTCAGTCGGCGAGTTGGGAAGGGGCATGAAATTCGCCACGATCGCCTTTGCGTTCGGATCGATGCGGTTTTCCGGAATTCGATTATTCTGAAAAGGCTGGCCAGTCGTCGGGTCTTTTATCGCAGTGGAGAAGATACCGTTGCGCTGCGCTAGTGTCGGATATTGCCCATTGGGATTGCTCACCCCACGCTGACGTCGCCACTCTTCGGAGAAGAAAAAGAATGTCTTGTCGTGACCTCTGCTGTATAGCTTCGGAATCCACACCGGGCCGCCCACGTTGTAACCGAAATTGTTGTAGCGAAGTGGTCCTTTGTATACGCATTCCGGATCATTTTCCGGATTCGCTTCGGAAAAACATCTATCGTTACTAAGTGAACGCAAGGGAGCTGTTTGGAAAGGATTTCGAGCCTGCAATACGTCATTACGCAAAAACTCGTAAACACCTCCGTGAAATTCCCGGGTACCACTTCGAGTGACAACGTTCACCACGCCCCCGGCATTGCGGCCAAACTGAGCATCATAGGAATTGGTGAGAATTTTGAACTCCGCAATAGCATCCACGCTCGGATAATTGAACAGTGTGGCATTGGAACCGGTGTCTACGTTGCGCGCTCCATCGATGCTCCAGTTAATGGCGCTCGTCCGGCCGCCGTTGATTGAAATCGCAACCGTCGTCAACCCGCCAAAGCCAAGGTTAGTTGCTTGCGTCGATGAAACACCTGGCACGACCTGTGTAAGCTGGGCGAAATTGCGATTGTTCAACGGTAGTTCGCGGATTTGTTCTCCGGTCAACAAACCCTCCACCGTGTGAGTTTCAGTCTTTACCAATGGAGCCGCTGCGGTGACTGTCACAGACTCCTGAACATTTCCCGCTTCCAACGCGACGTTGATTGGTGTTTTGTCGTTGACATGCAGGACTACGTTCTCTTGAACATATTTCTTGAAGCCAGTAGCCTCAATAAAAACCGTATAGGTTCCGATGGGTAAACCCGGTACGGTGTACTGCCCGCTTTCATCGGTTGTTGTTTTCCGCTGCTCACCCGTAGCAAAGTTGACGACCGTCACGTTGGCACCGCTCACCGCAGCCCCCGCGTTATCCGTCACAAAGCCGCTTATGCTCGCGGTGACGTCCTGTGCAAAGACGCCACGCGAGGCTCCTCCGGTGGCTAGCAGCAATGCCACCATCAGAACCAATCTGCCAATTCTTGAATACATTTTCTCTTCTCCATTTAATGAAATCCGATCGATATCGGTATTTCATTTTTAAGGTTAACTTCAACCGGCCTCGGCGCAAGCGGCTGAGATTGCCGGATCAACTCTTTCTCTTTTCGGGGTAGGTGCTTACTACACCTCATTTCCGTGTTGCCGTCAAGTTGTGCGGTTCGCCAACGGTTCCTGCCAGCAGTAAAGAATCCCAGAATCCAACACTCGCTCAGTTCTGGATCAGAGATTTGAGCTGAAGCGAGCCGCTACTTGTGCGCAGCGGCTCGCCGACATTCAGAAGTAATACTTCAGTGCCATCTGAATCTTGCGCGAGCCGCTCGTCGTATTCCCGCGCGAGCGACCAAACAGCGTACTCGTGAGAGTCGCGCTTTCGGGCAAGCCGAACGATGGCGTGTTGGTCACGTTCTGCATCTCCAGGCGATACTCGATCCTATGATTCTCGGTTATTCGAGTACTCTTCCCAATTGCCAGGTTTGCATTGAAGAAGCCCGGAGCCATGAAGAAATTTCTTCCGGTGTTGCCAAGCTTTCCAGGTTCAGGAACCGAGAAGATTCCACGCTTGTTGTTCGTCGTGTCGAAGACTGGTCCGCGTGTCGCGAGGTCAAAATAAAACTCAGTTCCGACTGATGAATCGAATATGCGACGAATCATATCCGATGTGCATCCTGAACAATCGGCGGAAGATTGAACCACATTGCCGAACGTATTACTGCCTGAGTAGATCGTGAACGGACGACCGGACTCCCAAATAACTCCTCCGGTCAACGACCAGCCTCCGATTACTCTTTCAATCGCCGGATTGACGTCGGACCCAAAACGCCGTCCTTTGCCAAAAGGCAGATCATAAACAGCTCCGCCCTGGAAGACATGCGTGCGGTTGAAATCAGAAAGCGCGTAATTCAAATCGCGGTTTCGGATATCGAATGGAGTGCTGCCTGCCGATTGCGAGTTAGCAGTAGCGACCGAAGTAAAGGTAGGATCGAAGGATCGCGAGTCGAGCGACTTTGAAAACGTGTAGCCGAAATTGAAGCTAAAGCCGGAGGTAAACCGCCTGTTTGCGATTACCTGCAAGCCGTGGTAATTCGATCGATCGTTCGTGTCCAGGACCGTCATACCACCAGCAAACTGTGGATACGGGAAGAAGAAGAACGGACTAAATCCGCCAAGCTCAATCACGGGTTTTCCGCCCGCTCCGGTTCGCCTGGCGAGCGTTGAAGCGAGGGCTCCGACGCTATTCAGGTTCAGGTTGCTCAGGAACAGTCGCCTTACCATTTGGGAGCCCGACTCACCTGCCCTGCGGCTGGGATCCGCCTGCAACAAGTTATTCATCAACGTGCTTTCGCCGCCGGCTTTCACGATTTTGAAGGCGTCAACGAACCCGTTGCTGAAGATTTCTGCCTGGTTGACGTTGTATGCGCCAAAAAGATCGCTTCCGTGATTACCGATGTAGTTCAATTCGACAACGGTTTTCCAGCCGATCTCACGCTGCAAGCTGAGACCCCACTGATGTGTGTGCGGCGTGCCGAGATTCGGATCGACGACTGTCACGCTGTTGCTCGAAAACGCTCCCGGCTGTCTCAGCTGATTCGGCGTAAGGCCGGCTGCGGGAGCAAGCGTCGGAAGCCCATCGGAAATGCGGCCCCCTGCCTGGCCGAATGTGGTGTTGGTCACACCGATTGTCTGTCCAGGCATGTTTGGAAAGATGAACGATGAGAAGACGAACGTGTTAAGTCGATCATAAGTCAGCCGGTAATTCGCTCGCACCGAGGTCTTGCCGTCTTTGAATGGGTCCCATGCAAAACCGACCGAAGGTGCGAAGTTGTTCCAATCATCACCAAACAGGCTGCCTTCTTCCCATCGGAGCGTAGTGCTGGGATCAGCGCCAACGGTGAATGGCGCGTTCGGCCTCAAAATCGGCACACCTTTACTACCGGGGGATTTTCTTATTTCCCAGCGCAACCCCAGATCGATGCTTAGATTTGGCTTCAACTTCCAGGTGTCCTGCACATACGAATCGTATTCGCCGAAACGCGCGTCGAACAGGAAGTTCGTCCCGGGCGGCGCAAACTTATCATCGCTTTCCGCGACGAATGCCTGCGTCATAGTTCCTACTCGTCCGAGCAACTCATTAACCGCCTGCTGAAGTCTCGGACGATCGGTCGAAGTGTTAATGTCGGAAGGGAGCTTGAAGGTTGCCGGATCTACTGTATTGATAGTCGTGCTGAAGTTGACAGCCAGATGTGTGTTCAACGCAGCAACCGAGGTTCGAATGTCATAGTGCTGCGCATAACGGAAGTTAATTCCGCCTTTTAATGTATGCGCATTTACAACGTAGGTAGCATTATCAACAAATTGCCACGTGGTAAGCCTCCGACGATTTTGAACCGGCCCGACGTTTGACAGCGGTGTTGTTACGTTTGTAAAGGCAAAAGGCGGATTCTCGTTAGCATTGGGATCGGGAGTCTCAAAGCTGAAGGTGAATCGATTTAATCCGAAGACAAACTCGTTGGTTAATCGAGGGCTGGGCGTCCACCTCCAGTTCGCAGCCAAGTTGCGTGGGCTGCGGAATGTGGCAACCAGCGGCGGCAGCCCGGGAAACGGGGGAGCTCCGCTGTTTACCGTATCGCCTATCGTGTTTTGGTGACCGAAAGCATACCTGACGAATACGGTATGGCGGTCGTTTATGATCTGATCTATCTTGAACACAGCATCTCTCTGCCTTTCGGTTTGCAACGCAGTGAACGTATAGCCTGCAGTGTTCAATCCATCTCCCGCAGTGAAGTCGTTCGGCAAGGGCGTAAGCCCGAGGTATTGTTGAATTGAAGGATCGAGTCCTCGCCGAAGCGGATCGTTTGCCGCAATGTCGTAGGTGCCGACGTTTACGCCCGGTAAAACCGCGCCGTTGCGATCTACCGATGGATTAGAGGTTCCTGCGTTGCCATTCTGCCCGCCCTTCACGTAACGGAATATTCCGCGTCGCGCCAACTCGGTGTAAGCTAGGTTTGTAACTACGCCGGTCTCGTGGGTGCGCAGCCATTGCCAGTTGGTGAAGAAGAAAGTCTTGTTGCGTCCGTCATACAGCTTCGGAATGTACACCGGTCCGCCTAAGCTGAAGCCTGGGATGTGCTGCACGAACTGGCGCTTTCCGACATTGTTGAGATTGTTTTCAAATTCATTCGCGTTGAAGCTGGGCGTGCGATAGAACTCAAACAGAGTACCGTGGAGGTTGTTGGTGCCGGACTTGGTTATCATCACAACTTGAGCCCCACTGCTGCGACCATATTCAGCAGTTGGATTACTGGTGATAACGCGAAACTCCGCAAGCATATCGGGATTCTGTCGGGTCGGGGATAGGTTTGATCCGCCGGCGCTGGTCTCATTTGTATCAATCCCATCCTGCGTATAGTTCCACGCGCGATCCCTCGTTCCGTTGACGTGAATCCCGCCACCTGTATTAGATCCCGAAACGACGCCGGGAACGAGCAGGACCAGATCTAGCGGGTTGCGTCCACGCGTACCGACTATCGGAAGCCGTTCAACGAGCCGATTCTCCATCAGAGTTCCAAAGTTACCGGAATTGCTCGCATCGACTCTCTCCGCTACGGCCCGGACCTCGACCGCTTCGGACACCTGTCCCACTTCCAATGACACATCCACCGTCAAAGGTTGGCCAATGGATAGGTTATTGCCCGGGGAAACAAATTTTTTGAAGCCTGATTTCTCAACCGACACGGTGTATTGCCCGACCTGAATCGAATCGAAGACGTAGGCTCCGACAGAGGTCGTGTTGGTTTTGAAAGAAGCGCCTGTTGCTTCGTTAGTCAAAACGACGACTGCGTCAGGGATCGCACCGCCGTTTTGATCTGTTACCGTCCCGACTACTCGCGACGTAGTTCCTTGAGCGAGAGCCGGAGTCACAAAAGAAAAAGCCAAAACAAGAGAAAGCAGAGGGGTCATCAGCTTTCTTCGAGTATTCATGTAAGTTCCTCCTCATGAGCGAAATGGTTCAGTCAATAAATCAGATACTTTTTCCTGACAACAGCGAAATCAGAGAGACCCGCTTGCCAGGTCGCTGCAATCTCTGATGGCGACTTGCCCTCTTTGACTGCAGCAAGTGTGGTTCTATTTGCGAGCAGGCGCAAATAGTCGTCTACCTTCCACGTACCCGAGTGAAGTCTATGGAGGTGATACGCGATTTCGACACCCGTTGATACTGACCTGAAAGCACTGCGGTCGGTGATCAAAATGTTAACGCCGTTGCATTCTTCATTCGCGAATTTAGATGACTTAGGCGTGAATCGTACCGGCACAAATCGCACTCCGGGGAGTCCGGCGCGATTGAGCGCTTCGGCCAGCTTTTGACCGTCGAGCCAGGGCGCGCCGATTTCTTCGAACGGGGTATCCGTTCCGCGCCCGACCGAAAGGTTAGTCGTTTCGAGCAGGCCGATCCCCGGGTAGAGCACGGCTTCGGTGAGACTGCGCATGTTGGGGGATGGATTTACCCAGTTCAATGCGGTGCCGTCAAAATAGTCAGCGCGGCGCCAGCCTTCCATTTTGATAACAGTCAGGTCCGCACCGATCTTACGCTCGGAGTTGAACAGCATTGCAAGCTCTCCGATGGTCATTCCATAACGCACCGGAATAGAGTGATACGAAGTAACGGAATAGTTGGCTTGCTCGGTGAGTTCTCGATCCGCGACAGGTCCTTCAATGTCATAGCCATTAATGGGATTCGGCCTGTCGAGAACTACAAATTTGATCTTATTCTTCGCGGCCTCTTCCATCGCATAGCCACACGTCGTTGTGTACGTGTAAAAACGCGCGCCAACATCCTGAATATCGAATACCAGGGTATCGATGTCCTTCAGCATCTCCGTCGTCGGCCGTCTTCTGTCCTTCTCGTACAGACTGTGCACCGGCAAGCCGGTCTTTTCATCGCGAGTGTCGCCTACATTCTTGTCTTCGATTCCCCTCAAGCCATGTTCAGGGGAAAACAGGGCAACAAGTTTTAAGTTCTTCGCGGAGGCGAGCACATCGATGGTTGAGCGGCCGCTTCGATTGAGCCCGGTGTGATTGGTTATCAACCCTACGCGTCGCCCTTCTAGTTGTTTGAAGCCATCGCGCTCCAGCACATCGATTCCGGTCAGCACCGGATGAAGCAGTCCCGACGGAACTCCACGAGTGACCGCCGCGCGAGGCGCATCGACGTAGGTCGGAGGCGATGAAAGATGCGATAAAACGGGAGCGTGCGGTTCCTCAACGAGGGCTCCTGCCACTATCGATGCGACAAAGGAGCGCAGTCGAGTGACATCGCCTCTACCGTTGGGATGAACACGATTTGTGAGCAGGACTACAAAGGTCTCGCTCGCCGGATCAAGCCAGATGCTCGTGCCAGTAAAACCGGTGTGACCGAAAGTCCCGACCGGAAACAGGTCTCCCCGATTCGAGGAGTAAGAAGTGTTGATGTCCCAGCCGATGCCTCGCATCTGGGAAGTCGGCAAGGTCTGCGCGCTGACCATTCGCTCGATTGAGTAAGGCGCAAGAATGCGTACGCCGTTGTACTCGCCTTTGTTGAGAATCATCTGGCAGAAAATGGCGAGGTCGTCTGCCGTTGAAAAAAGTCCGGCGTTACCGGCGACGCCGCCCATTTCGTAGGCGCGAGGGTCGTGGACTTCCCCGCGCATCCATCGGCCTTCACGGGTTTCGGTTGGGGCAGTTCTTTCAACTCGTTCGGACACTTCCGAGGACTTTCGCGAAGGAATGACTTGCCCCGCTATCGATCGAACTTTACCACCAGAAAATGCTTGAATCCGTTCGATTTCATTGAAGTAGGTGTCATTCATACCGAGACGGCGGTATACATTCTCTTGAACAAACTGATCGACTGATTGGCCGGAAACGTTACGAACGATCTCAGCCGCGACAATAAACCCAACATCCGAATAGACAAATCGAGTCCCAGGATCATAGCTGGGTCGAAGGTCATAAATCTGCTCCATCGGATCGACGCTTTTCCCGACATAATCCGCGATCTCATTGTCAGGAGGCAGCCCCGCGCGATGCGTCATCAACTGCTCGACTGTGATTCGCTCTTTGCCAAACTTCCCAAACTCAGGAATGTATAAAGCGACCGGATCGGCAAGCGAAACCTTGCCCCGCTCCACGAGAATCATTATCGATGTCGCCGTCGCGACGATTTTTGTTAGCGATGCGAGATCGAAAATCGTATCGACCGTCATCGGTTCGCGCTTGGGCTCGATTGCACGGTCTCCGAAGGCTTTTCGATAGACTACCCGGCCTTTGCGTCCGACCAATACAACAGCGCCTGGAGTTTCCTTGCGTGATATCGACTCGAGAACGGCTTCGTCGATCTTTGCTAGTCGACTGCTCGACATCCCCACTGATTCTGGTGAGGCCTCATTGAGTTTTGGGGATGTCTGGTTGGGAGTGTTCCTGGCGGTTTGCGCGATTAGCGCCGAAGGTATGAAGAGGGCTAAACAAGAAATCGAGATGATGGAATTGCGAATGATAGGTTTGCGCAAAGACGCAAAGTACCGCAACGCTCGCAAAGATCTCAGGAATCGCGTCAAGTCTTTTCCTTCCGCGAATCTTTGCGTCTCTGCGGATCTTTGCGTCTTTGCGCGAAACCTGACTCTTAATCCCATATAACTCAAACTCAATCTACAGCCACGCCAAGCTCTGAAGACTTTTCCATAGCTCCCGCTTCACTCGGCTGCCTGGTCATCAAACTAACCACATAACCAACCGACCAACATACCGCCGTCCCCGCCAGCACGTACCACGTCCACGCGAGCGGCGTAAAAACCTTCACCGCAAGCATCGCAACTAACGAAATCCCCATTCCGGCCATCACGCCAGTCTGATTAGCCCGCTTCGTCAACACCCCAAGAAGAAAAGCTCCCAACATCGGACCATAAACCAACGACGCAATCGTCAACCCCGTCGTAAACACCGATCCCCATCGGCTCGCCAGCACTGCAATACCAATCAACACCAGACCCCAGATCGCCGTCAGCCACCGCGACAGTCGCAGCAAACTATCATCACTCTTGTTTCGCCCTAAAAACGGTTTGTAAAAATCAATAACGGTCGTAGATGCAAGCGAGTTAAGCGAACCGCTCAGATTTGACATTGCCGCCGCGAATATCGCCGCGATCACTAGCCCCGCTACCCCGTGCGGCAATCGATGAACGATAAACGCCGGGAAAATCTCATCGGTGCTCGCCAGCTGGCTCTCGAGCGGATAGAACTTGTAATAGGCGAAAAGCATTATCCCGATCATCAAGAAAAGAAAGAATTGAAAAAAAACCACGAACCCGCTCAACACAAGCGCCTTTTGACTGTCACGCATGTTGCGACAAGTCAACAACCTTTGAACGAGCAGTTGATCCGTTCCGTGCGATGCCATCGTCAAGCACGTCCCACCCAACAGACCCGCCCAAAACGTAAACGGCAGCTTGAAGTCCCACGCAAACGACAGCACCTGAAATTTATTCACCGGTGTTCCCTCAGCAACGACCGCGCTCCAACCTCCAGGAATCAATCGCAAAAGCATGTATGCGGCTAACAACGAACCCCCTATGTAGATCACAAGCTGAATAAGATCAGTCCAGATCACCGCGGCGATTCCGCCTTCGAACGTGTAGATCAATGTCAACACGCCGACGATGAAGATCGACCAAAGCCACAAATGTGGCAAGCCTGGCAAACTCGCGCTAAGCACCGCACTCAACACCAGCGATGCCGCAAACACGCGTACGCCCTCGGCAAGCGCACGCATGATCAGAAACAAAGATGCCGCAAAATTCTTCGCTTGTACTCCGAACCTGCGCTTAAGCAGTTCGTACGCCGTCAGCAGTTCTCCCTGGAAATAGGCCGGGATAAACAACAGGCTGATGATGATTCGAGCGACGATGTAACCAAGAACCACCTGCAGGTAGGTCAAGCTGCCGCCCTGTTCGGGACGCGCGAATGTCGAGTAAGCGAGAGCCGGAACCCCGATCAACGTCAGCGTGCTGGTTTCGGTTGCGACGATCGAAAGGCTTATTACAACCCACGACGTGTTCTTCGCACCGATAAAATAGTCTTTGACTGTGCGTTGGGAGCGCCTGAACATCGTGCCGAAAACGGTTATGCCTACAAGGTAGGCCACCAGCACGATGTAATCTATCGCAGAGAACCCCACGTCAAGACTCCAACGAAATCTGATGTCGACAGATTTTACTTAGAGCAGAAGATCACTATGCGTCTTTGTGGATCTTAGCGGGTTGGCGAGTATCTTTGCGAGCTTTGCGGTACTTAAGGTCTTTGCGAGTGCCACGAATTAGAATGCTGTTTTTCTCGCAAAGACGCTAAGTACCGCAACGCTCGTAAAGGAGCCACCGCTTCGCAAAACTCCAAGCGGATTAGAGAGACTTACAAATCACTGACTCAAACGCAACTCACCAGTCGTCTAAATTCACGCGTTACGCAAGCTCTTGTGCAAGCTTCACCGCACCGATTGCCGGTGGGTAAAGCGGCGGACCAATCTCAGCCTGTGGCGCAACGCGCAATACCGCCCGCCGTAACGGTTCAAGCACGAGTTCACCGGATCTGAAGACGCTTCCTACGCAGGCCACACGAAAGGCGGTCGAAGTGAGCTTGAGCTTCTCAATCACCGACGCAGCCAGCCGTCCAAGCTCGCTTCCGGCAGACAGCAATATTTGACGCGCAACCTCGTCTCCCTCCTGGGCGGCTTCATCGACCACTTCAGCCAACGGCGCAATGTCCACCGGCTCGGAATCGCTGTTGTAGATGACTCCTGGCAAATCACTCGGTCCCGCAACGCCAAGACGACTGCAGATCCGCTCAGCAAGGGAGGTTGCCGGCGATCTGCCGTCAAACGATGTGATGACCGCCTTCAACGCGGTCTGTGCGATGTAATAGCCCGATCCCTCATCACTCAGAGTCGGTCCGAACCCGCCCGACCTCGCGGTCTGGCCATCCTGGTTCACTCCAATCGCAATTGACCCGGTACCGGCTATGACTACCACGCCCGCCTTACCGTCCAACGCGCCTTCAAGCGCCGCCCTGGCGTCGGTGACCAGTTCGATACCGCTAAGCCGCAAAGCGTCATCGAGCGCATCTTTCATCGTATGATAATGAATTGGATGATTAATTCCGGCGATCGCAGCGCAAGCGGAATCTATGTTACGGAGCTCGACTCCTGCCTGGGCGCACGCATCGGAGACCGCCTGGTAGATGTGGGAGACCGCGTCTTCCAATCCGACTCGCAACGGATTTGCGGCGCCGCTGAACCCTTCGCCAAGTATCCGGTAATTCGAATCGGTGACTACTGCATGGGTTTTAGTTCCGCCTCCATCGATGCCCAGGTAATACTTCTGTCGGGAAGCGAGATGTTCGTGGGCCGTTAGTGAGCCGCTTGATCGTCGGGATGAATTTTCAACAGAATCAGTCGTGAGGGTCTTTGACATAAACTACCTGCCGCACCGGGGTAAGCGCGGCACCTCTCGTTCCAATGTTCAGAACACCGTGCGCTCAAAATACCCGTGCGCATTTGGTTCAATAAGCCAACAAATGCCCGGCGTGCTATGACGCCAGACCGAATAATCTCGAATTGACTTGGAATCGACGGCGACAACGATATCGCTGTAATGCTCAAACGGAAGAAACTGTTCGAATATACTGCGGCGGCGATCGGCGAGTTCAATAGAACGCTGATAAGAGACTGCATCTTGAGTCTGAGTGAGAGTGACCGGGGCGCGGTCTTCTTCAAACATTTTCTTCGGCCTTTCCAAGCTCTAAATATTGTTATAGGCCTTGGGCCGATCCAATGTAAAACGAATTGTTTTTATGGTTTCGATAAGGGAATGTTGTCCACAAGTCTCGCTGGGTTCGCATCGGCGTTAACAACGGAATTATTCGTGTTATTTGTAGCTACGACACCCGTTTGGGGACATCGCTAACGTCCGACATGTCAATTTTCTACCGGCTAGAGTTTCTTTAGTTTTTGTAAAGTCTTTGCATCTTAGAAAACTTTAATTTGAAACCGGCTTTGTCGGCTCGCTGGCTTGCCGATATGATAACGCTTAACCGCCCATGGAACTCAGGCTATTAAGAACCTTTAAAGCGGTCGCCGAAGCCGGCTCCTTCACCCAGGCAGCCTCACGTATCCACCTTACGCAAGCCGCGGTAAGCGTACACATCCGACAACTTGAGGAAGAGATTGGCGCGCCGCTCTTTCTCCGAGTAAACAAGAAGCTGTACCTGACAGAGACGGGCCGGGCTCTGCTTGGACATGCCGAGACGATCATTCGCTCGCACGATGAAGCGAAGGCAGACCTCGCTGCCATTGGTGGTCCTTCCCGCGGTCGTCTGCATATCGGCGTTGCATCAACTGCAATCACAGCTCACCCGCTGCCGGAGATTCTCAGCGAAATAAAACGCAGATATGCAATCCTCGATCTGTCAGTAGTTGGTGGTACCAGCGAAAAGATAATCGAGCAGATTCTTGGGGGCACGCTTGATGTTGGTTTGGTATCTCTACCGGTAGAGGCGTCGGACGTTTTAACCGAAACACTTAAAAGCGATCGTTTGGTTGCCGCGGTCAGCCCGCAGCACAGGTTCGCGAGCTCTCGGGTGATCAGCGCCGAAGAGCTGGCTTCAGAACCACTGATTCTCGGCGAACAGGGTGGGAACACCAGACGACTGATTGATCTTTTCTTCGAGAAGAACAAGCTTGAACCCAAAATCGTGATGGAACTTCAACGCACCGAAGCAATCATCAAGATGGTGGAGCTCGGGTTCGGAGTAACAATCCTTCCGCATGGCTCAGTTCACACTCATGTTGCTCGCGGGACCCTGAGCGCGAAGCCGGTCAACGGTCTGGATGTGAAGTGGGAGTTTGGAGTCGGTTATCTAAAGAGTGACTATCTCACGCCGGTGCTCGAATCGTTCTTAAAACTATGTCGAGCGTATATCAGGAGCGAAGGTCGCGGAGTAGCGGGAGAATAAGGCTAGCTGTTCTGGTATCGACTAACGATCGATTGCATCTGATCTGGGGTAGGCGATGTCAATTCCATCCAGTTTCCATTCGCTGGATGATGAAAAGACAACCGCGATGCGTGAAGGCAAAGCCGTCGTTCGGTTTCCTGATTTCCACCGTGCATTTGATCGCCAATAATCGGATGTCCGATGTAAGCGCAGTGTATTCGAAGCTGGTTTGTACGTCCGGTAACAGGTTCCAACTCGATAAGTGTCGCTCGAGGGAATCTATCAACCACTTTGAATTTGCTGTGAGCGGGTTTGCCGGTGTCAATTACACGCCAATGCGGTTCCTGTTCGGGATCTCGACCTATTGGAGCTTCTATTGATCCCGATTCCGCGTCAATCCGGCCGCTGACTAAACCAAGGTAGCGCTTCTCCACAAGTCTTCTCCGACAATGTCGCGACAACACCGTCATTGCGCGATCTGTTTTCGCGACGACCATCAACCCTGAGGTATCACGATCTAGGCGGTGAACCAGACCCGGCCGAATAACCGATTGCGAGTCGACGATTGAAGATCGCTGATCTACCGGCTCGCGTTGTATTGCAGCGAGATCTTTGACTGTCCATCGTCCTTCATCAATCCTCGCTTTGTTGAAGTGATAGGTCAGAGCATTAACTAGTGTGCCTCTCTTTACGTTCATAGTAGGATGGACCAGAAGCCCGGCGGGCTTAACGACTACGATCAGATGTTCATCTTCATAACAGACTTCGAGCGGTGTTGGTTCTGGTGTCATCGCGGTCGGAGCGTCATCTTCAAACATCAATTCAACGTACTCACCGGGGAGAATGCGATATCCAGCTCGCGCTTTTTCGTCGTTGACCGTGGCTGCGCCGGCTTCGATAAGGTTGGCGATCCGCATGCGGCTCAGGCTGCCAAATCGGTCGGCCAAAAAATCATCCAGGCGTTGGCCTGCTTCCGTTTCTTCGATGTGAAAATTGAAGCGATGGAGCATGGTTACTCCACGTAGTAACGAATTTATTCGTTTATTGGAGTTCTATGGACATCAAAAAAGAACGAATAAATTCGTTACTACGTGATGCTACACTGTGCGCACCTACGAGAAATCTCCTGGCCGGCCGCTCAAAACTGACCGTGCTTCTTCACAGACCATTGGATCAGGATCGGTCTTCATAACTCGCGCAGCAATCGGTCCTGCCCGATTAATATCCAATTTCCCCAGGGCCCAGATACAATGGCTTCTAATCAACGGCTCTATATCCGTTCCAATGCGCTCAATTAGCGTCGGCACTGTTGCGGTCGCTCCTACATTGGCGGCGACAACAGCCGCGTTGCGAAGGAGCCCTCGTCGTTTCGGTCTCAAGAGAGCCGTTCCCCGAAAACGTTCCCGAAACTCCGCGTCAGTTGAAATCGACAACACCTCTACAAGGTCTAGCCGTGGCCCTACGCCGGCTTCAGCTCTTAATTCCGGCCATTGAGTATCAGTCGAAAATCGATTAAACGGACACACGTCCTGGCATACGTCACAACCAAAGATCCAATCGCCCATCGATTCTCGAAGTGCAATCGGAATTGCACCCTTGTTCTCAATGGTCAGATATGAAATACACCTTCCGGAATCGAGGACATATGGTTGCGGAAAGGCGTCAGTGGGACAGGCATCAAGGCATCGCCGGCAAGAGCCGCAACTAATCTTTACCTCGCGATCGTCTGCTGGGAGCTCGAGATCCAACAGTATCTCAGAGAGGAAAAACCAGGAACCCTTTCTCTGTTGCAGAAGATTTGTATTCTTGCCAAAGAACCCGAGCCCGGCGCGGGCAGCGGCGGCGCGCTCGAGTAGCGGGACCGCATCAACAAAGCAACGAGCGTGAATATCACGCTCGGCGATCTTCTCTATCATTCCGACTAGCGCTCGCAAGCGCGGTCCAACCACGTCGTGATAGTCACGGCCCCAGGCGTATCGGGCAACACGCCCAAATCGGTTTTGGTGCTCACCTGAGGGCGTATCAGTATAGTAATCAATCGCCAGCGTTATTAGAGACTGTGAATAGGGAACCAGCGTGCGGGGATGAGCATTCAGCTCCGGCCGGCGAGTCATGTAGCTCATCTCAGCCGCAAAACCGCGTTTGCACCATTCTTGAAACGCAATGTCGGCCTGCTCGAGTGGGTGAACCGCGGTTACGCCGGTAACCTCGAAGCCAAGCTCACGGGCCGCGTTTTTGATTTGTGCTACGAGATCGCTCACTGAGAAAGGTTATCGATCGTGTGAGCGGAGTGTCAATAAACGAAAGGAGCGAACAGATCCGTAAAAGGACCCGTTCGCTCCAGCTGAGTTCGGACTAACGTCGAACTAGAATCGGCGGCCGCCATAATATTGGCGATAACCGACTTCATACCCTCTGCGGAACCCGTCACGGTATGCCGAGTTGCCGGATCGATAGTGGCTGGAATTATTCGGATTGAAGAATCTGCGATCACGAGCATCCTCCTGACCTCGATCCAATCCATCGCGATAGCCCCTCTGGACTTCGCTGTTATTGTACCCTCCGTAACCGCCGCCGTAGTAGCCGCCGCGGTTTCCCCAGTACGGTGGATAACCATACACATAACCACCGCGTCTCGATCGCTCCCATTCCCACTGGCGTGCACGCTCGATTTCCCGTTGACGCTCAATTTCGCGCTGCCGACGAACCCAATCCGATCGGTCTCGGTCTCGATCGCGGTCGCGATCCCAACGATCATAGCGGTATCGATCCTGAGCCTGAGCCGTCGTCGCAGTAACGAACCCTATGCCCAACGCGAGCATAAGTGCGAAAGCCGCTCCCCACGTTACGCTTTTCGCTCGACCTAATCTCATATGAATAACCTCTTGTCCCCCTTACCAGATCTCCATCCAATTCTATGATTACTCTCACGAGCAAAAAGGTGGCCCACCCGTAAAAAATCAATTGGTCCGACTGATCCTAACTGTCCTATTTCACGTCATTTTCCAGTTTTTTCAGCATGTTTATCGCATTCTGATTCTTCGGGTTCAGTTGCAGGGATTTCTTGTAGTTGGTCACCGCCAGTTCCTTCTGCCCGGCGGCCATATAAGCCTCTCCAAGACTGTCGTAGGTGTTCGCAGAATCCGGATACAATTCAACATTGAGCTTGAAAACTGCGATGGCCGGCGCAAACTTGTTGTTCCGCAGAAGAGAGTAACCGAGATCGTTGAGGCGTGCTTCCTGAACAACATTATTTAATGGTTTTTCTTTCTTAATCTTTCGATAACCTTCAACCGCCTCCTCTACTTTTCCGGCTATCAACAATTCGTACGGGACCAATACATCCGCAGCGATGCGCGGGGCTTCGCCACCTCCCTCAGGAGATTTTAATCTGATCTTGTCGATGGAGCCGCTGTTGCCTTTGGTAAAGGTGTAGGTTATATCGGCATCTCTTCTCAAGAACTCATTGTCAGAGATCGCCAGGAGCTCAAATTTCGGCGATGCGGTCGGCTCAGCGTAGAGCTTTCCGCCGGCCGTTGTTACGGTCAGGACGCGATCCGGGTTTACCATAAACCGTCCTGCGTAATCGTTGAGCTTCGTTGAGTCGACAGAAACGATTTCCTTCGGTGGTGGAAGAAAATCCTCCCATTGATATTCCAGTGCGATCGCACGAATGATCTCAGGGATAATTTGACCGTTGTCTGAGTTCACCATCACAACTGCGCCGTAACCCTTATCTTTGTGAACCAGAAGCTGTGCTCGGAACCCCTCGTCGGCGCCGTCATGACCGAAGTAGGTCGCCGCACCATGCTTTTCGGAAAAGAACCCCAACCCGACTGGATCGCTCGGTATGAAAGGCGTAACCATCTTCGCGGTCATCTCCTTAGAGAGAACCTTATTTGATTTACCAACCAATGATAGCTGGGTCTCGATACCGAACTTCGCAAGATCTGTTGGGGTGGTCCAGAGACCGGCCGCCGCCATTTCGGGATAAATGTGAATCTTTCCGATCACCGCTTGCCCGTTGGATCGATATCCGGTCGCCGCTTTCTTTCGGATGTCATCAGGCAGGGGCTGCTGATAAGTACTGTTAGTCATATTTAAGGGACCAAGCACCGTCTCTTGCGCAATCTGAGGATAAGGCTTCTTCTCAATATCCATAATCGCCAGTTGTGCGATGGTGACTCCGCCTCCCGAATACCTGAATCTGGTTCCCGGCTCAAAATCGACTCGTACCGCTGGCGTGTTCGACGGCGCTACGCCATCGAGGATTTGCGGTAATGTCGGAATCTTCTCGTCGGGAGCGTAGCCTGGGAAACCATGAACAGTCAGCCCACCAGTATGACTCAGCAAGTTTCCGAGCGTGACTTTCTTTCTGGCTGTGTATTCGTTGTCGGGAATCTTCCATGTCGTCAGCTTGTCGTTTATGTTTTCATCGAGTGAGATCTTTCCTTGCTCTACCTTTTTTAAGGCAGCCATCGCGGCCACGGGCTTACTAATTGAACCGGCTTGAAAGAGAGTACCGGTTGTGACCGGTTCATTTGTTTCGGCATCCTTAAGGCCGTAGCCCTTTGCCCATTGAATCTTAAAATCGGAAATGACCGCCACGCTGACTCCCGGAACTTTGTAGAACTTCATGCGTTCCTGGATCGTCCATCCCGGTTCACCTTTTATCAGCACCGGCGGGCGCAGACCCTTTTCGACTCGTTCTATTCGAGAGTCGGGAGACTGTCCAAATGCTATCTGTGAGCAAACAAGAACGAGAGAAAACAGTCTGACAAGAATAGGTTTCATACTTCCTCCGAACAGGCGAGATGGGATGGGCACACGGCGATACGACATACGCGATGGATCACCGAAGGTTGCGGTAAAGCTTCATCGGTCGTGCG
>Ga0126382_10000155_pt1 | contig 25071 bp, 31 predicted proteins | sample PanSoiMetPlot_30_FD_92548 | JGI IMG/M metagenome (GOLD analysis project Ga0126382, IMG submission 92548) | Tropical forest soil microbial communities from Panama - MetaG Plot_30 | ecosystem: Environmental > Terrestrial > Soil > Tropical forest > Bulk soil | place: Panama | collected 2016-02-17
GCCTGAGCGCCCCGCGCCCGAGCGAGCCCCCGCGCGCATCCTCGTGCGCCGCCGGCAGCCGGGGCTCACGGCCCAGCGCCTCACCCGCGCCGAGTCGCTCACCCTCGCCGACGGCCGCACGGTCGATGCCCGCCCGGGCGACGTGCGCATCAGCCGCGAATCGCTCACGCTCGACGTCCTCCCCGAGGCGCGCTTCCAGAAGGAGTACGAGCCGATCGTCAGTGGTGCCCTCACGCTCACCCCCGCCGAGTGCGCGCGGCTGGAACAGACCACGGGTGTCGGCTCGACCCAGGTCGCCACGAGCTTCGTCTCCGCGGTCGAGCGGCTCGCCTCGATCGCCATTGGCGACATCCATCTGGACTTCACGCCCGGTCAGCTGGAGGAACTCCGCCACCGCGCCGCGAAGCGCGGGCAGACGATCGAGCAGACGATCAAAGCGGTGGTCGATCGCATCCGCGACGAGATCTTCCACCACGGAGGCTGACGATGAGGGAGCGCGAACTCCTGCACGAGCTGCAGCGTCTAGAGGCGGAGCCCACCAGCGCAGAGGATTGGCGCGATCTCTACGAGACGATCGAAGCCTACAAGCTCCGGTGCCTCGCCCGAAGAGTTGCGCGCGCTCCGCGCCGCGTCGAGATGCTCGCGACGATTCGCGGGCTTGCGGAGGGCTGAGGAGGCCGAGACGAGATGCCGCACTACTTTGTCCCCGGACGCGACGGCAAGTGGATCAACCTCGATCTCATCGCGTGTCTCTCGCCGATGAGAGACGGGCGTGGGCGGATTGTCAGCTATCTATGCCTCACCGTGGCCGGGCAGAGCGTCGGCGAGATCCCTCCCGACCTCGACACGCTCGGCTACCACATCATCCCGCGCGCTGAGGAGATGGTCGATGGCGCTGCATGATTTCTGGTGTGCGGTCTGCGGCCAGGTGCTGGTCGACATCAACGTCCCGATCGCCATCGGGGCGATGCGCGGCGCGCCCGAGCACTGCGGCACACCCACCCAGTGGATTCCGCAGGTCGGTCGCATGGATGCCTACGAGCCCTTCCAGGAGTTCGAGACCTACGACGGCCGCAACGAGCGCGTGACGATCGATTCGCTCCACAAGCTCCGGCAGGTCGAGGAGCAGTCGCTGAAGGATGCCCGCAACGGCGAGGGGCAGCCGATCATCTGGCGGCGCTACTCGCAGAACCGCAGCAACCGCGACGTCCACACGCTCCATCCCGACTGGCGGGGCGGCGAGCAGCCCACCCGCGAGGCGGTCAAGAAGTTCGCCCCGACGCTCCGCCGCGCAGCCGAGGAACCGGACGTCGCCTACGGGCCGGGTGTGTCGGATGCCAGCCCCTGTGCGCTCGACGCTTTGCGTACCAAGGAGAAGGAATAAAGGTGTCAGGAGTCGGGCTATGCAGTGGATCACCTCCTTCAAGATCGGCGCCCGCGTCTATCTCCTCCTCAAGCAGCGCTACCCGGAGATCCTCGCCAAAGTGCCCGACGAGGACCTCGTCGCGGTCGTCGAGGAGCTGATCACCTCGATGAGCACGATCCAGCAGACCACACTGGTCGACGAGCGCGGAGCCGGCGGGAGCCCGCGCCTGGTCGTCCGGGACGTCACGCCCGAGCCACCGGCGCCCGAGCCGGCGAAGCCAACCCCTGCGGCTCCTCCGACCACCAGCAGCAGCTCGCGTGGAGGACCCAGCACCCGTGGCTGACTTCTCGCCCTCTGGCGTCCTCGACCTTCCGCCGACCTCGGTCGACTCGCTCACCCGCGGCGACCCGCGCGTCCTCGGCTGGCTGCGCGAGTGGGTCCAGGAGGGCGACCTCATCAACCGCAGCGACCCTTCCTACGATCTCATCGGCCGCGCCCAGGACTACATCGTCGGCCAGCAGCTCAGCCCCGAGCAGTGCCGGCTCAAGTACCTCCCGCAGGTCACCATCAACGAGACGCGCAAGGCGATGCAGGCGCACGTCTCGGCCATCACCGACCTCAAGCCCGTGGCCGGCTGGAAGACCAATCCCGAGTACCAGGTCCAGGCCAACATGCTGAACATGTACCTCATGGCCGAGTGGGTCACGACCATGATGGACCTCGACCTCGGCGACTGCGTCAAGTACTCCCTCGCCGGTGGCACCGGCGATCTCGTCGTCGACTGGGATCCGCACGTCCCCCTGGGTGGCGCGCACCAGCTGACCGCGCGCGACCCCCGCGACACGCTCCCGCTCCGCCCCTCCTTCGGCCGCAGCGCCCAGCTCTGGGAGGGCGTCTGCTTCCGCGAGGAGCACACGGTCAACGTCCTCAAGGGGATGTATCCGACCAGGGCGCATCTGTTCCGCGCCTCTTCCGACACGCTCCTCGGCCAGGTGATGGGCCGCTTCCGCACGGGTCTCAGTCGCCTCATCTCGCCGGCCGATCCGCTCGACACGATCGCGTGGCCGGGCACGGCCGCCACCACGCGTCGCGCCCGCGCGGGCGCCCTCGTCCTCTACCGGGCCTACTTCCGCGATCGCACGCGCAATCTCACGACGCAGCCGATCCCGATGGGCACACCCGGCACCAACTGGGCCTACGTCGTCGCCCCGAACCAGCCCCTCTATCCGCGCGGGCGCCTGCTCGTGGCCACCGAGGACGCGCTCATCTACGACGGCCCCAACACCTACTGGCACGGGATGTTCCCCTTCTGCCGCCTCAAGCTCTGGAGCGTCCCTTGGCAGTTCCTCGGCATCCCGCTCTTCAACGATCTCCTGCCGCTCCAGGACGCCATCAACGACACCGTCCACGACGTCCGGCTCGGCATGCGCCAGTGGACCAACCCCGACATCACCTACAACCGGAACGCCGTCAGTGAAGCCACGATGAAGCTGATGGACCCGCGCCGCCCCGGCAAGCGGGTCAAGGTGATGCCCGGCTTCGGCGACCCGTGGAAGAAAGAGGAGGGACCGAACCCTTCAATCCTCCAGCTCGGCATCGAACTCTGGGAGCGCCTGACGCAGAAGTTCGCGGACCTCAGTGGCACCGCGAATCTCTCGGCGCTCCTGCAGCTGCGGCAGATGCCCAGTGCCGACACGATCCAGAAGTACTACGAGGCGCTCACGCCCGAGATCCGCCAGGAGGCGCGGCAGGTCGAAGCCTTCCTCCGCGACTTCAGTGAGATGGTGAAGATCAACTACTTCCAGTTCCTCTCCGAATCCAAGCGCGTGCAGATCCTCGGCACCGGCGGCCAGATGCTCAACGACTTCGACTTCGACCCCGACATGTTCGTGCCGGCGCTCGCGCCCGGCCAGCCCGGCTACACGCCCGAACTCGACGCCCAGCTGACCACCCGCGACCAGCGCGCGCAGTACTTCCATAAGCAGTTCATCTTCGTCGTCGCGCCGAACTCCGTCCTCGCCATGGACGCGCAGGAGCGCAAGATGATGCGCGTGCAGCTCGCCCGCATGGGCTACTACGACTTCTGGAGCCTGCACGAGACGCTGGAAACGCCCAACGTCGGCGCCCCGCCGGCCATCCCGCTCCCCCCGCTCGCCGCCCCGCCGGCCGGGGTCGTCGAAGGCATGCTCTCGCAGGTGGCGCAGATCCCCAATGGCCTGGGCGCGATGGCCAGTGGCGCGATGCCGCTCCCGCAGTACACCGACCCGACGACGAGCCGCACCTTCACGCTCGACGCCGGCAGCGGGCAGCTCATGGAGATCCGCGTCCCGGTCACCGTGACCGAGCGGCTCCAGGCGCAGTCGCTCCTCGGCATCGGCCAGACCGTCTCGCCCGCCGGGCGGAAGGCGACCGGGCAGGCGCCTCCGCAGCAGGAAGAGAAGAGCGATGGACGCTCCACGATCACTGAGAGTAAGAAGTGACGTAGTTGACGCACCCAGACGTACCTGGGAGGCCACAGCCGTGGCGGAGCTGACGACCGAGGAACACCTGGCGCGCTGGAAAGACCTCACCGCGCACATCGTCACGGTGCTGCTCGTCGTCGGCTTCTTCGGCATTGTCTACCTCGCCTTGACTGGTGTGGTCCGGCTCACCGATCCCACCACGGCGACCTTCGTCGGCACCGTCACCGGCTACGCCATCGGCCAGCTCGCCAAACCGCTGAACTTCTACTTCACCGTCCCGCGCCGCGACGCGCCGCGTCCCTTCGAGACCACCGGTCCGTCCATCCCGCGCACCCCCGACGCGGAGCCCTAGCGCGAGAAAGGGGGTCTTGACGCCTCGGGGATCTCCCCGGACGCTAACTTCCCATGCCGCTCACCTCCTCGGGACAGAAGGTCCTCTCCTCGATGCGGGGGCAGTACGGACCCGAGAAGGGCACGCGCGTCTTCTACGCCTCGATCAACAAGGGCAAGCCCGGCTCCTCGAAGTGGCACGGCAAGTCGACGAGCCGGCCGATGAGCAAGCGCTGATGGCCTATCAAGGATTCGCGAAGGTCAAAGCCGCGGTCGCCCGCCGCGGCGGCGTGCGCAATCCCGGTGCGGTCGCCGCGGCCATCGGCCGCAAGAAATACGGCAAGGCGCGCTTCCAGAAGGCGGCCGCCGCCGGCACGTCGCTGCGCGGCGCCAAGCCGCTCGGCAAGCGCTGAGGGGACTGATGGCGGTGCGTGCGGTTCGATCCACCACGATTGCTCTCCAGGGCGATGTCGCCGCGACCGTCAATGCGAATGCGGCGGACAATCTGGCGAGCCCAGGCAAGGTCGACCTGGTCACGCTCGCCTCGGGAGACACCACCATCACCCCGCCGGCCGGCGGCTCGACGCCGGTCGCCTGCACCATCATTCCGCCCGCAGGGAACGTGCAGACGATCACGTTGAAGGGCATCACCACGGACACCGGCGTCGTGCTGCACAAGACCGACCCGACGAGTATCGCGTTGAACTCGCCGACGACCACGTTCGTACTGACGTGTAGCGGAGCCGTCACCGGCTGTCGGCTGGTCTGGACGTAAAGGAGACGGTCATGGCCTTTCCTCCTGGCAAACAGGCCCCGCCCTTCGTCGGCGGTGCCATCGGCAGTGCCGATGGCGGTGCCGTCAGTGGCGCGAAGGAAGTCGGCACCAAGGGCCGCGCGCGCAAGCCCGGCAAGTCCGCACCTGCGCAGAAGGCCCTCCGTCTCGCGGGCCCGCGGCCCCTCGGGGCGCCTGGTCGCTGAGCGCGAGATCAAGAGGAGAGCGGAAGAGAGGAAGAGAGGATCCGCCCGATGTTTCCTGGTGGTCCCGTTCCCGGCCTCGGCCCGAGCCCCGGCGCCTCTGCGCTCGATCAGCCCCCGCCCTCGCCCACCCCGATGGGCGGCGGCCCAGCTCCCGGCGCGGGCGGGCCCTTCTCGATGCGCGGCCTGGTCCCCGGCGGCCCCGGCACGATCCCGGCGGGCCAGATGCCGCCCGAGATGCTGACCGGCATCACGCAGTCGGCCCAGACCGTCTCGCAGGTGCTCGACGCCTGGGCTCAGGCCACGCCCGACAAGCAGCCGCAGCTCGCCCTCATCAAGGACATGATCCAGCAGTATCTCGCGGGGCTCATGAGCGCCGGGGCGGGTCCCGTCGCCCCCACCGCCAGCGGGCCGGCGTTCCCGGGCGGCGGGATCGACCGGGGCATCGCCGGCCCCGGCGCCATCTGACGCCGATGATCCGCAGTTCCAGCGTAGACCGGCGGAGGTCGCCTCGGGTCTTGCCCGCTCCGGCGGAGGGTCCTTCTGGCGGCTCGCCCGGCGCGTCTCAGGAGGTCACCCATGGGCGCCTTTGAATCCGGACAAACCTTCATGGCTGGCGTGCTCGCCAAGCTCCCCGCGGAGTCGCGCGCACAGGCCGAAGCGATCTTCAATGCGGCGGAAGCGAAGGAGGCGGTCACCCTCGTCGGGGATGGCGCGCTGGCCCGCAGCGATTACAGCCGCTCGATGGACCAGGCCCGGGAGCAGCTCAGAGAGAAGGAGCAGGCGCTCACCGAGTACTACACCCGCCTCAATGGGTGGTACGTCGACAATCAGGCGGCGCTCGACCGCGCCAAGCAGCTGGACGCCGCCGCGACGAGCACCACCCCCCAGGGCACGAACGGCCAGGGCCAGACCGGTTCCGCCGCCGCAGCCGGCCACGCCGCCGCCTCGGGCGTCCTCTCCCGCGACGACATCCGGCGCATCGCCGACGAGGCGGTGAACGAAGCGGGCCGCGACGTCATCGCGATCACGAGCTTCATGATGACGCAGGGCGCACGCCATCAGCACCTGTTTGGCGAGCCGCTCGACATGAACGAGGTGACCGCCAACCCGAAGCTCGGACGTCCGATCGCCGGACAGCCCGGGCGCATCTTCTCGCTCCAGGACGCCTACGACGAGAAGTTCGGCGAGCGCGTCACCGCCAAGCACAAGGAAGCCGAGGACAAGCGCATCAACGACGAGGTCGAGAAGCGTCTGCAGGAACGGCTCAAGGCGACCACCTCCACACACCCGTTCCCGCTGCGCCAGGAGTCCTCGCCGCTCGATGTCCTCTCGACCAAAGACGGATCCGCCTCGCACACGCTCGACACGGCCGTCGCCGAGTACGAGCGTCTGCAGGCCGCGCGGGGTTCGTAGCGCTTCGCTCTGAGCCCCCCAGCCCTTCGAGGAGGTCGCTGTGGCCATTCAGCTCGATGACGTCAACACGACGGTCACCAAGGAAATTGAACCGGGCGTGGTGGACGGCTACTTCAAGGCGGGCCCCTTCATCGCGATGGCGAAGAACCGCTTCAACCGGAAGTGGATTGGGCCCCAGATCCAAGAAAACTTCATGTACAAGCCGATGAAGGGGGGCGCCTACCGCAAGGGCAGCTCCTTCGACATCACGCGGCGGCAGACCCGCACGGGCCTGCTCTTCGGGCCGCGCTACTACCAGGTCGGCGTGACCGAGTTCCTCGAAGACCTCGAAGTCGAGATGGCCGGTCCCCGCGCCGCCTTCTCCGTCATCCGCACCGACATGAACCAGGCGTCCCTGACGATGTCCGCCATCCTGGAGATCGCGGCCTTCCATCACGGGCAGGCCATCCCCGGCGACGACCGCTCGGCCGAGATCAACGGGCTCGAAGAGGCGTTCAACAACGGCACCGACCCCTCCTGGACCAACTTGGTCTTCCCCTCCTACGGCGGCCAGACGCGCGCCGATGTCGTCCCCGCGCTCACGCCCCCGACCGGCCTCATCGCCGGCAACCTCGCCGGGCAGCCGATCTCGTACCGGGTCCTGCGCCACAGCTACTTCAGCTGCATCATCGGCAACGAGGCCCCGACCATCGGCATCACGACCAACCGCTGCATGGGCTTCATCGCCGAGAACTTCCTGCCGCACCAGATCGTCGACACGACTCAGCCCGAGATCAACTGGCCCGGCATGAAATTCGACAAGGCGACCATCACCATGTCGCAGTACTGTCCGGGCGCCGACGGAGTGAACGACGAGGATCTCGGCAACTACTTCTCGCCGAACGAAACCTTCTGGTGGCTCAACTTCGGCCCGCCCGGTGACGACGCCTACATCCGCCTCTACATCGCGCAGAGCCGCAAGTTCGCCTTCGGCTTCACCGGCTTCAAAGGGAGTCGCCAGGACAACCAGGTCGCCGGCCAGATCCTCTTCGCCGGCAATCTCACCGTGAAGGCGCTCCGCCTCTCGCGCTATCTCTCGGGCATCGGGAGCTAGGAGGCCGATCATGCCGAATGTCTTTGAGCAGAACGCGATCTACCTCCAGAGCGGCGATCCCGAAAAGGAGAACACCCCGACTCTCTACGCGCCCGGCCTCCTGGGCTCGCGCTTCACGGTCATCAACCCGACCGGCAAACAAGCGGGCGCCACGCCCGGCACGGCCAAGCGCTACCAGCTGGTCAGGACCGACTCCACCATGACGGTCGGGCCCTACCCGGGCGCCACCGCCTACTGGGCCGACAAGACGACCTACCTCGTCACCACCGTGAACACCAACCTCAACGTCCCGGCGGGCATCTTCAACTGCCTGGTCGACAAGGGCAACTACTGCTGCGTGCAGTTCGACGGGCGCGGCTACATGAAGCTGGTCGACGCCGACGCCACCGCCGCCGCCATTGGCGATTCGATCATCGGCTCTGCGGCCACGGCCGGCAAGGGCGCCCGCGTCGCCTCCGGCACGGCGCCGACCAATGTGCCCTTCGGGCAGGTCAGTAGCCCGCTCGCCAAACTGGCGAGCGAGGCGCGGGTGCTCGTCGATCTCGACGTGCCCGAGACGCCGTAGGAGGAGGGGTCATGCCAGTCGATCGGCGTGTCGGCAATTACTTCGACAGCTCCGGCAGCTTCCTCCGCCGCGTGGCGCGCTGGACCGGACCCACCAGCTACGCGACCGGCGGGGAGCCGGCCACCCCAGGCGCCTTCGGCCTGGGCACGATCGTCACGGCCAGCTTCACCCCGGCCCTCGATGCGGCCGGCGCGAATACGCGCGTCATCGCTTGGAACCCCGCGACGCAGAAGGTGCAGTGGTTCTCGGCGCCGGGGACCGAGGTCACGGCCGGGACCGATCTCTCGGGCTATTCGGCGCAGTTCGAGGTGATCGGCCAATAGCGGCCAGTCGCGAGACCAGTCCGAGCAGGACCCCATGGCGGAGGACTTCGGCTACTGCTGGCGGACGGTGCGGCTCTACTGCCCGTCCGCCCCGACCTTCCTCGCGCGCGAGTGGGTCCAGACCGCCTGGAAGCAGCTCCTCGCCGCGCGCCGCTGGGGCTTCCTGCGCGGCGAGCTAACCCTCACCGCGACCGCCTCCGATCAGTACGCCGTGCTCCCCGCCGACTTCGCCAGCTTCAAGGTCGTCGTCGACAAGGCGCACGAGCGCCGCATCCCGTTCTGGTACTCGCTCGACCAGCTCGCCGTGGTCGACCCGGCGCTCACCACCACCGGCGAGGTCACCGCCCTCGTGGCCGCCACGCCCTCACCCGATGCCGCGACGCTCGGCCGGACGCGCTACCGCTACTATCCCTGGGGCGGGGCCTCGACCCTCACGGCGGTGTACTATCGGCAGCGGAGCCGGCTCACCGACACCGATGTCTTCACCGGCGTCCTCGCCGATGGGGCCGAGGTCCTCGTCGCCGGAGCGCTCGCACAGGCGGCGCTCTGGCCGGGCACCGGTGACAAGCCGAACCCGTACTTCAACGCGGGGCTCGCGCAGGCCAAGGTCGCCGAGTTCACCCACGGCATCCAGATGCTCTCGCTCCGTGACGACGAGCAGTATCCTGACGACCTCTGGGACAGCTGGCTGCTGGCCGACTGCGGGCTCGCGACGGGCGACCCGCGCAGGACCGATGCGACCACCGCCGATGTTTGGTAACGTGGGGCTCTACGCCTCCTGGCTCTACCAAGGAGTCTCCATCATGGCTGACCTCAAGACCTTCTGGACCGACCCCGGGATGCCGATGTCGACCGATCTCGGCGGCACCAGCGTCACCAGCAGCGGCACCGACCCCCAGGTCGACACCGGCGGCACCGATGCCCTGTCGACGCTCTGGACCAATCCGCCGGTGCCGACCATGGGCGGGGAGGAAGACCCGAACTCGGTCAGTGGCCTCCCGCTCCAGCCGAACCGCTTCGAGCCGGCGGCCGCCCCGCCCGAACCGCCCACGCTGCAGGACCGGCGCCCGGGCACGATCGATCAGGCGTAATCGGCGATGGGTCTGCGCAGCTACTCGCTCGCGCTCGCCTCGACGCCCACGCGCCTCAGTGCCGTCTTCGGCGGCGGGGCGATCGACGAGTCGAAGAACATCCCGTTCCGCCAGCTCCTCTTCTCGACGAGCGGGGCGGACGGCTATCTCGGCGCCGACACGACCGTCTCGACCACGACCGGCGTGAAGGTCGCCACCACCGCGCCGATGCCGACTGCCCTCGGGCCCTTTGACACCGGGCCCGTGAAGCTCTCGGATGTCTATGCGGTCGGCGCCGGCTCCACCCTCGCCATCCTTGGAGTGCCCTTCTGATGAACGTCTGCGCCAGCACCTTTCCGATCGATCCGGTCACGCCGGGCGGGGCCTGCGTGCCGGGGTTCTTCGACCCGGACACCGACGCGAGCTGGACCTAGACTGGGAGCGATCGATGGCGCTCCTCTTCCTCGACAGCTTCGACCACTACGCGACCGCCGACCTGAGCGACAAGTACTTCAGCGGTGGCGGCTCGATCGTCACCGCGGGGCGTCACGGCAGTGGCCGCGGCCTGACCGGCGGGTGCCGCCTAGCCCTCACGCCCGGTTCCGCACGCCTCATCCTCGGCGCCGCCTACAAGTTCACGATCACGTTCAACACCGTCTATACCGTCTACGACTACACGAACACGGTGTGCAGCGTCTGGACGACCAACAACGGCGGCTGGAGCGTGCAGACCAATGGAGGGCCCACGATCACCTCGGCCTCCGATGTGTGGCGCACCAACCAGTGGCACTACATCGAGGTCGACCTGACGATCACCGCGACGGGCACGCCGACCTATTCGCTCACCTCCGCCCGCGTCCTGGTCGATGGCACGGTCGTCCTCAATAGCGCCGTCGGCGCGAGCATCGCCGGCACGGGTCCGGCCTCGACCTTCTTCTGGAGCCACGTCGACATCACGCCGAACGCCGCCGGCACGATGGACGACTTCTACGTCCTCGACGGCTCGGGTGCCGCCCCCCACAATGCCCCCCTCGGCGATATCCAGATCGACGTCATCCGCCCGAACGGCGTGGGCGCCTCGACCCAGTGGACCCCCACCGGCGCCGCCACCAACTGGGGGGCGGTCAAAGACCTCGTCCCCGACGACGAGACCACCAAGGTCATCGCCGCCACCGCCGGCCTCTCTGACCTCTATGCGATGGAAGACGTCAACACGAACAACGGCATCATCGGCGCGCAGCTCCTCATCAACGCGCGGCGCACCGAGGAAGGCTTCGCGACCCTCACGCCGCTCCTGCGCCACGCCGGAGTGACGACCGAGCTGGTCTCGCAGCTCATCTCGCCGACCTACTTCTACCGCAACCGCGACTGCTTCGTGAAGATGCCGAACGGCGATCCGCTCACCGACGTCAACCTCAACGCCCTGCAGGCGGGCATCAAGCGGTCAGCCTGATGGCGCTCCTCTTCATCGACGGTTTCGATCACAGTGGCACCGATCTCACGCTGCATGGGAGCAAGTGGACGGCCGTCTCCAGCCGCCCCTCGCTCGTGTCCTCGCCCGTGCGGACCGGAACCGGCGCGCTCATGCTGGCCGATAGTTTCTTCAGTGGCGGGGCCTGGGTGCGCAAGACGCTCACGCCGGGCACGACGACGTGCCTCGTGGGGCTCGCCTATCGCCAGCCCTCACTCGCCTCCAAGGAGATCCTCCGCGTCAACGAGGGCGGCACGACCACGATCCACATCGTGCTGGAGATCGATGCCAGCGGCCATCTGCTCGTCCGCCGGGGCAGTGGCGGCACCATCCTCGCGACCGGGACGACCGTGCTCGCCGCGAACTCCTGGTACTACCTCGAACTCAAGACCACCATCCACGACACGGCGGGGGCCTATACCGTGCGGATCGACGGCATCACCGAACTCACGGCCAGCGGCGTCGACACGCGCAACGCCGGCACCGCCGGCCAGTGGGACACGATCGAGCTGCGCGGTCAGGACGGCGCGAGCGGCCCCGTCGTCGATGACCTCTACATCGCCGATACGGCCGGCACGACCAACAACGATCTCCTCGGTGTCTGCAAGATCGAGACGCTCCTGCCGCAGACCGACGCCGTGGCCGCCGGCAGTAACGCCGGCCTGACGCCCTCGACCGGCACGGACCACGGGGCCAATGTCGACGAGAACCCGCCGAACACGACCGACTACAACAGCAGTCCCACCGTCGGCCTGAAGGACACCTACAACTACCCCTCGCTCACGCTCACCGGCACGATCCTCGGGCTGCAGACCAATCTCTACGTCGCCAAGTCCGATGCGGCCGCGCGGACCGTCTGCCCGGTCGTCCGCACGGGCGGCGCCGACTACGACGGGGCGAGCATCGCGCCGCTCACGACCTTCGCCTACTTCCCGGCGATTCGCGAGACCAATCCGGCGACCGGGACGGCCTGGACGAGCGCCGCCATCGCCGCGCTCGAAGTGGGGATGAAAGTCACCGCGTAGGCGGCCGTGTCGAACCAGCTCTCGCAGCTGCCGATCGAGGCGCTCGTCCTCTCCAGCGCGCCCGTCCCGGCGCAGCTCTCGCAGCTGCCGATCGAGGCGCTGCGCTCCTCGACGCCGGAACCCATCACCGCCGGCCAGCTCTCCCAGCTGCCGATCGAGATCCTCCTGCTGCCCGTGGCCGGGGAACTCGACGTGACGCAGCTCGCCGCCGAACTCGCGCGCCTCGATCCCTCCTCCGCCGCCTCCACGCAGCTCGTCGCCGAGATCGCGCACCAGCAGATCCCCTCGGCCGTCAATGTCACGCAGGCCCTGATCGAAGTCGTCCGCGACCGCTCGGGCGCGCCGGGTCTGGCCATCGTCACGCAGCTCCTCATCGAAGTCCTGCGCGTCCCGACCACGCCCGTCCCGCCCGGCCTGCATCCCCCGCGCACGAGCGCTTGTCCGGGACCGTTCCCACCCGGCTAAGGGGGGCTTGCCTCCCGAACCGCTCACGTCGCAGACTCACCTCCAACAGCTCTGCGATCTTCCGATGCCGTATAGCACGAGTACCCTCGCCACGCTCCAGGCGGTCATGGCCCAGCGCTGGGATCAGGTCGTCTTCTGGACCGCCGAGGAGGCGCGCCTCGCCTTGAACGAGGCGCTCCGCGACTGGAATCTCCTCACCGGCCGCTGGCGCACGCGCGTCTCGCTCTCGACCCTCGCCGCCAATCCGGAGATCGCGCTCCCCGGTGTGCTCACCTACGCGATGCGCGTCACGACCGCCGCTGGGCTGCCGCTCATCCCGACATCTCTTCCCGAACTCGATCTCGCGCAGCCGGCCTGGCGTCTCCAGACCACCGCGACCGGGAGCGGCGTCCCGACTGTCCCGACGCTCTGGGCGCCGGTCTCTCTCACCCGTCTCGCCATCTGGCCCACGACGCCGACCGCGGTCACGAGCGCGCTCCTCCTCGACGGAGTCCTCAAGACGCCGGTCCTCGTCCTCCCGACCGACGCGGTCAATCTCGGCGAAGAGATCGTCGACGTCATCGCCGACATGGCGCTCCACGTCGCGGCCTTCAAGGAAGCGGGCGCGCGCTGGCGGGCGACGCGCCCCTACTTCGATGCGTTCCTGCGCGCCGCCGCGGACGAGAACAGTCTCCTCAAGCAGCACCAGGCGTACCGCCGCTGGGCGGGACTCGATCGCCGGCGCGACCTCGATCCCACGACCGGGGTGCCCAGTCAGCTCGGCGGGCTCGCCTCCGAGTTCAGTAGCCACGCGACCGAGGAGGGCTAGGCGATGGCCATGCGGGGACTCAGCCCCGAGGGCGTCGCGCTCATCCAGGCGTTCGAGGGCTGCCATCAGCGCGATGGCGAGGTCTTCATTCCCTATGTCTGTCCGGGCGGCGTGCTCACAATCGGCTGGGGACACACGAACGCGCACGGCCGGAGTGTCGATCCGAGCGCCCGCTGGACACAGACCGACTGTGATGCCGCGCTCGTCGAGGATCTGGCGCACGTGGGCGACCAAGTCGTGCGGCTGGTCCGCGTGCCGCTGACCGGCGGGCAGTACGAGGCGCTCGTCTCCTTCGCCTTCAACTGCGGGGTCGGCAGTCTCTCTCAGTCGACGCTCCTCAAGAAGCTGAACGCGGGTGACTACGCCGGGGCGGCCCTTGAGTTCCACCGCTGGACGCGCGCGCGCGGCACGATCATGCCGGGCCTCGTCCGTCGCCGCGCCGCCGAGGCGCTGCGCTTCCAGGAGATTCCCGATCTCGACTACGACGGCCGCCCGGATCCGCCGATGTCGATGCCGCAGGCGGTGAGCGACTGATGCTGTGGTGGGTCCGTCTCGTCCTGCTGCTCCTGCGGCCGAGGAAGGATCGATGATCGATCGCGATCTCCTCAGCGAACTGCAGCTCGTGCTGATCGAGCCCTCCGACGGCGGCGACACCTGGCCGTCGCTCATCTGGACCCGCGACGAGGTCCTCGAAGCCGTCAATAGCGCCATCCGCGGCCTCGCGCACGATGTCCATCTCGTCGTCACGCGCACCGAGATCGCCGTCGCCGCGTTCGCCACGAGCATCAGCCTCCCGGCCGACTGGCTCGCGACCGGCTCGCTTGTCTGGCGCACCACCGCCAATCTCCGCCTGCCGCTCGGCCCCGCCGACAGCTTCGAGGGCGACCTCGCGCTCCCGGGCTGGGAGGCGACGCCCGGTCGGCCGCTCGCCTACGCCGATCTCGATCGCACGACCTTGACCCTGCGCCTGGTGCCCACCCCCGCCGAGGCCGGCACGCTCGAACTCCTCTACATCGCGGTCCCACCCGTGGTCACGGCCATCGCGCCCGGTGCCGACCTCCCGCTCGCCGAGGAGTTCACCTCCGCCATCAAGTACGCCACCCTCAGCTGGCTCCTCCGCAAGGTCGGGCGCCTGCTCGATCCCGAGCGCGCCAGCTACTGCGACCGGCGCTACGAGATGGCGCAGGCCGCCGCCACCCTGATCCTCGGCGGCTGGAGCTGACGCGATGACGGAGCGCATCGATGGCTGAGCAGCAGTCGCGTCGCAGCAACAACGTCACCGGTGCCGGCTTCGATCTCCCCTTCGAGACCCAGGCCCTCCGCTTCGGCGCCGGCTCGCTCAACCTCAAATATTCGCTCGACGCGATGGAGGGCTGGAGCCGGCTCACCAACATCTGGCACGAGAACGAAGGCGAAGCGATCGCCCGCCCCGGCCAGACGAGCCTCGCCACGCACGGTGCCGGCACGACCTGTCATTCCATTCGCAAGCTGCGGAGCCCGAGCGCCGGCACGATGACGCGCCTCTGGGGTGTCGGCACCACCGTCCACCGCGGGGCGTCCGGCGCGACCACGTCGGTCTCGACCGGCTACAGCGGCGACCCCCTCGCCCTGGTCCCGCATCGCCCAACCGTGAGCAGCGACCCGTGGATGTTCATCGGCGACCGCAGCAAGATGCAGAAGGTCCGCGCCGACGGGCTCGCCGTCCCGATCGGCTTGCCCATCCCGACCTCGGCGCCGACGACGGCGCTCGACCGCGAGTTCCGCCGCTCGATCGCGACCTGCAGCGCATCGGACTCGACCGCCGCCGCTAGCTGGACGAAGGTCGCCGGTAAGGACGAGGGTGGGGTCGCCTCCGGAGTCCCGACCGTCGCCGACGAGTTCTCCGTCCCCGGCGGCACGACGCCCGATCTGTACACGACGACCGTCCCGGGTGCCATCACCAAGCCCTACGATTCCTGGATCGGCATCGGCCTCACACGCGACCTCACGACGCTCTCGCCGATGACCGGTGTACCCGGCGACATCCCGGCGACCGACGACGATCTGATCCACTTCTGGATCAAGACCTCGCATCCGCATCTCATCCAGGAGATCCGGGTCTACCTCGTCGTCTCCTCGGTCTTCGATGCCACGGTCCTCCCGGGCCGCTCGTCCGCGGGTGGCGGCAACAGCGACGCGTACGTCAAGGCGCTCCGGCGAAACGACTTCGCGCAGTACATCCAAGGGACCGCGACCCAGATCACGGCCGCCGAGGAGGCTCGCGTCCATGCGATGCGGGACCAGGACCTGGAGGACCGCGCGATTGACGATGCGCGCGGGAGCTGGGCCAAGACACGCGCGGCCGAGGATCCCGAGCGGAAAATGTCGCTCGAACTCGCCGCCGCCGCGCATCACTGGATGGAGATGAGTTCGATCGGCATCCCCATCCGCCGGGGCGACTTCGAGCGCATCGGCAACAGTCTCAACCGCGACTGGTCGACCGTCACCGGCATCGTCCTCTACGTGAAGACGTCGATCACGGCGAGCGATCTCTCGGTCGCCTTCGGCTTCGGTGATTTCTATCTCACCGGCGGGCGGGGCCCCGACAGTGCCGAGCCCGGCGCCCAACAGTACGACTACCGCGTCACCAATTACGACCCGCGCACTGGCGCCGAGAGTAATGGCTCGGTCGTGCAGGCCGCCACGGCCTATCTCGACGCCCTGCGCCGCGGCCTCGTCGTGACCCCGCCGGCCTACGGTGATGCCGCCATCCGTCAGCGCGTCTATCGCCGCGGTGGCTCGCTCTTCGACGACTGGTACTTCGTCGGGGTCAACACCGCCGACGGCGGCGTCTTCACCGACACGATGACCGACATCAACGCGGCGGCCTCCGGCACCCTGCCGATCGATCACTTCCAGCCCGCCCCCACCGTCGATGCCAACGGCACGACCGTCCTCGCGCAGCCGCTCCCCGCACTCTGGGGGCCGCTCGAAGGCATGCTCTTCGGCTGCGGCGATCCCTACCGGCCCGGGTACGTCTACTTCTCGCTCGCCGGTCAGCCCGACCACTGGTCGAGCAGCGGCAACGTCGAGGTCTGCGCGCCCTCCGAGGAGCTGATGAACGGCGGCCTCGTCGGCCACCAAGGCTTCGTCTTCAGCCGGGCGCGGCTCTACTTCCTCTACCCGAATCTCAGTGGCGGCCAGGGCGTCACGGCCAGCCCGACCCTCTGCACGCGTGGGCTCCTCGGCCGCTGGAGCTTCTGCACCGGTCCCGGCGGCCTCATCTACTTCGTCGCCGAGGACGGCGTCTTCGCGACCCAGGGCGGCCCCGAGCAGTGGCTCTCTGAAGCGATCAACCCGCTCTTCTACGGCACCGCCGTCAACGGCTACCAGCCGATCGACAAGACGGCCGTCTCCGCCCTGCGCCTCACGGTCTGGGAGAACGCGCTCTATTTCCAGTACCAGGACACAGCCGGCGCGCGGCAGGTCCTGGTCTATTCCATCCTCCAGAAGTTCTGGCGGCACTACAATTTCGGCCGCGCGCCCGCGGTCGTCCAGGGCGAGGACGAAAACATCCTCCTCCTCGGCGGCCTCTCGACCGGCGCCAGCTACACGCTCAGCGGTTTTAGCGACGACACCCTGCCGATCGCCTGCACCATCCGCACGGGCTCGGCCAGTGGCACCCGGCGCGAGGAGAAGCTCTTCGGCGATCTCTTCCTCGATGCCGACACCGCCGGCGTGACGCTCACGCTCCAGGTCTTCCTCAACGAGGAGACCTACACGAACGTGGCCGAGTCGATCGCGCCCGCCGGAGCCGGCCGCCAGCGCTTCCTCGTCCATGCCTTCGGCGCCAGCCCGCAGAAGGCGCACTCGATCGCCTGCGAGGTGCGTTGGTCCTCCGCGACCGCCACGCCCACCCTGTATCAATTCGGCTACGCGGTCACGCTCCAGCCCGACCTCACCAATACGCGCGTCACCAACTGGGACGACTGCAACAGCCCCGACGAGGTCTGGCTCACCGGCGTCACGCTCGACTGCGACACCGGCGGGGTCGCCAAGACGATCTTCATCGAGCGGGATTTCGGTGGTGCGCGCTCCACGGTCGCCACCTTCACGGTCACGAGCAGCAACCGCCACAAGGTCAAATTCTCCTGGCCGGCGGTCCCCGCGAACCTAGTGCGCATCCGGCCCGATGCCGCCGGCTGCGCGCCCTGGCTCCTCTACCGCGCCGACTGGATCTACCTCCAGGAGCCGCCGCGCATCAGCAAGTGGGACATGCACTTCGAGAACGGGTGGGACCAGTACTACACGGGGCTCGATCTCTACTGCGACACGGGCGGAGTGGAGAAGCGCATCGAGGTCTACGTCGACAACGTCCGGCTCACCAACGCGCTCGGCGGCGGGCTGACCTACTGGCCGATCACGACCTCCGGCCGCCAGGTCGTCCATCTCACGCTCCCCTGGGGCCGCGGGCATGTCTTCCGCTTCGTGGCCATCGACGACAACGCCGGCCTCCTCTACAAGCACCACTGGCAGCTGCAGGCGGAACCCTCCGAGCAGGCGAACTGGAACCAGAACTTCTCGATCCTCAACACGCACGCCGACAAGTGGCTGAAGGCCATCCTCTTCGAGTGCGACACCTTCGGGCAGAACAAGTCCGTCAGCGTGGAGGTCGACGGCACCGCGGTCGAGACCCTCACCGTCAATACCTCCGGCCGCAAGGTCGTCCAGCTCGCCCTCTCCCAGCAGTATCTCGGGCGCGTCTGGCGCATCTTCCCGACCGACGCCAACCCGGGGCGGCTCTACTCGGCCGAGCCGATCTTCGACGAGGAGCCCTTCGCGCTCACGCGCTGGGAGACGCAGGAGACCAACCACAATCTGCCCGGCTGGTTCTACCCGCTCTACGGGCACCTGACCCTCAAGTCCACGGCGCCGGTCACGCTCACCACGATCGTGCAGCACAACCAGGTGGGCGGCACGACCACCCGCACCTACACGGTCCCCTCGACCAGTGGCCAGAAGCAGCGGCGCTTCCTCAACGGCTTCGTCGCCGGCAAGGGCGTGCTCATCAAGTACCTCCTCACCTCGCCCGAGCCCTTCTGGCTCTACCGCGACGAGACGACCCTCGTCATCCAGCCGTGGGGCGCCTACGAGGCGATCACCGTCCATCCCTTCGGTAACGACGATCAGGATCCGTCCCGCCCGATGACGCACGCGCTCCTCGCGGCGCAGTCCAGTGGTGGGGCCGTCGCCCCGGGAGAATCCGCATGAGCCCTGTGAAAGCCTCCTCCGTCCCGACCCTCTCGCGGCAGTATCCGCACGTCGACGGCATCACCGACTGGCGTGCGCAGCAGACGATCCGCCTCCTCTGGGACCGGATCTTCGACCTCGAAGCGCGCCTCCAGGCGGCCGAAGGCACCAGTCGCACGCTCGTCTCGACGGCCAACGCGCAGGAACAGGCGCTCGACGAGGTCAGCTCCGCGGCCGATGCCGGGAGCGGGGTCTCGCAGACCGTGCCGGGGGAGACGCCGCCCTCCGGTGCCATCGTGGGGACGCTGCCCATCCATCACACGACGCACGAGCCGGCCGGCAGCGACCAGATCGTCTCGGTCGATGCGAGCCTGACCACGGGCGCCGATCTGATCTTCAAGTCGAATCAGACCATCCGGCGGAATACGGCGGACGGCTCCGACAGCGGGTATCTCGACTTGGCAGGCGGAGGGGCGTCTGGCGGCACGCGCGGTGGGTGGATCCGTGTGGCTGGCAATGAGAGCGGGGCGCCGGGTTATGTGCAGATCTCGGCGGGAAATGTGGCTGGCAGTCAAATTTATCTGTATCGCGGAGACTTGCAGCCTGCGCTGACCGTCAATGGCACGTCCGGAGTGACCTCGTTCAGCTACGACACGGTCCACAGCGGCAATCTGTATTTCAGCGGGAACACCGCGATCAGCCGCAATACCGTGGACGGCTCCGATACCGGGTACGTCGATCTGGCAGGCGGAGGGACGTCGGGCCAAACGCGCGGCGGCTGGATCCGTGTGGCTGGCAATGAGAGCGGGGCGCCGGGTTATGTGCAGATCCTGCCGGGTAACGTCACGGGCAGTTTCATCTATTTCTACAAAGCGGATGGCACGGTCGCACTGAGTGTGGCAGGTGCAGACGGGTCTATTGGCATCAATAGTTCCAATTCGGCTCCACTGGCGCTGACGGGAACCCACACGTCGGGCGCGGTCATCTCGATTAATTATAGTGGCGGGAACGTCGGCTATGTCGGGTCACGACTGGCAGCGCTCAGTACAGGCTCAGCAAGTGACCTCGCGTTATATGCTGCGGGCAATATGTATGTATTCGCCGGTGGTGGCAGTGTGCTGCCAAATAGTGATAACGGGTTTAATTTTGGGGGAGGCTCGAATCGATGGATTGCGCTCTACGCGGTGAACGGGACCATCCAGACCTCCGACCTGCGTGAGAAGACCATTCTCGGCGAGTCCCTCGGGCTCAACTTCATCCGCCAGCTGCGCCCCTTCGCCTTCCGCTGGACCGACGAGTCCGCCACCTCGCGCATCCGCTACGGCCTGGGCGCGCAGGACATCCTCCGCGTGGCACCCGAAGGGGCCTTCGTCGAAGCCCATGATGACCGCTACGGCATGAATTACTCTGAGTTCATCGCGCCGCTCGTCCGCGCCGTCCAGGAACTGGCCACCCGTGTGGAGGATCTCGCCCATGGCCATGAGTGAGTCATTCTTGCAAATGCTGCTCGCGAAAGACCCGAACTTTCTTACTCGCCTTCAGTACCTCATGGTGCAACAGGCGCGAGTGGTCAAGGCCGAGCCGCTCATCACGCCACAACATCAGGCACGCACGAATTATGCGACCACCGTGATTAATAATCCTGTGAGCGCAGCCAACGGCGCGGCGCCGATGATTGTTGGTGGGCCAAATGTGATTGGCACCGTGACATTGGAGGATGCAGGACCACACACAACGGCTACTGACCCGGCACTCCTCTCGCAGATTGCGACCTTCTGGACGGCGCTGAGCGGCGCCGATTCGGCGATAGCCTGATGCCGGATCTCCTCCTCGCCTCCCCGACCGTCCGCCAGCTCCCACCTGAGGAGTTCCCGCGCCTGGCGTCCTTTGAGCCGTTCGCCAGCCACGGCCTTCCCGACCCGACGCACTGGCGCGTCATCGTCGCCGAGGTCGACTCGGCGATCGTCGGCTTCGTCTGTCTCTTCGAGGCGGTCCACCTCGAACCGCTCTGGGTGGCGCCCGACTACCGCGCCCGGCCGCGCCTCTTCCACCAGCTCCTCACCGACCTCTGGCGGGAGGGTCAATCGGTCCTCCAGGAGGCCGGTGTCCAGATGGTGTTCGCGGTGGTCTCGAACGACCACCAGCCGCGCGGCGGCGCCTTCCTGCAGCATCTCGGCTTCGTCCCGAGCCAAGGGCAGCTCTTTCTCGTCCCGGTCTCGAACGTACGTCTCGGAGGTGAGTGATGGGCTTTCTCGCACCGGCGATTCCGCTCCTCAAGATGGCCATCCCGCACGTCGCGGGCGCCGTGGCGGGCGGCCTCCTCGGCAAGCGCTCGCAGCAGCAGGCCATGCAGCGCACGCCCGAAGAACAGCAGGCCCTCGCGGGCGCCCAGGGCGTTGCCGGCACGCTCGGCGGGGTCGGTACCTCGCTCATCGGGCAGGCCCGCCCGTATCTCACGCAGCCGGCCAACTACTACCAGTCGCTCCTCTCGGGCAACCGCGCCGCGATGACCCAGGCGGTCGCCCCCTCGATTGCCCAGACGACCGACGTCTACCGCGGCGCCGAACGCGACCTCGATCGGCTCGGGGTGCGCGGGGCGGCCCGTGATGTCGCGGCCGGGGAGCTGAACCGCCAGCGCGCCAGCCAGCTCGCGGGCCTCGTCACCGGCGTCCAGCCTGGCGCGGCTGGAGCCCTCGCCGGCCTCGGCGGCACGCTCCTCCAGCAGGGCGGCGGGCTCGCCGGTGGGGCCGGCAACATCTACAACGCGCTCCTCAACCAGGGTGCGTGGAACCGGCAGTACGGCCGAGAGCAGGGACAGCAGGCCGGGGAGAAGCTCGGCGGCCTGGTCGCCGACATCGGCCGCATCGGCTTGGACAAGTGGGGCAGGGGCAGGGGCTCGATGGATCTCAGCTTCGACAACCCGAACCGGACGCCAAGCCGGATCGGCGCGATCGTCCCGGGGTTCGGCGGAACGATGCCTCCACCCGCAGCCGGATGGGGGGAGGACTAGGTCATGGCGTGGCTCGAAGGACTCATCAGCGGCTACTCGGACCGGCGCCGGGAGATCGAGAAGGAGAACTTCGAGCGGGCCGATGCCGCCGCCAAACGTGAGGCCGAGGTCTACAAGTCGCTGCTCTATCACGAGAACCCCGAGATCTCGGCCATGGCGGCGACCGGACTGCTCGCCGGCACGCAGCGCACGCGCAAAGGCGGACTGGCCGGCTGGATGGGCGAGATGCAGCAGAATCCGGCCTACGCTCGGCTCTTGGAGTACATGCAAACGTCGCAGCCGCGGTGGGAAACGACCAAGGTGACCCGCGGCCTGCCGAGTACGCAGCGCTTTCCCCGCACACCCTATCTGGCGCCGACGGCGGTCAGCCAGAACCTCAGCGCCGCCTTGCCGACGACGGAGACCACCACCGTCGGGGCGCCGCCGCCGGCCCCGGCCGGTACGCTCCCGACGCCCGAGCCGACCGGCACCACGGGCGTCGCGCCGGCCGTTCCGGGCACCCCATTCGAGGGGTTCGCGGAGACCGATCCGATCTGGAGCCTGCTGCCGCAGGGGGCCGGAAGCCGCGGCGTCGCGGTGACCGAGGCCCTGCCCGAGACCGCCGAGGCCGCTGCCGCGCCGGCTGGTGTGCCACCACCTGCGGGCGCCCCTGCCGCCGCGCCGCCTCCGGCCGCCGCCCCGCCCGTGACTGCCGAGGCTCCACCGGCTCCGCCCGAGACGACGCCTTGGCCGACCGATATCGCGCCGCAGGCGGGCGAAGCCTACCTCACAGTCAAGGGCGAGCCGACGCCCGTGGGCGCTCCGCCCCCCACGCCTCCAGCGGCGCTGCCCTCGCCCTTTATCGAGCGACCCGCCGGGGCGCCGGTGACCGAAGAGCGGCGCATCGTGTACGAACGGCCGCGGCTCTTCCCGTCGCTCGCCGACCAGCTGGGCGAGCAGATGCGCGCGAAGTTCCGCACCTACCGCGATGTCTATGCCCGCAGCGGCAATCCCAACCCTGATCAAGCCGCCGCGGACCTGGTCGAGAAGGAGATCGAGACGCACGGGGCGGTGACGCAGGGGCGCGACATCGTGCCGGATCCCAGCTCACCCACGGGCTACGTGCGCCTCCAGTTCGACAAAGGCGGCAACATCACGGGCAAAATCCCCGTCCTGCATCCGAGCGCGCTCTCGACGGCCCGACCGTCGCTTGAGATGGAGGTGGCCTTCCGGCGCTTCGGCAAGCAGGGCGAGAACCCGAACATGATGTTCGCGCCTGGCCGCCTCACGCCGAAGCAGATGGATTTGGTCCGCGAGGAGACCCGGCACGAGGAGGCGCTCCAGAAGCTGGAGAACGCCAAGATGCTGGCCCAGGCGCCGCTCAACAGCTACCAGCGGTTCCAGGCGACCGAGGCGCTCCAGGGCAAGTGGACGATGGCGATGCGCCCGATCCGCGACATGGAGCGGGCCTACAACCTGATGACCTCGGGCCTCTCCGGCTACAACACGAGTCCGATCACGGCGAGCCAGGCGGTCCTCGTCACGATCCAGAAGATGCTCGACCCGACCTCGGTCGTACGCGAGTCGGAGTACGACCGCTCGGCTGCCGGCCTCTCGCTCATCGCGCGTGCGCAGGGACTCTACGACCGCTACATCGGCAAGTGGGACCCGGTGGGCCAGCAGTGGGTGGGCGGCGGCGCCGGGGTCCCCTACGAGGAGCTGGCCGCTATGACCGACGTGGCGCGGCAGTTCCTCGTCGGGCTCAAAGACTTCAACGAGAACGAGCGCCAGCGCCTCATGAGTCGCGCGGCCACCCTCGACGTCCCGCCGACCGACATCCTCGGGCCCAACCTCGGCGTGGTGACGGTGCCGCCGCCCTTCGGCCAGACGGCCCAGCCGGGCGGGGGTGGCACGAACGCACCGACGTCGACGACCGTGGCGACGACCGGGGCTGGGGGTGGAGCCAAGACGACGACAGGAGCTGGAGGCGGAGGCGGGACGATCACGCGCCAGAGCAAGCTCCGCGTCGACGCCAACGGTAACCTCGTGGCGGTACCTGACTGATGGCCGATCCGCCACCCGCTCCACCGTCCTCCTCGTGGTGGTCGCCCTCGTCGTGGTGGCCCTTCTCGTCGGCCGCGACGCCGACGACTACGGCCGCCTCCGCCGGTGGGCTCCGTCCGCCTCCCGAGGGGCAGCCGCAGACGGTCGAGGAGTACATCGCTCAGCAGGCGCGCAAGTACAAAGTCCCCCCCGAGCTGGCTTTCGCGATTCTCAACAAGGAGTCGAAGGGCATCCACCAGACCGGCGGCCAGCTCAACCTGGGGGCGCCGACCAAGACGGGCGAGCGGGCGCAAGGCTTCTTCCAGCTGCTGCCATCGACCGCCTATGGCGAGTTCGGCCTCGATGCCAGCAACCCCCTGAAGAACATCGAAGCCGGCGTCCGCTACCTGCGCAAAGGGCTCGATCTGAACGACAACGATCCCGAAGGTGCCGCGGCCTTCTATCACGGCGGGCCGGATGTCCGCCAGCACGGGCCGCTCACCCAGGCGTACGCTCGCGATATCGGCGACGAGTTGCGGGCCGCGGTGGCGGCACGGGGCGATCGGCCGGGGCAGCAGCCGCAACAGCCCCAGCAGCCGGGCTCGCAGGTCGGGACGGCGCCGCCCTCGCCGTCGGCCTTTGCCCAGGAGCATCCCTGGATAAACGAGTTCATTCAGGGGCTCGATCCCCACGAGATCCGGGGCCGCCAGAACATCGCTGGCATGGTTGGCTCGACCCTCGGGGGCTGGGCGGGTCTGCCCTTCGGGCCCTGGGCGGCCAAGGCGGCGAGTGCCGCCGGGGCCGGGCTCGCGGGCGGTGCCGAGCAGCTCTTCGTCGAGGAGACCGGCCTCGGGCAGAAACTCGGCGAGTGGCTGCCCTTCGGCGAGGTCGACGTCAAGCCCGTCCCAGGGAAGCCCGAGGACTTCCAGAGCCGCGTCCTCGCCGCCGCCCAGGAGCAGGCCATGGGGGACATCTTCGGACAGGCGTTGATGGGCGGCGGACGCCTGCTCGGCAAGCGTGCCCTGCAGAGCCGCGTCGGGAAGGCGGCCTTCGACTTTTACCAGCAGAACCTCGCGAAGGACGTGGAAGAGCTGATCGGCGGCTTGAACGGGCTCAAGGCGGCGCAGCGCTGGCTCGGGCGCGAGAAGCAGCTCGCCGAACAGGCGGGGACGCAGGCGGTCAGGGATGTGCGGTTCCAGCAGGCCGGCCTCCTCCGCGAGGCGCGGGCGGGGAAGGTGGGCGAGGTCGCCGCAGCCGAGGAGCAGCTGACCGCGGCGAAGCAGGCGCTCGACCAGGCGCGCGGCGGCGATCGGGAACGGCTCCGCGTGCTGCGCGATGCCGCCGAGGCGCAGCTCCAAAGCGCCAAGGTGGAGGCCCAGCGTGGTGTCGAACAGGCCGAGGTCCGCGGCGCGCAGGGCGTCGTGACGGCAGCCGAGCCCTA
>Ga0126382_10000157_pt1 | contig 24997 bp, 24 predicted proteins | sample PanSoiMetPlot_30_FD_92548 | JGI IMG/M metagenome (GOLD analysis project Ga0126382, IMG submission 92548) | Tropical forest soil microbial communities from Panama - MetaG Plot_30 | ecosystem: Environmental > Terrestrial > Soil > Tropical forest > Bulk soil | place: Panama | collected 2016-02-17
CAATCTCCTGCAATTAGTGAATACCAGATGACGCGCGACGCTGAGATTGCGTTGGCCAAAAGCGCAGCTCCACCGAATGTTTCGAGCCGCGCAACCGTCAGGGTACTAACACCTTCAGGGTATAAAATCGCCCACGAGGGTGATAATGGCTTTGTGTGCATGGTCATGCGTGGCTGGTCGGCGCCGACGTATACGCCGGCACAGTTCCGTAATCTTGTTTACGACGCAGCAGTGCGCGCGCCCATTTGTTTCGATCCGGCAGCCGCGCGAACGGTGATGCCCTATTACGAGCTGCGGAGCAAGCTAGGGATGGAAGGCAAGAGTCCGGATCAAATCTCTGAGGCTATTCAGCGTGCTTATGCTAAAGGTGAGCTGCCGAAGAGAGAAGCCGTGAGCTTTGCCTACATGTGGTCTGCCGATCAGAATCTGGGTACCGGCATCGGCCACTGGCATCCGCATATGATGATCTTTGCGCCTTACTACGACAACTCCATGATCGGAGGCAATGAGTTTGGCAGTCCCTTGCCGCAAGTGAGTGATGACGCCGGGACACCATTCACAGTAGTTGTGATTCCTGTCGATCACAAGCTGGCCATCAAAGCTCAGCAGAAGTAGTGGACGTGGTCCAGCGAATTGGTGGTTGATAAAACCGATCAAATCGAAAGGAGCGAGCATGAAAAAGGTGTCGAAAGTTCACGAGAGCGCTAACGTCGCATTCAGGAGTACGCTCTCCCGCCGCGAAATGCTACAGGGTCTTGCGGTGACCACCCTCGCCGCGACCGGTTTATCAAGCGCGGGGAGCGTACTCCCGGGCGACGGTCTCGCCATTACGCCCTTTAGCTATAATGCGCCGAAAAGCGCTCTGGACGATCTGAAGCAGCGCTTGGCTCAGACGCGGTGGCCAGAACGCGAAACGGTATCAGACTGGTCGCAAGGCGTGCCGCTCGCTAAGCTTCGCGCGCTAGTGGAATATTGGCGGACCGGCTATGACTGGCGTCGCTTCGAGGCCCGTCTGAACAGCATACCTCAATATCGCACAAATATTGACGGACTCAACATTCACTTCTTGCACGTCCGGTCTCGTCACGCCAACGCTCTGCCGATCATCATCACCCACGGGTGGCCTGGTTCGGTGATAGAGTTCTTCAAGATCATCGACCCTTTGACCGATCCGACGGCGCACGGCGGACGCGCCGAGGATGCCTTCCACGTCGTCGCGCCGTCTTTGCCTGGTTTTGCATTTTCCGACAAACCCGCCGAGCGGTGATGGAATGCATCACGCATCGCTAAAGCCTGGGGCGAATTGATGCGGCGGCTTGGCTACACTCGGTATGTAGCACAAGGGGGCGATTGGGGTTCCGTCGTCACATCCACGATAGCTCAGCAGAAGGCGCCGGGGCTCGCGGGCATCCATCTCAACATGCCGATTGTTTCTCCAGATCCTATTCCGACCGCAGGACTCTCTGCCGCCGAGCAACGTGCGGTTGATGCGTCCAAACGATTTCAGACCGATGGCTTCGGGTACTTTCTTGAGCAGTCGACGCGGCCACAAACGATCGGCTATGCCCTCGAGGATTCGCCTTCAGGTCAGGCTGCCTGGATTTACGAGAAATTTCACGATTGGACCGACAACACCGGAGATCCTGAATCGGTGCTTACGCGCGACGAGATGCTCGACAACATCACGCTCTATTGGCTGACTAACACTGCTGCGTCTTCAGCTCGAATTTATTTTGAACATGCGGGAATCGCCGCAAGGAACAATAGTGGGGTGGTCGAACTTCCGGTGGGATGCAGCATCTTTCCTCGCGAGATTGTTCCAGCTCCGCGCAGTTGGGCAGAGCGAGTCTTTCCCAGGCTCATTTACTGGAACGAGCTGGATCGGGGCGGACATTTCGCCGCGTTTGAGCAGCCGGCGCTATTTACTAAAGAACTGCGCGAATGCTTTCGGTCTTTGCGCTGACATACCTACGCTATGAATGCGAGTTGACGAATGGCGCCAGGTTTCAGAACACGGAGTTCTTCAGGATTGAGGGGAACAAAATAAGGGAAGTAGATGTTTACTTTGGGTCACCTGTGACAACCACAAATCAGCGACACGTCGTTCGCGAAGGAGCAGGACTTCGCGAAGGAGGCTTATGACAAAAGAACGCGCGCCGGTGCATGTCGTCGGCATTTGCGGAAGCATCCGGAAGGGAAGTTACACGCGAATGGCTTTGAAGCTGGCGTTGCGAGGCGCCGAAGAAGCGGGTGCGAAGTCTGAATTGATTGATCTCAACGATTACCAGCTCCCCTTTTGCAACGGCAACGAAGACGAAAGCAGCTACTCGGAAGATGTCTTCAGGTTGCGCAAAGCGGTGCGCGGAGCTCAAGGGATTATTCTAGCCACGCCGGAATATCACGGCGGCTACAGCGGAGTATTGAAGAACGCGCTGGATCTGATGGGCTTTGAGGAGTTCGAGGGCAAGATGCTTGGACTTGTGGGCGTATCGGGTGGGCGGCTCGGTGCCTTCGGTGCAATGCATAGCCTTCGCGACGTAGGACGTGCGCTTCACGCATGGGTCATTCCCGAGCAGGCAACCGTTCCTCAAGCGTGGCAGATATTCGACGGAGACGGAAAGTGCAACGACCCAGAAACGGAAAAGCGGCTAAAGGAAGTTGGGCGACAAGTTGTGCGATTCGCCTGTTTGCACACCGCTGAGATGGCCGGTGAGTTCTTGCGTGAATACGAAAGTGCTGTCGAGAACCCCGGCGGCGAGACCCAATGACGCTGCGCTTAATTGAGATGAAGAGAGATCCCGAATGTACGAACCGCAAAACCTCCTGATCCTTGTTGGCAGTCCACGACGCGCTGGTAACTCAGCTATGCTCGCGAACGCCGTGCGGCATGGCGCGGAGTCGACGGGGGCGCGGGTTTCGCTGCGCTTCACCAATGATTTCATCTCCAGTTTTCTGCGAGACTGCCGCCTATGTCGATTGTCGGACGGCGAATGCAGCATCGCAGACCGGTTTCGCGAGCTTTTTTTCGAGGACTTTATACCAGCACACGGCGTGGTCTTCTGTTCGCCCGTGTATTGGTACGGTTTGTCCGCACAGATGAAGGCGTTCTTTGACCGCACCGTCTGCTACTACTCAGCCCCTTATCCGTATTCCGCCCGCATAATTGACGGAATGTCCCGGAAACGCATCGGCTTGGTGCTTGCATCCGAAGAGACATACCCAGGTGCGACGCTTGGGATCGTCCATCAAATTCAAGAGTACTCTTGTTATACAAATTCAGAGTTGGTTGGTGTTGTGCGTGGCATCGGAAACAGCCGAAGTGAAGTCACTCGCGATCCAAACGGCCCGGTGCTTGCCGCGGAGCAACTCGGACGCGAGATCTTTGAGCGAAAGTATTCAGATTTTCAAATCGACACCCAACGATGCGCGAGCGTATGGCCGATCGAATCGATGAACAGCGAAATTCAAAGGAAGGAGTCCTAGAAAAACATGCTTCAGAAATCACCGTTGTATGCTTATATACCCGCAAAAGACATTGCGCGGGCACGGAAATTCTACGAAGGAACCCTCGGCTTCGAGGCCAAGGAAGAATATGCCGGTGGGGTGGTGTATGTATTCGCTGGGGGCACGGCATGCTTCCTCTACCCAACTCCGAACGCCGGCACTTCGAAAGCCAGCCAGGCTTTCTGGTCGGTTGACGACGTAGAGCGAGAGGTCGCGGAACTAAAGTCCCGCGGCGTGGTGTTCGAGGAATATGACATTCCAGGGATCAAGATGCAGAACAGCATTGCTGCTGCGGGCGGTGCAAAGACGGCCTGGTTCAAGGACAGCGAAGGAAATATTCTTGCGGTGAGTCAACGCCTATGAGGGTTGGGGGTTGGGGTCGGGTTCGGGCTTTGGAGTAGTTCAAAAGTTGGATTCAGATTCAAACCCCAACGCCATTCTCTAACGTCCCATCCTCAACCCCCACAAAAGCCCGTTATTTCGTAGCGGTGCCGGCGCCCTCCTTAGCAACGACAATTCGCTGATCCTCACCCCTAAAGGTGATCGAAGTCAGTAAGGCACCGTTGTCCGTCTGTATAGTTTCGATTAGAGTTGCTTTCGCCTTTATCGGCGTTGTCTCAGCACGGGCAGTAGCTTTCGCGACTATTTTTCCTTCTTTCAGTAGACTAAGCTCGCCCTTCTCGGAATCGAATTCTAACTTGTACTCTCCAGCCTTTACGGCTACGCCATTCACAACGACGGCCTTGGAGAAAACTATTTTCTTGCTCTTCCCTTCAGCAAAAGCGCTGACCGTGATGAGTCCTGTCAACACGACGCAAAAAAGAATTTGTTTAAACTTCATAACAACCTCTCTTTCTTGTTGTAACCGGAAGCCGTAGTTCCGTTTCGCATAATCCTTTCCGATCCGGAACAACGCTTCCTATCTCTTAAGCACAACGCACCTTCGTTTCTGCCAGCTTTCGTTCGTCTCTTGTCCGCAGCAATTATTTCACCAGAACGCCTCAGGTATGACGTATGCTAGCAAGTTTAGAACCGATTGAATTACCGATGTCAGTTCAATTAGAGTCGGATTGCGAAATCGGGCGCTGACGATATGCTGCCACGCGACGGGATACGGTCACTGGACCTGTTATTGAGGATCTGCTGCTATGCAGATTATGCTGAGCCGGGTTACTGCCGGTAATGGACCTCACAATGGTTGGAGCTGCGATTCGTTATCTCGAGCTATTCAGTCATCGAACTGCAATCCTGTCTTTCCAGCAGAAGGCGAAACCTTTGCAAACGTGAACGCGCTGCGCTTGAAATATTGGGTGGAGTAAAGGGAGTGCGACCGTAATGAAATATTTGATTCCGACGAGCCTGGAGACCGAACGCCTTTCGTTGAGGATGTTCAGGGAAAGCGATTGGCGGGACCTACACGAATATTATGGCGATCCGGAGTGCGCAAAGTATACCAGCCGCCGCCCTTTAAGAGATTATGAGACCTGGCAAAAAGTAGCAGCGCTGGTCGGACATTGGGAATTGCGCAATTATGGCTCTTATGCTGCCGAAGAAAAGCTTTCCGGAAGAGTAATTGGTGTTGTCGGGCTTGATTACCCGGTTGATTGGCCTGAGCCCGAAATTCAATGGGGCCTTGCTCGCAAGTACTGGGGAAAGGGATACGCGAGCGAAGCAGTAAGGGCGGTGAAAAAAATGACCGCCGAGTATTTGCTTGATCTATCGCTCATCAGCCTGACTCATCCCGAAAATTCAAATTCGATTCACCTAGCTAAGGCGGTGGGCGCTCATTTTGAGAAAGAGTACTTCTTTAGAGATGATAATTGGCTAATTTTCAGGCACTCAAAGTAAATAACTGTTCACCATTCAACGACCTCATCGAGGACAAGTCGTGGGGATGATTCGCCGTAGTAAGTTGAACCAGCAGATTTCGCAGCACTCAGTTTATCAGTAATGGGAATCTATATGAAAAGAAATACCCAAATAACTCGGATGCTGGTCATCATGATCAGTAGCATTATCTTTCCTTCCATAATCGGTTCTACACACGCGTCCCGGCTAATCGCGAAAACGATGGCGGTTTTAGATGTGGATTCTGGCTACGTCGAAGTCAACGATGGTCGAATCTTCTATGAGTCAGCCGGACAAGGTCCCACTATCATCATGATTCACGACGGTCTGTTACACCGTGAAACTTGGAATGACCAGTTTGGTGTATTTGCGAGGAACCATCGAGCGATCCGGTGGGACCGTCGTGGCTATGGACGATCCGACGTACCAAAAGCGCCGTACTCCGACCTCGAAGATTTACATCGATTGGTGAAAACTCTCAAAGTTGACCGGGCGACTTTAATTGGATGCTCGGCAGGGGGCTTGTTGACAATCGATTATGCCCTCGAGCATCCCGAAATAGTATCCGGGTTAGTGCTGGTTGGACCGATCGTGAGCGGATTTGAATTTACTGAACACTTCGCGACACGAGGCAATCGAGGCATGCCAGGTCTGGATGCGCCGGTTCAGCAAAAGATTGAGTACTGGATCTCGAAGGACTCGTGGATAATGGCGCGCGAGAGCGTTGCTGCGAAAAAGAAGATGAAAGAACTTCTCGCGGCTAATCCTCAAAACCTGACAGGTTCACGGCAATTTGCGCGCTGGCCTGAAAAACCGGCATTAGGCAGATTATCTCAGATCAAAGTACCGACATTGATAGTGGCTGGAGAATCCGATATCCCGGATGTCCACGCGCATATAGGAGCGATTCAAGCAGGTATTTCAGGTTCCAAGCGGGTGGTTCTGACAAACAGCGGACATTTGCCTCACATAGAAGTTCCTGAGGTTTTCAATCGGACCGTACTCGCCTTCTTGGATACGATCAAATGACCTAAGATCATGACAACCAAACGCGAGAGTTTCGATATGCCAAGCGAGGCGAAGGACGTTGTGAACCTCGGTCTGGTTCGCCCTCCGCTTGTGTATCTGACTTCGCTCATCTTAGGGTCGGTGATCCAGCTCGCCGCGCCGCTTCCATTCCTTCCTGGAGTGCTCGCTATGCCGCTTGGGGCGCCTCTCGTTGTGCTTGCCATCGCGCTCTTCGCTTACGCGTTCGCGACATTTCGGGCGGCCGGTACACCTGTGCCCGCTCGAAAGCCCACCATCACGATCGTCCAGGCTGGTCCCTATCGCTTCAGCCGCAACCCCATCTATCTGGCGTTCTCGCTGTTGCAGCTTGGCATCGCCTTGTGGGTCAACAGCGTGTGGTTGCTGGCGACACTCGTCGGGGCGGTGGCGCTCATGCACTACTTCGTTATACCAAGAGAAGAGGAATACCTCGCTCGGAGGTTCGGTTCGCAATACCTGGATTATAAGGCCTCTGTGCACCGTTGGCTGTACATCCCTCGATCACGGCTGATCAAGCTTTGAGCCTTTGGCGCTCAAAGTGCATTAGTCCGGGCTATTGTTTTTTGGCTTTCTAATGAACCCGAAATACAAACATGTCAAAAAGAGAGTAAAGTGAATGATTGAGCGCACTAAACTCAGTTGGGGTGTTTGGACGATGTTCGTACCTACGAGTGGAATCGAAATATCGGCCATATAAAAATAGAACTGCATGCCACCGCTTACAAAGAATGCGCCCGCCAGGAATTTGCGATACTCTCTGCTTCGCACAGCAAAATAGAGTGTCGGTATCCCTACGACGACGAGCGCTGTTACGAGGATGGGAATCATGATCTATCAGCGGTGGGAATTAATGACGCTGGAATTCAGTCTCTGGTAAGGAGACGATCATCTAATCGGCCCACCACAGGCAACTGGTCAAATTTTGCTATCGTTCTTTTATACAGATCATCACAGTCTGCTGCTGCGATTGGCCCGATCCACTGAGGCACGCCCCTTCCGCCACCATAATATTCCGGCAGGTGGCTCAATAGTGAACTAGCGCCGCCTTGTCTGTCTTCTGCGCCGAATACAATCCTACCGATGCCATGCAATAACAACGCACCGAAACACATCACACAGGGCTCAAGAGTACTGTAGCAACTCATTTCTCGAGCACGAAGCCATAGCTCGATGGGGACGTGGCGAAGAGCTTCCATCTCGGCGTGACGACCAGGATGATAGACTGGGGTAAGAATCGAGCTGGCACCCTCCGCAATAATATTGTTGTCTAAAGTAATGACAGCACCTACAGGCAAATTGCCGCGACTTTCAGCATCGAAGGCAATTTGGATCGCTCGCGAGATGTATTTGTTATCGTCGTATCCCACTTCTAGATTCTCTTATCAGCTAAGCCGAGTAACAAGTTCATCGGTGTTGTAAGATTTTATAAGTAGCGTTCTTCGATAATACGGAGATGATGCCGAATATGGCCAACCATAAAATACCCGATGGCGCGGGCCGTCATTGGATGAGTTACGATGTTGCACCACAACAGACTTTGAGCATCGGTGAGATTTTCATAAAGCTGTTCAGTTGAAGTACGCACCGCCGCAAACTCTGAAATCAAACTTTGTAGTGGTCTATGAGTGACATCAACATTCTTGGCATACAATTCTTCGTCCATTCTGTAGTGCGGAGTGGAGGCATCGCCCCTGGCAGCAGCAAGTCCCCGATAGGAAAAGACTCTCTCAGTGTCAATTATGTGCATGAGCACTTCTTTTATCGTCCATTTTCCGTCGGCATATCTATAGTCAAGTTTATCGCCCGGTATTCTTTCAAAATACTTGACTGTCTCTATCGAGTTTTGCCTTAGTAAACTCAAATAGTCATCCTCTGGGACCAGGTCAAAATAATGCTGATAACTAGCAGCGTATTCATTTGCTAAGGGTCTGTTCATAGGTCTTTCTCCGTGTACGATTGGATACGAAATAGTGGAACCTGTGCTTGCCGCTGGGTTGCATAGTACTCGTTGCGCGCCGCCTGGCTAGACGTTCATCATTTTGCTCGCCTCTCGACCCGCGTGAGAATTTCCTCGATCGCCTCGCGCCTCATCAGCTTTCCACCTAAGCACACAGCGGAGATCCGAGTTGTGTTATGGATATCGGCGAGGGGATCGACATCGAGTACGACCAGATCCGCGAGCTTGCCGGGCTGGATCGAGCCGAGGTCTTTCGCCTTCCGGCCCGCGCGCGCAGCTTCGATAGTTGCCGCACGGAGAGCGCGCATCGGGGAGGGACAACGCTCAAAAGTGGGAAAAACAACACGAAGATCGGATCTGGTGCTTTAGTCGGGTCATGTCCAATCAGGTTAACCAGAATCGCTCCCGCTCCGTAAATTGTTTGAATCCAAATCAGCCAACGGACCGAGGACTTCCAGCCCCGCCCATACAGACCCTGCATGTACAACAGGCTGGGTATAAGAATCACTGAAGTGATTCCAGATCGCAGGTAGCGCCAGAACACTGGTGTCACGTCGACAACCAGGCTCATCGTCTCCGTCGAAGCCAGTAAGCGCAAACCATATAGACCCGTAAACAGACCGAACCATAGTAGCAAGCGGCCCTGGGACCTGGCTCGGAACAGGTGAATGCTAATTGTGGTCAAGCCGATTACCGTCAGGATGACGCCAAGTACAATGGCAAAGATATCCTCTCGTAACACGGCTTTGACGTGCTGCTGGACCTCGTCGCTCAGAGTCTCGCTTATGCGGGTCTGAGTTTGAAGAACCAAAGGATAGGTAAATTCTCGCATGGTTCAGAGATAGCGAAGAAGGTTTGCATTTACAACGTCAGGATGGAAGCTTTAGCAAACACTCTAATATATTCTACCTTATCAGGGCTCCGAACGAGGGAAGGTATTGTCATTAAGGGCGAGGTCGTCTTCTCGATAGACCGCGCAACGAACTGAGCAACCTCAAATGCTTGATCACGACCAAAATGATCACCACGGAAACGACGGCCGCCGAGAGGGTGAGATGTGACGAGACGTAATAGAGGATGACCCCGTGGGCGCCAAAGAGCACGACTGCGATGAGCAGCAAAATCCAGGTGCGCCCACGCGGGAGCTGGTGACCTTTCATAATCTTCTTCGGTTGGTTGCCGTGACTCCGATTCGCTCAGTTAGGGGCAACCGCAATAACAAAATTCAACCTGCGCATTCCCACGCTACCGCTCTCGACAATCTTCATGCCTGCTTCGTTTAGCAATGCGCTTATATCCTTTAGTTCGACATGGCCATGACGGCGATGAAAGTGGTCGAGAAAGCTTTTCCTTTTCCGCGCAGTCCCGCCAAAATCAATGGCCAGCACGCGTCCGCCGGGCTTCAAAACCCTGCGTATCTCGACCGCCAACTCCTGGCGCGCTTTTTGGGGCAAATGATGAAGCATCATCGTGGTCAACACTACGTCGAATTGAGAATCGGTAAAGGGTAGCGACTGGGCGAACGCTTGCTTGAAAACCACTCCGACGCCTGTCTTTCTCACCTTCTTCTCCGCCCTGGCAATCATTTCCGGCGAGGCATCTACTCCATAAACCGTGCCCGTTGGCCCGACGTGCCGTTTGGCGACAATTGCAAGGCTTCCGGTACCGCAGCCCACGTCCAGGACTGACTCGCCCGGTTCAAGGTGCGCCAGGCGAAGCATCTTCTCACGAAAGGCCCGCTCTCGGCCGAACGTTATTAGCCAGATCAGGAGATCGTAGGCAGCGGCCGCATGTAAGACGATCCCAGTTCTGCTCGACGGTGCATTTCTTTCCGCGATTTCAGTCATAATTTCCTTCCTAACTTCGACACTAGATCAAAGTGGATCTATGTCCACTTTCCAGTGTAGTCTTGGAGAAGGACGGCGTGAAGAACAACAATTTTCGCGCTGTTCGATACCGGACAAATCGATGCAACTTGTTCGGTATCTTCCAGTGTGGTTCGGGGTAAAAAGTGATGTTGCAGGAAAAACGCGCTAAAGATCGTCGGATCCAAAAAACCAAAAACCTCTTGCACGAGGCGCTCAGTTCGCTGATTCGCGAAAAACCCTACGAGGCAATAGTTGTACAAGAGATCCTGGATCGTGCCAACGTGGGGCGGTCAACGTTTTATACGCATTTTCGCGACAAAGACGAACTGCTCATTAGCGGCATCCGTGACATCCTCTCGGTCCTTCCGAGGGAATTGCCATACACTGGAAAACGATACGAACGAATTATCAGCTTCAGCCTTCCTATTTTCGAACACATTCATCGCCACAGGCGAACGAGTAGGGCCAGGATGGGGGTCAGGGGACGAGCGATCATTCATGAACAACTTCAAAAGGTACTCGCGGGACGGATCGCCAGTGACCTTCGAAAGGACTGTCAGAGCCGAAAACTGTCGGGCCAGATTCCAGCGGATGATCTCCTTGTCCAGTACGTAGCATCGACGTTCGTCCTTGTCCTGAACTGGTGGGTGGACAGCAGAGACCCGCTTCCGCCTGATGAAATCGACCGCCTGTTTCGGGCGTTGGTCCTACCGGCGCTGGCTGCTAACTGTGAATGAGAGAGAGGACTAGCCGACAATACTTTGGACTTACGAGTATCGGATACAGTCGCTAAGAAATCTTAGCTCGTTCACCAAACATTTTGTGTATATACGATGTAAATCACATCTTAGCGATAATTACGACGGTTACGTCGTCAGATGTTGAACTTCCTGACCTGAATTTACCCACATCCTCTAAGAGACTTTGCACAGTAGCCGTCTGATTGGCGACATGCTCCAGAAGACGGTCCGGTCCGTACTCTTCAAGCGACGAATTGACTGCTTCCGTTATGCCATCCGTATAAAGGAATATGCGGCTTCCGGCAGACATCTCGATCTCGTGTTCCGAAAACTCGCATTCCATGATGCCAAGAGGCAAGCCCGCGTCGGCTATCAAAAACCGAGCGTCAGTCGAATCGACGAAAAGGGGCGGTAGGTGACCAGCACTTGCAAACGTGATCTTTTGCTTTGCTGGATCCACAACCGCATATATAAGCGTCACAAATTTGCTGGCCGGAAAGTCCTCGACCAGAAATCTGTTGACTTCAGACAAAACTTCTCTCGGCGACAAGCCGCGCGCGGCGTGGAGCCGCAAAACACTCCGAGTTGACGACATAAGCAAAGCGGCACCCATTCCTTTACCTGAAACATCAGCCAGCACCACTGCAAGTCGACCATCACTCAGAGGAATGTAGTCATACCAATCCCCGGCAACTTCCCGGCAGGGCACACACACGCCAGTGATTTCAAAGCCATGAACCTCGGGCTTGTTTACCGGAAACAAGCCTGATTGAATAGCCCGAGCTTCGTCCAGCTCCTTTGCCATACGCTCCTTTTCAAGGCGCTCGCGCTGAAACATTCGGGCGTTTACGATAGCCGTCGCGACGTGGCCGGCAAGAGCCTCCAGAAGGCGGATGCGTTCCTGCGAAAATGCGTTCTTCTCAATATGCTGGACGTTGAAAACGCCTATCAGCTCGTCGCGAATCTTCAGGGGGATGTCAACTTCGGAACGCGTATCTTCCTCGCCGGCAATATAGAATGGGATCTTGCTAACATCGGGCGCGTAGAACGTGTCGCCGGTGGCAGCGGCATGGGCGCTTATCCCGCCGCCCTCACCGATCTTGTATCTTGCGCCTTTCAGACACAGTTCGCCGTTCCATCCGGCAGCGATCACAAGCTCGTTAACCTCGTCATCTTTCAAGAGTATCGCGAGGCGTGTGTAGCCGAATGTGCTTGCGACGTCGCTTACGATCTGATCGAGGAGTGCTTCGAGATCGAGTATGGAGTTGATCTTCTGCGCCACCCTCTGGAGCAGAAATAGCTCCTCAACTCGCAGGACGTGATCGAGTTCGTTGAAGGACTGTTCGGCATCCGCGGCATTTATCATATTCTGATCCTGGGTCACCGTCAGCCGCTACAGGTTGGTTGCTGATCTCGCTTGTGTCAGAGCGACAAGGACTTCATCCAGGCGCTCGAATCCTTCATTGATGCCCCGCTCCATGCCCGAACGCAACATTCCATCCCGGTCGGCAACCGATTGAAAGACGGATTGACCAGTAACTCGCGTTCTCCCGCCAGGCAGGGCTTCAAACCGCGCCGTCTGAAGGGCCACGTGCCCTCGTTCGGGCAACCCTTCGAACTCAAATGTTCCGACGATCCTTTCAGGCGGCATCACCTCGTGATTGACGCCGCGGAAAGCAAACTTATTGCCCTGTGGGTCCTCATGAATGTATCTGTATGTACCGCCGTCTTTCGACTCGAACCTCTCGATGGTCATCTTGAGCCCGCGTGGACCTAGCCACTGCTTAACAAGCTCGGGGTCAGTATATGCCTTAAAGACCAGCTCGCGTGGCGCTTCAAATTCCCTTATGACGAAAAGATCGAGCTTGCCGGGTTCCGCAGTTATCGTGGTTCTATTTGCCATTTTGCTCTTCCTCCTAAACTCCAAACCACCGACCTCATCTTAACTGTAAGCCTGACTTATCGCTAACACAATCGAGTGGCCGGGCCAGCTTAGGGACTGTATGCCACTAGGGCATGTGTGCTGGCCTGACGCTCGGTCCTATTGCAAACCTCCTTAGAGCAAGCGGAAAATTGAAACCTGCGAAACAAAGATTGCGTGAATCGATCGAAGTCTCCAATGGATCAAAAGAAATACATTTCCTTTGGCGAGTACCTGCTCGATGAGACAAACGAAATACTGTGGCGCGGATCACAGACGATTTCAATGCGGCCAAAAGTGTTTGCTTTGCTTAAGTTTTTGTTAATGCATGCCGGCGAGTTAGTTACTAAGGAGCAGCTTCTCGATGCCCTCTGGCCAAATACTTATGTTGGTGATGCTGTACTGAAAGACAGCGTACGAGAGATCCGAGACGTTTTGCGGGACAATGCAAGAAAGCCTAAGTACATCGAGACTGCACACCGGAGAGGGTATCGCTTCATCGCCCCGGTTTCAGAACCTGTTTCGACTAAGAGCAGTGATTCTCAAAACGCATCGCCAAACGCCGCCACCGATCAAACGCCAGTGGAAGACGTGCCGTCTCCATCGACTGACCACAGCGTGCTTGGTCGTGATAACGCGTTCAGTCAGTTGCAAGAGTGGTTCGAGAGTTCGCTGAAGAATGACAGGCAGATTGTTTTCGTGACTGGAGAGCCCGGCATCGGCAAAACCACTCTGGTAGAAGCTTTTGTGGCTAAGGCGACTGCGGGCGCGGATATTTGGGCTGCACGAGGCCAGTGTCTCGAACAATTTGGCGCAGGCGAACCATTCTTGCCCGTCCTTGATGCGCTCTCCAGACTGTGCCGAGGCCCCGACCAAACTCGAGTCATCGAATTGTTACACAAACGTGCGCCCACCTGGCTGGCCCAGATGCCCTGGATTGCGGCGACCTATCATGAAGTACAAATGAAGCAGCAGCTGCTCGGAGCCACCCGCGAACGAATGTTGCGCGAAATGGCAGAGGCTCTGGAAGCGCTCACAGCCGAAAGGCCCGTAGTGCTGGTGCTTGAGGATCTGCACTGGAGCGATTACTCCACGCTCGATTTGATTTCTTACCTGGCGAGACGAAGTGAGCCCGTCAGATTGATGGTTATCGGAACTTACCGGCCGGTCGAATTGATTCTGAGCGATCATCCCCTCAAAGGGGTCAAGCAGGAACTGCAAGTGCATCGCCTGTGCAAAGAACTACCGCTTGAATATCTGACAAGAAAAACCGTCAGAGACTTCCTGGAACTCAGGTTTCCAAATAGCCCTGTGGCTGTAGAGTTGTCGCAAATGATTCATCAGCGCACGGAAGGCAACCCGTTATTTATTGTCAATCTCGTTAATTACCTTCTGGCCGAAAAACTGGTAGTCGAAGAGTCGGGCCGTTGGCGGCTTCAGGCTGATCCGGATCAAGTAGAACGAGGTCTTCCAGAGAACATCCGACATTTGATTGAGAAACAAATCGATCGCCTCAGCCCGCAGCAACAGAGGATTTTGGAAGCCGCCAGCGTGGTAGGGATGTCCTGTTCAGCAGTGGCGATTGCTGCCGCGCTGGACGGAGATTTGTTGGAAACGGAGGAGTGTTGCGAAGAGATGTCGCGACGGAATCAATTCTTGATGCCACCGTATCAGGCCGAACTTCCCGACGGCACAATAACGCCGCGATTCACATTCATTCACGTCCTGTATCTGGATGTGCTTTACAATCGGATTTCGCCGACGCGTCGTTCGCAAATGCATTTGCGGATAAGCAAGCGCGGTGAAGAGATCTACGGTCAGAGGGTAACCGAAATCGCTTCTGAATTGGCGGTGCATTTTGATGAGGGCCGCGACAGGAGCAAGGCGGTGAAGTATTACCTGATGGCTGCTGAAAATGCTGCAAGCCGGTTCGCAAACCGTGAGGGAATGGCTCTGGCGCGAAGAGGTCTCGATTTGCTGAGCCTGCTCCCAAAGACTAACGAGCGGGCTACGCAGGAAATTGCGCTGAGACTTATTCTCGGAGCCTCTTTGATGACAATAAGAGGTTTCGCCTCTGATGAAGTTGAGAAGGTTTACCTGCCCGCACGAGAGCTCTGTGAGCAACAGAACGCACCCCTGCAGTTATTCAAGGTGCTCTGGTCGCTGAGACTTTTCTATATGTACCGAGGCGACATGCAAACAGCCCGAGAGATTGCGGAACGGCTGCTGAGTCAGGCCACCGATTTGAATGACACTGCACTCAAGGTTGAAGCTCATCGAGCATTGGGATCTGCTTTGCTGAACGCTGCAGAGTACACTCCAGCTCTCGAGCAGTTCGAGAGGGCAGTGGCGCTTTATGAACCGTTTCATCAGGATTCATACTTTTTGATCCACGGTAACGATGCAAAAGTAATGAGCTTGTCCTTCGAAGCTTTGCTGCTCTGGTGTCTTGGCTATCCGGATCGATCGCTCGTCAGATTACGAGAAGCTTTGTCATTCGCTAACGAAATCGCTCACACCCAGACAATTGTCGTTGCCCTGTACGTCGGCGCGCGAATTCATCAACTGCGACGCGAGCCTGCGCCGGCAAAGCGGTTTGCTGAAGAAGGTACAGCACTTGCCAATGAGCACGGGATGTCGACCTGGGCCACGCTGTGCTCCATTTACAGCGGTTGGGCGACTGCAGAGGAGGGGGACACGAAACGAGGAATTGATCAGATGAGTACGGCTCTGGACGAGTATCGCTCAAGGGGTGCGAAGTTGTGGCAGGGGTATTTCCTCGGAATGCTCGCGGAAGCGCTGGGGAAGGCGGGTCGAATACAAGAAGGAATTGAGGTGATTTCTGAGGCCCTTGCCGGCGTGCGAGATACTGGGGAGCGCTATTACGAGGCAGAGCTTCATCGAATCAACGGTGACTTGTTAATGGCTGAGATAGGGCAACAAGAGGATCTCAGCTCGGAATACTTCACTGCTGCCGAAAAGTGTTTAAGTCATTCGCTCGAACTGGCTCGAGTGCAAAACACAAAGTCGTGGGAACTTAGGACGGCAGTGAGTTTATTGCGTCTTCATATGAAACAGAAGAAGCGCTCTGAAGCGAAAAATCTACTGGCTGGAGTGTACAGGTGGTTTAGCGAAGGCTACGACACCGTTGATCTGACCGAAGCGCGGTTGCTGCTTGGAGAATTTGGAGATCCTTCTCCATGGTCCGCAAATGCCGCCGATTCATAACACTGCTTAGCGGTCCACGCCAATTTGGAGTTGTTAGCAAAAAAAGGCGCACGAACATAGGTTCGTGCGCCGATCAAGTTCTTCGCAGTTACTGAGGACAACTAAAACGGTACAGTGGTCTGATCTATCGAGCGGAGGAACTTTATCAGCTTCCGCCTGACAGCCGCTTTGAAGAGCTTCGGGTTGTTTCCGACGTGCGTCGGATTGTCAAATAACTGCTCGAATGAAGTGACGGAACCGTCATGAAGCAGGAACCTCTCTCGCTGATGCACTCCGAGCAGTGATGGGATGTTGAAGCCCGAGCTTCCCAGAGCCTTATTATTCAATGTCGCGGGAGCGCCTCGCACTTCATAAGCGTTGTTCTGATTAAAAGTTCCTACGCCGACAAGCTGGCCTTTGAGCTGTGCTGTTCCGCCTTCTACCAGGAGTTCGTTAGCCGGTGGAGGAGGTGGAAACAACACTCGTCCCTTTGTCCACAGCGATGTGTTGTGGCACTCAGCGCATCCGACTTTCTTGAAGAAGACGCGGCCTGCCTGAACCTCAGGGTCGTTCGCGCCCTCCGGCGCAACAGGTGTGCGAATCGTTCTAACGTAGGCGGTGATCGCATCGCGTCGAGCATCACGTCCGGAACTGGGTCGGCCAAGGTTTACTACATCCGGATCAGCATCGCCGTTTGCAAGTTGAATCAGCCCGACACCGCCGGCGATGTCTCGAGTATTCTTCTCAAAATCTTCAACTTCGTCGCGCACCGCTGACCAGTTCAAGGCACGTTGTCCCTGACCCTGTTTTTCAAAAGTGCCGTTCAGTGGGGTGCTGACTCGCGGCCCGGTTTCGAACGCCCACGCGACGCCATCAGTAAGACCATTCACGTGGCAGCTAACGCAAGCAACCCATCCTGAATCAGACATGCGGCCCTCGATTGGATTCACTGATCCGTCCTGATTGTGATTGCTGGAGTCGATCGGGCCCATCGCAGTATTGAAGAGCTCTTTCCCGAGCTGGATGATTGGGTCGCCTTTTGAAGCTGTTGTCGCGACGGTCCGAATCGCAGCATTTGTGTTTAAGTTGATAATAGTTACATCGCGCGATACGTAGTTGAAGGTATATGCGCGACTGTCGGTTTGATTGATTACAATCCCGCGCGGCGATTTGCCATCCAGGAAAATGCTGCGGTCAGGATTGGGATCGCGCTGTGTGCCGGTGAGAATTCTGGTGATGCTAGCCGGACCATTCGGTGCGATCGTAGCCTTCCCATTCTGATCGAAATTCATCACGACGACATAGTCGCAAGCCGATGAAACACCAAGCGCCTTGAAGGAGTTGTGGAAGAACGCGAGTCCCCAGGGCATCGTCGCGAAGCGGTGCTTAGGAACACCGTTGGCAAATGCCGTGTTCGGCTCGGCCTTGATATCATCGTTGAGGTTCGCAGTCTGGTTTGCATCATCGATGCCACGAATCTGCGAGACTAGACTTTGAACTTCCACGTTAAACTTAAGCGGACCAGTGGGCGAACTGCCCGTCGCGAAAGTGTAAATAAGGTTTGTCCCGTTTTGCCGCGTGCCGGCAATAGAAGTAATCTGATTCGGAAAAGCAAAGGTATCGGCTTTTTCAGTTGCCGCTAGTGCAGTAAAGTCGGCGTTCTGGGAACGGCCATCTGATTGAAACGCCGTCTTGATCGGTTTGAGCCTTACCTTATCGATAAGAGTGTCATTAGCCACGCTCACGACATTTACTATTCCCTGTTTGCCTAGATCGCTGGTTGGTTTTGGGGCCGATCCCTCTGTGTACTCCGCCAGTAGGTTACTGACGTACAACACCTCGTCCGAGTCATCGGTATCGCCATCGTTGGTTATTGTTATAGCAAAAAGATTGCTGAAGTTCGGATTCTCGATTACTTTGACGACTGTGTTGGTTGTTGGGTTAATAACGTGAAGTGTGTTAGATGAAGAGCACGCCACGTACAGCTTGGTGAAGTTGGGCGTGAAGCAAAGCGCGTGTGGCTCGGCGCCGACATTGATGGTCGCGATTACTTTGCGTTTTTCGGTGTTGATCACCGACACGGTACCATCCGCGGCGTTGGCTACGTATGCGCGAGAAGAGTCGGCGTTAAGAGCGATGGAGCTGGGCTCTTTTCCGACTGGTATTTCGTCAAGAACGGTGCCAGTGTCACCCGTTACATCTAATACCGTCACTGAATTGTTATCCGAGTCAGGGTTGGTTACCCAGAGCTCGGTACCAGTGCTGTTGAGGGTTATCGGAGTTGAGTATGGAAACCCCGGCACGGTAGCTTGTACAGTCTCGGTTTGGGCTGACGCCTGAGTTTGATAGAGATCCTTTGGAAGAAGCATGCCAAACACAACTGCAAAGAATGCGATTGTGATCACCAGCTTTATGTTGAACCGTAAATCCTGACTAATGAAGCCTGCGCTCGAGTTGCGACCTGAAGCAACCACGAGCGAGGCTGACTGACTGCTCATTACCATTTCCTCCTGGTTTGGTTTTGTACTTCAAAATAGACTTGCGCATCACTTGGCCGGCATAATTCTGAACAGAAGAGATGCTTGCGCAACGGATGCGAAAGACAGTTCTGATTCGTCGAATAGCGACTCGGGAATTGTTCGGATCCCAATTTGGAATTAGATCCCGATGCGGGCCATTCTGGCCCGAAGGCTTTGGCTTTCTCGTTCCCAGCCCTTCGACAACCGGTCAATCTCAGCCTGACTCTTCGGGGCCGGTCGCTGGTGCCCTAGTCGCTTGAGCCACAGCGGGTACACCTTGCGAAGAAATGCGATGCCTGGCTTTCTGATTGTTTGCTCCATGATCGCTCCCAATTCGAAACGAAATGAGGTCAGGCGACCATACGACTCAGGTCGTCATTTGTCGCTATCGTGCGAGCCCGCTCAAGCGCCGCCTGAGCCTTGTTGGGAGCGCGCTCGTCACGGAAGAAGTCCAAACTTCGGCTTTCCCTATTGCAATCCACAACGATCAGATCGCCGGTCTGTACCTGGCTGCTCGCCATCAGATTCGCGAGCGGCTGCACCAGGAATCTCTCGATACTGCGCTTTAAGTGCCGTGCTCCGTAACGCTGATCTGTACCTTTGGTTAACAGAATCCGCTTAGCTTCTTCCGTCAGGCTGAAACTGAATTCCACTGTATGTGACTGCTCAATTCTGCGTCCGACGGTTTGGAGCTCCAGCTCGAGGATGCGATTAAGTTCCTGCTCACGAAGGCTGTGGAATACCACCAGCTTATCGATCCTGTTCATGAACTCTGGGCTAAACCTGCGGCGTGCCGCCTCACGTGCAGTACGAAACAGAAATTGGTCGCGCTCGTCTTCACGAAGACCTTCAGATTGCGCAGGAGCGAATCCCAGTGATCCAGACATCATTTCGCTCATCTCTCTGGCTCCGAGATTCGAAGTCATGAAGATCATCGTTTGAGAGAAATCGACCCTCTGGTTATCTCCAAGAGTGAGCGTTGCCTTGTCGAGTATTCCCAGAAGCAGCTGCCACAATGAGTCTGACGCCTTTTCTATCTCATCGAACAACACAAACGTGAATGGATCGCGCTCGGTGTGATTGGCATCAAGCTTTTGTTGCGTAAGCGCGGGGGAGGTCTCGCGGTGGCCGAGGTAGCCGGGAGGGGAGCCAATAAGCTTGGCGATTTCGTGTGAATGCTGAAACTCCGCGCAATCAATTCTGATCAACGCGTTTGCATCGCCGAATAACACCTCCGCGGCAGCCTCGACCACGCGAGTTTTGCCCGAGCCGGTGGGACCCAGAAAGAGCATCGTGCCGATGGGTCTATTCGGGCTGGCGAGACCTGCTTGAAAAACCTGGTAAAGCGAAGTTACCGCACTGACGGCGCGCTCTTGCCCGATGATTCGAGACGCCAGCATTGATTCGAAGTCCGCAACTCTATCGCTCTTAACCGCCGGGTCCAGTGGCACAAGTTCCAAATTCGCGCCGCTGCCGTCACGTGAGCGCTCGGCCGAATCGAAAGACCTTTTATCAATCGTCTTCGGGTTTGGCGTCTGGGCGACCATTTTATTTACTGTAATCACCGGAGCACTTCCTTCCTCGCTTGCGCATTGTTGTCATCGTTTTCTACACGCTCAAGGTACTTCGAAAGGGTCATCGTGGTCACCGCCCACTTGGGTAGATATTCGAGTGAATTGGAGGGATAAAATCAGCGATTTAGTAAGGGGATGGCCGGTTATCGGGCGGAGCGTTCGTTGCGCATTCGGTGAACAGGTGCTGATTGATAGTGTGCTTGCATCTTGTCGAAGATGAGTCGCATCTGGAACCGAACCTTGTCGGTGTTCATATTAAGGTTGTCGGCCGCGGTATTGTAGTTATGACCTTCTACCAGGAGCTCCAACAGCTTCACTTGCGCAGTCGTCAGTTCATTGTCGTCGCGCTCAGGAGGCAAGGTGTTCCGAAATAAACCGAGCACACGGCTCGCAACGTCCGGTGATATCGAGGTACCACCGGTTACCGCTTCCTTGATGCCTTCCAGGAGGCGATTTGACGATGTTCTCTTAAGAAGATAGCCACAGGCGCCGGCACACAGCGCATCAAAAATACGGTCATCATCGTCGTACACCGATAACATCAACAACAACAGACCTGGGTAGCGCCGCTTCAGTATTCGAATTCCATCAATTCCGCTCATACCCGGGAGACCGATGTCAGACAGGACTACATCGGGCAGTTTGCGGTGTATATCAGCGATTGCATCTTCCATCGAGCCGTAGGAACCGATACACCGGTAGCCCGGGGTTGCGTCGATCAGCATTTTCAGACCCTCGCGAATATCCGGTTGATCTTCGACAACGACGACCCTGATGGTCCGCTGATCCGTTCGGGCGATTGTGCTTGTGTTCGTCTGTTCAGTCCAGGTTTCACTCATAAGCTTATGACGCGCTAAGGTTACCGCACAGGCAGGGTTGGGTCACCACCCGTTTGGGCGGTTGCTGTCGTGGGCATCCGAACTCAGCGGCTGACAGGTACTCTAAGAGTTGAGGTCGTGCCTTCCCCGGTTTTAGAGGCAATATTGAAATCGCCTCCCATTTCGACTGCGCGCTTACGCATGCTTACGATGCCGTTGCCGCCTCTCCAGCGAGAAGTCCGTTCTGAGCCGCCAGCGGCCACCGCCGCTGCGTCGAATCCCTTACCGTCATCTGTAACTATTAGCGTCAACCAGTCGCCTTCCACATTAAACACTACTTCAGCGTGACTGCAGCCGGAATGCTTCACGGTGTTGTTTACTGTTTCTTTGAATACCAGAAATATTTCGCGCCGCAAGTTTGCGCCGAGTTCTATGTTGTTATCCGCAGTTGAATTGAACCGAAATGCGATGTTCCTGGAAGTAAAAACATCGCTTGCAAACCGCCTCATACGCTGAAGGAGATCGCTCAGGTGATCCTTCTTTGGATTGATCGCCCATACGATGTCGCTCATCGCATCTACAAGTTCGTTGGATATCCTGATGACGTTGGTCAACGGCTCTAATGCCCGCTGATCCCCGCGATCAACGTGCTGATGTGCAACTTCACTGAGTATTGCAATTTGAGTAAGGCTGGATCCGATGTCATCGTGGAGATCGGTAGCGATCCGGCGGCGCACCCGTTCGAGCTCTGCAAGCCTCTCTTCTCGGCTCTTCACAAGCGCTTCCTCCGCACGCTTTCGCTCGATCCCTTGAGAGATCGTGTCGGCGACGGAACCCAATGCATCAAGCGCATCCTGGCTCAGGGCGTGACGCGCGAACATTGCGATCACTCCCACAAGATGATCTTCAACCAGGAGAGGATAGCCCGCAAAAGCGACCATACCCTCTTTCTTCGCCCATTCCTTGTCGCTAACATTCGGGTCATTAACGACATCATTAGTGAGCAGCGGAGTTCGCTGCTCCGCAATCCGGCCTATCTTGAATTTTCCGACAGGCACTTTGCTATGGGCTCCATCGATATGTGTGTACATTCCCGCGCTGGCCTGAAGTTCCAACACATTGTCCGTATGATTGAGCAGCCAGATCCGAGCGAACGCTCCATCAAGATTACGTACGATCGCTTCCGAGCACTGCTGAAGAATCAACTGGATTGGTGCGTGTTGGGCCATGGCAATGCCCAATTCGGCGCGCAGCAGTGAAGAACGCGCCTTCCATACACGGATAGCCTCCGCTTCCTTCCTGGCTCCTTCCGTTCTCGTCCGATCGATTAATTGTCCCAGGTGGCTGCCTATTGTAGACATCATCTCCTGAAGCTCGGCGTCCGGCTCCCGGTTGTTTCGAGTGGATAATTTCAGGATTCCAAGGACCTCACTTCCCAACAGGATAGGGAACCCGAACGATTTATTCGCAACGTCCGTATCACTCGGCTGTCGAACTGGCTCGCTAAGTCCCTGTGCGTCATTGCGCGAATCGTCGTCGCCGGGTAACGGATCAGCTGAGCGAAATCCTTGCGCGGTCGAATCCTTATCTGGCTTTGCGGGCTCGCCAACTACTGAATCTTTATTCCATATCGCCACGCTGCGCAGCGCCCTCGTGGGCGGATCAACCTCCCACAGCTCAGCTCTGTGACAATCGGTGACTTCGCAGACCTCCTGAAGAATCCTGGATGCGGCGTCAGCCAGTGATTCGGAATCTGAAATGATGCCAGTCACGCTGGCTTCGAGAGCAAGTGTACGATTAGCCTTGCTCAGCACGGCGCGCTGCCTGGTAAGCTGCTCGGTTAGAGTTCGGGATTCAGTAAGTGCGGTATTGAGTTCCCGCATACGGGCAACACGATAGCGATCGAAAGCGAAGAGGACCGAAGCGACGATCAATATCAGCAGAGCAATAAACCACCAGCTCTGCCAAAACGGCGGCATAATTTTGAATCCCACTGTCGCAACCGATTCTATATCCGGTCCATCGAGGTTAACGGCTCTAACAAGGAAACGATAGGAACCGGGCGCCAGATTAGCAAAGTTGACTGTGCGCTGGTCTGTCGGAGTGGTCCAATCGGCGTTCGATCCTTCGAGCCTGTACTGGTAACTCAAGGCGTCTGCCATGCCAAACGAAAGCGCAAAGTAGTCTATTTCGACATTGTTCTGACCGGCGGGAATTTCGAGAGCCGAAACATCACGCTCGCCCAACTCAGAGATAGGATATACAACTCCCGAGATTCTGATTCCGCTTATGTAGACCGGAGATGGAGGAAACTCCCGGTCATCCTCAGGGATCAGGCGGATAAGGCCGCGGCTTGTTCCGAACCAAAGCACTCCGTTTCGATCTCGGAACGCTGCCTGAAACTCTCCGCCGGTTAGCCCGCTCGCCTCCGAGAAATGTTTGACTCGCCCAGTTTCGGGTTCGAGCCGGTCTATACCTCTGTTACTGCAGGCGTAAATTCGACCGTCCGCATCTCCAGTCACCTGGTGAATAACGTTGGTGTTGAGACCCTGAGCTTTGGAGTAAACAACGACCTTCGGCTGATCCGATGCCGGATCATCGATCCGTGAGAGGCCCTTTTGATGTATCGCTGCCCATATTCGTCCCAACTGATCCACGTATAGGCTATTAATGCCGCCGGCCGGAATGCCTTGATTCTCTCCAAACTGAGTAAACTTGCCGTTTGCGTATCTCAGCAGCCCACCCTCGCGCAGACCTGCCCACACCTGACCCGCCTTGTCCTCGCAAAAGACATTGACACTGGTAAATGGACGCAGACCATGGGTGTCCGAATAAAGATAAAAAACTCCGCTGCGACGATCCAATCGTGTGACGACCACACGAGCAGGCACAAATGAAGAAATCCAGATGTCACCACGAGAATCTTCGAACAATCGCGTTAAGTCGTTATTTGCCAGTCCAGTCTGGGTCGTATAGACGGCAAGCGGATGCGCGCGCGCCAGTTCTTCGATCCGGCTCACGCGCGGAAACCGAAAAAGTCCCTCACTGGTTGCGATCCACCACTCGCCATTGTGATCCTGAAGAAGACCGGTCCGCTCGCGCCAACTCAAATCCGTAACCGACGCCGGCAGATTCGGTCTTACAGACGTAAACGCTTTGCCGTCAAAACGACTGATCCGCCAAACGCTGCTGAAGGTATAAAGCTCCCCTGAGGGGTTTTCGAAAATGGAACCAATCAGTCGCCCGAGTCCCTCCGGTTCGCCATAACTTAGAAAACCATGTCTTGTAACTCTTAACGCACCGTTTGATTCTGTGGTAACCCACAGGTTTCCGTCGCGGTCCTCTGCGAACCCACCTTGTCTGTCTCGAAGGCGTTGCGTCGCTACATACCTGCGAGTGGTATGGTCGTCATACTCAACAATGCCTCCTCCTGATTCTGCGATCCATATCCGACCGTCAGATGCCTGATATAGTCCCTGGACTTCTGTCCCAGAGGTTACATACTGTTGGGAACCTGAATTGATTGGAGAAATAGAATATTCGACACTCGACGAAGGGCTAAGGTTGGGTTGGTAGACGAGCGCGCCCGACTGATGGCCAAGCCAGAGCCGATCCTGTTTATCTATCAGCAGCGCGAGAATTGTGTCGCTACTTTCAGATGGTCGAATTCGATAATGAACCAATCGGCCGTCGGGGAATCGTCGAACGAGGCCATAGCGCGTGCCAATCCACAGGCCGCCGCTTTTGTCCTCAACTATGGCCCAAACCTGGATCGAAATGTCAGGGTGCGCGGCGATGTTGAGTTGAACAGAATGGAACTCTCGTTCATGGTTCACATCACAATAGAAGAGTCCGCCATCGGTACCGGCCCAAAGCAGGCCTGTCCGATCGGCGAATAAGGCATTAACGCGATTCGTTGCCGCCTCTGCGCCAACTTTGAAAACCGTAAATCGCGATTCCGGCCGAGACGAAGAGCCGTTCGTGGACAGGTCAA
>Ga0126382_10000158_pt1 | contig 24793 bp, 32 predicted proteins | sample PanSoiMetPlot_30_FD_92548 | JGI IMG/M metagenome (GOLD analysis project Ga0126382, IMG submission 92548) | Tropical forest soil microbial communities from Panama - MetaG Plot_30 | ecosystem: Environmental > Terrestrial > Soil > Tropical forest > Bulk soil | place: Panama | collected 2016-02-17
TCCGGGAACGACAACTCTCCGGAGGACGCCGACGCGCAAGTCGAGTCGTGGGACGCGGACGACCCGCGTTGGCGTGACGGGGCGCCGTGGCTGGTCCCGCTGTTGGCGGTGCCGGCCGAGGCGTCGTGGCCGCGGTTCATGTCGGCGCCGCACCCGCGGGCGGTCGGCACGCTGGGCGCCGAGTTTGTGGCGGCGGCGGAGGCGCGCACGGGCGGCGTGCTGCGCTGGTGGCAGCGTCTTGTCGCCTACCGGCTGTTGGAGGTCGACGCGGCGGGCGTGCTCGTGTGGGCGTCGCTCGTGTTGACGATGGCGCGCCAGCTCGGCAAGTCGTGGTTGATCCGGGAACTGTGCTTGTGGCGGCTGCGGGCGGCGGCCCTGTTCGGGGAACCGCAGTTGATCTTGCACACCGGGAAGGACCTCAACATTTGCCGTGAGGTGCAGCGTCCGGCGCGGCGTTGGGCTCGTGAGCGGGGCGACGTGTTCAAGGTCCGGGAGGTGAACGGGCAGGAGGAAATCCTGTTTGTGCCGGACGATTCGCGGTGGATGATCCGGGCGCGTGACGCCGTGTACGGCTACGGGGCGACGATGCCGGTTGTCGACGAGGCGTGGAAAGTGGCGGCGAAAGCGGTCGACGACGGGATCGAACCGACGACGGCGGAACGTGAGCAGGCTCAACTACTGCTCGTGTCGACGGCGCACCGGGCGGCGACGACGCTCATGTTGGGGCGGCGGGCGGCGGCGTTGTCGTCCCTGTCGGCGCCCGATGACTGCCTGTTGGTGGAGTGGTCGGCGCCGCGGACGGTCGACCTCGGCGACGTGTCGGGGTGGCGGGCGGCGTCGCCGCATTGGACACCGAAACGGGAACGGTTGATCCGGGCGGCGTTGACGCGGGCGTTGGCCGGCAACGGCGACGACCCGGACGAACCGGACCCGATCGAGTCGTTCCGGGCGCAGTGGTTGAACCAGTGGCCGGCCCGGTCGGCGCCACCGGTCGCGGTGCGGGACGAGGCGTTGCTGGCGGACGGCGTGTGGGAGGCGTGCGGGGGCGACGGGGACGCGGCCGGGAACCTGGTCCTCGCGGTGGAGGACTGGTTCGGGCACGGCGCCGCCGCGGCCGCGGTGGGCGAACTCGCGGACGGCCGGCTCGTGGTGGGCGGCTGGGAGTTTGACCGGTGGGCGGACGCGTTCGCGTGGGTGGGCGCGTGGTGCGACATGCGGCCCGGGTCGCGGCTGGTCGTCGGGGCGTCTATGGCAGGCGACCGGTCGGTCCGGGAGGTGGCGGCGACGGTCGTGCCGATGGGCCGACAGAACACGGCGCACGGGCTGTCGCTGTTGCGTGACCTGGTGGCGGCGGGACAGGTCGTGCATGACGGGTCGCCTGATCTGGCGCGGCAGGTGGCGCGGGCGCGGGTGACGTCGGGTCCGGGCGGGCTGCGTCTGGGCGAGGCGCGGTCTGACCTGTTGCGCTGCGTCGTGTGGGCGTTGACGGTCGCCGACCGGGCACGGGGCGCGCCCCCGGTGGCGATCTGGTGAAGGTCCGCGACCTCGTGTGGCGGCACGACCCGCGTCCGCACGAGCGGGCGTTCCCCCGTGACGTCCCCCCGAACGCGAACGACCCGCCGGTCGGGACGGTGGGTCCGAATGTGGCGCCCGGGTTCGGGGACACACACGTCATGTATCCGGCGGAACGGGTGCCGCCGCAGGCGGTCGCCTGGCAGGGCTGGCCGGTCGGGTGGGCGGTCCCCGAATGGGGTTCGGCGTCGTCGGCCGCGGACGCCGACCGGCTCATGTCGCAGGTCGACACGGCGTTCGCGTGCGTGGACTTGAATTCGGCGGTCCTGTCGACGATGCCGGCGTACATGACGCGGGGCGGCGCCGTGATCCCGTCGCTGCCGTGGCTGGAGAACCCCGAACCCCGCTTCTACACATGCTTTGAGGAATTCGCGAAACAACTTTTCTGGTCGTATCAGCTCGGCGAGGCGTTCGTGTACTGCCTGGCACGGGAGGCGAACGACCCGGAACGGGCGCCGTATTGGGACCCGGCCGCGAACCGGGCGAACCATCCGGACGGGTGGCCGACCCGCTTCGTGATCGTCCCGCCGTGGGACCTCAAAGTCGAATGGGACGACGACCGGCAACGCCGGGTGTACACGTCCGGCGAAAACGACGAGGTCGACCCCCGCGACATCCTCCACGTCCGCTACGCGTCGTGGCCGCGGGACCCGCGGGGACGCGGTCCCCTCGACGCGGCCCGGACCCGTGTCATTGCCGCCGCCGCCCTGATCCGGTTCACGGGCGACCTCGCGTCCCGGGGCGGGGTCCCGTGGGCGGTCATCACCCACCCGGACCGCCTGACCGCGACGCAGGCGGGCGAGCTGCAACAGCAATGGTTGGCGTCCCGCATGAACGCGCTCGGGCTCCCGGCGGTGATGTCCGGCGGGATCAGTCTGGAGACGTTGCAGGTATCACCCCGCGACATGTCGCTGCACGACCTGTTGACGTTCCAAGAGTCCCGGATCGCGGTGCTGTTCGGGGTGCCGCCGTTCCTGGTCGGACTCCCGTCCGGCGGCGACTCCATGACCTACAGCAACGTCTCATCCCTGTTCGACTACCACTGGCGGGCCGGACTCCGCCCGAAAGCGCAACCCGTCATGTCGGCCCTGTCGGGGTGGGCGACATTCGCCGGCACCCGCGTCGAACTCAACCGCGACGAGTACGTCCGCCCCGGGTTGAACGAACGGGCGCAGGCGTACGCCATGTTGCACGGGATCGAAGACGAAACCGGGCGGGCGATGACCGTCGCCGAGATTCGGGAACGGGAACGGTTCAACGGTCCGCCGTCGCCGGTCGGGCTCACCTCGGGAAGCGGAGGTGCGTGATGCTGCACCATCGGGCGTTCACTCTCACCGACCTCGACGTCGGCGGCACGGACGGCCGCACCGTGGTCGGGTGCGCCGTCCCGTTCGACCGGCCGACGCCGATCACCGAACGGATAGGGGACCGGCTCATCCGGTACACGGAGACGTTCGTCCGCGGGTCGTTCGACCGTGCCGCCGCGGTCCCGCACCGGGTCACCTTCGTCTACGGACACTCGGATTCGTTCACGGAACGCCTCGGGCACGCCTCGTGTTTCGACCAGTCGGGCGACCGGCTCATGGTTGAGCTACGCCTCGACCAGTCGCGGGCGGAACAGGCTCGGGACGCGCTCACGTCGTCGCATGGGGCGTTGTCGATCGGGTTCACGTCGATCGACCCGCGGCCCTACAGCGAACGCGACGGCGCCAACGTGATCCGCCGCGCCGTGCATCTGTTCCATATCGCCGCCGTCCCGAAAGGCGCGTACGAGGATGCCGCGGTGACCGCGATCCGGTCCGACGCCGACGAGTTAGCCGAACTCGACGCCGACGAAGCGGAACGAAACAGGGTGAATCACGTCCGTTCGTTACAGGTCGTGGCGGAAATCGACCGTTTGATTGCGTCGCAAGACGAATGGCGGTCCCGAATCGCTTGATTCCCCGTCGCCCCCGGGTGTAGGGGTGAATGGACAACTGCGGCGACACCTCGCCCGTGTTTGTGCGGGAACACCTCGCTAACGATTGCGGCGACACCTTCCCGACCAGCGGTGCCGACACCTCGCTCCGAGAACCGGAACGAACGAGGTCGACACATGCCCGCAGACGCCGCCATTCAAGACCCGATGACGCAACGCCTCGTCGCCCAGCGCGAGCAGTTGGTCGCCCGAGTCGAGTCGATCAAAGACACCGCCAACGAGCAAGGCGAAGGCGGTCACGGCCGCGACCTCAACGCCGACGAGGCGGCGGCGGTCGAAGCGGCATCCAAGCGCGTGAAGGAAATCGACGACCAGCTCGACCTACTGGTCCGCGATTGGGACCTCGACGACGCCATGACGGACCGGCTCGCCCGTCTCACCCCCGGAAACCAGGCCACACAGACGCAGTACCGGACCGCGGGCGAGGTCGTGTGGGACATGCTCCACCGCTACGACGACCGCGAAGCGGGACGCCGGTTCGACCGGCTCATGAAGCGTGCCGCCGAACACATGGGGACCTCGGCGGCGGCGACCGTGCCCGTCGCGGGCGGGTTCGAAGGCGTCGTCGTCAAACCGGTCGTCGGACCCGTGATCGACATTCGCCCCCAGGGCCGGCCGTTCCTCACCGCGATCGGCGTGCAGGACTCGCCGACGTCGCTCATGTTCATGCGGCCCCGGATCGTCGACCCGAACTTCGAAACCGGGGTCGGCCCCCAGGCGAAAGAGAAAGCCGAACTCGTTTCGAAGCATTTCAACGTGCTCGCCGACACCGTCTCCCTCGTGACGGTCGGCGGCTACTTGAACGTCTCCGAACAGCTCCGTGCGTTCGTCGCCGGGTCCCTCGACGTGATCGTGTCGCAGTTGAACCGGCGTCTCGCCAACGCCACCGAAGCGGCCGCGATCGACGAACTCGAAAAGTCGACTGCGAAGGTCCCGCTCGCCGCGGGCGCCGACGCCGCCGCCATCCTCGCCGCCATCTATGACGCCTCCGCGCTCGTGTACGCCAACACGGGACAGATGGCGACATGGATCGCGATGGGGCCGAAAGGCTGGGCGCGCCTCGGGTCCCTGGTCGACCTCGCGAACCGGCCCCTCTTCCCGTTCCTCGGCGCGTCGAACGCGCTCGGCGCCGCCCGCGCCGACCAGCTCGGGTTCAACGCCGGCCCCGCCGGACTTACGCCCATCGTCACGCCCGCGCTCACCGACGACACGTTCTGGGTGGGCAACGCGCTCGCGCTGGAGGCGTACGAGTACCGCTATCCGCTCATGGAGGCGTTGGAACCGTCCCTGCTCGGTCGGCAGGTCGCGGTCGCGTCGTCGATCGGGTTCTACCGGCCCACCACGAAAGAAGCCGGTCCGGGCGGCACCCCGCCGGCCGAGGGTTCCGGCGCCGTCCACATCGCCCCGTGAGAGGTCGCGTCATGACTGCACTCAATCGCACCGCAGCGTTCGGGACCGGCGAAGACGACGGTTATCCCGACGACGCCACCAACGGGAACGAACCCCCGCCCGACGAGGACGAGGACGAGTGACCGACTTCTTTCGGCTTGCGGGGACGTACGACCAGTCGTACCCGCCGTCACTCTGGGGCGGCGGCGGGACGCCGGCCGGACCACCCGTCGTCATCCTGTCGCTGTCCCCGAACCCGGCGACGACCGGAACCGGAGTGTCCATCGTCGTCGAAGGCGAACTACTGGGCGCCGCGGTGATGATCGGTGCCGCCGGACCGTTCTCCCCGCAGGCGACGGCCGAAGGTGCCAACACGCGGCTTGACGTGACGTTCGGCGGGCTCGTCAACGCGGGCACGTGGGACGTGGTCGTCACGGGTAGCGGGCGGGACCCTTCGGCGCCCTGGCCGCTCACTGTCACTGTCGGCGCGTTCGACCCGGGGGCGTACACGATCCCCGACGTGCTCGCCTACGTCGACGCGCACCCCGACGAACTCGCCGCGGTCCGCGACGCCGAATACAACGGGAAAGCGCGGGTCACTCTGCTCGACGAGCTGGACGCCCGCCTCGCGGGAACGCCCGCCTAAATGGGCGGTCCCCGAACCCTGCTACTCCCGTGGGACCAGGAAACGATCGCGGCCCGGGCGCTCGACATCCTCCGTATCAACGCGGGCGGGATCGACGCCGCCCGCGTTGAAGCGTTCGTCGCCGACGCGGTCGAACTCTGCGAGACGTTCATAGACCCGTGCGTCGCGTGGGACGCCGTCCCGCCCCCGTGCGAAACCGCGGCCGTCAACGTCACGATTGAGCTGTACCGCCGCAAAGACGCCCCGTTCGGGGTCACCAACGCGTGGTCCGACACCGATTACGGCCCCGTCCGGATCGGGTCCGACTGGTTGAACAGCGTCCGCTACCTCCTGTTGCCGTACAAATGCGGCTGGGGGATCGGGTGACCCGCCTCGACGACACCCGCCAGGCGTTACACGCCGCGCTCGCCTCCGCGCTCCCGTACGCGCCCGACCGCGCCCACGCGGTGCCACCCGACCAGATTGTCGCCCCCTGCATGTGGGTCGACGTCCCCTCCATCCGGGTCGACGACCTCGGGCGCGGCGCCCAATTCGTCGTGTCGACGTGGCCGCTCTATCTCGTGGTCGACGGCGCCGACCCCGTGCAAGTCGCATGGCTCGACGACGGCGTCGCTCGCATGTGGGACCAGCTCGACGCGCTCCCGTACACGACCGCCGTCGCCGGCAACCCGACCGCGATCGACGCCGGCACGGGGGTCGGGACGTCGCTGCGCGCCTACGTCATCACAGTCGACGTCCAACACATGGCACGCACTCTCTGTCTTCCGAAACTCGCTACCGCCAACCCCGGGGGTTAACCCACATGGCCGATCCCGTGATCTTTCAAATAGAAGACGGCGTCGTCGCGTTCGACATCGTCGACCCGTCCGCGGTCGGGTACCTCGACTCGTGGCAGGCACCCGGCGGCAAGACCGCGCTCACCGCGATGGTTTCCGATTACGACGTCAACGGTGCCGGGTGGAAATGCCAAGTCACCTCCGGTGCGCTCACCGCGTCCGCCAACACGAACGACACGGAGGTCCCCGCGACGTTCTGCTCGCCCGCCAAGACGGTCCCCCAACCCGGCGAGACGTCCTACTCGCTCGACCTCTCCGTCTTGCAGGACCCGAACGTGTCGACGGGCCTGTCCCGCTTCCTGTTCGAACACGACACCGAAGAGGCCTACTTCCTGTTGGGCGGCGACGGGGACGAACCGCCCCGGGCGATCGGGCGATGCCGCATCATCGCCGGCGCGTTCCTCGGCGAAGCCCGCGCCACGCTCACGACCGACGTTTCGATGCCCGTTTCCCGCAAGCCTGACATCGCGTTCGGCAACGCGACCACGAACGTGATCGTCGGCGGCGACGGCACCATCACGCCGCCCACCACACTCGCCGCCTCCGGTGCCTCGTCGGGGTCGTCGTCGTCCTCGACGCCGTGACCTCGCTAGAGGAATTCCGGGCGGAATTCGACCAGTGGCGTGACGCGATCGACAAAGCCAATCGGGCCGCGGTGTCGAAGTCGGCACTGGAGGTCACCCGGATCATTCGCGCCAACATCTCCGCGGCCACCCACGGCACAAACCGGCTCTCCGGGGTTGGCCGCGGCGGCGCCCGGGTGGGCGCCCGGTACGACCTCAAAGGGACCGTCAACCCAACCGCGCTCATCCGGGCGACCGGTCCCGTTCACCTCTTGGAACGGGGGCGACGCGGCGGCTACCTGATCGAACCGCGGCGCCGCGGCCGCGGCGGGCGGGGTCGGCGGCGGGCGCTCTACTTCGACGGCATCTATGCGACCCACGCACGGCCCGGACCCGTGGCCGGCACACGGCCGTTCGGCCGCGGGGTCGACGCCGGCATACCGAAAGCGGCGCAGACGTTCCAAGACGTTCACGCGGCCACGATGCGGCGGCACTTCGGGTGAGCTGGACCGTCACCTACCGGGGCGTCACCTACTCGTCTCTGGACCTCACACTCGACGAGGTCGAAGCAATGGAGAACATCGCGGGCGTGTCGTGGGCGCGCCTCAACCCGACCACCAACATCGCCGCCGCCAAAGCGTTCCTAGCCGTGTTCCTCATGCGTGACGGCGTCGCCGACGCCGACCTCACCAAACAGCTCGGCGAAGTCACGTTGCGGGACCTCGCGGGCGCGCTCGTGTGGGTCGACGACCCGCCGCCCGTCCCGCCGCCCACCAAACGCGGCAAGAAAGGCGGACACGCACTGGACCCTACGAACGGGGAGCGTTCGTCGCCTCGTGGGTCGGATGGGGCGCCGAACGTTACGGATGGCCGCCCGACGTCTGTCGGCGCCAGCGGATAAGGGACCTGTTCGGGCTCGTGGACATGCTCAACGCCGACGCCCGGGGCCGGTAGACGATGGCGACCGTCACCGAACGCCTCCTACTCCTGATCGACGCCAAGTCGGAAGGCGCGACCGGCGAGTTTGACAAGACGACCGCGGCTATCGACCGCACCGGGAAAGCGATCGACGACACCGGCAAGAAAGCGGGCGGGCTCGGGTCCGCGCTCAAATCCGGGTTGGCGCTCGGCGCAGGCGCCGTGCTGGGCGGCGGACTCGCGGACGCCATCCTCGGAATCGGAAAGGACTTTCTGGAGGCGGCACGCGGCGCCGAGATGTTCGCGAACACGACGAACTCGTCGGTTGACGAGGCGTCCCGGTTCATGGGCATGGCTAAGCAGATGGGGCTTGGCCTAAACGACCTCATTGAAATCGTCGCCGAATTCGGGCCGGCCGCTAAGGCGATGGGTCCCGAACTCGGGAAGCTGGGGATTGAGTTTCAGAAGAACGCGGACGGTACGACCAACATGACGTTGACGTTGATCGACGCACTCGCCGCGTTGCAGGACATCCCCGACGACGTCACCCGCGTGCAAACCGCCGTGAAACTGTTCGGCGAAGAGGGATCGAAGCAGCTCGCACAGATTTACAACGGGTCCCGCGACGTCCAAGACATCTTCGAAGAAATGACCGGGCTCGACCTCGGCGACGTGCAGGCGGCGAAGGACTGGGACCAGGCCATGCGGGAACTCGGGTCGTCGGCCCGGGAGATGGGTCTGTCGCTCGCCGGCACCGTTCTCCCTGCGATCACGTCCCTGGTCGGGGTCATCACTCCGTTTGTCGACCTGTTGTCGAAGGTGCCGCCGCAGCTCGTGTTGATCGGCGGCGGACTGCTCGCGTTCCAAGCGTTCACGCCCGGGATCGGCGGAGTCGGCGCCGCGTTCCGCGGACTCGGCGACGACATCGCCTACCAGAAAGCGCTCGCCGCCCAGTCGGGCATTGAACTCACGAACCTCGGCGCAGGACTCGCCGCCGCCGAAGCGGGCGCCAAGACCCTTGGTTCATCCCTGCTCAACGCGTTCGGGGGACCGGTCGGGCTCGCCGTGTTGGGTGTCGGCGCGGCGATGGCGGTCGCCGACGCCGCGACGAAAGCATTCGACAAGACGGTTCACGAGGCGTTGCCGGGACTCAACCAATTGGAGGAACAGCTCGGCGACACCGAAGAGGCGATACGCCGCACCGCCGAAATCACCGACAAGAACGCGTCGGTGCTCGCCCGGTTCCGGGCCGCGTCGAAGGTCGCCGAAGGACCGTTCGTCGCCGTCCCCGAACTGGAGGCGGTCGCCGACCTGATCGACGCGTTCAAGTCGGGCGGCGAATCCGCGCAGGGCTTCGAAAACGAGCTACGGAAGCTGCGCGACGAACAGGGCGCCGCCGCCGCCGCGGCCGCGGCTCTCGGCGTCGAACAGAAGACGTTGAACGACCTCGCCGCCGAAGGCGCGATCGGCACGAAGGAATGGAACGACGCCGTCGCCGCCTCCGCCGAACAACAGATGCAACAGGAGCGGAACACGCGCGCGGTGGATGAAGCGGTGCAGCGTCAGATGGGCACGTTCTCCGAATCGGAGGCGCAGACGAAAGCGTTGACGGAGGAACGCAAACGCCTCGCCGATCAGATCGCGTTAGGGACCACGTCGGGCGCCGCGTTCGAAGCGTCGCTCGCCCGGGTGGCGCAAGGCGAGGCATCCACGACCGCGCAACAGGACTTGCTGACCGCCTCGGTTGCCGCCTACCGGGCGCAAACCGATCTTGCGGTGCAATCGACCCTCGACGCCGTGAGCGCCCAATACTCCGTGAACGACGCGTTCCGGACCGCGCAGGACGCGCTACAGACGGCCCGCACCGCCCAGGACGACGTGAAGACGGCGTCCGACGAGGTCGCCGCCGCGAACGACAACGCCATGCAGGCGGTAATGGCGTTCGCGCAAGGGACGATGGACGCGGCCACCCAACAGGCCGCGCTGCGCGGCGAAGTGCTCTCCACCGCCCAACAGGCGGACGTCTACATACAGGCGTTGCAGACGATGGCGGCGGAACCGGGCGTGTCCGACGAACAGAAAGCCAACATTCAAGCGCTGATCGACCAGATAACGACCGCGAAAGCCAAGGGCACCGAAGGCGTCGCGATCGGGGTCACCGCCACCGGACAAGACGCCGCCGCCGGCTCGATCGACGACGCCGCCGCACCCCGCACCTCCGAAGTCACCGTCGAATCGCGGGGCGGACCCGCGGTGCAGGCGTACCTAGACAGGGTCGCCGCCGAACGCCTGTCCCTCGTCAACGTCGAATCCCGGGGCGGGCCGGCCGTCATCTCCTACCTCGACGGCATCGCCTCGAAATCCCGGCTCGCCCTGATCCAAGTTGAGTCACGCAACGGGCCGGCCGTCATCGCCTACCTCGATTCGATCGCCGACAAGGACCGCCTCGCGATCATCCGAGTGGAGACACGCGGCGGACCCGCGGTCGACACCTACCTAAACCAGCTCGCCAATCAGCGCACCGTCACACTCCGGGCTCCGTCCCGGGCCGCGCCCGCGGCGGCGTCCGGGGCGGCGTTGTCGGCGTTCAACCGGGCCGCGCCGGTCGGCGTGTCGACGATGGTCGGCGGCGCCAGCACCCGGGCGCTCGCCACCGCGGCAGGCGGGACCGTCGTCGCCAACACGTATCACATCGCGGTCGACGTCGCCCCCAACCACAACCCCGCCGAAGTCGGCCGCTCTCTCGTCAACGCCATCCGCCGGTTCGAAGCGACCGCGGGCGCAGGGTGGCGGCGATGACGGCCCTATGCGATTGGGGCGGCGAACTAGAGGTCGCGCTCGCGCTCGCCCGCGCGTTCCCGGGCGGCGAATGGGACGTGTCCGAATGGGACGCGTCCGAGTGGGAACAAACCGACACCGCGCTCGGCGATTGGCTGGACGTCACGTGCGAGACGATCGACGGGATACAGCTACACGCCGGGTCGTCCGCGACCGAAGGTGTCGTCACCCGATGGGAAGCGGCGACCGTGTCCCTGTCGCTGTTGGGCGAACGTTTCGACCCCCGCGTCGGGCCGTGGGCCGGACTGCTCGCCCCCGGGCTACCCGTGCGGATCCGCTGGCGCGAGATAGGGGTAGCGACGGCGGAATGGCGCATCGTGTTCCTCGGGACCGTCGCCGATGGCGGCTACTCGTGGGACCCGACCACATTGATTGCGTCGCTCGACTGCGACGACCGGACCGCCGACCTCGTCGCGTTCGAACAGCTCGCCTACACGGAACCGATGGGCGACGGGGACACCGCCGCCGGCCGCATCGGCCGTCTCGCCGACCTCACCCGGCTCGGCGCCGCCGAACGCGACATCACCGCGGGCGGCACGCTGTTACAGGCATCGGACCTCGCCGGCCCCGTCTGGGAACAGATGCTCGACGTCGCAGACACCGACCTCGGGCTGTTGTGGGTGCGGCGCGACGGACTGCTCGCCTACCGGCCGGAGGGACGGGTCCGCGAGGTAGTCGACACGGAAGCCGAACTCGACGCGTGCCCGAAACAAGAAGTCGCCTACGGCCCGAATCTACTCACCCCCGACCAGGCGTCTTTCGAGGCGAGCATTGCCGGCTGGGCGTCGACAACCAGCCCACCGCCGCCCGTGAACGCGCTCGGCGAGAAACGCTCCCTGTTTACGGGGGTCGACGTGGTCGCGGGCGTCCCGACCGGGAACCGCAACGTCCTTGGATACTGGTGGGCGCACACGTCGAACGCGCAGCTCGCCCGCACAAGCGACGACACCGGGGGTCGCCCCGGTAAGGCAATGAAGTTGACGACGATCGCGAACACGATTGTCAACATCGCCCCGTCCGCCGCGGGAACGGGCGCGGTTGCGCAATGGGGGACGGCACCGGGCGACGTCCGCACCATCTTCCTATCGATCAAGGCGAGCAGGGCGTTGACCGTCACGCCGACTGTGCAGTTCTTCCGGGCCGACGCCACCCAAATAAGCGGCAACGTCACGACCTCGTGGGCGATCCCCGCGAACGCGTGGGGCGACTACCGCTTCGTCGTCACCGCCCCCGCGGAGACGGTCTACATGCAATGGAGTATCAACTTCCCGTCGCTCGCCGCCGGCACCGACACCGTGTGGTTCGCTCAGGCGGGATTCTTCTCGGGCAACGTGCCCGCGTGGGTGCCCGCCACCGCCGCGACATGGACCCGGAACCTACTTGACGCCGAACGCTCCAGCGTGGAGACAAACAATCTCGGGCAGGGCTCGGTCGTAAGTGGGTGGCGGGCGTCGCTGGGCGGGACATCCTCCGTCACCCGAGACAACACCCTCGCGCGCGACGGGGCGTGGAGTCTGCGAACCGGCATCGGAAACGCGGTGAGCGCGCGGGTCGACAGCAACACGACCACCGGTAGTCGCTACGGCATGACAGTCGTCGCGCAGACGCCGTACACGTTCATGTTTTCGGTGCGCTCTCCGGTGGTGGTTCCACCGAACACCCTGCTCGGTCAAATCGTCTTCTTTTCCGACGCGGCCATGACAACCACCGCGGGCACCGTCAACGTGGTCACGCCCGCGGGCGAATCGATGCCCGCCGATACCTGGTGGGACGTGGCGCTCTACCTGAGAGCAACGAACGCGGCGGCGATCCGGGCGATGCTCGTACTCAGTGTCGCTGGCATCCCCGCAGACACGTTCGTCAACTATGACCGGGTCGGGTGGTTCGCCGGGTCGGTCGGCACATGGACACACCCCGACACCCCGCAACCCGGGTGGGCGACCGCCGCGCAGGCGTCCGACCCGCTCGCCAGCGACGGCACCCACGTCCTCGTGTTGACCCGCAACGCCACCGCCGGCCCCATCGAAGCGGTCACGACAACCAGCATCGCCGCCACACCCGGCACGACCTATGAGGTGGCCGCCGACCTCGCCCGCGGCACCGCCGGCACTGGTGGCGTGGAACTCGAATTCCTCGACGCCGCGGGCGCCCCCGCGGGCGCCGTCGCCGGGACTGTTGACCTCGTCCCGATGACCCCCATGCTTCGCGCCACCGTCAGTGGAGTCGCCCCACCCGGCACCGTGACGCTTCGCCTCCGGGTCACGGCCGACAACGTCCCCGTCAACGGATGGCTCAAAGTCGACCGGGTCACCGCCCGGACCGTCACCGTGCTCCCCGCCGCCATCCAATACGTGAACCTCCTACACGCGGACCCGACCGTCCTCCGTAATTGGGTGACCATCGGGCGCGGCAAACCGTTCGTCGCCGAAGGAACACCCGACCCACCCGAACCGCCGGTCGCGGTCCGGATCGACGACCCGTCCGTCGCCCGGTTCCGTGCCTACACCTACAAACGGACCGACCTCCTGCACCGCGACGACGAATGGTCCGGCACGCTCGCCGACGCCGTCATCGCCGATGGCGCGTGGCCGACGACCGCCCCGACCGAAGTCACGCTCGACACCCGCGTCACCGCCGACGTCCGCGTCGCGGGCGTCCTGTTGGGCGTCGAACCCGAAGACGTGTTCACCGTCTGCGACCCGATCGTCCCCGCCACCGAATGGCGCACCGTCGCGACCGGATGGGACGTCAACCTCTCCCGCGCCGTCGTCGCCGGCTCCATCTTCCTGTTCGACGTGTCCGGGTGGGGCAACCCGGGCGAATGGGACGACCCCGACCCCGACACCGGGTGGGACGTGTCCACGTGGGCGCTAACCGGCGTCAACCAGCCCGCCACCACGAAGGGACCCCGATGGCCGTAGGACGAAAGACCGTCGCCCCCCGACAGACGATCACGTCGCAGTGGGGCAATTGGGTGTGGGACCAGTCCATACAGACGTTCTCCGATCGCGCCGCCCGCAACACGCAGTTTCCGGCCCCGCACGTCGGGGCGTGCTGTTCCCTCGACTCCCGCCCCGGGCTCCTGTTCCTTTGGAACGGGTCCGCGTGGTTCACGCGCCAGGAAGGCGAAGCGCAAGTCACGACCAACGCGAGTGGCGGGTTTTCGCTCACCTACCCGATGCCGTTCACCGCAATCCCGGCCGACATCCAACTCACCGGCGCGGGTGACGCCGTGTGGTTCGTGAACGTCAACGTCCATCGCGCCAACCTCACCCCGACGCAGCTTTGGGGCGTCGCCCGACAGGCGGACGGGTCCGCGTGGGTGAACACCGTCATTGACATCTATTGGGCCGCGTTCGGTCCCGACTAGGAGGACATATGGCGCAGGTCGAATGCACTAACGAGGACTGCCCGACGCACGGGACCCCGATCGACAACCCGTTCGACTTCCCCGCGGACTCCGTCGTCTGCGGCACGTGTGGGCGACCCGTGTCCGAGATGACTCCGGCGCCCCCGTCATGAGCGACCCCGGCGACGACGACCAGCTCGACGGATGTTGCGACGTCGACTTCGCGATGGCGCCCGAGACGACCGACGACGACGTCGCCGCACTCGTCCTGTTCGCCGGCACCGACTTCGCCGACCCCGCCACCGTCGCACGCAAAGCCGACGAGTGGCGGACCCTGTTCGGTGCTGGCCGCTCAGGGGGCGAGAGCGCGTCGTCGCCTGGTCCTGGCGACCAGCCTCCGGAGGCTACGTCGTGAGCTGGGACCAGGGCATCGCCGACCGGCTCCGGGCGATGGGTGTCCCCGTCGTCGAAGTCGACGGATGGCAGACACGCGGGTCGACGTCGTTCACGCCCCGCGGGTCCGTCAACCATCACACGGCGGGCGGCGCCAACGGGACGGCGCCGTCGCTCAACACGTGCATATACGGGCGCCCCGACCTCGCCGGCCCGCTCTGCAACGTGTTGCAGTCCCGGGAAGCGGGCGAAGGGAACGACCAGGCGTACGTGATCGCCGCCGGCCGCGCCAACCACGCCGGCTCCGGTGGCTACCGCGGGCTGTCCGGGAACTCGTCCGTGTACGGGCTCGAAATCGAACACACCGGCACCGTCCCGCTCCCGATGCACCGCCAACAAACCGCGGCGCTCATCCACGCCGCCATGTTCGGCGGCGACCCCGGAATGATCTGTCAGCACTACGAATGGACCAGTCGCAAGATCGACGCCGCCACCAACGTCAACGCCGACGCGTTCCGGGACATGGTCGCAACCGCGATGGCAGGCGGGTTCCGCCCCGAACCGGAGGAAGTCGACATGATGTTCACCGTCCTCGCGCCCGACGACGGGCGCCCGTTCGCTATCTGCGCCCCGGGCGTGTGGATCGAAGCAAACGAGGAACAGGTCCAAGCGCTCGCCGACGCCCAGCTCGCCGCGTTCCCGTGGACACCCACCAACGCCCGCGGCTACGACGTGATCGCCGACATCTGCCAGCGGGGCGCCCCCGCGGCGGCGTGGGCCGCGGTGCTCGCCGCCAACATGGTCGACGGGCAGTCCTACACGGCCGAACAGACGTTGCTGTTCACGCACAAAGAGGCGCACGACGCCGCCGCGGGCGGGTCCGCCGGCCGAGGACACGACAAGTGACCTTGTACCGCCTCGCGTGCCGGATAGCGGTCGCGCTCGCGGCGGGCGCCACCGCGACCCTCCCGTGGGTCGACCGGTCCCCGAACAACTTTGAACGCGTCCTTACCGTGGCCGGCGTCGCCGTGGCGGTCGTCATGGCCGTCAGCATCGCCACCGGTATGCGGCGACTCCCCCATCTCGCAATCGAAATCGCGGCGGCGGTCGCAACCGTCGTGTTCGCCGCGGACGGAGGCGAATCCGTCCTCTCCGCCGAACAGCGCACGTCGTCGATCGTCCGCACCGTCCTGTTCACGTTGGCGGGCGCCGTCGTCGCGCTGGCCGTCATGCTGGACTCGTCGCGGCGTCGCCGCGGGGTGGAGGTCGCCCCGTGAGTCTTGAACAGTTCATTGGGGCGTGCCTCGGGCTCGTCTTGATCATGCTTGCCCGACTGCTCGACAAGTGGCTACCCGCCACCGAATCCGGCGTCACCGCCGTCCCCCAGACGCCCCCGATCGCCCGCCAGGATGTCGCAGGATCGATTCCCAGGTCCGTCGACCTCCCCATGGTCCCCGAACCGCCTCCGGACGACACAACGCCCCCAGAGACGCCACCGTGACCCGGTGCCGCACTTCACCCGGCGCGAGGTCCGATGTTTCTGGACCGGCATGTACGTCGGGTACGCGCTCGGGCTCGTGATCGGCGCCGCCGTCGTCCTGTTCGGTCGCTAGACGCGGCACCGCCCCCGTAACGGAGAGAGGCGTACGGGGGCGGCGCACCGGGGACCGGCAGGTCCGACAACAACGATCCTAGGTCACCCGGCGACCGCCTCGACCCGGGGGACGATCACGATGCGCGACGCGTCAAACCCCGTGTAGCCGCGGCCACGCGGCGTCACCGTGATCGACTCCGTTACGTCCCGGATAACCGCCCGACGCTGCGCCACATCCATTGTCTCCCAGTCCGAGACGACCTGATCCCAGTCCTTCCCGCGGGCAGGCGGGATCGCTCGCAGCCGGTCACGAACCGCGGCAATCTTGCGGTCGAAGCCCGCCTCCATCGGCGCCCAGTCCGCCGGTTTCATCTCGCCGTCCTGCGCCAGCTCGAACCACTCCGCCTTGCGGGCGATCAACACCGCCTCTTCGTCGACCGCGGCGCGGCGTTCCTCGACGTAGTCGTCCTGCGCCAACGCCGCCCGTGTCTCCGGGTCCTGTAGGGCCGCGAGGACGAGGTCCACAACAACCCGATCGACGTTGTGCGCCCCGTCGATCCCGTCCGTGATCGTGTTCTGACCGCAACCACCGGTCGACGACACGCACCGGTAACGGCGCACCTTCACGCCCGGGTCGGTCGCAGCCGGGACCCGCGTGCCTGTCAGATGGTGCCCGCACGGGCACCGCAGGACACCCGAGAGCAGATGGGCGGACGGGCGACCCCGCTTGCGGGGGACCGAATACGCGACCCCGTTCGCATGCGACACCCGGGTCCGGTCCCCGTCCAGCAACGCCACAAGGCGGGCGTAGGTGTCCTCGTCGAAGATCGGCACCCACGCGCCCCGCTTAACGACCTTGCCGCGGACCGCCAGCCATCCGCCCACGTACGGGGACAGGAGGCGCCGCGCCAGCGTCGTCCCTTTCCATGGGGCGCCGTCACGACCCACGATCCCCGCCGCGTTGATATGGCGGCACACGTCCGCCAACGTCTCGCCCAGATTCAACAGGCGTTCCGCCGCTATCCGCAGGACCGCCGCCTCCGGTTCGAACACGACGAACGTCCGATCCCGGTTGGCATCCTCGCCCCAGAGGTAGCCGTACGGGGTGCCGCCCGACTTCGGGAGTCCCTTCGCGACCCGGTCAGCGAGTGTCCCGTGGACACCCTTCGTCACCATCGCCACATAGTGTTTGTTGAACACGCCGGTCATCTCGGACTGGAGATGGTCGTTCGGGGACCCGACGTCAATCGTCCCCTCTTCGTACCGGTGGATCTGCTCGACGCCACCGCGGACGCAGCGGTCGAGGAACGCCTCCCACGAATGCCGCAGGATGCGCGCCTGATTCCGGACCACCACGTACGCCACCAACCCGGCGTCGATCGCCTCGCACAAGGCGTCGAAGTCGGGGCGGGCGACGTTCGGGTCGGCGCCCGACTTGTCATTGTCGCAGTAGACGACGACGGGCAGGCCCGCGAACGTCGCCGGGTACCGGTCGAGGTAGGCGCGGGCGTTCTTCTCTTGCAGCTCGACGGACTCTTCGCCCCTCCGGGACTTGTCCTGCGACACCCGGAGATACAGGGCGACATGCACGCCCGACACCGCCTCGCGTACCCGCTTCGTGTGGCGACGCCGCTTCCGCGGGGGCTTGCGTTTCGCCGTCGCCGCGACCGTGGCCGCGAGCGCGTCGAACGGGTTGACGGACCCGGGGTCGGGGAGGTCGTTCACCGCGGCCACGTCAGCATCCCTCCGTCGCGCAGCGGATGTCATGGTCGAACGACCGCTCGCCCGCACCGGACACGAGGACACCGAACACGAGCGCGGCCAACAGGGCCGCGCCCACGATCAGGACAAGGCGCCACTGATCCCGGCTCATCGGCCCGACCCCCCGAAATCCGCCATCGCCGACTGCACGTCGACCAGTCCGCCGCTCTCCGCGACGACCGTCCCTTCGTCCTCGTCGGAGTCGTACCCGACCACGAACCACCCGGGGTCGCCCGACGTGATCCCGACCCACGCGCCACGCGTGGTGAAGAGAGGGACGACGGCAACCATCGTGAACCCGCCCGTCTGCTCGACGTGATGCGTGATCCCGGCCGCGGCCAGCTCGGCGACGATCGGGTCCAAACCCTGATCGGTCGCTGCCCGCCGGCATGCCTCTTCGTAACTCATCTGTGCTCCGTTCTTCCTGGTAGTGGACTTGCGGAGACAGTGTACCTAAAGGACCACCAACCCAGGTAATCGGACCATTGGGTACGGGACGAGAGACGCCCGCCTCCTAGAACGTCCCAACCCCCCGCCGCGTCCGACGTCGCTACCCTCGCGGGGGGCGTGGACCCCGGGGCGGGACCGCCTCCTAGGTCCCCCGGGGTCCGTGCCATCGGAGGACACATGGCACGAAGACCCTCTCGCTCGTCCGCCCGGGGCGTGGGGCGGCTCCCGTCCTCGGCGTTCGCCTACCCGTCCCGGCGCGCCTACCCGATCAACACGATAGGCCGCGCCCGCAGCGCGCTCGCCCGCGCCAACTCGACGCACAATGCCGGCACCTACCAGCACGTCGCCCGTGCCGTCCGCCGCCGCTACGGCAACCGGGTCGCGTCCGTGGGACCCGCCAAAGGGACCACCACCCGCCCCGGACTCCGCAAGCGCTAGAGCCCAGGCGTTCACGGCGCTACCCGCAGCAGCGCCCGGATAGCTCGGATGGCGTGCGCGTCGTCGTCGGCCGACTCCAGCACCGCGTTGATCGCGTTCCGAAGCGCACCCGAATCATCGGCCCAATCGACCTCGTCCTCCCGGGCCGGGGGCACTGGACCATGAAGTCGCACTGGTAGCCGCCGTCGTGCTTCCCGCCGCCCGGTCGCAACCAACCAGGCGTCAACCTCCGGGAACCACCACACGTCCGCCCCCGCCACCCGGCCGACCGGCGACGGAAACGTCCGATGCCGTATCTGCCACGTGAACACCGTTGTCCGCCCCAACCCGAGACGCTTCCGCAGGTCGCCGGCAGACACGAGGTCCGCGAGTACACGCCGGATCAACACCCGCGGCACGGGCGCCAACCAGTCGTCGTCATCCATCGTCGCCCAACAACGTCCGGAGGTCGGCGGCGCGGTCGCCCTTCCTCCCACGCATGTACGTCAGAAACAACCGTTCGAACTCGCGGTCGACCTTCGCCACCGCCTCATCCATGGCGACTTTTATCGTCTCCCTGTACTCCGCTAGGCCCGATTCGACCGCCTGTTCGACCCGCTCGCGCATCACCCGGTCGACCTCGACGTCCCGTGCCTCCCGTAGCTCCCGGATCACCCGGCGCGCCTCTTTCAGCTCGGACCGCAAGTCGCGGATCACGTCGCGCCCGTCCAGAGACGCCGCGCCAAGCTGGTCGACGAGGGACCCGAAATCGGCGCCGCTCACCCGACACGCTCCCGCCACTCCCGCCACGCCCGCACTTCGGCCGCAAGCGACAGGACCGCGTAACCGACACCGCGCATCGCTCCCGCGAGCGCCCTGTCACTGCTCGTGCTGTCCCGTAGCTCATAGATGGCGTGACTCTTCATGTGCTCCGCCTCGTCGTCGAAAGGGTCGTCGTCGTCGTGCAGTAGCGATGTGTTGAACGCCTCTTCGACCTCGTCCCGTTCGTCGTCGCTCACTCGTCCTCCGCGTGCTCCGCGCACGGCATCGGACGGAAACACCGGGCCTGCGACCCGTCCTCCGTCGTCACGATGGCGACGCAGTAGCCGCGCTCCCCCTCGCGGACGAGGCGCGCTAGGTCCGCCTCCGTCAACACCGCCCCCGACTTCGTCACGTACCGCTTGTCGTCGCTCACTCGTCCTCCGTCGTCTCCGCCTGGTCGCGTTCCGCCAACCCGCGGTCCCGGCCGTGCAAGTAGTCGCCCCAGTGGTCGCCGCCCCGCCACCGGTACATGTAGCGGTGTTCGTCGGCGCGGCCGTCCAGCCACCCGTCCCACGCCGCTTGGTCCGCCGGTTTCATCCGGTCGGGACTCCCGCCGGCTGGGCGTCCGGGTCGGTCACGACGTACGCCAACCACGACCGCACGCCGTTCCGCAACACGACACACACCTTCCCGGACTCGTCCAACATCAGGCCCCGAACCACGAGCTGCGTCCCCAGGTCGGGCAGCGGAGGCAACGCCACCGGTGCGCCCCGGTCGGGCTCGGGCTCCGGAGTCGACGGCGGCGGCGGGGATGCCGGCTCAATCAGTCCCGCGCCTTCCGCGGCGGCGACATCGTCGTCCGTGATCGGCGGCGGCGCCGCAGGCGGCACTCGGGTCACCCGGACTTCGCTGGCGGGCGGCGTCCCGTTCCAATTCCGGGCCGACATGGCTTTGCGGTCGATCCGGTTGAGGTCGCCGTCCAACGCCTTACCCGCCGCCGCCTCCACCGACGCCGCGTGCCGATCCTCCCGCAGTGACCCCGACGCCGGGTGCGTCAACGTCTTCGCGTTCCGGGACGGTAGGTAGCGGTCTATGCCCGCGAGATGTTCCTTCACCCACTCGCGGCCAAGCGGCGTCAACTCCACCATGAGAGTCCGTTTGCCCACCACGAGACGGTCGACGAGCGCGTCGTCCTCTAGCTGCTTGAGTCCGTTCGATATGGATTGCCGGGTCGTTCGGTCCCACATCGTCGACTTGGCGTGCAGCTTCGCTGCCACTAGGCCCGACTTGTCTTCGGCGCGGCCCCCGTACCCGATCAACGCCCCCAACGCCGCCAACGTCGCAGGCGGGTAGACCGCCGTCGCTCGATCGTGTTCCCGCATCGCCAACAGGTCCGAGCGGCGAAACTCCAGACGAACCCCGGGATGCCCCCGGTCGGCGTTCGACACCTTCCGGTGTGCCAGCTCGTCGGCGTGGTTGTGCGCTTTCGCCCGGCCGTGCAACGCCCCCGGACTGATCCCGAGAATCTTCGCCGCCGTCTCAGTGTCGACCCAATCGCCGGACATGGGTGCCGTCCTTTCCGTCCTAGCGGTCTAAGTCTGGTCCATGGCGGCGATGCGTGTCATCCACCGTCGTTCCTGTTCGTGGTCTAGTCGCGCCAGCTCATAGAACCAGCGCACGAATTCGATACGCCCAATCGCCCACGACGACGCGACTTTCTCCATGGGTATCCGCCCTTCGATCGCCCATCGGCGGACCGTGTTCGGGTGGCGGTCGACCAAATCGGCGACCTCGGATAGCGACAGCAACATCCGGCGTTTCGCTAGCGGCGGACGGGCGGGGTGGGGCGGCATGGGCGCGGCTCCGTTCGCGTGTCTGTGGACTCTCCCCTCGACGAGAGCCGACGCCCATCCGGTGTGTCCCCCTTCCTGCCCACCCGCCGCCATCTTGTGGCGACCTGCTCACGTTGCGCACTACGGGTACCACACGTAGCGAACGACCACAAGCACTTACTGGCAGTAATCGACGCGTTTCCTCCCGCCACTCTGTGGAGTGACCCGGAACGACGCGGTTTGGCACGAATCGGCACGTGTTGACTGCCTAAACACGTCAGAACGTGACGAAACGAACGCGGACCCCCTCACCGTGGGTGCCCGGATGACTATTGAGTGACCACCAGGTAACGGCAAGAGTCGCCCCCATGGGTGAAGCGCAGGCTCCCGAGTGGTACACGCGGACCGACGCCGCGAGGCGGCTCCGGTGCTCGCAGGCGACCATTCGGCACATGATCGAAAACGGCGACCTCCGGGTCGTCCGGTTCGGGCGGCGCACCGTCATCCCCGCATCCGAAATCGCCCGGTTCGAACAGGACATGGCCGGACGGGCGTCGTGACCGATGGAACCGCCGCCCGATAAGACGCGCCCCATCATTGTCGACCACGACGGGAACCGGCTCGACGCCATACCGCCCGTCTCTAACGACCCGATCCGCCTCGCCCGCATCGTCGCCATATTCCGCGCCGCCCGCCGCCAACGCGACCGCGACCGATGACAGCTCTACCGCTCGCGCTCGGGCATCCCGCGGTGGAGGTCGCCCGCGCCGACGACGGGGACCGCGAACTCTGGTCGGTCACCACCATCATTGACGTCCTCAACAAACCCGCCCTGATCCCGTGGGCCGCGAAAGAAACCGCGGCGGCGGCGGTCGACGACTTGGACCTGTTGAACCGGTACGTCGCCAACCAGGGCCGCGACGAGGCGGTCAAATGGCTGTCGGGCGCCCGGTTCCGGGTGAAAGACCGGCTGTCCGCGACGCAGCTCGGGCAGGTGTTCCACGCCGTCGCCGAGGTCTACGCGCTCACCGGGACCCGGCCGACCCTCGCCGACATCGCCGAAACCGTCGCACACGAAGGCGGCGACGGGTTCCGGGGCGTCAACGCCGAGGCGAACGTGGTCGCCCGCATGCTCGACCGGTTCGACGAATGGTGCGCCCGGTTCCAACCCGAGTACGACGCCACCGAAGTTGTCGTCTACCACCCGACCTACGGCTACGCCGGCACCGCCGACGCGTTCGTCGTCATCGCGGGCGTCCCGCTGATCGTCGATTACAAGACCTCGCGGGACCCCCGGGACTCGCAGGGCCGGCCGAAGACCCCGTACCCGGAAGCGGCGTTACAGGTCGCCGCCTACCGGCACGCCGAATCCGCGGCCGTGTGGCGACCCCGCCGCACCGAACGGTTCCGTCGCCGCGTCTACCTGCTGTCCGACGCCGAACGCGACCAGGCGGTCCCGGTGCCCGCCACCGATGGCGGCGTCGTCGTCCACGTCACCCCGGAGTCGTGTGAGGCGTTCCCGGTGCGCTGCGACGACCGGGTGTTCACGTCGTTTCTGTACGTCGTCGAAGCGGCCCGCTGGTCGTTCGACCTCGCACACGACGTCGTCGGCATCCCCCTTGTCCCGGAGTCGGCGTCGTGAACACGTGGCCGTCGTCGTACCCGCCGGAACGCACGCTCCCGCCGTATGTGGAACACCGCCTCGGCGACCCCGTCCCGTGTTGCGGATGCCCGTTGGGCGTCATCCGCGACGGCGTCCCCGACTGTCCCTGTCGCTGCCACGACTGCGCCCGCGCGCTCGTCGGGTTCAACCCGCCGCCGCCCCGCCCCGCCAGCTCGAAACGGGCGTCGTGAGACTCGCCTACGCCGACCCGCCGTACCTCGGATGGTGCCGGTACTACGAACACGACCACCGCGGGGGCGGATGTTGGGACGACTCCGACACTCACCGCGACCTCATCGCTCGACTCGTCGCCGACTACCCGGATGGGTGGGCGTTGTCGCTCTCATCGCCGACACTCGCCGTCATCCTCCCGATGGTTCCCGCCGACACGCGTGTCGCCGCGTGGGTCAAGCCGTTCGCCGCGTTCAAATCCGGAGTCCGGCCCGCGTACGCGTGGGAACCGATCCTCTTCCGCGGCGGGCGCAACCCGACCAACGGATACCCGCACAAGTGGCGCCGATCACCCACGCCCCGCGACTACGTGATCGAACCCATATCGCTCCGCCGCGGGTTGACGGGCGCCAAACCGGCCCGGGTGTGCCGGTTCGTCCTCGACCTGCTCAACGCCCGCCCCGACGACGAGGTCGACGACCTGTTCCCGGGAACCGGCGCAATGGGCGCCGCCATCGCCGCCCTTGCCGGTCGACCGATCGGCGACCAACTTTCACTGTTGGAGACGCCCGCGTGACCCGGATCGTCGACCTCCAACGTCGCCTACGCGAAATCGGCCGCATTCGCATAGGTGCCCGTGTCCCCACCGCGGGGGGCGGCACCCGACCCGGCAAACTCGACACGTTCCGGCTCACCTCGCCCGACCGCCGCCCCATAGACGCCGCCGCGGCCCGTTGGGGCGGCACCGTCGAACCGTGGGACGCCCCCGCCGGCCGGCAATGGCAGGTCGTGACCGAGGTCGACGAACTCGCCGTGATCGTCCCCCCAACCAACATGGCGTTCACGCAGGCGTACGAACAGTGGACCGCCGCCGGCTGCCGCGTCCGCTGCGACGGCACGTACGACGTCGTCGGGGACCTCGCCTGCCACTGCGACCCCGACCGGCGCGTCTGCGACATCCACACACGCCTCTCCGTCATGCTCCCCGACATCCTCGGGCTCGGCGTGTGGCGACTCGACACACAGGGCTACTACGCGGCCGTCGAACTCGCCGGGGTGGTCGACGTCCTCGTCGACCTCGCCATCGGCGGGCGACTCCTGCCCGGTCGGCTCCGTCTAGAGCAACGCACCGCCAAGAGGATCGGCAACAACGGTCCGATCACGCTCCGCTACGCGGTGCCCGTCATAGACGTCGACCACCCGTTCGCGCTCCCCGTCTCCGGTGCCTCCCTCCCATCGGTCACCAGCCACGCCGACAGGGACACCGCGGGGAGCGGGGGTGGCAGGGACGAGGCGATAGCGAATCGGCGGCTGTCGCCCGTCCCGCCGCCCGACCCGTCAACCGTGTTCGTCCCGTCGCTGCGCGACCAGCTCTCCGGCGTCGACATCGACACGACCAGCTCCCGCCGGCAGGCACCGCCGCCGGCAACCGGGCTCGCACCCCGGACCGACGCGCATTTCTCGCGAGCATCCGACGACCCGACCCCTTACAACCCGCCGACCGACCCCCCCGAATTCGCGACACCCGACCTACAGGGCGCGGGCGTGCTCGCACTCCGGGCCGTCGTCAACGGACTCGGACAAGACGCCCGCCGCGCGTTCCTCGACCACTTCGGGGTCACGCTCAAAGACCTGCCACCCGACCGGCTCGACGAGGCGCA
>Ga0126382_10000159_pt1 | contig 24781 bp, 22 predicted proteins | sample PanSoiMetPlot_30_FD_92548 | JGI IMG/M metagenome (GOLD analysis project Ga0126382, IMG submission 92548) | Tropical forest soil microbial communities from Panama - MetaG Plot_30 | ecosystem: Environmental > Terrestrial > Soil > Tropical forest > Bulk soil | place: Panama | collected 2016-02-17
CCGCACTCATGCCGCCGCCACCACCGCCACCCCCACCCGGTGCTCCGCCGCCACCACCGCCGCCCCCGCCTTTTTGTGCGTTGGCCGATGTCGCGACTGCAGCGGCAGCCAGCGCGACGGCCGCGCCGATAGATACCAGAGCTCGATTCATAAGCGTCCTCCATGTGGAATCGTCATCACAGGGAACGCGCGAATTGCTGCTTTGGTTCGCCCGGCCGAGAACCGCCGGTTCACGATGCTGCGACATGTTGCTGCGCGTTGTTCATGTCCGCTTCATCGCGGATCGCGCCGCCAAATGTCGGAACTACGGCTTGGCGTCGACCGGTATCTCGGGGATCAAGTCGGATTGCTTCTTGCGCCAGGCATCGAGCCGATCCGCCAGCGCGGCGTCGCTGAGCGCCAGCACGCTCGCCGCGAGCAGCGCGGCGTTGACCGCGCCGGCGCGGCCGATCGCCAGGGTTCCGACCGGGACACCGGCCGGCATCTGCACGATGGAGTAGAGTGAATCGAGGCCGGACAGTTTCGACTCGATCGGCACGCCGAAGACGGGTAGCGGGGTGAGCGCCGCCGTCACGCCGGGCAGGTGCGCAGCGCCGCCGGCGCCGGCGATGACGATCTTGATGCCGGCCGCCTTCGCGCCGCGGCAAAAGGCCAGGTGTCGTTCAGGCGTGCGGTGCGCGGAAATGATCTTCGCCTCATGACCGATGCCCAGCGCATCGAGCGTGTCGGCGGCGTGCTTCATGGTGGCCCAGTCGGACTGGCTTCCCATGATGATTGCGACTGGCTTCCCGGCCATTTGGCCCCCTCGATTCGGCCCAAAAAGGAAGCGGCGGATTATAGGGGCGGTCTTCGGGGTGACAAGGCGCGCCGACGAGCCCGGTTCGGGCGAGTGTCCGGCGCGCCCACTTTAAGACGTTTGCCGCGCTGGCTGCTCGCTTCGCTCGCCAGCGCGGCGGCGTAACGGTCCTCCGCAGCGGAAATTCGTGGGGCTCCACCGGCATTTGCTGCAGCGCCCTATTTTCGCCAATTACGCGAGCGAACGTTCATTCGCTTAAAGGGGTAGGGGGACCTCAATCATGCGCCGGGCCAACGCCCAGCTTCAGGCCGATCGCCGCGCCGAGATTCTGGCGGCGGCGCAGCGCTGCTTCGTACGCTCCGGCTTCCATGGCGCCTCGATGCAGGACATCTGCGCCGAGGCCGGCATGAGCCCGGGCAACCTCTATCGCTATTTTCCGTCGAAGGAGGCGCTGATCGCCGGTATCGCCGAGCGCGACCGCGCCGAGGTCGGGCAGCAATTCGCGCGCGTCGACCTCTCCCACGGCTTGTTCAACGTGCTCGAAGCCATGGCGCGGCACTATTTCACCAAGTGGCCGATGGAGCGCGTGCTGCTCTGCACCGAGGTGATGTCGGAAGCGCGCCGCAATGCGGAGATCGCGCGGATTTCCACCTCCTTCGATGCCGACGTGCGGAGGTGGCTGACCGAGCTGCTGCGGGCGGGCGCCGAGCGCGGCGACATCCCCGGCGATCTCGACTTCGACGGCGTCATCACGATGCTGATGATGATCACCGACGGTTTGTGGTGGCGGCGGGCGCTCGAGCCCGATTTCGATCCGGAGACGATGGTCCCGATGTTCATGGACGTCGCGCGCCACATGCTGCGAGCGCGTCCGAAAAGCGTGCCTGACATCAAGAAAAAGGAGAGCTCCCGATGAAAGCGAGCCGCCTCACCGCTGTCGGCCTCGTGGCCGCCGCCGCGCTGTGGATCGCGTCGGGCCATTTCCTGCCGCACGAGTCGGCGGAGAGCCGCGCCGCCCTGCGCGCGGGCGAAGGGGAGGCGAAGAAGCTCTTTCGCGTCGCGGTCATGACCGCCAACGAGGTTCCGCACAGCCGGCGGCTCACCATTGCCGGCCGCACCGAGGCGGACAAGCGCGTCGTCGTGTTCGCGCGCACCGGAGGCGTCCTGACCGACCTTCGGGTCAAGCGCGGCGTGTGGGTCAAGAAGGGCGACGTCATGGCCGTGCTCTCGGACGAGGCACGCGAAGCGCAGGTGGCGCAGGCGCAGGCCGTGACCACGCAAAAGCGCACCGAGCTCGACGCCAAGCGCCAGCTCATCTTGAACGGCACGTTGCCGCGGCTCCAGCTGGGCGACCTCGAGGCGCAGCTCAAGGCGGCGGAGGCGGCGCTGGCGGCAGCCGAGGCCGAGCGCGACCGCGGGGTGGTGCGGGCGCCCTGGTCGGGCGTCGTGCACGAGGTGGCGGTCGAGGTCGGTCAGGCCGCGTTTTCCTTTGCTGGCCGCGAGATCGCGACCATGGTCGCCCTCGATCCGATGCTGGCGGTGGTCGAGGTGGCCGAGCGCAAGCTCGCCGGCATCAAGGTCGGCGACACCGCCGAGGTCAAGCTGGTGACCGGTGAGAGCGCGAGGGGAACGATTCGCTTTGTCGCCAAGACCGCGAGCCAGACCACGCGTACCTATCGTGTCGAGATCGAGCTGCCGAACGCCGATGCCAACATCCCCGACGGCATCACCGCGGAGGTGTCGGTCCCGCTCGCGCCGGTGCCGGCGACGCGCCTGCCGCGTTCGGCGCTGACCTTCTCCTCGGGCGGCAATCTCGGCGTGCGCACGGTCGATGCGGACGGGACGGTCGGCTTCCTTCCGATTTTCGTGGTCGAGGACGAGCAGGGCTTCATGTGGGTCGGCGGCATCGCCGACGGCAGCCGCGTGATCGTGCAGGGACAGGATTTCGTGCGCGAAGGCCAGAAGGTCGAGGCGGTGTCGGCGGTAGAGCTGACCGCCACCGCGAAATAGCTCGGGTCACGACCGAGGTTGCACAATGTTCGCTTTGATCGACTACGCCATCAATCACGCGCGGCTCACGGTCGCGACGCTTTTGTTCCTGCTGCTCGCGGGATTGACGGCCTATGTGACGATCCCGAAAGAGGCGGAGCCGGACGTCAAGATTCCGATCATCTACGTCCAGCTCTCCCAGCGCGGCATCAGCCCGGAGGATTCCGAGCGGCTGCTGCTGCGGCCGGTCGAGACGCAGCTCAAATCGGTCGGCAACGTGAAGGAGATGCGCTCGACCGCCTTCGAAGGCGGCGGCTTCGTGCTGCTCGAGTTCGAGGCCGGCTTCGACGCCAAGTCGGCGCTGGCGGACGTGCGCGCCAAGGTGGACCAGGCCAAGCACGATCTGCCGCGCGACGTCGACGAGCCGCAGGTGCTCGAGGTCAATCTCTCGCTCTATCCGGTGCTGGTGGTAGGGCTCTCGGGCGACGTGCCGGAACGCACGCTGCTGCGCATTGCCCGTGCCGCCAAGAACGCCATTGAGCAGGCGCCCGGCGTGCTCGCGGCTGAGCTGCGCGGCGCGCGTGACGAGGCGGTCGAGATCATCCTCGATCCGACCCTGCTGAACAGCTATGGCCTCTCGCTCGATACGCTGGGCTCGATCACGCAGAACTTCAACACGCTGATCGCCGCCGGCGCCCTCGAAGGTCAGAGCGGGCGCTTCGCCGTCAAGGTGCCCTCGCTGTTCGAGAAGCCGCAGGACATTCTGAAGATCCCCATCGTGGCGTCCCCCAGGGCATCGGTCACGCTGCTCGACGTCGCACAGGTCAAGCCGACCTTCAAGGACGCGACCTCGGTCACGCGGGTGAACGGCCGCCCCGCCATGACGATCGAGGTGTCGAAGCGGACCGGCGCCAACCTGATCGAGACGGTCGACGCCGTGAAATACGTCGTCGGCCAGTTGCAGAAGACGTGGCCGGAGGCCGTCCACGTCACCTTTACCCAGGACAAGTCGAAGATCATTCGGCAGATGCTGGGCGACCTGCAGAACTCGGTGCTGACCGGTGTGCTGCTGGTGGCGATCGTGATCCTGTTCGCGCTCGGCTTCCGCGCTTCGCTGTTCATAGGCATCGCGATCCCGGCGTCGTTCCTGGCCGGCGTGCTCGGCCTGCAGCTCGCCGGACTGACCGTCAATATCGTCGTGCTGTTCTCGCTCATCCTCGCCGTCGGCATGCTGGTCGATGACGCCATCATCGTCTCGGAATTCGCCGAGCGCCGCATGGCCGAAGGCATGCCGGCGAAAGAGGCCTATTCGCTCGCCGCCAAGCGCATGTCGGGGCCAGTGATCGCCGCGACCGCGACCCGTGTCGCCGCGTTCTCGCCGCTCTTGTTCTGGCCGGGCATCGTCGGCCAGTTCATGAAATATCTGCCGATCACGCTGATTGCGACGCTCTCGGCCTCGCTCGCGGTTGCGTTGTTCTTCACGCCTACGCTCGGCGCGCTGCTCGGCAAGGCCGCGCCCATCCCGCATGACGAGCGCACCCGCGATCGCGGGCCCTATATGCGCACGGTGCGGCTCGCGCTGCGCCATCCCGGCAGCACACTGGTGCTCGCCGCCTTCCTGCTGGTGGCGGTGCAGGTCGCCTACGGCAAGTTCGGCCACGGGGTCGAGTTCTTCCCCAAGGTCGAGCCCGACTATGGCCAGGTGATCGTGCATGCCCGCGGCAACCTGGCGCTCGACGAGAAGAACCGCGTCGTCGGCGAGGTCGAGAAGCGCGTGCTGGCCTTCGACGGCCTGAAGACGGTCTACACCCGCATCGGCGAGCAGCCGCGCGGCATGAGCGAGCTCACCGAGGACACCATCGGCGTCATCCAGTTCGAGTTCGCGGACTGGCGCACCCGCCCGCCGGCGCACGCGATCATGGACGATATCCGTGCCAAGACCGTCGATATCCCGGGCATCCTGGTCGAGGTGACGGCGCCGCGCGCCGGCCCGCCGACCGGCAAGCCGATCCAGGTGCAGATCGGCGCGCTCGATCCGGCCCTGCTGCCGGCGGCCGCCGACAAGGTGGCGGCGCTGCTCTCCGCGCGCGACGACATCCGCGATCTCGACGACGGCCGGCCGCTCCCCGGCATCGATTGGAAGATCGAGGTGGACAAGGGGGAGGCGGCCAAATACGGCGCCGGCGTCGGCACCGTCGGCAGCGCCGTGCAGCTCGTGACCAACGGGCTGAAGGCGACCGAATACCGGCCGGTGGACAGCGACAAGTCGGTGGACATCCTGGTGCGCTTCCCACCGGACCGGCGCAGCCTCGACCAGATGGACGATCTGCGCGTGCAGACGTCGATGGGTCACGTGCCGATCGGCAATTTCGTGAAGCGCCTGCCGGCGCCGCGGGTCGGCTACATCAACCGCGTCAACAGCAGCCGGGTGATGACGGTGTCCGCCAACGTCGCCGAAGGGGTGCCGACCGCGAAGGTGCAGCAGGCGGTCGCCGCCGAGCTCGCCAAGGCCGACCTCGGAGCGGGCGTGAGCTTCAAGCTCAAGGGCGAGGACGAGGAGCGCGAGAAGGCCGGCGCCTTCCTGATGAAGGCGTTCGGCACGGCGATCTTTCTGATCTTCGCGATCCTGCTGGCGCAGTTCAACAAGCTGACCTCGGTCGGCCTGGTGCTGACCGCGGTCGTGCTCTCGACCTTCGGCGTGCTGCTCGGCCTCCTGGTCATGGGCCAGACCTTCGGCGTGGTCATGACCGGCATCGGCATCATCGCCAATGCCGGGGTGATCGTGAACAACAACATCGTGCTGATCGACACCTATGATCGATTGCGACGCGAAGGCGTCGCCGCCTACGACGCCATCATCGAAACCTGCCGCGAGCGCGCGCGTCCGGTGGTGCTCACGGCCGTCACTGCGATCCTGGGCGTGCTGCCGATCGCCTTCGGCATGAACATCGAGTTCCTCTCGCGCGAGATCACCATCGGCGCGCCGGCGACGCAATGGTGGATCAATCTCTCGACCGCCATCGTGTTCGGGCTCGGTTTTGCCACCCTGCTCACCCTGATCGTGACGCCGGCCGCGCTGATGGCGATCGAGAACATGCGGGAGTGGCGCATACGTTGGGTGGCGGCGCTGCGGGCTCGGTTTTCCCGTCGTGCCGCGTCGGCGTGAGGCGGCTGCGCCTCACTCCGCGCGCCGCCTGCAATCATTCCGGCGTAATGCCGGCGTCCTTCACCACCTGCGCCCATTTCTTGATCTCGGCGGGGATGAATTGCGCGAGCTCGTCGGGCGTGCTGGTCCAGGGCGAGATCGCCAGCCCGTTCATCCTGTCCTGCGTCTCCGGCCGGCTGATGAAGGTCACCAGCACGCGGTTGAGCTTGTCGATGATCGGTCGCGGCGTTCCCGCCGGCGCCACCACCGAGAACCAGGGTGTGCCGCCGTAGCCGGGGACACCGGCCTCGGCGATGGTGGGGACGTTGGGCAGCGCCTTGATCCGCTCGGTCGACGTCACGCCGTAGAGCGTCACCTTGCCCTCGTTGATGGCGGGCAGCGCCACCGCGATATCGACGATCATGAACGGGATCTGGCCGGAGATCACGTCGGTGAGCGCGGCCACGCTGCCGCGATAGGGCACGTGCGTCGCCTTGGCGCCGATCATCTTCAGGAACATTTCCATGAACAGGTGATGGGGCGTCGACGCGCCCGACGAGGCGTAGCTCATCTGGCCGTCCTTGCTCCTGACCAGCGCGATCAGCTCGGCGAGCGTCGAGACGCCGAGCCTCGGGTTGGCGATCAGTCCGAACTGAGAAGAGCCGACAAGGCCGATCGGCGCGAAATCCTTGACGGTGTCATAGGGCAGCGTCTTGTAGATGTTGGGACCGAGCGCGAGCGTGGTCACCGGCGCGAGAAAGATGGTGTAGCCGTCGGGTGCGGCGCGCGCCGCCGCCTGCGCCGCGATGATGGTGCCGCCGCCCGGGCGGTTTTCGACGATGACCGTCCGCTTGAGCTTGTCCTGCAGCTCCGCCGCCAGGATGCGCGTGAGGATGTCGGTGCCGCCGCCGGCGGGAAACGGACAGATGAAGGTGATGTTGCGCTGCGGGTAGTCGTCGGCGGGTTGCGCGGTGGCGTCGATCGCGGCGAAGCCGAGAATGCAAGCCAGAGCGAGCGCGACAGCTCGTTGCATAGTCCTCCCCATTGCGGTTTCTTTCATCTTTGACCCGATGCTACTGCGCCGCGCGGGAAAAGCGAGCGGATTTCCTTGTCGGTGAAATTGACCGGCCATCCCTGCAAGCTATCCTCTCCCGATTCGGGAGGGAGCAATGCCGAGGGGCGAGACCCGGCACAACCGGAGAGCCAAGTCGGGCGCCAAGTTGCCCGCCGACGAGCGCGCGACGTCCGCGCGCTCTCTACGAGACGCGGCCGAGCGCGTCGCTGCGCCGCCACGGCGGTCGGCGGCCATGCAGCTGGCCGCCGAGGTGGAGCGGCTCGAGCGCGAGCTCGCCGACGCCCGCACCCGGATGGCGGAGCTCGAGGCGCGCGCCGAGATCGATCCTCTTACCGATATCCTCAACCGCCGCGGCTTCGAACGCGCGCTCAAGCGCTCGCTCGATCATGCCAAGCGCTATGAATCGAACGCGGCACTGATCTATCTCGACCTCGACGACTTCAAATCCGTCAACGACCGCCACGGCCACGCCGCCGGTGACGCCGTGCTCAAGGCGGTGGCGGCCGTGCTGATGCGGCACGTGCGGGCGTCCGACGTGGTGGCGCGGCTCGGCGGCGACGAGTTCGCCGTGCTGCTGTGGCAATTGAGCGAGGCCGACGTCGAGCGCAAGGCGCGCGCGCTCGAAGCAGTGGTTGCGCGCACGACCGCGGTGCACGCGGGGCTGCGGCTCTCGGTCGGCGCATCGGCGGGCGCCGCGCTGCTGCTGCCGCTCGACCGGCCGGCCGATGTGCTCGAGCGTGCCGACCAGGCGATGTATCAGCGCAAGCGCGCCCGGGTAAGAAGCCAGTAATCATCGGAACCGCGACCGCGCGCTGACCGAAAATTGCGCGGGCTGCGCCAATTTTACTTATTGACCTGCGCCGACCGGCATCTGACTACTGGCCGCGATCACCGAACCCCAATACCCGAGTCCAAGAAGAATGATGACGAGATATTCGGTTCTGATCGCGGCTGCGGCTTCGCTGCTGGCGACGTCGGCGGCGCTCGGCCAGGATCCCGCGGCCGACTATCCGAGCCGTCCTGTGAAAATCGTGGTGAGCGTCCCGGCCGGCGGCGGCGTCGACACCGTGACCAGAATTTTCGCGGCGAAGCTCGAACAGCGGCTGGGCCAGCCGTTCGTGATCGAGAACCGCGGCGGCGGCGGCGGCAATATCGGCACCCAGGCGGTGTATACGTCCGAGCCCGACGGCTACACGCTGCTCGCCACCCAGCCGGCGCCGATCACCAGCAACATCGCGCTCTACAAGAAGCTCAATTTCGATCCGGTGGCGCTCGAGCCGGTCGCGGTCATGTCGAAGTTTCCGAACGTACTGCTGGTGCGGAAGGGTTTCCCCGCGAAGACGGTGCAGGAGTTCCTCGCCCACGTGAAGGCTCACCCGGGCAAGGTCACCTATGCCTCGCAGGGGCCCGGCACCACCTCGCACCTGACCGCCGAGCTGCTCTCGAGCCTCACCGGCACCAAGATGCTGCATGTTCCCTATCGCGGGACCGGGCCGGCGCTCAACGATCTCGTCGCCGAGCATGTCGATTTCATCTTCATGGAGCTGTCGTCGGCGGTGAAATTGCACGAAGCCGGCAAGGCCAGAATTCTCGCGGTCGCCACCGACCGGCGGCTCGATATCCTGCCCGACGTCCCGACCCTGATCGAGGTCGGCGTGCCCGACTTCATCTCGGACACCTGGAACGCCATCAGCGCGCCGCCGAAGACGCCGGCGCCGATCATCGGCAAGCTCAACCGGGCGATCAACGACATCATTGGCGATGCCGAGACCAAGGCGCGCTTCCGCGAACTCAATCTCCTGGCCGCCGGCGGCAGCCCGGAGGACATGGCGCGGTTGAAGAGGGTGGAGACCGAGCGCTGGAGCAAGGTGATCCGTGACGCCGGGATTCAGCCGGAGTGACCACCGGCGTTACGCGATGATGTCCGGGGTCAGCTGGTCCTCGATATGCGAAATGCGGTCGCGCAGGTAGAGCTTGCGCTTCTTGAGCCGCTGCACCTGCAACACGTCGGATCCCGGCGAATGCTGCAATGCGGAGATCGCGGCATCCAGATCGCGATGCTCCTGCTGCAAACGCGCCAGTTGCTCCCGCAACTCGCGTTCCTCGTCCTTGGTCATCGCCACCGCTGATTCGAAGCTCGGCTCGCATCCGCCCGCGTCGATGGGCGCCGAAACCCGGAAAAAGTATCCCTTTTTGCCGGCCGGCGTTCAAGCACAGGGTGTGTGGAAGACTACCCGAATACGGGGATTGCTGCATTGCACAATCAAAACGGGCTTCGGCGGGGGGTCGAAATGGTGTAGACTATAGGGGTCAGGCAGCAATCTGACTTAGGAGAACCCCCCAACATGTCCATGCAAGCCCATCTTGCGGAACTGGAAAGACGGCACCAGGCGTTGGAAGCGGAAATCGCTGAGGCCCGCGCCCATCCGTCGATCGACGATCTCGAGATCGTAGAGTTGAAGCGTCGCAAGTTGCTGGTAAAGGACGAAATCGCGCGCCTGAGTGTGGACGCCATCGTTCACTGAGGTTTGCGAGTGAGTTAGTGCTGAGTTGCGACTCGGCCGCCGCTTCGCGCGCATCGAAAGCGGCGGTCGAATACGACCAAAAGAGTGGGGAGGAAACTTTGCGCAATCTGATGCGGGCCGTGGCAGGCGCTGCGGTCGCGATTTCGTTTATCCTCGGAACAGCCGCGCCCGGTAGCCCTGCGCTGGCTCAGGACTATCCGAACAAGCCCATCACGCTGGTCGTGCCCTACCCGCCGGGCGGCGGCGTCGATGCCATGGCGCGCGTGGTGGCGGAGAAGCTCTCGGGCACGCTCGGCCAGCAGGTCGTGGTTGACAACCGCGCCGGCGGCTCCGGCCTGGTCGGCACCCGCGCGTTCATCAAGAGCCCGCCCGACGGCTACACGCTGTTCCTCGGCCATACCGGATCCATCTCGATCAATCCGAGCCTTTACGCCAATGCCGGCTTCGATCCGCGCAAGGACTTCGCACCGGTCGGGCTGATCGCATCGATGCCGGTCGCGCTGTTGGCGCATCCGTCGTTCCCCGCCAAGACCATCGGCGAAACCGTCGCGATCGCGAAGCAGCGCGGCGACAAGTTCAACATCGGCACCTCGGCGGTCGGCACCGGCGGCTACCTCACCGCTGAATTGTTCAAGTCGGTCACCGGCGTCAACGCCGCCATCATCCCGTACAAAGGCACCAGCCAGGTGATGAACGACCTGCTCGGCAATCACGTGCCGGTCGCGTTCGGCGTGTTGCCGCCGGCGCTCGGCAACCTGCAGGCCGGTACGCTGCGCGCGATCGCGATGCTCAGCCCGACCCGCTTCAGCCAGTTGCCGGACGTGCCGACTGCAAATGAGTCCGGCCTGCCCGGGTTCGAGTCGGTCCTGCACTATGGTGTGCTGGCGCCGGTGGGCACGCCGCGGCCGATCATCGACAAGCTCAACGCGGCGCTGCGCGCGCTGGTGCAGACCGATCAGGTCAAGCAGCGCATCCTGGCGGAAGGCGGCGACCCGCTGACCTCGACGCCCGAGGAATATGCCAAGGACATCGACGTCGAAGAGACGAAGTGGGGGACGCTGGTGCGCAAGCTCAATCTCAAGGTGGAGTGAGCGCCAGCTTATTGCCGGAGCATGACCTTTCCCGAAAACCGGTATCCACCCGTAGCGCGTCGAAGACGCGCGTGAACGCGCTTATGATCAAGTCCGGGGCAGGCATTTTCGGGATCGTGCTCAAGCCTTCTTCAGCTCCGACGCCGCCCGCGCCAACACCTCGACGACCTTCGCTTCCGCATCGCTGTCGCCCGCAAGGCGCTCGGCCGCGACCTCGCGCAGATTTTCGAGCGCAGCGCGCACGAGCGGCGGCACGCTCGGGCCGCGACGATCGTCGTCGTCATTGCCGAAGCGGCGGCGCATGCGCGACACTCGTTCGCCGATGGCTGACAGGCGCTCGAGCACGGCGTCCACGAAGGCGCGGTTCTCCTCGAGATGGGCGCGGCCTTCGTCGGTGATGGTGTAGAGCTTCTTGGCGCCCTCGGTCTGCGCTGTGACGTAGCCGGCCTCCTCGAGATAGGTCAGTGTCGGATAGACGATGCCGGGGCTCGGCGAGTACCAGCCGGCAGTCTTGTCCTCCAGCACCTTGATGATCTCATAGCCGTGGCGCGGCTGCTCCGCGATCAGCGCCAGCGCGATCAGGCGCAGGTCGCCCTGCGCCAGCATGCGGCCGGCGCGCATCATGTCGCCGCCGCCGAAGCCGTGCCGTCCGCCGCCCCAGCCCTTGCCGGGGCCGAAGTGCCCGCGCCAGCCGCGGCGGGCGGCCCAAGCACCTTGCGAGCCGTCTTCGAACGAGGGCTCGCACTGACGATGTCTACGGTGATGTCTGAACATGCAGTCTCCTATGTGTAGTTACGATATATCTTTAGATAGCTCAACGTAAGACATAGCGCAAGATATATCTTTATAATGAAATTATCAAGCAAATACAGTAATTTATGCGACGGAATAGGCCGGACGCACTGGGGCGGCCCGACCATGTGGTCGCGGCAAGCACGGACGGAAGGGGTGGGTGACGGTCTACGGCCTGATCGCCTGCCGCGCCTGCTCGACGATGTCCTTCGGCGTTGCGTAGAGCTTCTGCACCAGCTCCTGCACCTTGGCGCCGGGCAGCGGCGAGATGTCGATGCGCAGCTTCTCGGCGTCCTCCAGGAACGCCTTGTCGCTCATGGTGGCGTCGAAGGCCGCACGCAGCGCGCCGACCTGCTCCGCCGGCGTTCCCGGCGGCGCGATGTAGGAGCGCTGGAACACCTGCTGGCTGATCACCAGCTCGACGACCTTCCGATCCTCATCGCTCTTGACGTATTTGAACACCGAGGGGACGCCCATGCCGGTGAGCTCGGCGTTCGGCTCGAGCCCGACCTGCAGCAGCACGTTGACCTTGTTCTCGCGCAGCCAGTCCGGCTTCTGCGACTTGAAGCTCGACCAGTCCCAGCCGCACACGCCGTCTACCTCGCCGCGCTCGATCGCCAATCCGATATCGGCGGTGCCGCGATAGCCGGACACGACGTCGTACTTGGCGCCCGACGTCTTCTTGTGCATGAAGCCGTATTCGTAGGTGGAATCGTTGGCCGAGACGCCGGCGAACACCACCTTCTGGGTCAATGCATCGTCGAACGACTTGATCTTCGAGCCCTTCAGCGTCACGCACACGCGCGTGCCGCTGTTGGCGGTGCCGAGATAGATCACCTTGGTCGGATCGAACAGCGCCTCGGCTTTCTCGTCGAGCAGCGGTCCCATGATCGCGCCCGGCATGATGCCCGCGATCGCTGTGCCGTCCTTGGGCGCAAGCGTGCTGATGAAGCCCGCTGCCCGCGCGCTGCCGGCGCCGGGCATGTTCTTCGGCACGATCGTGGGCTGGCCGGGGATGTGCTTGCCGAGGTGGCGGCCGACCGCGCGCGCATAGATGTCGTAGCCGCCGGCGGGCGGCGCCCCGATCAGGAGATCGATCGACTTGCCGGCGAAGTAGTCCGCGGCGGCCGCGGGGGCCGACATGATGGCGCAGAGCGCGATCAGGCCGGCATGGCATCGTCGTGAAATCGAGAGCATCGGTACTTCGCTGCGTTCGTTATTCTCTCGCGGAAAGGCTAGGTCATCCATTGGCCCGCGACAATCGTTTGGCAGGGACGCAGTGTCGCGCTCACGGATTGCGCGGGGCCGCAATCCCGCGCACAGTCGGACCGCGCATCGAACAATCGGGGACCAACCCATGCTGCACCGGCCCGGCGTCACGCCAGATCTCGCCCGTTTCGTTGTCGAGACCCGCTGGGGCGACGTCCCGGAGCAAATCCGCCACGAGGCCAAACGCGCGCTGCTCAACTTCTTCGCTGTTGCGCTCTCGGGCTGCCGCAACGGCACCATGGAGATCGCGCTGCAATCGCTCGCCGAGTTCTCCGATCGCCGGCAGGCGACCGTCATCGGACGCGGCGAACGGATGGATGCGCTGAGCGCGGCGTTTCTGAACGCGGCCGGCGCCAATGTCCTCGACTTCTGCGATACGCACCTGCCGACGGCGATCCATCCGACTGCGCCGGTTGCGCCGGCATTGTTCGGTTTGTCCGAGCTGCGGCGCGTTCGCGGCGCCGATCTGTTGCTGGCCTTCATTCTCGGCGTGGAGGCGCAATGCCGCATCGGCAACGTCATTTCGCCCGGCCACTACACCAGGGGCTGGCACATCACCTCGAGCTGCGGCGTGTTCGGTGCCGCCGTTGGGGCCGGCAAGCTGATCGGGCTCGATGCGGCGCGCATGGTGTCCGCGCTCGGCATCGCTTCGACGCAGTCGTCCGGCCTATGCGAGTGCCTGGGCTGGCCGGCGAAAAGCGTCAGCGTCGGCAACGCCGCACGCAACGGCTTGTGGTCGGCATTGCTCGCCGACAAAGGCTTCGAAGGGCCGGCGGAACCGATCGCCGGCGTGCAGGGTTTCGTCAACGCGATGGGCGAGCCGCCGAACTGGCCGGCCCTCACCGACGGCCTGGGCGAGACTTGGGAGCTCGCGCAGAATTCGATCAAGCCGTATCCCTGCGGCTTCGTGATCCACCCCGTGCTCGATTGCGTGTTGGATTGGTTGCGCGAGCATCCTGCTGCCGCGGTCGAGCGGGTGGTCGTGCGCGGCAGCCCGCTGCTCGTCCAGCGCACCGACCGCCCCGACATCTCGACCGGCCGCGAGTCGCAGGTGAGCGTGCAGCACGCCGTCGCGGCCGTGCTGGTGCGGGGCAGGGCGGGGCTCGATGAGTTCACCGACGACTGCGCGCGTGATCCCGACGTGGTCGCCATGCGCCGCAAGGTCGAGGTGATCCGCGATGGCGCGCTCTCCACGGTGGCGGCGCAGGTCGAACTCTCCACCAAGGACGGGACGAAACATGCGCTCGCGACCTCGGCGGCGCGCGGCAGCCCGGCAAATCCGATGAGCGACCGCGACATCGAGGACAAGCTGCGCGCGATCGCTGAGGCCTGGCATCCCGGCCACGACGTGGCGCCGCTGATCGACGCGGTCTGGACGCTGGAGCGCAGCGACGACGCCTCGACGCTGCTGGCGTTGACGGTGCCGCGACCTTAACCGGTGTTATCGATTCCCTCGTCAGCGAACACCAATCAGGTGGATGCGCGGCCCGGCACGGTGTTGCAGGTCGGCAACGGTCCGGCAAATTCCCACGCCATGGTTAACGGTCTTTAACTCTCGTTAACCGGGCACGATCAAACGTGCCTGAGCGAATAACTAGGGGATTTCACCTATGCGCAAACGATGCTGGGGGACTGCAGTCGTATTTGCGTGTCTTGCAATGTCAGTGGCCGCCAATGCCGCCGATATGCCGATGCGGCCACCACCGCCGCTCGTGCCGCTGGCCTTCAATTGGACCGGCTTCTATGTCGGCGGGCACCTCGGGGGCGCCTGGGCCCAGCGCAACATGACCGACAGCCTGAACGGCCTCAATTTCAATACCGGAAGCAGCGCCGCATTCATTGGCGGAGGCCAGTTCGGCGGCAATGTCCAAATCGGCAGCTTCGTGATCGGCATCGAGTGGGATTTCGATTGGGCCGGCAGCAGCAACAATCCCACAGGCAACGGAGTCGTTGTCCCCGCCCTCGGTGGAAACATCGTCCAGGTCGCCGCCAACGATCAATGGATGACGACGCTGGCTGCCCGCTTTGGCTACACCATCGACCGCGGATTGTTCTACGCCAAGGCTGGCGGAAGCTGGGTCGGCAACAACACCTTCACCGTCACCAATGTGACGGCCGGCGCATCGGTCACCGGAACCACCAACACCGTCGCCAGCGGCTGGCTGGTCGGCGCGGGCGTCGAGTGGGCTCTCGCCGACGGCTGGACCGTCAAGTTCGAGTACGACTACCTGGGGCTGGGCAACTGGTCATTCACGGTTCCGGCAAGCTCTCCCTTCCTTGCTGGTGATGTCTTCACCAACAGCAACCGCAACATCCAGATGCTGAAGGTCGGGTTCAACTATCTGTTCAACGGCCCTGCCGGCAGGTATTGATCGGGGGCTGGCCGCGCGGACGTCTCGACGATGCTGGCGTTGCCGGTGCTGCGCCAGCCGCTCACTTCACCGAAACGTCCGCCTCCGCCGCGACCGCTTTCCACACCGCGATGTCCTTCTTGATGAAGGCGGCGAACTCCTCCGGCGTGTTGCCCACCGTCTGCATCGCCTGCTTGACCAGGAGCTCCCTGGTCTCGGGATGTTGCAGCGCGCTCACGATCTCGGCGTTGAGCTTCTTCACAATGGCTGGCGGTGTCTTCGCCGGCGCGAGGATGCCGTGCCAGGCGATGGCGTCGAAGCCGGGATAGCCGCTCTCCGCCACGGTCGGCACGTCGAGCGCCACCGCCGAGCGTTGCGGGCTGGTCACCGCCAGCGCGCGCAGCGTGCCGGCCTGCATGTGCGGCAGCACGCTGACGGGATCGCCGAACACCACGGTCACCTGCTCGCCGACGAGATCGGCAACAGCGAGCGCCGTGCCGCGATAGGGGATGTGCGCCATCTTCAGTCCGGCCTTGCCGTTGAACAGCTCGGTCACGAGGTGGTTGGCGGCGCCGATGCCGGTGGTGCCGTAGTTCATCGCGCCCGGCTTGCTCCTCGCCAGGGCTACGAACTCCTGCAGCGATTTCACCGGCAGCTTGGCATTGACCACCAGGATGTAGGGATAGGCCGTGGTCATCGTGACCGGCGCGAAGTCGCGCTCGGGGTCGTAGCGCAGGTCCTTGTAGACCGCGGGATTGATCGAGATCGGCCCGGATTGCCCGAGCAGCAGCGTGTACCCGTCGGGCTCGGCCTTGGCCACCAGCTCGGTGCCGATGATGGACCCGGCGCCGCCGCGGTTCTCGATCACGATGGTCTGGCCGATCGTCTCGCCGACGCGCTTGGCGACGATGCGCGCCACCGTGTCGGCCCCACCACCCGGCGCATAGGGGACGACGATGCGGATCGGCCGCGACGGATACTCGTCGGCGTGGGCGGCATCCGCCGCGCACGTCGCCACCAGCGCCAGCATCACCGTGGCGCATGTCCAACTCGCGCGCATCGCGTCTCCTCTCCCGGATTTCTATTGCTTGCGGGTCGCGTACTCACACCGCCTTCGCCATCTCCCGCAGCTTGAATTTCTGGATCTTGCCCGTGGACGTCTTCGGCAATTCCGCGAACACGAGGTAGCGCGGGCATTTGTAGCTCGCGAGATTCTTGCGGCACCACGCAATGAGCTCGTCGGTCGTCGCCTTTTGCCCCGGCTTGAGCTCGACGAAGGCGCAGGGCGTCTCGCCCCACTTGTCGTCGGGTTTCGCCACCACGGCGGCCGCCTGCACCGCCGGATGCTTGTAGAGCGTATCCTCGACCTCGATCGAAGAGATGTTCTCTCCGCCGGAGATGATGATGTCCTTGGAGCGGTCCTTGAGCTGGATGTACCCGTCCGGATGCATCACCCCAAGGTCGCCGGAATGAAACCACCCGCCGGCGAAGGCCTTGTCGGTCGCCGACTTGTTCTTGAGGTAGCCCTTCATCACCACGTTGCCGCGGAACATCACCTCGCCCATGCTCTCGCCGTCCCACGGCACCGGCGCCAGCGTGTCGGGGTCGCGCACGTCGAGCGCCTCGAGCGGCACGTAGCGCACGCCCTGGCGCGCCTTCTTGGCGGCCTGCTCGGCCGGCGTCAGCGCGTCCCAGCCGCTGCGCCATTCGTTGACGGTGGCGGGGCCGTAGGTCTCGGTCAGCCCGTAGAGATGCGTGACGTTGAAGCCCGCGCCCTTCATCGCCGCCAGCACCGCCTCGGGCGGCGGCGCCGCCGCGGTGAAGAACTCGACCACATGCGGCAGCGGCTTCTTCTCCGTGGCCGGGGCATTGAGCAGCGTCGCCATCACGATCGGCGCGCCGCAGAGATGCGTGACCTTGTGACTGGCGATGGCGTCGTACATCGCGGGCGCGCGCACCTGGCGCAGGCACACATGCGTGCCGGCGACCACCGAGAGCGTCCAGGGGAAGCACCAGCCGTTGCAATGGAACATCGGCAGGGTCCAGAGATAGACGCAGTGCCTGCGCATGCTGCCGGTCAGCACGTTGCCGACTGCGAGCAGATAGGCGCCGCGGTGATGGTAGACCACGCCCTTGGGGTCGCCGGTGGTGCCCGAGGTGTAGTTGAGCGTGATCGCGTCCCATTCGTCGTCGGGCATCTTCCAGGCAAAGTCCGGATCGCCCGCCGCGATGAAACCCTCATACTCGATCGTGCCGATGCGCTCGCCGGCGCCGCCGAATTCGGGATCGTCGTAGTCGATCACCAGCGGTTTGACCTTGGCGAGTGCAAGGGCGTCCTTGGCGAGCTTGGCGAACTCGCGGTCGACGATCAGCACCTTGGCGTCGGCATGGTCGAGCTGGAAGGCGATAATGGCGGCGTCGAGCCGGGTGTTGATGGTGTTGAGCACCGCGCCCGCCATCGGCACGCCGTAGTGGCATTCGAGCATTGCCGGGGTGTTGGCGAGGATGGCCGAGACGGTGTCGCCGCGCGTGATGCCGCGTTGCGCCAGCGCTGACCCCAGCTGCCGCGCACGGGCGTAGAACTCGGCGTAGCTGCACCGCAGCGGCCCATGGATGATCGCGGCCTGTTCGGGAAACACCGTGGCCGCCCGCTCCAGGAACGTGAGCGGCGTCAGCGGCTGGAAGTTCGCGGGATTGCGGTCGAGATCGGTGTCGTACGGGGTCTTGGCCAAGGGCGTGGTCCCTTTCCAGTCACGCCAAGCCTAGCGCCGTCCTGGAAAGGTGGGAACCGGTTTTGCGAGCCGATAGCGTGCGTCCTGGCGGCGCGGCAGATGATGGCGCGCCGCCCAATGAAGCCTCGGTCCTGCTCTGTCGCCAGCGCGAGCTTGCGATGGCTACGCACGCGACCGCTACCGCGCGGCGACCGTCGGCGGCAGCGGCATGCCTTTCTCCTGCATCACGGCGCGCAGGCGGTCCGGATAGTCCGAGATGATGCCGCTGACGCCCATCTGGATCAGGCGACCCATGTCGGCGCGCTCGTTCACCGTCCAGGGGATGACCAGAAGCCGGAGCGCGCCCGCCTCCGCCAGCACTTCCGGGGTCAAGCTTCGGAAGTTGGGCGACCACACGGTGCAGCCGGCCGCAGCCACCAGCCGCGGCGTCGAGCCGCCGAAATCGTCGATGTCGAGCCCCGCCGTCCATGGCGACGGCCCCGGCTGGCCGCGCGCCAGCGTGTCGCCGTCGCCGCCGTCCTGCGTCAGGCAGACCCGGTCGATCTCCGGCGCGATGCGCCGCATCTCCGCCAACGTGCGCCAGTCGAAGGATTGCACGGTGACGCGCGCAGCGAGGCCGGCGTCGCGCACGGCCTTTGCGAACGCGGCGGCGAAAGCCTCCGGATCCGGCGTGTCGGCGCCCGAGGTCGGCGTCAGCTTGGTCTCGATGTTGAAGCGGACATGATCGGCCTTGGCCTGCTTCACCAGCTCGAACACCTCGGTCAGCGCCGGGATGCGGACATTGTCCATGCCGCGCTGCTCCGGAAAGTTCCCCGCGTAGGTCGTGCCGGGCTTGAGGCGGCCGACGTCGTACTGCTTCACCTCGGCGAGGGTCAGGGAGCGGATCGCCGGCCCCTCGGCAGCGAGAAACTTGCCGTCCGGCCCGCGCGTGTGATCGGGATTGAGCCGGCTGTCGTGGCTGACGACCAGCACGCCGTCCTTGGTCATGGCGAGATCGAGCTCGAGCGTGGTCACGCCGATCGCGAGCGCCGCGGTGAACGCTTCGAGCGTGTTCTCCGGCACCAGGCCGCGGGCGCCGCGATGGCCCTGCAGGTCGAAGGCGACGGCGGCGGTGGGTGCAATCAAGCTCGCGGCAATGATCGCCGCCTCGATCATCCTGGCCATGGGAGCGCTCCGTCCGATGTGTGGGTTCCCGCCAGCGCTTACGACGACTATGAGAAGCTATTGTGACGCGGTCAGGCCGCCAGAATGACGGTAGCGCCCTGCCAGATCAGTCCGAGCGAGATCAGGAACATCAGGACATAGGCGATCTGGTAGAACAGCTCGCTCGGCGTCCTGCGTGCGAGCCAGAGTCCGAGCAAGTTGGCGGCGATGGCGAACGGCAGCAGCACGAGCGAGGTCGCGAGCGTGCGCGGGGAGAAGTGGCCGAGCGCGAAATAGGGCACGACCTTCATCACGTTCACCAGCGCGAAGAAGATGATGGTGGTGCCGATGAGCGTGAGCTTGTCGAGCCGCTGCGGCAGGATGTGCACCTGGTAGGGCGGTGCGCCGACCTGGATGATGGTGGACGTGAAGCCCGACAGCATCCCCCAGAACATGCCGACCGGGGCGCTCGGCCGCTGCGGCTTTGCCGGCACTTTGCCGAGCCAGGTGTAGAGCGCGAAGGCGACGCCGGTGACGCCCACTGCGATCTCGATGATCGCGTTCGCCACATAGGCCGCGAACAGCCAGGCCGCGCCGACGCCGAAAACCGAGCCAGGCAAGAGCACCTTGAGATTCCAGGCGCTCCACTCCCGGCGATAGACCCAGACCGAGATGGCGTCCTGGATCAGCAGGATCGGCAGCAGGATCGCCGCCGCCTGCAGCGGCGGCACCGTGAGCGCGAGCAGCGGCGTCGAGATCATCCCGACGCCGGCGAAGCCGCCCTTGCCGAGACCGAGCGCAAGGATGGCGGGAATGCAGAGCAGGTAGAACAGCGGATCGGTGATGATGGTCATTCAGGGGCGGGTTTAAGCGGAGAAGGTAATTAAGCGGAAAAGGTAAGCGGAGCCACCCGGTTTTCTGCATGGCGGTAGCGCGCGATGCAAGTTGCGTCGATTTGCATCGGAGGGCCTTACAATAGTGCAATTCTGTGGATACTCGGACGTGGCTCGAAGGGGCGGAGGGATATCCGTGATCAGGCCAATCGTCCTATTGGTGATCGTCTCAAGCGCGATCGCCGCTGCCGCGCAAGCCCAGCAGAACTCGCGGCAGGCGGACTGCAGGGACACCTTCCGGCAGCCGGCGCAATGTCTCGCCACGCGTGAGCTGCTTGGACGGCTCAGGAATGGCGACAGGAGCGCGCGTTGGACCGCCGATTTCGACATAATTTTCTTCGAATACCCCGAGGACATCGAGCTCTTAGCCAAATTCCGCGGGAGTGCCGAGGCGGCGCCGCCGAACGAATACTGCAGGAATGTGAGCGAGAGGGAACAGAAGCAGTGCCTGACGACGCGCGCCGTGATCGCGCAGGTCAAGGCCAAGGACCAGGCGGCCCGCTGGAGCGATGACGTCCATACTGCATACGTGCAAAACAGGCGGGAGGAGACGCTGCTTGTCGATTTCTGGCTCGCCGTCACGCCGCCGCCGGAGCCGCCGGAGGAATACTGCCGGAACGCGACGGAGCAGAAGAGATGCCTTGCGACGCGCACACTGCTGGCACAAGTCATTGCGCGCGACAAGACGGCGCGCTGGAGCAGCGAAATCGACTATGCCTATGTCCGTCACGACGTCGAAGGAACGATCCTGTTCAATTTCCGTGTGGCCCAGCTCATGCAGGCGCACGGACTCAAGTGGAAGTAGACTTCCGGCGAAGGTCCCGCGGCAAGCAACTACAGCATCTCGACCACCGCCCCGCGGATCAGCTCGATTGCGATCAGGAACATCAGCACATAGGCGATGCGGAAGAAAAGTGCGGTCGGCGTGCGGCGCACCAGCCACAGCCCCACATAGTTGGCGATGACTGCCGCCGGCAACAGCAGCGCGCCGGTCGCGAGGTTCGCCACCGTCAACTGACCGAGCGCGCCATAGGCCGGGATCTTCATGAGATTGCTGGCGGCGAACAGCATCGTAAGCGTGCCGGCGTACGTGAGCTTGTCGAGCTTCTGCGGCAAGAGATGCATCTGCCACGCCGGCCCGCCGGCATTGGCCAGGAGCGTCGTGAATCCGCCCAGCGCGCCGAAGCCCACCCCGGTGAACGTGTTGGCGTGGGTCGCCAGGCGTTCGAAGCGGCGGTTCAGCCAGTAGCGCAGCACGAATGCCGCGGCGATCAGCCCGATCGCGAGCCGGATATGGGTGGGCGACAACGAGGCCGCGAACAATGATCCGATCACGATCCCGATCACCATGCTGGGGATCATGATTTTCAGGTTCCACGCGCTCCAATCCCTCCGGTAGGTCCAGATCGTGAGCGCGTCCTGCGCCAGCACGGTGGGGAGCAGAATCGCGGCCGCCTGCAGCGGCGGCACGAACAGCGACATCAGCGGCAGCGCCATCACGCCCAGGCCGAAGAACCCACCCTTGGAGAGGCCGAGCAGGATCACCGCGACGATGGAGACGAGGTAGAATTGGGGATCGGAGATCACAGGGGGCTTCGAGGGGACGGCGGCGGAGGCGCGTTTGACCGGGATCAAGGCACGGGCCGGCCCCCTGTACCAGCGTTTTGCCGCATGGTCGAATTGTCAGGACCGCGTGGCTTGCAAAGACGCCGCGCGGCCCCACAATGGCGGCCGAAACCGCTCACCGGGAGCAGCGCCATGGATGCCCGCACGAGCCGCTATCACGAGGTCTATGCCCGCTGGCAGCGCGATCCGGAAGGCTTCTGGGGCGAGGCCGCGCAGGCCATCGACTGGATCGAGCGGCCGAAGCAGGTGTTCGACCGCAACGCCGGCGTCTACGGCCGCTGGTTCGCCGGCGGCGTCTGCAACACCTGCTGGAACGCCGTCGATCGCCACGTCATGAGCGGGCGCGGCGAGCAGGCCGCGCTCATCTACGATTCCCCGCTCGCCGGCGAGAAGCGCAGCATCAGCTATCACCGCCTGCAGGTCGAGACCCAGGTGCTGGCCGCGATCCTGCGCAATTTCGGCGTCGGGAAGGGGGACCGCGTCGTCCTCTACATGCCGATGGTGCCGGAGGCGGTGATCGCGATGCTGGCCTGCGCGCGGATCGGCGCGGTGCACTCGGTGGTGTTCGGCGGCTTCGCGGCGCGCGAGCTCGCGACCCGCATCGACGACGCCAAGCCGAAGGTGATCCTGTCCGCCAGCTGCGGCCTCGAGGTCGGCCGCATCGTCAAGTACAAGCCGCTGCTCGACGGGGCGATCAACCTTGCGAGTCACAAGCCGGATGCCTGCCTCATCCTGCAGCGCCCGCAGGAGCAGGCGACACTCGTCGCCGGACGCGATCACGATTGGGCGAAGGTGCGCGACGAGGCGATCGTGGTCGCGCGCTCGGTCTACGATTGCGTGCCGGTTTCCGCCACCGACCCGCTCTACATCCTCTATACCTCGGGCACGACCGGCATCCCCAAGGGCGTGGTGCGCGACAATGGCGGCCACATGGTCGCGCTCGCCTGGTCGATGAAGAATCTCTACGGCATCGAGCCGGGCGAGGTGTGGTGGTCGGCCTCCGACGTCGGCTGGGTGGTGGGCCACAGCTACATCGTCTACGCGCCGCTATTCCACGGCTGTACCTCGATCCTCTACGAGGGCAAGCCGGTGGGCACGCCCGACGCCGGCGCGTTCTGGCGGGTGATCGCCGAGCACGGTGCGGTCGCCATGTTCACCGCCCCCACCGCCTTCCGCGCCATCAAGAAGGAGGACCCGCAGGGCAAGTTCTTCGCGCAATACGACCTGTCGAAATTCCGCGCGCTGTTCCTGGCCGGCGAGCGCGCCGATCCCGACACCGTGATCTGGGCGGAGAACCTGCTGAAGAAACCGGTCATCGACCATTGGTGGCAGACCGAGACCGGCTGGTGCATCGCCGGCAACCCCGTGGGCCTCGGAGCGCTGCCGGTGAAGCACGGCTCCGCCACGGTGCCGATGCCGGGCTATCAGATCGACGTCGTCGACGAGCAGTCGAAGGTGCTGCCGCCGAACACGATAGGCTCGATCGTGGTCAAGCTGCCGCTGCCGCCGGCCTGCCTGCCGACGCTGTGGCAGCAGGACGAGCGCTTCAAGGAGAGCTACCTCGCGGAGTTTCCGGGCTACTACAAGACCGCCGACGCCGGCTTCAAGGACGACGACGGCTACGTCCACGTCATGAGCCGCACCGATGACATCATCAATGTCGCCGGCCACCGGCTGTCGACCGGCGGCATGGAGGAGGTGCTCAGCGCACACAAGGATGTCGCCGAATGCGCGGTGATCGGCATCGCCGACGCGCTCAAGGGCGAGGTGCCCTGCGGCTTCATCGTGCTCAAGGCCGGCGTCAACCGCCCAGCCGACGAGATCGAGCGGGAATGCGTCGCGCTGGTGCGCGAGAAAATCGGGCCGGTCGCCGCCTTCAAGCTCACGATCACCGTCGGGCGGCTGCCGAAGACGCGCTCGGGCAAGATTCTCCGCGGCACCATGAAGAAGATCGCCGACGGCGAGGCCTGGACCATGCCGGCGACGATCGACGATCCCGCCATCCTCGAGGAGATCGGCGGCGCGCTGAAAGGGAAGGGCGTGGGGGCCTGACGGGATCGTGACATTGCAAGATGATTTCCGCATCCGCGCGATGCGGCCGGAGGAGATCGCCGTCGCCGCCGACTGGGCGGCGGCGGAAGGCTGGAATCCCGGACGCGCCGATGCCGCCTGCTTCGCCACCGTGGATCCGCAAGGCTTTCTCATCGGAGAAATCGGCGGCAAGCCGGCCGCGACCGTCTCCTGCGTCAATTACGACGACCGCTTCGCGTTTCTCGGCTTCTACATCGTGCGGCCCGATCTGCGCGGCCGCGGTTATGGGCTTCGCATCTGGAACGCGGCGGTGGCGCATGCCGGCGCCCGCATCATCGGTCTCGACGGCGTGGTGGCGCAGCAGGGCAACTACCGGAAATCAGGCTTCGCGCTCGCCTATGCCAATATCCGTTATGGGGGCATGGTCGCGCCCACCACGCGCGCCGACGAGCCCGGTTCAGGGCGAGTGTCCGGCGCGCGCACTATAGAGGTGCCGCGCTGGCCGCTCGCTTCGCTCGCCAGCGCGGCGGCCGCACCCGCCGACGTCGTCCCCCTGTCGGATGTGCCGTTTGCGACAGTCGAGGCCGACGACGCCACGGTCTTTCCCGCGCCGCGGCGCGCGTTCCTGCGCGCCTGGATCGAGACGCAGGGGCATGTCGGCCGCGCGCTCGTGCGCGACGGCAGGCTTGCCGCCTGGGGCGTGATCCGTCCCTGCCGCACCGGCCACAAGATCGGCCCCTTGGTGGCGGACGACCGCGCCGGCGCCGAAACGATCTTCACGGCGCTCACGGCGGCGGCCGGTGGCGGCGAAGTTTTTCTCGATGTTCCAAGCGTCAACGCCGATGCGGCCGCGCTGGCGCACGGCCATGGGCTCGCGCCGGTGTTCGAGACCGCGCGCATGTATACCGGGCCGATCCGTCCGGTTCGCATCGAGCGGGTATTCGGCGTCACCACGTTCGAGCTGGGTTGACGCGCCGACGGCCGGCGTAACGCGCGTCAGCCCTCCGTCAGCTTCCCCAGCAGCGTCGCCAGCCGCGTGGCCTCGTCCTCGCTCAGCTTGGCGCCGACGTGCCGTCCGACGGCCGCCCGGTAGACCGGCCACATCCGCTTCACCAGCGCGCGGCCGGAGGCCGTGATCGCCACCACCTGTCCGCGCCCGTCCTCCGGGCAGGTGCGCCGCTCGACATGGCCGGCCGTCTCCAGCCGATCGATCAGGCGGGAGAGATTGTATTGCGCCAGCAGCAGCTTTTCCTGGAGTGCGAACGGGCGCAGTTCCCCGCCGTCGGCGCGAGATAGCTCGAGCAGCACGTCGTACCAGCCGAG
>Ga0126382_10000160_pt1 | contig 24778 bp, 23 predicted proteins | sample PanSoiMetPlot_30_FD_92548 | JGI IMG/M metagenome (GOLD analysis project Ga0126382, IMG submission 92548) | Tropical forest soil microbial communities from Panama - MetaG Plot_30 | ecosystem: Environmental > Terrestrial > Soil > Tropical forest > Bulk soil | place: Panama | collected 2016-02-17
AGCCGAGGATGTGCGGGAGCCCTCCCCGTCGAGGACTTCCGACCCGCAGCCGCTGGGGAATGGCTGCTGCGCCTTCTGGGGTCATGGGGCGGGTACCGATCAGTTGCCGCTTGTAGTCCATCGTAATGTCGGGGTCGAAGTCCTGGGAGACGGAGCGACTGTCGCTGTTGGAGCTGTGGATGACGTAGGGCATGGCTCGTTCGTCCTTGGAGGCCATGTATGGAACTTCGTTTGTGTCCACGCGTTTGACCGGTATCAGGGCGCCGGTTCCGGCGCCGCGCAAGGTTTCGTCGTTCCCTCCGGATAGCACGAGGTGCCCCGTGGCCAACAAGGTGAGACAACTCGAACCGCGCACCGCGCCGCAACGGCTCGACACGCCGACCGATCTGTCGGCCGACGCCGTGCGCGAGATTTCGGCCGCGCTCAATGCACTTATCGCCGATACATTCGCGCTCTACGTCAAGACGAAGAACTTCCACTGGCACGTGAGCGGACCGCATTTCCGCGACTATCATCTTTTGCTCGACGAGCAAGGCGAGCAGCTCGCCGGCAGCATCGACATCCTGGCGGAGCGCGCGCGCAAGGTAGGCGGTACGACCATCCGCTCGATCGGCCAGATCGCCAAGCTGCAGCGGGTGAAGGACAACGACAAGGACTACGTGTCGGCGATCGACATGCTGGTGGAGCTGATGAACGACAACAAGGCGCAGATCCATCACATGCGCGAGGCCCATGAGGTCACCGACAAGCACGAGGACGTGGCCACGGCGAGCCTCCTGGAGAACTTCATCGACGAGGCCGAGAAACGCTGCTGGTTCCTGTTCGAGGCGAGCCGCGCAGCCGAGCGCAGCGGCCACTAATGCCTCTCATGTCGCTGTGAACCCGAAATTCGCATCGGTGCGGGTTTCGGGTTCATTGACGATGAGATCGTTCGAGTTGATCTGATAATTCGCAAGCAGCGCCTTCCCTCCGACGATGCGATACGTGAAGGTCTCGGCGCCTGTTCCGCGTTCGAACTGCGTCTTGAAGCGCAGCGTAACGGTGGTTCCGGAGGAGTTGTAGTTCACGCTCCAGCCGTTGGATTCGGCCGATTTGACTGCGCCGAGCTTGCTGTCGATCGCCGACAGCAGGCGGACCAGTTGTTGTTGTGTCATCGATTTCTTGAGTTGGTCGGCGCCTTCTGAATAGATCCGCTCGAACTGCCGGTCCGCCATCAATTGCCGAAAATGCGCGATCCCTTCCTGAACTTCGGCGAGATCCTGCTTGGCCGAGCAGCCGACCATGAGCAGGGTCGCGATCAGAAGACCGGACAATCGGACCGAAATGCGCATCGGACACCTTGATGGTGGTGCAAACTCGCCGGATGACGGGATAGCTCAACGGTCTCATATAGTCTACGGAACGGCCGACAGAGGACCGACAGAATGACCCCTTCCCGCGACATCGCCAGGTTGCTCGAGATCATGGCCGCGCTGCGCACGCCCGGCACCGGCTGTCCGTGGGACCTGGAGCAGAATTTCGCGACCATCGCGCCGTACACGATCGAGGAGGCCTACGAGGTCGCCGACGCTATTGCGCGAGGCGATCTGGGGGATCTGCGGGAGGAGCTCGGCGACCTCCTGCTGCAGGTGGTCTTTCACGCCCGCATGGCCCAGGAGCAAGGCGCCTTCGAATTCGCCGACGTCGTGCAGACATTGACCGAAAAGCTCGTCCGGCGGCATCCACATGTGTTCGGCGATGCCGGCGGTCTCACGCCGGAAGCGGTCAAAGGCCTTTGGGAGCGTATCAAGGCCGAGGAGAAAGCCCAGAAGGCGAATGGCGGCCAAGGAACCGGCCAAGAAACGGACGCGGCGGGCAAGGCAAGCGCCCTCGCCGGCGTCCCGGTGGCGCTCCCTGCCCTGACCCGTGCGCTCAAGCTGCAGGCCAAGGCCGGCAAGGTCGGTTTCGACTGGAACGACCCTCGTGCGGTGCTTTCCAAGATCCGTGAGGAGGCGAACGAGATCGAGGCGGAACTGTCGGCCGGCAACCGCGCCGATGCGGCGGCGGAGGTCGGCGATCTCCTGTTCGCCGTGGTCAACCTCGCCCGTCATCTCGACGCCGACCCGGAGGCGACGCTGCGGGCCACCAACCGGAAATTCGAGCGCCGCTTCGCCGCCATCGAACGGGCACTGGCGGAGCGGGGCAAGACCCCGCAGCAGGCCACCCTTGCAGAGATGGACGACCTCTGGAACGAGGCCAAGACCCACGAGAAGACCCGCGAAAAGACCCCCGAAAACGCGACCGACAAGGGCGGCTGAACCCTCGCCGCAGGGTCGCCCGCGGCATCCCTGGGGCGCTGTTAGGGCATCTGTCCTCCCTGCTACTCCTGGTGATAATCTCCGCCCGCCGCGCGCCGAGACCCACGCGGCGCCGGCCAAAAAAACACCATTGGGGCCGGATCTTGCAGGGGCCTGGGGAGAACGTCGATGAGCCGATCGATGGCGCAGTTCCGCCGATTGCCGCGGGCCGACTGGAGGCGACGCGCGCCGGCGGATCGGCCCGCGGCGTGACCCCCCCCCCACAGCCATGGCCCTCGTGATGCGACTGCTCCCTCTCCTCCTCGCCGCTGCGCTTTCGGCCATGCTGGCCTCGCCGCTCGCCGCCCAGCAGTGGCCGGCGCGCACAATCCGGATCGTCACCGGAACGCCGGCGGGCGGCAGCCCGGACTTCGTCAGCCGGCTGCTGGCGGACCGACTGGCAGAGCGGCTCGGGCAAGCCGTGGTGGTAGAGAATTCCGCGACGACCGGCGTCGCGGCCTGGAACACGGTCGCCAAGTCGCCCCCTGACGGGTACCTCATCAGCATGTTGACCGGCGCCTTCTCGGCGCGCGCGGCGGTCGCCAAGTCGTTGCCCTACGATCCGATCCGCGACTTCACCTTCATCACGCTGGTGTCGGGCTATCCGATGGTGGTTGCGACCGCCGCGAACTCCCCGATCAAGAGCTTCGGCGACCTCATCGCCCGCGCCAAGGCGGCGCCGTTCGACGTGACCTACGGCATGAACCTGCCCGGCAGCGTGCATCATCTCACCGGCGAATTGATCAACGTCGAAGCTGGCATCTCGCTGCGCGGCATCCCGTATCGCGGCAACACCCAGATCGTGCAGGACCTCCTGGGCGGCCGCCTCGATGTGATGATCGAGACCGGCACCATCGCGTTCGCCCAGATCAAGGGGGGCAACCTGCGCGGGCTCGCGGTCTCCTCGCGCAAGCGCTTCGTGCTGGAGCCCGACATCCCGGCGATCGGCGAGACCCTGCCCGGCTTCGAGGTGATGTCATGGCTCGGCCTCGCGGCGCCCGGCGGCACGCCGCGCCCGATCGTTGACCGGCTCAATTATGAGATCGGCGAAATCCTCAAGCTGCCGGACATCCGCGAGAAGCTCGCCACCGTCGGCAATATTCCGACGCCGTCGACGCCCGAGCAGATGCAGGACTACATCGCGCGCGACGCCATGCGCTGGAGCCGGGTCGTCGATATCAAGGGCATCGAGCGATACTGACGCACGGATACGGCGCTACTGCGCGCCCGCGGCGCGCAGATATTGTAAGTCCACGAACCGGTCGGGCGGCGGCAGCGGCTTACTGATCACGCCACCCTCGCCCATGAACGCGATGACCTGCGCCAGCCCGGCGAGATCGATCTCGGCCTGCTTCGGAACTACGCCTCGGTCCGGCTCGAAATAGAGCGCGAGCGTGGCGCGCGCGATCTCGTCCGACGATCCCGTCAATTCCACGATCGCCTTGACGACGTCGGCACGGTTGGCGTCGTCGCGGATGAAGCGGAATGCGCTCCCGAGCGCGCGCACGAAGCGCACGACCGTGTCCTTGTTCGCCTGCGCGTAAGCGCGCCGCGCCGCCACTACCTGGAACTGGAAGGCGGCCACCGCCTCGGTCGACAGGCCGAGCCGGCGATAACCCTGCCCGACGGCAACGAGATCATCCGGCTGGCCGAGCGGCACGGCGTCACAGTCGCCGCGCTTGAGGCAGTCGAAACGCACGGGCGTGCCGACGAGCTCCTTGACGGCGTAGTCGGTGTCGCCAAGGCCTTTGAGCGCGAAGAGCTTGCGCATCGAGATCGAGATGGTGTCGACCGGCAGCGACAGGCCGACCACCTTGCCCTTGAGGTCGGCAAAACTGCGGATCTCCGGCTTCGCGATCAGGCTGTAGATCGGATTGGCGGTCTCGCCTGCGATGCCCACCGCGTCGGAGCCCGCGAGCGCGGAGCGGATCAGGTAGGGCGTGGCGGTCTGCGTGACATCCACGGTGCCCTGGTCGAGCGCGGCCACCATGTTGTCGGTGCCGCCTGGGATGGGAACGAGCTCCAGCTTGATGTCCTCGCGGGCGAAGAAGCCCTTCTGCTGCGCGATGGAAAGATAGAGCCCGGATACGCTGCGCACGGTCGACGGGATCTGGCCGTAGCGTAGCGTGACGCCCTCCGCAGCGACGGACCGGACCATGCCGAGACAGAGGCATACGGTGATGATGGTTCGGCAGATCATTGCGTTGCCAGGATGATGACGCTCATCAGGTAAAATACGTGAAACAATAGTGCAAACAATCCCACGAGGAAGATGTTTGGAAGGCCAGGACGGAATATCGCAGCCAGCGTTCCGAGCACGATCACCAATATTAGTCCGGGGAAGAAGACGACAACTCCGAAGAACGAACTACTCACCATTTCCTGTAGCGACATGTTCATTTTGCGGAGACTTTCATAATTCGTCGTGACTGCCATCAGCAGGACGAAGGCCGACGCAAGGAGCGGGACGGCCGTCCATGAGCAAACGATCTTGGTGAGCCACAAGAGCCAGTCGCGTGTAAGGGCCGCCAGCACCAGAAACGGAAATATCCAGATGGTGACCAAGGCGACCTTGAACTGGATCGAAAATTCGTTAAACAACATGGAGTGCGTTTACGAAGCTTGACTATTGCACGCCGGCGGCGCGCAGATATTGCAGGTCCACGAACCGCTCGGGCGATGGCAGCGGCGCCTTGAGCGCGCCCGCCTCCCCCAGCATCGCGATCACCTGGTCGAGCGCCTTGAGATCGATCTCGCCGCGCTTGGGTAGCACGCCGCGCTCCGGCTCGAAGAACAGCGCGAGCGTGCGCGCCGCGATTGCCTCCGAGGAGTTCGTGCTCTGCATGACGATGCGCCCGACGCGCTCGCGGTTCGCGTGCTCGCGGATGAAGTCGAACGACGCGGCCAGTGCGCGCACGTAGCGGGTTACGGCCTCCTTGTTGGCCTCCGCCCACGACCGCCGGGCGGCGGTGACGGTGTAGAGCAGGTCCGGCACGACTTCGGTCGAGGCGCCGAGCAGCCGAAAGCCCTGCTCCATTGCGATCAGGTCCTGCGGCTGTCCCAGCACGACCGCGTCGCAGTCGCCGCGGCGCAGACACGCCCACCGCCCCGACGTGCCCTCGATGATCCGCGCCCCGAACTCGCCGCGTTGCACGCCGTGCAGTGCCAGCAGCTTGCGGGTCGACAGCGTGATGGTGCCGTACTCGTCCGCGAGCGCGATCAGCTTGCCCCTGAGGGCGGCGACGGTCGCGATCTCGGGCTTGGCGATCAGGCTGTAGATCGGGTTGTTGAATTCGGACGCGATCGCCACCGCGTCGGAGCCGCCGAGCGCGGCGCGGATCAGGAACGGCGTGGCAACGTGGGTGAGGTCGACGCTGTCGTTATGCAGCGCGGTGATCTGGTGGTCGGCGCCACCCGGGATCGGCTGCAGGATCTCGACCTTCAAGCCTTCCCGCGCAAAGAACCCTTCACGTTCGGCCACGGCGACCGGTAGGGAGAAGATGCTGCGCGCCGCGGAATAGGCTTGGCCGTAGCGCAACGTCAGCGTCTCCGCGCGGGCCCCCTGCGCAAGATGGACGCAGAGTAGAGCGGCGAACGCGATGCCGATACGCGCTGTCGTGACCCGTGCCATTGCACGTGACGCCTTTCATCGGTTGTCCAACCCGCAAAGGGTAGGCATTGTCGCAGCCCGGTTCAATCCTCGACCCCCGGAGACCACGATGCCTTCCAGCTGGCCTCGATTTCTTCTTGGCGTCACGTCGGCCTTGCTTGCGTCGTCGGCGGCGTCCGGAGAGACGAGCGTCGCCGTCAAGGACGGAAACATCATGGTGGCCCAGGATGGTCGGCAGCGTCAGCTGACCCGGTCGGGAAAGGACGCGGCGCCAACTCTGTCGCCCGATGGCAAGTGGGTGGCCTTCACCCGCGTCGGCAATCCCGCGTCCACCGGCTCCCAAGGCGATTGCAAGTCCGGCGCCGAGGCCGATGAACTGCGCCGGATTCAGATCGACGGCTCCGGCGAGGAGCTTCTGGTCCGCGGCCGCGCCAGCGGCGGGCCGAAGCAGAGCATCTGCGACTTCAGCCGCAAGCAGTTCACCTCTGACGGCCGCTATCTCTATTTTCTCTCCCCTGCCTGGGCGGTGTCGGCGGCATTGCACCGTTACGACACGCGCACGAAGGCGCTCGCGTTCGTGATGGATGCCAACGACGTCATTGTGCTCAACGACTGCAAGAAGCCGGAGAACCGCGACGGCCTCGTGGTCAACCGGCATCGCTACTTCGTCGTCGCCGGAAGCTACGACTGGTACTGGCTGTTCGACAGCACCGGCAAGAAAGAAAAAGGGCCGGTCGGAGAATATGACAACGAGCGGTCGGTACGTGACGCGATCGCCGCGGTGGGCCTGTGCGATCCGTAGTCCGTCACGATCCGTCAGTGCGACACAATCGTTGAGCGGCCAAACCTCGCCCTTACCTTCTCGGCGTTGGCTGGATCGGCCCGCACCGTGAGCGCCATGTTGCCGTCGTCGCGCAGCGTCTTCTCCATCACCTCGGTATGGCGGTGGAGCCAGCTCAGGCCGGCGCCGTCGGCCACGTCGAGCACGAGATCGAGCGTGATCCGCCGCGCCGCCAGCCGCGTCTCGATTTCGGCCGCGAGGAGATCGATCCCCTCCCCGCTCAGCGCGGAGATCGGCACCGGATGCCGTTCCGCCGGCAGCCGCTCGGCGCGATTGCGGATGCGCTCGCGCGCCGCGGCGTCGAGCAGGTCGATCTTGTTCCAGACCTCGATGAGGCGGGCGCCGTCCTGCGCGGCGATGCCGAGCTCGCGCAGCACATCCTCGACGTCGAGCGACTGCGCCTCGGTATCCTCGTGCGACACGTCGCGCACGTGCAGGATCAAATCGGCCTCGATCACCTCCTCGAGCGTGGCGCGGAATGCCGCGACCAGCATGGTCGGCAGATCGGAGATGAAGCCGACGGTATCGGAAAGAATCACCTTCAATCCGTTCGGCAGGTCGATCGCCCGCAGGGTCGGATCGAGGGTGGCAAACAGCATGTCGGCCGAAAGCACGCTCGCCCGCGTCATGCGGTTGAACAGCGTCGACTTGCCGGCATTGGTATAGCCCACCAGTGCCACGATCGGATACGGCACGCGCTTGCGGCTGTCGCGATGGAGCTTGCGCGTGCGCTTGACCTTGTCGAGCTCGGCCTCGATGCGGGCGATGCGCTCTTCGATCATGCGCCGATCCGACTCGATCTGCGTCTCGCCCGGCCCGCCCAGGAAGCCGAAGCCGCCGCGCTGGCGTTCGAGATGCGTCCAGGACCGCACCAGCCTGCTCTTCTGGTAGGTGAGATGCGCGAGCTCGACCTGCAGCGTGCCTTCGCGGGTGCGGGCGCGGCGGCCGAAGATTTCCAGGATCAGCCCGGTGCGGTCGAGCACCTTGGCGCCCCAGGCTTTCTCGAGGTTGCGCTGCTGCACCGGCGAGAGCGCGCAATCCATCACCACGATCCCGGCGTGCTCGCCTTTGACCAGGCCCGCGATCTCCTCGACCTTGCCCTTGCCGATGAAGGTGGCGGGGCGGACGTCGGACAGCGGCACGATGCCGGACGAAACCACGTTGAGATCGATGGCACGCGCGAGCCCGGCCGCTTCGTCGAGCCGCGCCTCCGGCGAGCGCACCGCCGGCTTCGCACGCGCGCCAACGCCCGCGGGCGCGCGTCCGCGCACATGCGGCTCGATGACGATAGCGCGGCCCGTCTCCGAGCCCTCCCGGGGGCCCAGGCGGTCGCCGCTGCTATCGATCCGGCGGGGCTCCAATTAAGCCTTGTCCCCTGCCGGCGGCTCCTCGGCCCCTTCGAACAGCTGGATCGGATGACCCGGCATGATCGTCGAGATTGCGTGCTTGTAGACCAGCTGCGAATGCCCGTCCCGTCGCAGCAGCACGCAGAAGTTATCGAACCAAGTTACTACGCCTTGCAGCTTCACCCCGTTGACCAGGAAGATCGTGAGCGGGGTCTTGTTCTTGCGGACGTGATTGAGGAAGGTGTCTTGTAGGTTTTGTGAGCGGTCTGCCGCCATTGTTGCTGTTCCATTTTCTTGCTCGCAGGCCCCTTCCCGCGAGGCTTATTGCCAGACCGCTCGTGCCCATTTTGTAGCCTTACTCCCACACGAGGACCTGGACGGTGCCATTACAGGGCACGCCGGGGAACCGCGCAAGCACAAGTTGGGGGCAAGCCTATATTTTAGGCCAAAAAACTGATCCCATCAGCTCCATTCGGCGAAGCGGTGGAACTCTGCCCGCAGCGCCGTGGCGACCGATCCCGGGGCCCCATTGCTTACCGGACGGTCGTCGATCCGGACGATCGGCATGACGATCTGGCTGGCGGAGGTGAGGAATGCCTCCCGGGCAGAATAGGCCTCCTGCACCGTGAAGGGCCGCTCCTCGAGCTCAAGCCCCTGGGCCTTGATGACGTCGATCAACACGCTCCTGGTTATGCCCCGTAAGATTCCGTTATCGGCGGGGCGCGTCACTACCTTGCCCGCCATGGTGACGATCCAGGCATTGCTCGACGACCCTTCGGTGACGTGGCCGTCGCGGTCGACGAACCAGGCCTCCTTGGCATTGCGCTCACGGGCGACCTCCTTCGCCAGTACGTTCGGCAAGAGTGAGATGGATTTGATGTCGACCCGCTCCCAGCGGTTGTCCGGTACGGTGACCACGGCCACGCCTTCGGCGGCGCTGCGCTCGTTGCCGGCGAGGTCGATGGTGCGGGCGGTAACGACGACGCTCGGCTGCGTGCCGGGCGGCGGGAAGCCATGGTCGCGACGCGCGACCCCGCGGGTGATCTGCAGGTAGATGATGCCGTCGCGCACCCGATTGCGGCGCACGCATTCGCGCATGACGACGCCGAGCGCCGCGGACGACATCGGCTGCCTGATGCGAAGCTCGTCCAGCGAACGCGCCAGACGAGCCATATGGCGCCGCTCGTCGATGATGCGGCCGCCCCTTATCTCGCAGACCTCGTAGACCCCGTCGGAGAACTGGTAGCCACGGTCCTCGATGTGCACCATGGCGTCGCCGCGCGGTATGTATCGGCCGTTGACATAGGCGATGCGGGACAAGGGCGGCTCCGTTGTCGATTACAAAGGCGGGCTTCGGCTGAGGGCGGTCCGTGCATACCAGCTCTCCACCCGGGCGGGCAATCGGCGCAGGCTAGTGTTTCAGTTCCGACGTTCGTACCACTTTGCAGCACGCCCTTTTTACGAACGTCGGAACCAGGACACTAGCAACCTCATGATTCTAGTGTGGCTTTGGATTTGACGTTCCTACCGAGGATTTACAGCAACATTGGTGTAGAACATCAAATCCGCCACACCAGCGGTTGCCGCCTGCCCCTCGTCGGGCCATTGTCATGATATGCTACGATATTCGACGTCTGCCGAATCGTGGCGCGACGAGCGCTCGACGATGTCGGCCAATTTATGGGGCGAGGCATGACTGATGCATCTCTATCCGCTCGCTTTGCCGAGGGCGACTTCCGCGTCGGCCGCGTGCTCAATCGCACGTCTTCGGTTCTGTCGCGGAATTTCTTGCCGTTCTTCGTCGTGACGGCCATCGCCAACCTGCCGGGCGCGCTGCTGCTCAGGGGCACGACGGACGCCAATGCTCCGCCCGAAGCAGTGTTTCAGAATCTGGGATTGGTCCTTCTCGGCTTTCTCCTGACCATCATTCTCAACGTGCTCTGCCAGGCCATCGTGCTGTATGGAGCGTTCCAGGACATGCGCGGCCGGCCGGTCAACCTGGTCGAATCCCTGCAGGTGGGATTGCGTCGATTTTTTCCCATTATCGGCCTCGCGATCGTGATGTACTTTCTGATCATGCTCGGGACCATGCTGCTCATCTTCCCGGGCCTCATGCTGTTGACCATGTGGTTCGTCGCCACGCCTGCCTGCGTCGTCGAGCAGCTTGGCCCGTTCAAGAGCATGGGCCGCAGCTCGCAGCTGACCAAAGGTCATCGCTGGAAGATTTTCGGCCTGATCCTTCTCGTCGCAGTCTTGGGCAGCATGATCGTCGGCCTGCTCAACTTCGGCCTGGAGGCCGCGGCCGGGCCCATGTTGGCGCTGATCGGCGGCCTCGTGCTCAACGGCATCTGGGGCGCCTTCAACGCCATCGCCGTCGTCGTGACCTATCACGACCTGCGGGTTGCCAAGGAAGGCACCAACATCGAGCAGATCGCGTCGGTGTTCGACTGACCCTGCGAACGACGTATGGCAAATAGTGGGTTGCTCGACCCGCTATTTGCCGTTTCACTGCCCGCATTGCCGCTTTGGCGTTCTATACGCGCGCGTTGCTGACTGCACCTCATGTCCGACACATCCTTGTCCGCTCGCTTGGCCGAAGGCGATTTTCGCATCGGCCGCGTGCTCAATCGCACGTCTTCGGTGCTGTCGCGAAACTTCGCGATTTTCTTCGTCGTGACCACGATCGCCAATCTGCCCGGTGCGTTGGTGCTCAAGATCGCGGCGGATCCAGGGTCCGCGGGCTCCAGCCGGGGCACCATACTGCTCGGCAGCTTCCTTACGATGGTGCTCAGCGCAGTCAGCCAGGCCGTCGTGGTCTACGGGGCTTTTCAAGACATGCGCGGCCGGCCGGCAAGCCTGACCGACTCGTTGAAGATCGGCTTGTATCGGTTCCTGCCCGTCATCGGCCTCGCGATCCTCATGTCGCTTGGCACCGCCTTCGGTGCACTCCTTCTGATCATACCGGGCGTGATCCTGTTCGTGATGTGGTACGTCGCAATGCCTGCCTGTGTCGTCGAGCGGTTGGGGCCATTTGACAGCATGGCGCGAAGCTCGGAACTCACCAAGGGGCATCGCTGGAAGATTTTCGGGCTGGTTCTCCTGTTGTGCCTGGGCGCGGTCGTCAGCGAAGTGCTCGATGAGGCCTTGTCGACGATGGCAAGTGCCGCCTTGACGCTCATCGGCACCCTGCTCTGGAATGGGGTTTGGGGAGCGTTCTACGCGATTGCCGCCGTCGTCACCTATCACGACCTGCGCGTAGCCAAGGAAGGCATAAACATCGAACAGATCGCGGCGGTGTTCGACTGAGCCAAGGAAGCAGCGTTATCCGTTCTTCGCTGTTTCGCCACCGGATTGGCCCGGTTGCGCGTACTTGTCGGCGCGCGCCTTGCCGTAGAGCTGCTCGCGCTCGAGGAAGGCGCGCTCGACGGTGTAGAATTCGCGCAGGAACGGCACGACCTCGGCGGGCGCGACCGGCGCGGTCCAGCCGATCCGGCGACAGATCTTGTCGCAGACTTCGTTCAGCACGCGCATCGATTCCGGCGAGTCCGGACGCCGCAGCAGTTCCTCCAGCACCTGCAGCTCGAAGGCTCCGTAGGCCCGCAATTGCGGCTCGCTGAAGGTGAATTGCGCGGCGCGTTCGACCAAGTCACTCGACAGCACTCGCTTGGGCAGCGAGATGACCATAGTGCCGGCGATCAGGTCGCCGCCGCGCATGCGGTCGCGATTGATGAACGGCAACGCCGCGAAGAACAGCAGCCAGATCGCGATCGCCAGGTTTTCCCAATCGATCACGTCCCCGGCCGTCTTCCCCCAGGTCAGCAGCACGCCGAGCGGAATGAACATCTCGACCTCGCGCGTGAGATTGCGCGCGACAACGGCGGACGGCAGCAGCGGCCCACCGGCGCGGTCGATGACGCGCAGGCCGACCAGGCGCTTGCCCGGGGTCGAGCCCCGCCAAGCCAGCTCGAAATAGACGAAGTAGAGATTGCGCACGACGAAGCCGATGAACAACGCGATCGAAATCGCGATCAGGCTGCCGCCGCTCATTCCGATCGCCCATACGATCGGGATGAAGATCGCTAGCGTCGCCACCAGCCAGATGAACAGGTCGATCATGAGCGCCACCAGCCGCTCGCCGTAATCGGCGAGCTCGACGGTGACCGGAACGCCCTCCGGCGTGACGATCTGGCGGCGCTCGCGCCGCGCGCCTTCGAGGAATTCCGACGTACGCTCGTGCGCCAGCGTCATGGCTTGGCCTTCCTGCCAGCGAAACAGAAATAGGCGAGCCAGAGCGCGCCGACGCCGAAACCGATTGTGAAACGCAGCGGCGTGCTCGCCACCAGCTGGCGGAAGCCGCCCTCGAGGATGGCCGCCACGAACAGCATCAGGACGGCGCCGACCGCCATCTGCGCCGCCAGGCGGCCGTGCAGCGCGAGGTTTTCGAGCCGCGAATAGCGCCCCGGAAACAGCATTTTCTCCGCGATCACCAGGCCGCCGGCCGCGAACAGGATGAGCGCGCCAAGTTCGGTGACGCCGTGGATCGCAAGCCAGCCGAGGAAATCGACGGTCAGGTCACGATTGTGGTGCAGCGCGATGAACGCACCGAGCGGCAATCCCTGATAGGCCGACAGCAGGATCGTCGGAATGCCGACTCCCATGCCCAGCCCGAACGTCATGATCCCGATCAGCGTGTTGTGGCTGAACAGGACGTTGGCGAAGATGCCAAACGACTCGGCGGCGCCCGGCCAGGGCGCGAAGATTTCCTTGTCCAGGAGATCGGCGCGGGTGCTCGACGGCCCGCGGCCGCCGCCGAGCCCGGATGGCACCAGTGTCGAGAACCAGGCTTCGTCCTGTACGGTGAGCATGAAGCCGGCGATCGTGCCGACCAGGAGACAGAGCGCCGCGATCAGGATGTGCCAGCGCGCCGAGCGTACCGCCGCCGGCAGCTCCTGCCCGAAGAAGACGCGCAGGCCTTCCGCCGGCCGGGCGCGCGGCCCGTACACCGCCAGGAAGGAGCGGAGCGCGAGGCTTTCCAGGTAGAGCAGCAGGTTGCGGTCGAGCGCGATGGTCCGTGCGACCGACAACGACGAGAGCGCGGCCCGGTAGAGGATCGGCAGCCGTTGCAGCTCGTCGAGCGACAGCCGGCGCACCCCGTATTTCTCGACTCGGTCGACCAGCAGCTCGAGCTCGCGCCAGCTGGCCTCGCGTCCCTTGCGGAATTCGCTGCTCTTGAGGACGAGCTCCGGCCGGCCGGGCGTGGCGATGACCGGCGGAGCACGATCGGGAGCGACGGCTTCCATCGTCATATCAGTCCCCGCTGCTTGATCAGGAGGTAGCGGTTGATGAGCGCGACCGACAGGCCGCGGCTCGGTACGTCGAGGCAGTGCACGCCCAGGCGTTCCAGCCGCTCGAACACGATGCTTCGCTCGCGCAGAAAATCGTGTGCGATCACGGCTTGCGCGACGTCGCCGAACTCCCTCGGGGGTGCATCGACCGCGCGCTGCAGCACCGAGCCGCGCTGGGTGACGAACATGACGACGTGCCGGTTGGCGACCCGCTGCATGCCTTCGATCAACAGCTCGGCGGTGATGGTATCGACGAAATCGGTGAACAGGATGACGAGCGCGCGGCGCTTGAGGCGCGCATTGAGCGCGGCCAGGCCGAGGGTGAAATTAGTCTCCTGGTGGTGGTAGTCGAGCTCGGCGGTGGCGCGCTGGATGCGACCGAAGCTCGACACGCCGCGGATCGGGCCGAGATACTGCCGCACCGCCGCATCGAAGCCATAGGTGCCCACCAGGTCACCGCCGCGTAGCGACACCCATGCCAGCATCAGGCCGGCATTGATCGCATGATCGAGCCGGGTCATGGCGTCGACCGGCTCAAGCATGAGATAGCCGGTATCGAAGGCCATGATGACCTGATGGTTGCGCTCGGTGCGGAACTCCTTGCAGAGGAGCTTGCGATGGCGGGCGGAGTGCTTCCAATCGATGAAGCGACTGTCGAAGCCGGGGGCATAGTCGCGCAGCGCGTCGAACTCGGCGCCCTCGCCGGTCTGCTGCTGCGTCTTCATGCCGTAGATCGCTTCCTGCGCGAAGAATTGCAGCGTCGCACTGTGCACGCCGCGCACGTTGGGCAGCACGTCGATGGTGCGGCCTACCGGGACGCGGCGGGTGAACTCGACGAGCCCGAGCGGCCCGCGCCAGCGCAGCCAGACCTGGTCCACCGTCACTCGCCCCCGGCGCCGTGGAACGACCGGAAGTGCAATTCTCGCCTCCTCGCCGATCGGTAGCTCGCCGCCGACGATCTCCGCCGGCTCGACGTCGCCGCGCTGCTCCGCAATCAGTTCGAAATGCGTGGCCCGCCGCCATCGCGCCGCCGCGAGGACGGCGGTGATCGCGCCGCGCTCGCCGATATAGACCTTGTCGGGAACGACGATCTCCACCGCGAGCAGGCGGGGCGGGAACGCCAGAAGGACGTCGGTGCCGGTCACCAGCAGCACAAGGAGGCCGTAGTTGAACGACAGCGCCCAGAGCTCGGGATTGTAGATGACGATGAACAAGGCGAGCGGAATGCCGCTGGCATAGAGCAGAACCGCGCGACTGGTCGGTCGGATCATCGCGGCGCCGGCGTCTGATCGAGAATCTCGCGCAGGATGCGATCGGTCGTGAGCCCCTCGATCTCCGCGCTGGGCGACATCGTGAGGCGGTGGCGCAGCACCGGCAGGGCCAGCGCCTTCACGTCGTCGGGGATCACGAAATCCCGGCCCTGCAACACGGCGAAGGCCCGCGCCGCGGCGGCGAGCATGTTGGCTGCCCGGGTCGAGCCGCCGACCTCGAGCGAGGAATGCTCGCGGGTCGAGCGGACGACGTCGACGATATAGTCGATCAGCTCATCCGACAGCCGCACCGCGGCTACCGCCTCCCGAACGCCGGCGAGCGTGGCGGCATCGGCCACCGCTTGCAGGCCGAAGTCCTCGAGCTTGGGCATGGCCGAGCGGTGGCCGTGCCGCCGCACGATCTCGCGCTCTTCATCGCGGCTGGGATGATCGATGATGATCTTGAACAGAAACCGGTCGAGCTGCGCCTCGGGAAGCGGATAGGTACCCTGCTGCTCGATCGGGTTCTGCGTCGCCACCACCATGAAGTCATCGCCGAGCAGGTAATCCTTGCCGTCGATGGTGACAGCTCGTTCGTTCATCGCCTGCAGCAGCGCGGCCTGGGTCTTCGGCGGCGTGCGGTTGATTTCGTCGGCGAGCAGCATCTGGGTGAAGATCGGGCCTTTGGTCAGCACGAAAGCGTTGGTCTGGAAGTTGAACAGGTTGGTCCCGAGCACGTCGCCCGGCATCAGGTCGGGCGTGAACTGGATGCGGCCGAATTGCAGATGCAGGCCGGCTGCGAAGGCACGCGTGATCAGGGTTTTCGCGGTTCCCGGCACGCCCTCAAGCAGGATGTGGCCGCCCACCAGGAGACTGGTCAGCATCAGCTCGATGACTTCGTCCTGGCCGATCACGGCCTTGCGGACCTCGCCGCGCACGCCCTCAGTGATCGCGCGGATGTCTTGAACGTCCATCGAGTATCTCCCCCTTCCAACGATGCGTATCACGCGCCAGGCGAACGAGCGATGACGGATCGCGCCGGCGCGCGGAACCGAGCTCGTCGGCCCGCTGCATCAGCCCACCACAATCGACCGCGACCCCGCGGGCGCCCCCCACCCGCTGCAGCCAGGCGATCAGGCCTTCGCCCGCGAGCGCGCGCGGCGCATGCAGCTGGCGCGCGACGTCGCGAACGGTTTCCTGCACATAGCGGGCCACCATCACCGGCTGATGACCGGTGAATTCGATCAGCTTTGCCATGTTCTGCAACAGGCTCCCACGCCCGGCGCTGAGCGGCGGCGGCGCCGATTGCGGCGCCCCGAAGCGTGCCATCGTGGCCCAGAGCAGCAAGCCGACGGCGATCAGGCCCTGCAACGTTGCGACCACGAACGGAAAGCGGAACAGCAGCATGAATGGGCTGGACGGCTTCGCGAGATAGCCGTGCACGGTTTCGTCGAACACGACGCTGCCGTCGCCGCTGCGCAGGCGCTTGATCATGGCCACCGCCAGCGCCGCGTTGCCCTCGCGCGCCAGCCCATGATTGGAAATGACGTCGGGGTCGGACAGCACCCAGATCGTGCGGTTGCGTTCGCTGATCTCGCCCACCAGCATGCCGCGGTCGCCGCCGATGATCGCGCGCAGGCCCGGCCCGCGCATGAGCTGAGCCGGCGATGCAAGGTTCGGAGCGAGACCAAGAGCGTTCGTCGTCCAGGTCACGTCGCCGGTCTCGCGGACCACCTCGCCACGAGGCGCCACCAGCCGCAGCGCCCACTGCGCGTCGCCGGTGAACCGTTCCCGCACGTCGCGCAGCCATCCGTCGGTCCGCTGGCTCGGCAGTCCCGCCCACTTCGGCAGCACCAGCAGGATGGTGTCGGCCTTGAGCAGGTTGCGGATCTCCTCCTCCGACTGGCGCGCCGGCTGCGGCTCGGCGATCACCAGCACGCTTCCGTCCGAAAGCTTTTCCAGCGAATTGTAGCGGCTCTTGACGACAGAGATGCCGAGCCGGTTCAGCACCTCGGCGATGCCGGCATGGCCGATGGCCGAGCGCGAGAACGTGCTGGCGCCGGTCGAGTCCGGGCCGGACAGCTCGCCGCCGCCTCCCATGAGAAAGAGCGACACGGCGAAGAGCACGACCGCGCCCGCGATCCAACCCATGAACAGCCGTCGGGAGAAGACCGGCTCGCCGTTCATGCCCAGACCTTTCCGGGCAGCGCGCTGCGGCTCGGCGCGCCGCCATGCAGGGTCTGGATCAGCGCGTTGAAGCTGGCGCGGCAGGCCTCGTAGTCCGGCAGCGCCGCCGGATGCTCGCCGAAATAGGTCCATTCCACCCGATTGATGATGTCACGCAGGGAGGCCCGCCCCGCTTCCGAGAGCCGCGTGCTGCGCAGGATTTCCCGGCTGGTGAGCGAATCCGCGAACTGCTCGTCGAGGCCCGAACGGATATCCGCCAGGCTCTGCAGCAGCAGCACGTGCATCGCTTCGACGAACCGGCCCGCCGCGGCCAGGTCGTCCGCCGCAGCCAGCACCACCGCCGGCGCGCCGGTCTGGCCGCTGTCGGGCGCGGCCTCGTCGGCGCTCCATGCCCCGCCCTGCCCCCGCCCGAACAGCGGGATGTAGTCGCGGAATGCGTACAGCAGCACACCGAGCGCGATGACGACCACCACCCAGAGCGCCTCGGCCGGCAACGGAATCGAGAAACGCGGACGCTCCGGCTCGCGCGGCAGCGTCGTTTGCAGGTCGAGCTTGCGGATTACCTGCTCGGTGGTCCTCTGCACTTCCTGCGGAGTTTGCGCCGCCAGAGGAAGACAGAAGACGAACAGAGCGAATAGCGAATAGCGAGCAGCGAATAGAAGATCGCGAACGGCGCGAAGTGAATATCGAGCGAGAGCGGCTCGCAAATCGCGGGTAGCTATCGTCGCCATTCGCTACTCGCTATTTCGATATTCGCTAGTTGCCGTTTGCCACTCGTATCAGTCTATACCCAAAGCCTTGAGTTTGCGATGGAGCGCCGATCGCTCCATGCCGACAAATTCGGCGGTACGCGAGATGTTACCGCCGAACCTGCTGATCTGCGCCACCAGATATTCGCGTTCGAACACTTCGCGCGCGTCCCGCAACGGTAGCCCCATGAGGTGCTCGCCGCCGTCGCCGCCCGGCATGGAGGGGACCATGGAGCCGACATCCTGCGGCAGCATGTCGGCATTGATTACCGCCTCCGGATCGCCGCCTGCGAGGATCATCAGCCGCTCGACGTTGTTGCGCAGCTGACGCACGTTGCCCGGCCAGTCGTGCGATTGCAGCACGGCCATCGCGTCGTCGCCGATCAGCCGCTTGGGCAGGCCGGTCGCGAGCGAGATCTGCTCCATGAAATATTCGATCAGGTGGGGGATGTCCTCGCGCCGCTCGGCGAGCGGCGGCACCCGCATCGGTACGACCGAGAGGCGATGATAGAGATCCTCGCGGAACTTGCCGGCGGCGATCTCGGCCTCGATGTTGCGGCCGGTGGACGAGATGATGCGCACGTCAACCTGGACCTTGTGGGTGCCGCCGACCCGCTGGAAGGTCTGCTCGACCAGCACGCGCAGGATCTTGTTCTGGGTCTCCCGCGGCATGTCGGCGATCTCGTCGATGAACAGCGTGCCGCCGTGGGCTTCCTCGAGCGCGCCGACCTTGCGCCCGTGCCCGTCGACGGGCTGCTCGACACCGAACAGCTCGAGCTCCATCCGCTCCGGCATCATCGCGGCCGCGTTGATGACGATGAACGGCCCGTTGGCGCGTGACGACTGGGCGTGGATTGCGCGCGCCGCCAGCTCCTTGCCGGCGCCGGCGGGGCCGATGATGAGGACGCGGCTGTTGGTCGGAGAAATTTTCTCGACCGTCTGGCGCAACTGGTTGATCGAGGACGACTTGCCGACCAGCGTCGAGGGCGCGAGCTGCTTGAGCGCCTTGACCTCGCGTTTGAGCCGCGACGTCTCGAGCGCGCGCTGGGCGACGAGCACCAGCCGATCGGCCTTGAACGGCTTCTCGATGAAGTCGTAGGCCCCCTGCTTGATGGCGGCGACCGCGGTCTCGATGTTGCCGTGGCCCGAGATCATCACGATCGGCAGCTCGGGATGCTGGCCTTTCATTGCATCGAGCAATTGCAGGCCGTCGAGCCGGCTGCCTTGCAGCCAGATGTCGAGGAACACCAGGTTGGGGCGACGACTCGCCACATGTTGCAGCGCGTCGTCACTGTCGCGCGCGGAGCGTGTGATGAAGCCTTCGTCCTGCAGGATGCCGGAAACCAGCTCCCGGATATCCGCTTCGTCGTCGACTATGAGGATGTCATCGGCCATGGGGTTCAAGCGTTCGTTGCGAGTTGATGGATTTCAAGTTTGGTCAAAGGCTTCGCCTCGCCGCCGGTCGCGGAGTCCGCCGCGAAGCGCAGCCGCATCCATGCTCCCCGTTGGCCGGGTATCTTGTCGGCGGCATCTCCGAGCTCGATGCGTCCGCCGTGGTCTTCCAGGATCTTGCCCACGATCGCGAGACCCAACCCTGTGCCTTTCTCGCGGGTCGTAACATAAGGCTCGAGAAGCCGGCTGCGATTCTCCTTCGGCAGCCCGATTCCGTTGTCGACGACGTCGATGACGATGTCGTTGCCCTCGCGGCCGGCCCAGACGCGGATGTGGCCGCGACCGAGCTCGGCCGGTGGTACGGCGGCGATCGCCTCGGTCGCGTTCTTGATGATGTTGGTGAGCCCCTGCGAGATCAGCCGGCGATCGAATTTCGCCGGCATCGGGTCCTCGGCGATCTCGAGGTCGATGTCCATGTCGGCGTTGCCGACGCGCTGAAGAAACACCACCTGGCGCACCGTGTCGGCGACATCCTCGGCCGCCATCGCCGGTTTCGGCATGCGGGCGAAACGCGAGAACTCGTCCACCATGCGTTTGATGTCATCGACCTGGCGGACGATGGTATCGGTGCATTGCTGGAAGATGCCGGCGTCGTCCTTGATCACGGCAGCATATTTGCGCTTGAGCCGCTCCGCCGACAGCTGGATGGGGGTGAGCGGATTCTTGATCTCGTGCGCGATGCGCCGCGCGATGTCGGCCCAGGCGGAAGTCCGCTGCGCGGTCACGAGCTCGGTGATGTCGTCGAGGGTAAGCACGTAGCCGCGCTCGGCGGCGCCCGGTTGCTCGGTCGTAACCCGGACGGACACGTTGCGCTCGCGGCCATTGCGGTTGATCGTCACCTGGCCCTGGACCAGACGCTGCAGGCCCGCCCGTGCATTGGCGAACAGGTCCGCAAGCTCCGGCACGATCTCGGTCAGCGGACGGCCCAGCACGTCGGCTTCCGAGTGTCCGACCAGCTGCTCGGCGGACCGGTTCAGGATGCTGATGCAGCCCTCGCCATCGACGCCGATGACGCCAGCGCTGGCGCCCGCCAGCACCGCCTCGGTGAAGCGGCGGCGGCTGTCGATCAGGTCGCGCGCGCGCACGATGTCGTCACGCTGGGTGCGCAGCTCCTGCGTCATCTTGTTGAAAGTCTCGCCCAGCTGCGCGAGGTCGCCTTCGGCGCGGCGGGTTGGCACCTGGACGTAGAGGTTGCCGGTGGCGACCACCTGTGCCGCGCCGATCAGGCGCCGGATCGGCGCCACCAGATAATTTGCGAAGTTGAGCCCGATCCAGACCGCCGACAGCAGCACGGTCAGCGCGATCACGGTATACATCAGGCCGAACGCGATCTGGATGCCCACGCGGCGCTGCACCAGGTCGGCATATTGGCTTACCCCCGCCTGCGTCGCCTGCAATTGCGCCATGACGCGCTGATCGAGCACGCGCGCAATGTAGAGATAGATGTCATTGTAGCCGCGCAGCTTGATCACGGCGGCGACATAGTTGGGAAAGATCCCGACCTGCGGCTCGCTGTCGTCGCTCGCTTTGAGGACGTCGAGCGTCGGCTTCTCGAACGCCTGGCTCACCCGCGGATCGACCTGATCGATCACGTTGAGGTCCTTGTCGAGCAGCATGACGGCGGGCAGGCCGCGGATCGAGGCTTGCACCGCGAGGAACTGATGGAACTGCTCGCGCGACTGGTCAAACATCGGCTTCGCGCGCGCAAGCTCGATGGCGATGGCGATGGCGTCGCCGCGCACGAATTGGCGCTGCTCGCGCACATAGGCGTCGGCGACGATCACTGAATTCTCGATCAGCGACCGCATCTGCTGGGAGAACAGGCGGTCGAGGCCACGGTCGAGGGTCACGCTCGCAACCACCGCCACCAGCACCGCGGGGGCCGCAGCGATGATGGAGAACAAGGCGACGATGCGCACGTGCAGCCGTGCCGCGGCGCGCCCGCGGCGCCTCGCCTGCACGACGCCCCACACCTCGCGTCCGATGACGAGTACGAGCAGAAAGACCGTGAAGGCGTTGGCGGCGAGCAGCGAGACCACGACCTCGTGGGTGGGCGCGATCGAAGTGAGCCCGCCGAGCACGACGAAGGTCACGAGTGCCGACAGCAGCGCAAGCGCGACGGCCGCGAGGCCGAACGCCCGCCCGAGCCCGCCGGGCGCTGGTGCGGCGGCGGCCGTCGTCAGATCGGCGGTGGCGGCTTGGCCGACTGTGGTCATCAACTGGTCTCGCCCAAACGGGAACCCGTGGCAGCGCCTGTGCAAGCGCCCGTTGGGTGGCCCCCCATTAACCGATGGTATTTTTCATTGATGCTTTTATACAACAATGTTGCCCGATTGCGACAAAACCGGGGCACACTCGGGTACCCTGTGGCCAATTGGCATCAGGTGTGGATACCCGCCTACCGGAAGACGGGGGGCCCCTCCCTCGACCGAGCAGGATCGGCCCGTCGACGTACGCACTTTCGATCCAAGTTATTTGCTGGGCCATGTCACGCCGAGGTGAAAGCCGGATCGAATGGCGCGGTCGGGCCGTTGAGTAGCGGGCGACTTGATGTGGCGTTGCAGCACATCCTGCAAACTTGCTTGGCCGGCAGAACAATCGCATGCCTGCAATCACCATCACCCTCATCGGCGGGCCAACCGCTCTCATCGAGTTGAACGGATTACGCCTGCTGACTGATCCGACCTTCGATCAGCCCGGCGATTATCGCCTGCCGCATATAACGTTGACGAAGACCGCGGGTCCAGCACTGACGCCCGACCAGGTCGGGAAGGTCGACGCCGTGCTGCTCAGCCATGACCAGCATTCCGACAATCTGGACCATTCAGGCCGAGCCTTTCTGAAAGGCGCCGACAGCGTGCTGACCACCCGGGCCGGCGCCGAACGGCTGGGCGGTCGCACCCAGGGCATGGCCGCGTGGGATTGGGTCGACTTGGCGAAGCCGGACGGCAGCTCTCTCCGGGTCACGGCGACGCCGGCCCGCCATGGTCCTGCCGGTATCGAGCCGTTCTCCGGCGACGTCATCGGCTTCGTGCTCAGCGGCAAGGATTTTCCCTCGCTGTACGTCACCGGCGACACGGTCTGGTATGACGGCCTGGCCGAGGTCGCCAGGCGTTTTCCGGTTGGTGTGGTGCTGCTGTTCGCGGGCGCGGCGCAGACCCGCGGCCCGTTCAATCTCACGATGAACACGAACGATGCCATCGAGACCGCGCACGCGTTTCCGGACGCGACGATCGTTCCGGTGCACTGCGAGGGCTGGGCGCACTTTTCGCAGGGACGGGCCGATCTCGAAGCATCTTTCAAGGCGCTCGGCATCGGCGCCCGCTTGCGCATGCTCGAGCCGGGAAGATCGACGACGATATGACCTCGTTTATTGACTACATCCTGTATCTGCGATTTCGTCGCAGCCAGCAGCATGACGCTCATCACGCTCTCGCTTTCGAGTCATCTGAACCGCGGCATTGACGACGTCTTCGAGATTTTCCGAGTAGTAAGCCGGGATCTCGTTTCCATCGCGGAACTTCACGCAGTAGTGTCCGGAACGCACCTTGCGCAGAGTGAGTCCGAGATGGCGTGCAATCGATTTGGCTTCTTGGAGTGTCATGGTTTGCCGTCATTCCGCACACGCATGCATGGCGTGGCTTCTGATTCCTTCGGGATCGACCCGGATTGAACAGTTGATACTTGGTCGCTTTGCTCCCCCCGCCGGACTTGTTACTCTTTGCCAAAAATTTGCTCGTCGCAGCCAATGCGTCAATTGTCCCGCACGAGGGTCGAGGATGAGCAATGGGACCGCTTTAAGCCTGAATCCTGAACGGGACTTGGCTTCCATCCCGATGGCGAGAGGAGGGCTTAGCCGCTTGGCAATTGCGCGCCTCAAGATGGCCGGCGTGTCGGTCACACCTGTGCTTAACCGGGTGGGTTTGTCGCCAGAGCTTGTTGCTGAACCGGAAGGCCGACTGAGTGTGCGAAGTCAAATCGCGCTTCTAGACGAAGCGGCGACGGCCCTGAATGACGACTGTCTTGGTTTCACGTTGGCTCGGGAGTTCGACCCGCGCGAGATCGGGCTGCTGTACTACGTCATGGGTTCGTCGCAGACCCTGGGCGATGCCCTGAAGCGAATTGCCCGATACAGCAAGATTACCAACGAAGCCCTCGTGTTCGGATATCAAGAGGGAAATACGCTTACCATCAACCTGAGTTACTCTGGCGTTCCTCGGCACTCAGACAGACATCAAATTGAATTCTGTATGTTTGCTGCGATACGAATTTGCCGGATCCTGACAGGGCAGAACCTGATACCCCAGCGTTTCTCGATTGCTCACCATCGATCAGCTGGCATCTCCGAGATGGCAAGATTTGTCGGAACGAAAGTAGACTTCGGCGCCGCAGCCGACGAGTTTGCCTTAAATGTTGACGCCCGCGAGTTGCCGCTTATTCACGCTGACAGCTATCTCAATGACCTGCTCCTGAAATATTGTGAGGCGGCTCTGGCCGGCAGGCGGGGTAACGCAAGCCATTTGCGCACCAGAGTTGAGAACGCCATCTCCTCGATGTTGCCCCATGGAAGAGTGCTCTTGAGAGACATTGCTCGCAGTCTGGGAATGAGTCAAAGGACGCTTGCACGAAAGCTTGCGGATGAAGGATTGAACTTCAGCGAAATACTTGAGCACCTGCGGCGCGATCTGGCGGTTCGATATCTTGACGACCGCAAGCTGCACATATCCAAGATTGCGTGGCTGGTCGGTTTTCATGAGGTGAGCGCATTCACGCATGCGTTCAAGCGTTGGACCGGAAAAACCCCAAGCCAGATGCGCACCGTCGGCGCTTATTGAGAAGGCGCCACTGCACTGCCGGCTCAATGACTGCACTGGGCCGCACGTTTGGCGCCCTGCATCATCCGCTGCTGCGAAACACCTGGATGTCGAGGTCGCGGATTTTCTTGCGCAAGGTGTTGCGGTTGACCCCGAGCAGGTCAGCGGCGCGGATCTGGTTGCCGCGCGTGGCCGCGAGCGTCACCGACAGGAGCGGATGCTCGATCTCACGCAAGATACGGTGATAGAGGCCGGGAGGCGGCAGGTCGTCGCCAAAGGTCGCGAAGTACGAGGCGAGGTGCCGTTCGACCGCAGCCGAGAGCCCCTCCTCCGAGCGCGGCTCGTCGTCGGCCGAGGCCATCGCCGGCTGCGACAGCTCGGAATCGATCACCGCCGCGGTGATGGTCTCCTGCGGATAGAGCGCCGCGAGGCGGCGGGCCAGATTCTCGAGCTCGCGCACATTGCCCGGCCAGCGGTGGCGCTTGAGGCGGTCGAGCGCGGCCTGATCGAGTTGCTTGCCGGGCAGACCCTCGCGCTCGACCTGCGCGAAGAAGTGTCGGATCAGGTCAGGCACATCCTCGATCCGCTCGCGCAGGGGCGGCAGCCGCAGCGGCACGACATTGAGGCGGAAGAACAGGTCCTCGCGGAACAGCCCCTGCTGGATGAGGATGCGCAGATCCTTGTTGGTGGCGGCGATGATGCGCACGTCGGCCTTGATCGGCGTGCGCCCGCCGACGGTTGTGTATTCGCCCTGCTGCAGCACGCGTAGCAGCCGGGTCTGGGCCTCCATCGGCATGTCGCCGATCTCGTCCAGGAAGAGCGTGCCGCCCTCGGCCTGCTCGAAGCGG
>Ga0126382_10000161_pt1 | contig 24668 bp, 16 predicted proteins | sample PanSoiMetPlot_30_FD_92548 | JGI IMG/M metagenome (GOLD analysis project Ga0126382, IMG submission 92548) | Tropical forest soil microbial communities from Panama - MetaG Plot_30 | ecosystem: Environmental > Terrestrial > Soil > Tropical forest > Bulk soil | place: Panama | collected 2016-02-17
CTCCGACTGCCGGCCTCGCCCTGGAGAACGGCAACGGTCCCCATTCGACGCCCGCGGTCGCCGATAATCTGCTGATCACCGTTGGCGTCATCGGGATGATGCAGGCGTTCGACAAACAGTCAGGAACGGTTGTGTGGTCGCACGATCTATATCGCGAATATCACGGAAGCAGAATGGATCGCGGCTACTCATGTAGTCCAATGGTATGGAAGAACACAGTGATCGTCACCGTTGGCGGCGCAGGCCAGGCGCTGATGGCGTTCGATCTGAAAACCGGCGCGGTGGTGTGGAAGAAACAGGACTTCACTCTTTCACCCTCGACACCGACGATCATCAACGTCGATGGTGAGGATCAACTTGTAATGGCGCTCGCAGAATACATTGTCGGGATGAATCCAACCACTGGAGACCTGCTGTGGAGCCATCCTCACCACTGTGACTGGGGGCTGAACATTAGCGTGCCGGTGTGGGGACCCGGCAACATTTTGGTGGTGTCATCGGCTTATAGCGGCGGAAGCCGCGCGCTGCAGTTGAACCAATCGGGAGGCAAGACCACGGTTAAAGAGTTATGGGCGTCGCGGCGAATGCGTGTACATCACGGCACGATGATTCGCCTCGGCGATCTGGTGTTTGGCTCGAGTGGCGACTTTGGCCCGGCGCCAATGACCGCTGTCGATGTTCGTACCGGTAACACAGTGTGGCAGGATCGATCATTTCCAAAGGCTAATTTTGTTTTCGCGGACGGCAAAGTGATTTTGCTCGACGAGGACGGAGTGCTCGCGCTGGCGACGTTTTCTCCGCAGGGAATGAAGGTGATATCGAAGGCGAATCTCCTCACTAATCTTGCCTGGACGCCGCCGACCCTGGTTGGAACAAAGCTGTATGTCCGCGATCGAAAAACCGTCGTTGCATTAGATTTGAGTTGAGGTCGAGGTCAGAGTTTTATGTTCAGGGTTTAGCGCTCGGAAATGCTGGTTCACGTTCACAGGCCAATGCTCAGCGTCAAGAGGTTAGCGTTCAGTTGAGAGTTCAAAGGGCGTTGAACTTACCGTAGCTGGCGCTGAACTCTGAACGATGAACGTCGAACGCTAAAAGGCGAACTCTGAACGTTAAGAACTTTTTGGTGAGATCATGGAAAGCTTTTTACAAGACCTGCGTTACGGCGCACGGATGCTCGCAAAAAAACCGGGCTTTACTGCGGTGGCGGTGTTGACGCTCGCGCTCGGCATTGGCGCCAATAGCGCTATCTTCAGCGTAGTTAATGCCGTGCTCATTAGCCCTATGCCGTATCGGTCTGCTGATCGACTAGTCCAGTTTTGGGAAACAAATCCTGCCAAGCGATGGACAGAGGCCGCGATTGCGCCCGCCAATTTGTTTGACTGGAAAAATCAGAATCAGTCGTTCGAAGACATCGCCGCGTACATGGGCACAGACAAGCGCGGTCCTGGATTAGCCGGGTTGCAATTAACCGGCGCCAGCGAACCTGAGCGCATACAAGCGCTGTATGTAACCGGAAATCTCTTCTCCGTGCTCGGCGTGGATGCAATGCTCGGACGAACTCTTACGGAAGATGAAACCTGGGATAAGCGCGTTGTCGTTCTTAGCTACGGATTGTGGCAGCGACGGTTTGGAGGTGACCCGAATATCATCGGGCAGACTATCTCGCTGAGCGGCAGGAACCGCGAAGTTGTTGGCGTGATGCGACCGGAATTTTACTTTCCTTCAAAAGATGTTGAGATGTGGGTCTCCACCGGCTGGGATTACAAACAATTCTTGACGATTCGCAGACCACATTTTCTTCGAGCTATTGGCCGTCTGAAACCCGGTGTCAGCCTCGAACAAGCATCCGCCGAGATGACGGCGATCGCCGGACGCCTGGAACAACAATATCCTGAAACCAATACTCAGATGGGCGTAGGTGTTGGACCATTCAAGGAATGGATCGTTTCGGACACACGAAGACCGTTACTTGTGTTTCTGGTCGCGGTCGCATTCGTGCTTCTAATCGCTTGCGTCAACGTTGCCAATCTGTTGCTCGCTCGAGCGGCCACGCGAACGCGAGAAATTGCCATCCGTATTGCGCTCGGAGCTCCAAGAAGTCGCATTATCAAACAGATGCTTACTGAGAGTTTTGTCCTCGCAGTCGTCGGTGGCGGGCTTGGGCTTCTTTTGGCGTTGTGGGCGAGGGATGTGCTCGTTATGTTCAGCCCGGGTGATATTCCGAGACTGGAAGAAGCACGACTCGATTCGCGTGTACTCTTGTTTACGGTTGGTATCACGCTGCTCACCACGATGATATTCGGGCTGATGCCCGCGGTTCAGAGCTCAACCCTCGATTTGACTGCCACATTGAAGGAAGGTGGACAAAAGGGAAGCTCTCAAGGCGGAAACGCGCGCAACGCGCTGGTCATCGTCGAAGTGGCGCTGGCACTCGTTCTTGTGATTGGCGCGGGATTGATGATCCGCAGCTTTCTAAGATTGCAAAGAGTCGATCCGGGGTTCAATCCGAACAACGGGTTAATGATGCGCATTGACCTGCCCGGCGCAAGGTATCCGGAAGGGAGTCAGGCGATCGCCTTCTTTGAGGAGGCGCAACAACGCTTAAGGGCCCTTCCGGGTGTGGTTCATGTCGGCGCGACCAGCGTGCCCGCTTTAAAAGGACAAGGCTACACGAATGACATGACGATCGAGGGCGCCCCACCTGAGGATTACGTGAGAGAAATTCGCCACAAGACGATCACACCAGATTATTTCCTGGCGATGGAGATGAATCTTCTTAGCGGACGATTCTTTGACGCGTCAGACAACGCGAAGGGTCCGCCGACGATTATCGTCAACGAAGCATTCGCCCGTCGTTGTTTTCCAGGCGAAGATCCTGTCGGTAAGCGAGTGAAGTTTGCGCGTCCGAACGAAAAGGGCGATTGGGAGACTATTGTCGGAGTGGTACGTAATGAAAAACAGGACAGCATGAGCGCCGAGCCTCAACCTGAGGCGTACAAATCTCAATTACAGGAAACGCAATCGTCGATGACATTGGTGATGCGAACTGCGGTCGATCCGAAAACGTTGATTGGCGCAGTACGAGAGGAGGTTCGGCGTCTGGATAAGGATTTGCCGCCGTACGATGTGAAGAGTATGAACGAGCTGATTTACGAGTCATTGGCGCGCGAACGTTTTACCACTGTGTTGTTGGCAATCTTTGCGGCGCTTGCGCTGACGCTCGCATCGGTGGGGATCTATGGGGTGATGAGTTATTCGGTTTCGCAACGGACCCAGGAAATCGGAATCCGAATGGCGCTGGGGGCGCAGAGACGCGACATATTCAAGCAAGTTGTTGGGCAAGCGATGAGGCTGGCGGGAGTCGGCGTAGCGGTTGGTCTCGGGTCGGCATTTGTGTTGACGAGGCTTATGGAGACGCTGCTTTACCGGGTGAGCACGACGGATCCGCTTGTGTTTGGGATGATTGCGTTTTTGCTGTCGGGGGTTTCGTTTGTTGCGAGCTATATTCCGGCGCGGCGCGCCACGAAGGTGGATGCGATGGTGGCGTTGAGATATGAATGAAAGGGTTAAACATATAGTTAAACGTATAAACGTTTAACGCTCGACTTTTAGCGTTCAGGGTTTCACGTTTTATCGTTTAGCGTTCAGGGTTTAGCGTTTAGCGTTCAAAGTTCTCGGTTCTGGTTTTTGTTTCTGGTCTTTGGTTTTTTTGTTTCAGGTCATTTGTCGTCACTCTTTTTGAAATATGAAATCTGCAATCTGCAATTGTTTTGTTCGTTTCTTCAAACCGACTGAGAGCCGATCGCAAAACGCTGAACGTCAAACGCTAAACGCTAAACCCTGAACGTTAAACCCTGAACGCCGAAACTCTAAACCAAACAAAGGACTACCCCGCATGCTTTTTCACGATCTCCGATACGCCGGACGGATGTTCGTAAAGGCTCCCACATTTACGCTCGTCGCAGTACTGTCGATCGCTGTCGGCATTGCCGCCAATATCTCGATCTTCACGCTGGTAAACGCAATCCTATTCAAACCAATGCCGGTTCCTCACCCGGAGCAACTGGTCGCGCTGTACACCCTGGAACCTAACTCCATATACCCAGATCAGTTTTCCTATCCTGACTATCGGGATTACCGAGATCACAACGAGGTGTTCAGCGATCTGTTTCTTCACTATGGTACGCCGCTCAGCCTGAAGAACAGCAGCGACCGGGCCGAGCTGATATGGGGAGAATTAGTAAGCGGCAACTACTTTACAGGGCTCGGCGTGACGCCGGCAGCCGGTCGAGTAATCACCCCCGACGATGATCGCGTAGAAGGTGCGAGCCCGGTGGCGGTGTTGAGCCATTCCTTCTGGCAACATCGCTTTCAACAGGACGCCACCATCATCGGCAAAGAGGTGCGATTGAATGGGTACGTGTTCACGGTGATCGGAGTCGCGCGACCCGGGTTTTCCGGCACTCGCTTTGGCGGCTTTATTCCTGATGTATGGATTCCGGTGACGATGCACAAATCTGTGGTCGCCGATAGCGACGGCTGGCTGGAGCGACGCGCCAGCCAATCATTTAATGTAAACGGCAGGCTAAAACCTGGGGTCACCATTGAGCAGGCGACTGCCGCTATGAATACGTACGCAAAGCAGCTCGCTGAGTCGTATCCAAAAACAAATGCAAACATCAGCGTCGGAATGGTGCCGGGAGGCACAAAGACACAACCGGCTATCACGTTACTTGGGTTCGTGCCTCTCGTTTCCGCTTTGATGATGGGCATTGCCAGCCTGGTACTTCTGATCGCCTGCGCGAATGTCGCTAATCTTTTGTTGGCCCGGGCTTCAGTGCGTCGACGGGAGATAGCAATTCGGCTTGCGTTGGGAGCGGCCCGGCGAAGGCTCATAACCCAGCTGCTGACTGAGAGCGTGCTGCTTTCGTTGATTGGGGGAGCTTTGGGTTTCTTAATGGCTCAGTGGTTTAACGCGCTGGTGCCCCTAGTAGATCCTGAGCTCGATTTTGCCACAGTTGATTTCAACTATGATCTGGCTCTCGATTATCGCGTTGTTGGCTTTACGATCTTGCTCTCCGTAATGACCGGGGTCATCTTTGGATTGCTTCCCGCGCTTCAATCATCACGAACAGATCTAGTAACGACTTTGAAGGGTACTGGTCCAGTGTTTACTCCCGGCATAAGGCGATTCAGCCTCCGCAATCTGCTGGTCGTCTCGCAAGTGGCGCTTTCTTTGGTACTCCTGATAAGCGCAGGCCTCCTTGTTCGAAGCACCCGAAGCGCGCAGGAAATGGACCCGGGATTCGAATCAAAGCGAATCGAATTGGCTTCAGTTGATGTGGGATTGCAAGGCTACGATGAAACGAGAGGCCGAAGGTTCTACAGACAACTGCTCGAGCGGATCAATGCGTTGCCTGGAGTTGAAGCCGCCAGCATTGCAGCTCCGTTGCCGCTCGACGCGTACACCAACGGCGCACATCTCACGGTAGAAGGATACGTTCCGCGTTATGAGAATGAGCGGATCAGCGTGAGCTACAGCACCGTGGGCTACAACTATTTTAATGCGATGAAAACGCCGATCGTTGAAGGCCGTGCATTCAATGAGCAAGACGATAAGGACTCGCCAAAAGTAGTGATAGTCAACGAAACGGTCGCGCGGCGCTTCTGGCCAAACGATACCGCAATAGGCAAGCGTTTGAAGCTGGGAGGAGCCGACAGTCCTTATCGCGAGATTGTTGGCGTTGCCAGGGATGGAAAGTACTTCTTGCTCGGGGAGCCTCCGACTGAGTACTTGTTCGTGCCGCATTCTCAAGCCTACGAGGCCCGGATGACAATCATCGCGCGTACTTCCGGGAACCCGGAACCGCTTGCGGAGGCTATACGACAGGAGGTTGCCGGTATCGACAGTGAACTTCCGGTTTATGGAGTAAAGTCGATGCCAAAGTTCCTGGATCGGGTCCTTTCAGGGCCAAAATCCATCGCTAGTCTTGCGAGTGTTTTCGGAATGATCGCATTGCTGATGGCTTCTATTGGACTGTACGGAGTGATGAGCTATTCGGTGACGCAACGAACTCGCGAGTTGGGTATTCGACTGGCGCTTGGGGCAAGCAACACAAGCGTATTGAAGCTTGTGTTAAGAGAAGGTTCGTTTCTGGTTGGTGCTGGGATAGTGATTGGTTTGGCAGCCACGTTCTTGGTGAGCAGGTTTCTTGAGGATTTTCTTTATGGGATCAGCAGTACGGATCCGCTTACTTTTTTGACAATCCCTGTCGTTCTAGTTTTGGTTGCGCTGCTTGCGAGTTATTTACCCGCGCGCCGAGCGGCAAAGGTTGATCCGATGATCGCGTTGAGATTTGAGTAGATAAACGCTTTGCGTTTAGCGTTGAGCGTTCAGCGTTTGCCGTTTAGCGTTCAGCGTTCGGCATTGAGGTCCAGTTTCTTGTGTTGATTTTTTGGTTTCTGGTTTTTGAATTTTGAAATCTGAAATCTGCCAACGAGACGTTGGACGCTAAACGGTAAACCCTGAACGCGTAGCGTGCCGCGTTAAAGCTCTGAACCAAATCCACGAGGTGACAAGATGCTTCGCAACTTATTGCTTGGATTGTTGCTCATTTCATTGACCACTACGGTGCTCGCTAAGACTGGACAAAAAGACGCCGGGCTCTCAGGCGAGTGGATCCTGATCGAGCAGTTCAAGGACGAAACCCATGCGCGTCGTATGAATCTCGACGTCAATGGCAACAAAATCACCGGAAAATCAGGCCCAAATAAAATAGAAGGAGACATTAACGAATCGACTATAACCCTTAAATGGTTCAGTGCGGATGGAAGCCGGGTCGACGCAACTTACACAGGCAAAGCACAGGCAGGCGAGCTGAAAGGAGAAGGCGTTTGGCGCGATGCAAAACTCGCGTGGAGCGCCCATCGACCTGCAGTGCGAGCTGGTGGACCGAGCACCCATACGTTTACGCCAACTGAATTCCACCACGTTTTCTCCTGGAACATCCCTCCGGCACTGCGAATCTTCCCTGGCGATACCGTAAAAACAAAGAGCGTTGATGCGGGCGGCACAGATGAAAACTCCGTTCAACGATCGATGGGCGGCAACCCTCTGACCGGACCGTTCTTTGTCGAGGGCGCCCTGCCCGGCGACACCCTCGTAGTTCGCTTGAATCGAGTCCGAACGAACCGCGATTGGGCGGGGAGCGGTCAGTCAGTGGTCGGCAATGCGTTGATGCCGGGTTATCTCATGAACCTGAATCGTGCCAAGAATTTCAGCAGCCGTTGGAAACTCGATAAGGAGAAAGGCTTTGCCTACCTCGATAAGCCTACGGATCCGTTGAAGCAGCTCACCATTCCGCTTCAACCGATGCTTGGATGTGTTGGCGTCGCGCCTCCCGGTCGCGACGTGATCGCAACTCGGGATTCCGGAATCTACGGCGGTAATATGGATTACAACCAGATTCGCGAGGGGACGACTGTCTATTTGCCGGTTTTCCAGGAGGGTGCTCTTCTGTTTATGGGTGACGGGCACGCCGCGCAAGGCGACGGCGAACTAACCGGCGACGCTCTCGAGACATCTATGGAGTTCGAATTCACTGTGGATGTGATCCGAGAAAAAATCGATAGGCACACCACGCGCGGAGAATGCCGAATATTTGATGTCGATCGGCATCGCCGGTTCGCTTGACCAGTCGCTGCAACGAGCGACAACGGATATGGCGCGCTGGCTCGAATCCGACCTCAAGCTCAACCCAACCGAATCAGCAATGCTGCTCGGATTCGCTCTCAAATACGATGTCGCCGACCTCGTGGGAACTCAGGTGAGCATCGTAGCTAAAATTCCAAAGGCGGTAATTGCCCAATTAAAGCGAGAGTAACTTCTCACGTTATGGACATTCCTCGACAAAAGCCTCGCAATGCTCGATTCCTGCGCTTCAGAAGATACCTGTTGACTGGCATCGGGCTGTTCGGGTTGGTCGTCGGTATCGGCGCCTTACCGATAGCTTTTCTGTACTTCGCATCCGAATCCCCTAACCCGTCCGCCGCGACGCGGTTATCGGCTGAACAGAAACAGCTCGAGGCCAAACAAAAGCAGATCGTCGCTTTCGTCAATGTAAGCGTCATCCCGATGGATGAGGAGCGGATCATTGCTGGACAAACAGTGCTGGTCAAGGACGGGCTGATTGCCGCTGTAGGTCCTGCAAACAGTGCCAAAATCCCGCTTGGCGCGTTGAGGGTAGATGGACGCGGCAAATACCTCTTGCCCGGACTCGCCGACATGCACGTTCACCTCGAGGCCTTCAATGAAGAGGCGAATGCTGCGATGTTGAAGTTGTTCATAGCAAATGGCGTCACCACCGTATTGAATCTCTACGGGACCCCTGCATTCCTCAAGCTCCGCGAGGGGATTGGGCGGGGCGAGACGCTTGGACCGACGATCTACACCAGCGGACCCTTTATCTCAAACGCTCCGGTCACCACTCCAACCCCTGAAGAAGCGGAACGTATGGTGGTCGAACAGAAGCGCGCTGGTTATGACCTGATAAAAATTCACGGCGATTTTTCGCGTGAGGCTTACCACAAGCTGTTTGAGGTCGCTCGACGCGAGAATATGCGTGTGATCGGCCACCTCCCACGAAATCTCGGGATCGAGGCGGCATTCGAAGAGAAACAAGATGCGATAGCTCACGCAGAGGAGTATCTCTACGCGTACTTTTTCTTCAAACCCCCGACCTCGCCCGCTGATGGAAGCAAAGAGGCACAGCTCAAATGGATCTCCGACCAGGCAAGCCGAATCCCGCCGGTTGCGGAAGCAACAGCCAAAGCCGGGGTCTGGGTGAGCCCGACTTTGACTGTGTACAGCGGAATCGCTCGCCAGGTCGACGACATCGATGCGGTGCTCAAGCGACCTGAGTTGAAATACCTTCCGCCGTTCTTAGCCTCACAATTCGCGCCTGCCAATAACACTTACGTTAAGCGATTCAAGAAAGAAACCGCGAAGGGGTTTTTCGCTAGAGCCGAGTTACTTAGCAAACTTGTTAAAGGCTTGCGAGACGCGGGAGTGCGTTTGCTGGCCGGTACCGATACGCCGGTTCCGGCGGTTGTGCCAGGCTTTTCACTGCACGATGAACTTCGCGAGCTGGTCGCTGCAGGGCTGAGCCCGTATGAGGCTTTGCGCACTGCAACCGCGAATCCGCCGGAGTTCTTGAGGACGGATAAATTCGGGACTGTGGCGGTTGGCAAGGCGGCCGATTTGATCCTGGTCGATGACAATCCCTTGAAAGATGTAAGCAATGTATCGCGGCGAACTGGAGTTATGGTTCGCGGTCGCTGGTATGGAGAAGACGAACTGCGAAAGATGCTGGACGGAATGGCATCGTCATATGGGCAGAGATAGCGGCGCAATTTCGAACCGGCAATTGTAGTCGCTCGAGAATGGCTTTGGCTCGCGGATCTGCCAGGTTTAGAAGACTGTTTGTGCCAGCTGGCCGTGCGGCCCGAATTGACCGGTGAGGCGGTACGGTAGGATACCGAGGAGACCATGCAGACTTTATTACAGGATCTTAAGTATGCAATGCGGGCATAAGGATGGCTCTGGGAGCAGCCAAATCAGACGTATTGCGACTCGTGGTAGGCCAGGGCATGCGGCCCTTGCTCATAGGAATCGGATTGGGGCTAGCGGCCGCTCTCGTCCTGACTCGTGTGCTGACCACGATGCTGTTTGGAGTAGAGCCTCTGATCCCGCGACGTTTGTGTTGATATCCGTCTTGCTTGCCGTAATGACACTGTCGGCCTGTGCGATACCTGCACGGCGCGCAACCAGGGTCGATCCAATCGTTGCGCTTCGATATGAATGACGGTAATCGTTATCACCACCCCTTTATTATCGTGAGGTCGTAATCGATGACAGGTATGACTCAAGACCTGCTCTACGGAGTACGCGTACTGCGGCGAAGGCCGGGGATTACGGCGATTGCTGTAGTCACACTTGCGCTCGGAATTAGCGCAAACACCGCGATATTCAGCGTGGCCTATGCCTCAATACTTCGCCCCTTACCGTTTCCGCGGCAGGAGCAACTTGTCGTTGCATGGAAGAGTGATCAAACCGCCAGGAATCCATTCGTTGAGCTGTCAGTGCCGGAGTTCAAAGATTGGCAGACTGACATTCACGTGTTTGACAGCATAGCCGCAATGCCGACAACGGTCTACGGGTATGGCTATGTTATGACGGGCTTCGGCGAGCCGGTGCAACTCGAAAGCGCGCGCGTTTCCGCGGATTTCTTCAAAACACTCGGAGTCAGTCCGTTATTGGGCCGTCTGTTTGTCGAAGAAGATGATCATCCCGGCGCCGCACGAGTCGTCATACTAAGTCATCGACTATGGCGTGAACGCTTCTATTCCGATCCGGGAATTGTCGGGCAGTTAATTACCCTTGGTCAGCTGGATTTCACGATCATTGGAGTGATGTCGCGAGACTTCGAGTTTCCAAGAGGCGCTGACATCTGGACTCCTCTATTGTCCACAATGAATCCACGCATCGCTGAGAACCGCGGCGCGGTGTTTCTACAAGCGATCGGCAGACTGAAGCACGGCGTCAGCACCGAACAGGCCGAAGCCGAACTGAACACTATCATTGCCCGAGTAGCCGAGGCACATCCCGAGACCGAATCAAGCGGACATCGCGTCGTGGTTACGCCTCTCGCCGACTATGTCTTTGGCAGCGCTCGTCCGGGGCTTTTGCTGCTCTTAGCGGCAACCGGACTGTTGTTGCTGATTGCCTGTGTGAACATCGCCAATCTCCTGTTGGCTCGCGCTCTCTCACGGCGACGGGAACTCGCGGTGCGAACGGCGCTCGGGGCCAGTCGTATGCGCCTTGTCCGTCAGTTTGTAACAGAGAGTCTGCCTTTGATGTTATCGGCAACGACGCTTGGGATAATCCTGGCGTTCTGGCTGATAGATTTTCTGCTGTGGGCTGCACCAGAAGACATTCCCCGCATCCAGGATGTTCGCATTAACCTGGTGGTCTTACTGTTCACATCCGGTATCACTTTGTTGACCACTTTTTGCGTAGGACTGGTTCCCGCACTTGCATCTTCGCGAGTGAGTCTGACTGAGGGACTCAACGACGGCGGAAATCGAATCTCCGGCGAGCGAACCGGTGGAAAGCTACGAAGTGTATTGGTCGTGGTCGAGGTCGCAATGTCGTTCCTTTTACTTGCGGGCGCCGCTTTGACCGTCCGAACCTTTCAGAACTTGAGTCGTGTGAGCCTGGGATTTGATCCGCACAACGTTTTAACATTTCAGCTATCGCTGCAGGGCGAGAGCTATCGTGATCGGGAGCGACGACGCGAGTTCTTCAAACAATACCTTGGCCGCCTGGAGGAAGAGCCTGGAGTCATTGCTGCCGGTGCGGTAACGGTTCGACCGCTGGAAGGTACAATCGGGTGGGACGTTCCCTTCGCTTTCGAAGGTCAATCAGTTCAGGAGGCGCAGAGGAACCCGGTGCCTAATTATGAGTCGATCTCTCCACATTATTTCCGTGCTCTTGGTATGCCGCTAAAGAGCGGTCGAGAGTTCACTGAAGAAGACAACGACAAGTCACCTGACGTGGTGATTATCAGCGAGTCGATGGCTAGCAGTTTCTTCGGCCCGGGTGTCGATCCCATAGGCAAAAGAGTTAGATCCGACTTCACGGATCCCGCTGCACCGTGGAGGACGATAGTAGGAGTGGCCGCCGACGCACGATATCGTGAGCTTAAAGATGTTCGTTGGGATGTCTATGCTCCCTATCGACAGTCAAACGCTCCGATACGTTATGTGGTTATTAGAACCGTCTCTAACCCAGCAGCGTTTGCTGATACAGCGAGAAAGACTTTAGCGTCGCTCGATCCTAAGCAAGCGGTGACCGGCTTGAATACGATGAACGAACTGGTCGATCGGAATCTAGCGAGACCGAGGTTCAATTCATTGCTGCTCGTCTGGCTTGCTGGGTTAGGAATACTGCTTGGGGCGGTAGGGATCTATGGCGTGATCTCCTATTCGGTAACGCAACGCACACACGAGATCGGGATCAGGATGGCGATGGGTGCGCAGACGAAAGATGTGCTTTCAATGGTAATGAAACAGGGCTTCGTTCTTTCGGCTTTTGGCGCTGGCGCCGGGCTCATCGCATCATTAGTTTTGACTCGTCTGATGGGAAGCCTGCTCTTTGGGGTGAGCGCCACTGATCCCTTTATGTTCTTCGGTATCGGACTCTTGCTGATTGTCGTAGCTTTAATGGCAAGCTACGTTCCGGCCCGGCGAGCTGCACGCGTGGATCCGATGGTGTCGTTGCGATCCCAGTAGTCCTCAGAGACATTCGAAACTAACCTGATCAGGGGAGACGCTTTGGTCAGGCGGCCACGCCTGATTCCATCGATCTTCATCGAATCATTTCTTCCACCCAACAAAGCGGAACTACCGTAAGCCTGCCGCGTTTGCAAAATCGACTGCCTGCCCGTGATTCAATCAGCATTAGGAGAAAAGCGTATGCCTCGACGCCTCACAAAACTAGGTGCGGCCATTGTAGCCCTCTCAGTTTCAAGCGCTGCGCTCGCCGCAACTCTGTCCAATCCCCGATCCAAAACTTCAACGAAGTCTCTGGCTCATCGAGCATTGGCTACTGATAAAGCCGAATCGGAAAAAGCAATTGGTGAGCTGCGTAGTATGGGCGCTGAAGGACTGCGATTATTCCTGGAGACGAATCGCTCGGAGATTGACGCAGCCGCAGCAATACCCGGAAATTCGCACAATCGGGTTCTTGAGGTGCTTGACTCCGTTTGTCAGCAAAAAGATTGTTACGCCTCCCGACTCTACTGGTATACCGATCTCGAACAGGCGAAGGATGCTGCCCGCGCTCAGCAAAAACCGATTCTGTCGTTGCGCCTGCTTGGGCGATTAGATGAGGATCTGAGCTGCGCCAACAGCCGACTTTTCCGAATCACTCTCTACGCAAACGAACAAGTCTCCCGTCTTTTACGAGAGCAATTCATTTTGCATTGGCAATCGGTGCGGCCGGTCCCAAAAGTGACTATCGACTTTGGTGATGGACGACTGATGGAACGAACTCTCACAGGGAACAGCGTCCACTATGTTCTCGATTCTGAGGGTCACTTCATAGATGCATTGCCGGGCCTCTACGGACCAGCGGCTTTCCTGCACGAGCTGAATCGTTTGTTGATTGTCGCTTCATTCTTCAACGCGCCCCGCACGCCGGAAGAGCGAAGGACAGAACTTCGCCGATATCATCAATCGCGACTAACTGAAACAGAGACCGCGTGGATGAGTGACATAAAACGCGCGGGCCTTCTGGTAGCACCGTCGCGCGAAATTCCGATTCCACCCGCACCCGGTGCAAATCCTCCAAGTGCGCAAAAGGCGGCGCCGATCACGGTAGCAAAGGTTGTTTCGATCGAGCGGCCGGTCTTGCGCGGATTTGTCGAGAACCCAAAACTGCTGGACTCCGTCGCAAGCGATGCTGGATGGTCGACTCTTGCACGGATGCACTTTCTCGATGCCAGTATCGATAACTCAACGCAAGCGTTAATGACGTTCAAAGACCCGGCGCTGACCGGGGGTAACTTACAACTTGCTACTATCGCTTTGCGGCAGGCGATAGCGGAAGATACTGTGCGCAATGAATACATTTATCGTGCACGGTTCCACCGTTGGCTTGCGAGCGGGGATGTAAGTTCGGATGTGATGAGCTTAACCGAAAAGATCTACGCGGAGTTGTTCTTGACTCCTGGTTGGGATGCGTGGCTCGGACTGAGACCGACCGGTTTATATTCGGGAATTGATGGGGATGGGGTAAGGAAATGATTCATCGTCTCGGAACGACCACCCACGTCAAGACGGTGTGAAAACTACAAGGCAACCGTCCGGCTTGAGGCGAAGGAGTTTCAATTTTCAGCCTGACTACAGGTTCCGCGCGGACAGATACCATCGGGCTTTTAGCCGATGCAGTTTCAATTTCAGCCTAACTGTAAGATGCATACCTCATTCGTTTGTTAGGCTGAAACTGAACCTCCATCGGCTAAAAGCCCGATGGTATCTTTGTCGATTTCAGTTGCTCGTTCGATCAAAGTTTTCCCGCACTAGCGCAAGCCGTTCAATTGAGGCAATCTCTTTTCTGAGATGCATCTCCCATTCGACCATCTCAGAATGGAGCTCTTATGAAAACTCAAACCGAAAAGGGAAAAGAATTCCACGCGCTACACCATCGTGATCACGCATTCATCATTCCAAATCCCTGGGACATCGGCAGCGCGCGTGTACTCGAGCATCTTGGCTTTGAAGCGCTCGCAACGACCAGCGCCGGTTATGCCTTTTCAATTGGCAAGCGCGACAACGCCGTGGGCCGCGAAAGAATGATCGCTCACGTCCGCGAAATGGTCGCCGCAACCGACCTCCCAGTAAGCGCTGATCTGGAAAACGGGTTTGGCTACGAACCGGAAGTTGCCGCTGAGACCATCAGATTAGGTGCCCAGGCGGGCCTCGTCGGTGGCTCAATCGAGGACTCCGACCGTCGCCGCGATAATCCGATCTTCGAATTGGAGCCCGCCACCGAACGAATTAGAGCCGCCGCTGAAGCGGCACACTCTCTTCCCTACCCTTTTATGTTAACTGCAAGAGCGGAGAACTTCCTGTTTGGCAGAAAAGATCTGAAGGATACTATCAAGCGTCTGCAGTCCTACCAGGAGGCAGGCGCCGATGTGCTCTACGCGCCAGGCCTCACGGCAACTGATGAGATATCCGCAGTGGTAAGTTCGTTAGATCGTCCTGTGAACGTTCTCATGGGTCTTCCAGGCGTTCAGCTGAGTCTTGCGGATCTTTCCGCAATCGGAGTGAAGCGAATAAGTGTAGGCAGTGTGCTCTCGCGTGTTGCGTATAATGCTTTTATTCGCGCCGCGTACGAAATGCGCGACCACGGTACCTTTCGTTTCGGTGAGGATATCGTCAGTTTTCGGGACATAAACAAAATATTCCCAGGTTCATAATTACAAACTGGAGCGCCGATCAATTCTTTATCACAAGTGATACGACCGCTGACCAAGTTTGACGAACCATTCCTCCGGGAAATGCTTTATCACGCGCTTTATGTTCCCGAGGGTAGTCTGCCGTTTCCAAAAGAGATTGTTAACGAGCCGGACATCGCGAAGTATGTTCTCGGTTGGGGAAAGCCGGGTGACATGGGATTCGTCGCTATCGACAAAACTTCCTCTCTGCCAATCGGCGCGGTTTGGATTCGATTGTTCAATTCACAGAATCCCGGTTACGGTTATGTCGACGCGGGCATTCCTGAATTATCGATGGCAGTGCTTCCCGGTTATCGCGATCTGGGTATTGGTACACAACTTCTCAACCATTTGCTCGCGAAGGCGGCTGAACAATTTCACGGTCTCTCGCTGAGCGTGACCTCCGAAAATCCAGCACGTCGATTATATGAACGGCTGGGGTTTCAAGCGGTCAGCATGAATGGAGCATCACTGACAATGCTTTTGGAGTTCAATTCCCGCGAGTGACCAGAGGAATAGCATCTTGAAGGGCCTCGCCACTAAAACTCGAAGACTCGAAGGTACACTAAGATTATCTTTGTGAACTCTAAGTTTTAGAGTCTTTGTGGCGGAGAATTGTTAAGCAATTTTCAAGGAGAACCTCATGAGCGGCATCCTGCAAGATCTTCGCTATGGTTTTCGAATGTTATCAAAGAAGCTGGGCTTCACATCGATAGCAGTCATCACGCTAGCACTGGGAATCGGTTCGACCACAGCCATATTTACCGTCGTAAACGCGGTACTGTTGCGCCCGCTTCCATACGACCAGCCTGAACGAATAGTGTTGCTAGCCCCCGGCTTCCCTGGAAGTTCAAATGCGAGTGAGACGAAATTCGTTTTTTGGCGAGACCAGAATCAGTCCTTTGATGGCGTCGCCGCGACTACTGGAATTGGATCCGGAGTGAACCTGTCAGGCGGCAACGAGCCTGAATTTGTAAGCGGAGTGAGAGTGTCGGCGGACTTCTTCAGGGTGCTTGGAGTTCACCCGGCCATCGGCCGCGATTTCTCCGATGAGGAAGACTCGCCGAGCGGGGAAAGAGTAGTTATTCTCACCGACGGTCTCTGGCGCCGGCGTTTCGGCGGCGATCCGCAAATCCCTGGCAAGACTGTTGCGATAAATTCGAGGGACTACACTGTTGTCGGCGTAATGCCACCGGGCTTCCGCTACGGCGAACACATCGACTTGCTTGTACCGATGCGTACAAACCCCGCGAGCCGCGAAGAAGGTCATAACTATACGGTGCTTGGCCGGATTAAACCCGGCGTTTCGCGAGAGCAAGCCGCTGCGGATATGAGCATTGTCTTCGCCAAATTCAAAGAGGCATTCCCGACAATGCTGTGGCGAAACGAAGAAGGAATACGACTAACGCCCTATCTTGAAAGCCTTACTTCAGACGCGCGTCCTCTCTTACTCATCATACTCGGTGCGGTGGGTTTCGTACTCCTGATAGCCTGTGCAAATGTCGCCAATCTCCTGCTCGTTCAAGCCGCAGGCCGCGCGTCCGAGATGGCCATTCGTCAGGCTCTGGGAGCTGGCTGGTGGAGAATCGCAAGACAGCTGCTCACCGAAGGAGTACTGCTGGCTCTTTTCGGGGGGCTCGGCGGTTTGGCCCTGGCCTCCTGGGGAACCGGCGCGCTTGTATCGCTCATTCCCTCGGAGCTTATACCGCGCACCGGTGAAATCAGTTTTGATTGGCGGGTCCTTGTTTTTGCCATGACCGCGTCGGTACTGACCGGACTGATCTTCGCATTGGCCCCTGCAATAAAGGCCTCACAGGTAGATGTGAATCATGCGCTCAAGCAAGGCGGTGGAAAAGGAGCGATCGGCGATGATCGCGGGCTTATCCGCAAGGCACTCGTGGTGTCGGAGATTGCGCTCGCCCTAATACTGCTCGTCGGCGCAGCTCTGCTTATTCGGACCTTTCTGGGTTTGAGCCGGATTGATCCAGGATTCGATCCGAGAAATGTCCTGACATTTGAGGTCGCACCAAACGGACAATCGTACAACACGACCGCGAAACACGTTGACTACACCCAACGAGCCCTCGAGCGGTTGAAAAGTATTCCCGGAGTTATGGCCGCAGCGGTTACAACAAATTTACCGCTCGGTCGCTGGCTCAACCTCACCGTCGAAGTTGATGGGCGTCCGAACTCGCAGCGCTCAACTGAAATTCGAATGGTCACGCCCGAATACTTCGATGTTCTTCGAATGCGACTCATCCAGGGTCGACAATTTGATGAAAACGATACTGCAAACTCAGAACCAGTAGTGATCGTTAACGAAACATATGCCAGGCAAGCATTCAAAGATACAGAAGCACTCGGCGAGCATCTGATCGTACAGAGAACGAAAACCAATAATCGTTCCACCAGGATTGTTGGAGTTGTTAGCGATCTAAAGCAATTCGGGTTAAATTCTCTTGCTCCTGCTGCGGTGTTTGTTCCTCTGGCGCAAGTCCCCGATGATGTGCTGCTGGTCGCTCGGCAGTTTGTGACAGTAAAGTTCGCGCTCAAAACCGGCGTCGACCCTCTCACGCTGACAAGTAGCGTTAAGCGGACGATGCTGGACATTGACTCATCGCTTCCAGTCACTAATGTTCAAACGCTTGAGGAAATTGTGGCGCTCTCCTTAAAGCAGGATCGATTCAACACTCTTGTCTTAGGACTGTTCGCTGGTATCGGTTTGATCCTCGCACTAATCGGCATTTACGGCGTAGTCTCGTACTCAGTAACCCAGCGGACCCGCGAGATAGGTATTCGGCTGGCGCTTGGCGCCGGAACCGGCGACGTTCTCAGGCTCATTATCTTTCAGGGTATGGTGCCGGCAATGATCGGAGTTGCAATAGGAATTGGTGGCGCCTTCGGATTGACGAGGCTACTGGCTAGTTTTCTCTACGGGGTCACCGCAACCGATCCGCTGGCTTTTGTTGCGACTGCGATACTGTTGAGCAGCGTTGCACTCGTTGCGTGCCTGGTGCCGGCGAGAAGGGCAACGAGGGTCGATCCGATGATTGCGCTGAGATACGAGTAGAAAAATCTGATAATGCCGGAACCGGAGCGTCCAAACGGCCGTAGTTGATTGTGTTCACACAATTCCATCACCAGGCGGCTCACAATGGATATTCTCCAGGACCTTCGCTATGGCGCCAGAATGATGCTCCGGAATCCCGGGTTCAGCGCAGTAGCCTTGCTGGCCATCGCACTAGGGATCGGCGCAAATACAACCACCTTCAGCGCGATCGATGCCACTCTTTTCCATCCATTCAACTTTCCGAAGCAGGAAAGACTGGTGATGTTGTGGGAGCGCGGTCTGGAGCAGAATTTTAGACGCGGTTCCGTTTCGCCTGCGAATGCCTTAGATTGGAAAGAGCAGAATCAGACTCTTGAACAGCTAGCGCTTATAAATCAACGCTACTTTGATTTGACTGCGAACGATGAACCCGACCGGTTTTTTGGCTACTTCGTTTCAGCAGGCTTCTTCGATGTTCTGGGCGCGCGCGCTCTCTACGGCCGGACATTTGTTGCCGACGAGGGCCAGCCCGGTAAGGAGCAGGTGGTTGTTCTAAAGCACAATCTTTGGCAAAGACGTTTTGCCGCCGATCCTGGCATTATCAATCAAACGATACTTCTGAACGGCAAGAGTTTCACGGTGATCGGAGTGATGCCCCCTGACTTCAATTATCCGTTTAACGGCGGCGAGTTGTGGGCCCCTATGGTTTTTGATTCGAAGGCTTCTACGAATCGTGGCAATCATTTCTTACAAGTTGTGGCGTTGCTCAAGTCTGGAGCCACAATCGAGCAGGCTAGCCAGGATCTCGGAGCTATAGCTGCGCGGGCTGCCACGCTGTTTCCGGAAACAAATGCGGGACGAGGCGTAAATGTCGTTTCGCTGACTGAGGATGCGACGCGAGGCTCGCGGATGTACGCCCCTGTTATGCTGGGAGCGATTGGCTTCGTACTTCTCATCGCGTGCGCTAATGTTGCGAACCTACTGTTGGTCCGCGGGAGTTCGCGGCAAAAAGAGATCGCAATACGACTGGCTATGGGAGCGAGCCGAGGGCGGCTGGTCCGTCAGTTACTAACCGAAAGCCTTCTGCTTAGCTTCGTGGGTGGCTTGCTCGGCATGTTGCTATCCATTTGGGGTGTGAAGAGTATTTCGCATGCAATACCAGACGATTTTTCGAGGTTTATTCCTGGATGGCACAACCTAACTCTCAACCGGATGACATTCGCGTTTACCCTCGCGCTGTCGCTGCTCACAGGGCTGTTGTGCGGATTGATGCCTGCTCTTCAATCAACCCGGACAAACTTCAATGAAGCGTTAAAAGACGGCGGTAAAGGCGCATCCGGCAAGGCTTCCCGAAACCGTTCGCGGAGCGCACTCGTGATTGCGGAAGTCGCATTATCTTTGGTGTTGCTCATCGGCGCCGGTTTGATGATTCGTAGCTTTGTTGGGATGTTGAATTCGGATTTCGGAATAAATCCCTTGGGCGTACTAACCATGGAAGTATCATTGCCTGGTGAGAAATATGACAAAGTACCGCCGCGCAACGACTTCTATAACCAGCTTCTAAGTCGCATCGCAGCTTTGCCTGGGGTAACTCAAGCCGGCGGCGTTGGAAATATGCCAATGGGCGGTTCTAACACCAGTCACGCCTACGAGCAGATCGGTCAAACCATTTATCAGCAAGGGCAGCAACCTCACGTTCTATCAACCCCAATTACGCCAGGGTATCTCGAAGCGATTGGAACGAGACTAATACGAGGAAGGGATATAAACGACCAGGATCGCAGCGATGCACCCAGGGTTGCGTTGGTAAACGAGGCGTTTACCAGAGAGTTTCTGGGTGGAAGCGATCCTATCGGGCAACAATTCAAGGAAACCGGCGGTCCGATGGTTTCCGTTGTCGGGGTGACCGCAGATGTGATGAACAGTGACTTCGAAGAGAGACGTGACCCGCAAATCTATGTTCCATACGCGCAGGACACCTGGCGTTCAATGTCTTTAATGATCCGATCGGACTCTGAACCCGCAAAACTCACGTCGGCAGTTCGCGCAGAGGTAAGCCGGCTCGACAAGACTCTTCCGGTCTTCAACGTAAAGCCGCTGGCGCGAGTAATCGATGAACGGATGTCGCCAAAACGGTTGGCGGCAGCAATGATGGCGATTTTTGCGGTGCTGGCGTTGGCACTCGCGGGGGTCGGAATGTATGCGGTGATGAGTTATAGCGTGTCGCAGCGCACCCATGAGATCGGGATTCGAAGAGCGTTGGGGGCACAACCAATCGACATCTTCAAGCTGATAATCAGTCAGGGATTGATGTTAACTTCGTTGGGTCTCGTGATCGGTCTTGCGGGCGCTTTTGCAACCACTCGAGCAATGTCGCAGTTGCTCTATGGGGTAACGGCCACTGACCTGTCGACCTACCTAGGAATATCGCTGTTGCTCGGTTTAGTGGCTATACTTGCCTGCTATGTCCCGACACGAAAAGCGATACGAGTGGACCCAATGGTTGCGCTTAGATATGAATGAAGAAGAATTGAATCATTGAGTCATTGAGACATTGACTCATTGAAGAATTGAATCATTGAATCATTGATCCATTGACTCATTGAAGACTTCGGTGAATGAATGCGTGAGAAATGATTCAATGAGTCAAGATTCCCAATGACTCAATGATTCAATGACTCAATGATTCAATGATTCAATGACTCAATGATTCAATGACTCAATGACTCAATGATTCAATGACTCAATTCCTCTATGTTCGCGACGGACGACCATAACCGGGCACGGAGACCTTCGAATAACGCTTGCAGTAACCGATCCAATCACCGCTGCCCTGACTTCTCCGATCAGTCCAGCGCCTCGCCTCCCCAGAACCACCAGATCTGCGCCAATCTCTTCCGCATAGGCTGGTATCAACACACCCGCTTCACCCCTTCGCGAACAATGTTCGACGACGGTCTGTGAACGATCGATGCCGCTCTGAGCTTGAGAGAACCGCTCCTCGATAAGCTGCGCAACTGCTTCACGGATTTCCTCATCGCTTGACGTCGCACTGAGTAATCCTTCTCTGAGCGCCATCCTCAATGCACCCTCAGTTTGGATGTGCAACAGGTACACCCTCGCTCCGACCTGACCCGCCAGGTCAATTGCCCGTTCGAGTGCCCGCTGAGCGTGCTCGCTAAAATCGGTGGCAACAAGGATGGTCTTTATCATTGCTTACACTCTCAAATCTAAATACAACAGCAGTACCAAAGCACTACCAGTGCTCGCGCATCAATTTCGGAAACATTACGAATGCATCAAACATCCTTCGCCTTTTTAATGCAACCCCGACACACGCACCTGTCCAAACAAAGTATGCTGCGGTGATAACTTCCTTGCCGCGGTGTGCGACCATCTCGATGTGCTCGGCACTCACTGAAAGCCATCCTGATAGTTGCACCGCAAAACTGTTATGAGGCATCGCAGGGTCGATCGGCTTCTCGAATCCCGAAAGCACGAACTGAATTGCCCATAATGCGAACAGCAGCGCAGCTTCCCACCAGTTAAATCGCATATTCGCCAGCAATAACGCACCCAACAGAGACTGCCCGATAGTCATCAGCACTTCGAGCTCCTGGTGGGGATCGAAGTCGATCGTGTCGAAATGACCGAGCGCCAAAGCATAAGCGATCGGCAGCATCGCAGCCAGCATCGTCCACTGGTTGATATTGGAACTCACCATGTTCATCAGCGCCATTGGCGCGCTAGTCACCCGACGCGCCCAATTGAACGCCGACACTTTCTCTGGGAACTCCGATAAGAAGGGAGCCACCCATTGAACAAAAACAAACGTTGAAATGCCCAAACCAACGGCCAATGCTTTCAGGCTCTCGAGAAACGGGTGCGCAGCGAAGTACAGGATCAGGCCGCCGCCAACAAACATTCCGGTGATTATCGAACTGCGTACCATCCTGCGCTGATGCAAGATGAATCGCGGGATGCGATCGAGATCCTCGATCTTCTCTTCCCCTTGCGGAGGGATTTTTTTGAGGAAGTAGAGATAAACAAAATAGATTAATGACAGCACGATTGTGTCGACCCAGGTAAGCGTCCCCTTGAACCAGATGACCGCAAAATAAGCGATCGCGACAAGCAGGAAAACAATCTCCACTGAGTGCTCTTTTTCCAGCTCAATCTCACGCAGCCGTTTCTTATTCTGTTTGCGATAAAAGGTCGCTGCGGTTGCGTAGATCATCGGCCAGCCTAACCCAACAAGGAGGCGGAGGCTCCCCGTGAGATTCGCACTCATAAGCGCTGTCGCGTGTGACTTGATCGCTGGTGAGAGCGTAGGATCGGCGGCGTGCCGGCCGGCTTGCCAGGCAATTACCGCTTCAACCGCGAACTCCGGCAGCGTCTGAAGCCAGGCGAGCATGGCAAGCGCGAGTCCCTGTGAGATTAAGAATTGCGCGGCTTCCGCGGCCCACGCTATTAACATCGCTGAGCCGAGCACAGATGGAAATGTCCACACGGCAGCTCCGGCACCCTGAACGAAGGCAAGCGTCGTAGCCACTGGTTTTGTGAGTGTCTTAAGAATTGAGAGCTGTGTCATCAGTTAGTGAAGTCGGTCAAGGTTGGTTATGAATCACTGAGACATACGTTTTGGCGTGTTGCCTGATGCAGTCTTAGAATAGCGGTCGGCTGGCCAATACGGCAAGAACGGGATGTGCGGGTCGGGTTCATGTGTGTCTGGAAAATGGGGTTGCTAAATACCACTCAGTAGGGCAGTTGGTGGATAGTTCATACTCAACCTAGAGAGGAACGAGCGACAGTACTGGTGGGATTTACCGACGTCGCCAATTAGACTCTGGCGCACTGGAATTATTCAGTTATAATCCTCACGTCGAATCCAGAGCGGCACGAACCCTACCGGAAACCCGGTTGTACTCTTCACTCTTGAAAATCGGAAGCAATACGGAGTCGGGTAATGAAAAGAAGCAGGATAATCCCCATCTTATTTGGCTTGATGGTCCTGGCCACCGCAGTAAAAGAAACCGCATTTGCACGTTCGACGGCCACTGCGCCACGCCGTCCAATATCGGCCGGAATTCAAGACGGCTGCCCGCTCATATTTCCAGCGGGTCCGATAGCTGTGGCGCCGAATCAACCGGCGGTCGGGAACCAGTCCACAGTAGGCATCATTAATGCTTTGTGCGATGTGACGTTGGATTTCGTCGGGTGCGGCTTTACTCCGACCACTATTGCTCTTGGGTGCGACACAAACGGGGACGGCGTATCCGATCTTTCAATACCACTAAAGGACATCAAGATAATAAATTCACTTCTGCTTCAGGCCACGATTCCCTCGCTGGCGGCAACTCCGGGAACTGCATTTCCTCTTGTCTGCTGCGGCGGAATGACGACGATAACGCTGAGCCGGACAGTTGGCGCCGGTGATGATAATGTTTTCGGACCCTTCACCCAGAAGATTGTGTGCTCCATAGACCTGGGAATTCGCGCCCCGGTTGTAATTTCGGCCACTCCCGCAGATGCGGATTGCACTCAGGGACAAAATCAATTGATTCCTGGCGCCTGTTTCTTGTTGGCAGATGGCAAACCGAATGTTACATCGGTGTTTGCGGTCGAAGTTGGTAAATCCCAACAACATTGTCCAGGCAAATAAGTTTGTAATTCTGACTTCAAATCTGATCGATGCATTCTTCCAGCCCGGCCCCGGATCGGCAGGAAAGACATTCCTGTTATTTGTCAGCGGTCCAAACGGTACAAGCAGGAATCTGACTTCGTTACCGGCCAATGCGCCAACCGGCTGCCCGCTGGGCAACGAACAAGGCGTCGAGGTCACTTTCAGGTGCAAAGGCACCGCCTCAAGCCCCGACTCGGGAAGTGGATCAACCGCTCCTTCAGCGGCAACGATCAGCGGCTGCCGCGTCGATCGCGAGGATGATGGCTCGTTTACTCTCTCTGTTCTCGGGAGGGGAATTCGCGAAGGTTCAACGTTGACCGTTGGGGGTGTCACGCCGAAGAAAATAAAGCTGAGGGACCAGGATCAGCTCGATCACACCTTCACTCGAATAACCGTCAGAAAGAAATTTTGCGAAAACCTGCCCGGGCCAATAGTGGTAACAGATCCAAGTGGAATTTCGAGCACGCCGATGATGTGCAGTGCGCGTTGCTCGAATTAGTCAAGCAACACATAACTGATTGTCAGGCTATTTTAGTCGAATCGATCTGAGCTGCTTGGCAGGTCTAATCCGCGGTGCGCACCGAAATCGCAGAGGCGCTTTCCGCATCGTTTACTTCTTCCGCTGCGCGATTGCCTGACTCGAGAGCGCCGTTCATCCAGCCGTGCCACGCCGACGTATGCTCCCCGGCAAAATGCACGCGCCCTTCCGGACGTTGAGCTATCGGAAGCAAAGTCGTCATCTGGCCCGGCTCGAAGTAAGCAAAAGCACCCCGAGCGAACTTATCTTCGTGCCAGATTTGGCTCGTACCGCCGATAAATTGACTGTCCAGTCCGCTAAACAGGTTTCCCATTTGTCGAAGCACAAAACTCTGAC